>ERZ772867.774-NODE-774-length-41814-cov-19.933044_pt1 | contig 41814 bp, 75 predicted proteins | sample MGYA00511341_ERZ772867 | MGnify/ENA primary metagenome ERZ772867 (study PRJEB29015, sample SAMEA2737707) | human gut metagenome | biome: human gut; feature: human-associated habitat; material: faeces | place: China | collected 2012 ... | reverse complement strand
ATTCGCCGCCGGTCGCCAGTGTGCGGGAATAACCGCCCACCGTTTCGCTTTTGACCTCTGCGTCATTAGCGGAAGCAGTCGTCAGGTTCTTCATCGCAAGCGCCTGCGCGGCTTCGATAACCGCGTACTTGTCAACCAGCGCACAGCAGCACATCTTCACCGCGTCCAAATCAGCGTGGCTTTCAGCTTTCCCCATTGTGTAGTAGTCGAGGAAGGAGCCGGCCCGAACAGCCAGACGCGGAAAATCTTCCTCGCTCACAGAACCCATATAGATTCCGGCGTAGTATGTATAATCAGCGTATGTCATACGGGTCAGCTCCTTTCAGATTAAGAAACGGTAACGGTAGCAGTTCCGGTCTTGGTGCCGTCCTGCTTGGACTTGGCCGTGACGGTAATACTGGTCTTAGTCTCAGCGGAGTCAATAGTCAGCAAGCCATCTTCGCTGATCTTGGACTTTGTGCCATTCTGGCTCCACTCGACCTCGCCGTTGATGATGCCCTCGCCGGTAACGGCAGCAGTAAACGCCTTGCTGTCGCCCTTTGCCATCGTCGCGGTAGCGGGCGAGACGGTAACAGCGGAGATGTCGCCGCCCTTTCCGTACACGGAGAACGGGAACGGGTCAGCCTTGTCCACGTTGTAAGCGTTAACGGGATTCGCGATCTCCCAGCCGAGACGCATGACCGCGCGCAGCGCAACCATGTCGTTCTGCATCAGGTTGTAGGTAATGGCCTTGGTAGCGGGATCCTGAATCACGCCCTCGGTGAAGATCTTGAAAGTCATGTCCTGACGGATGGCGTACACCAGCTGGCTCCAGTCGCCGACGATCATCTGCGCCTGCGCGGGATCGAACGCGCCGTTCATGGGGAAATACATATCCATGCCGTCAAGGCCGTAGCGGGTAGATCCCTGCATATCGGACTTAAAGATAGGCTGGCCGGTGGTGTCCTTCAGACCACGGAGCTTTCCGCGCATCTGGATGGCAGACATCACGCCGTTGGGGTTGAAACCGTCCAGCTCGACCTTGGAGATCAGGCCGTTCTCGCCCATGATGTCACTAAAAATGTCGGAGCTGATGGGCACGCCGTTGCCAGCAGCGACAGCAGCAGGAACAACTCCAGTGCGCCAAGTGCTCGGCTTGTTCGTGCCAAACAGGATAGCCGCGTCAATGACCTTGCCGAAAGCCTCGGTCAGACGGGGCTTGACCTCGCCCCAAATGTCATAGTCCGCATCATCCAAAGCGGCTTCAGGGATGGGGACGATAACAGCGATCTCCTCAGCGTACAGCTTCTTCTTGTCCCACGCCATCTTGGTGGTCTGCTTGAAGGCGTCGCCAGCGCCGTCGCCGGTCGCTTCGCCGTTGACGAAATACGCGGAGGGAAGCGCGTCGAGCACGTTGATGGTCTGCGTCTTGCTGGACATATTCGCCAGTCTACGGCCCATACGAAGAACAGCAGACTCGGCGATAGCGCCCTGCATGATTTCGCGGGTTACGGGTTCCGGGATAAGGCCGGAAAGTGCGGAACGATCAATACTTGCCATGTTGTAATCTCCTTTTCGTTACTTGAGTGCGCCGCGGATCAGATTGTTCATCGCGGCATTGGTATCTGTTTTCTTTTCGCTGCCGCCAACAGCGGCGGACCAGTCGATTTTTACGCCGTCTTGGAACGCGGACGGATCGGCGCTGACTTGCGCCTTGTGCCATTCGTCAAACCCATCAAGCGCACCGTCCTTGATTTCAAGGTGCTTTGCTTTCAGGTCTGCCAAATACGCCTTTTCCGCAGCTTTAGAGCTGAACTTCACGCCCTTTTCAGCAAGCGTCTTGCGGATCACATCTGCGTAGTCATAATCGGCGATCTTGGACTTGTATCCCTCGATCTCCTTTTTGAGCGCTTCCGTTTCCGCGTTTCCACTTGCCGCAAACTGCTTGTTCTTCTCCACTTCCGCGTCCAGCTTGCTCTGGACAGTCGAAAGTGCCTTTGTGATTCGCCTGTCAAACTCCGCCTTATAGGTAGGGTCAGCCAGTATTTCATCAAAAGTCATAGTTTCGTCTGCCATTTTTACTCTCCTTTTATTTCCACAGCGTCATTCCCCGCTGCGTATTACAAAATTCGGTTGCCTTTCTGGCTTCTTCCCAATTCAATACAGCACCTTCATTCTCTCCCGCTGCTCCGGCAGCCCTGCCGCCGCGCTGAATGCCTTGTATTTGGCGTTTAACCGCCGTAGCCGTATGTTTACCGCCTGTTCTTCTTCGCGCAGCCCTGCGGCCTTGTAGGCGGCTTTTTCGCGCTTTATCTTGCGCACCTCGCGTTCAACGCGCCGTTGCTCCTGCGTGGCTTCGTATGCCGTATAGGTCTTGCCCTCAAACGTACAGCCCAAATCATCGTCGATATGCTCAAGCTGTTCGTCATTGTATGTGCGCTCACTTACGCCCTCCACCCAGGGGAAACGGCGGTGGCGGCAGTTAGCTCCTTCCAGGCCATCCACAGCACCCAGACCGCAGACCTCGTAAATGTTTGGATAGATGTCGCCGCTGCGTGTGGAATACACTTTGCCTTGCCAGTCCTTGTGCGATGACCAGGGCGACCGCCCCGGCACATCACGCGCCCCGGCGTGGGCAGACACTTCATAATACGGCGTTTCTAAGTATTCCGCCGCTTGCTCCGTGTACTTACTGCACAGCTGCGATACGCCTGTCATTACGGCACGCCGGACAGCTACGTCTACATGGTCACGGTGTCCGCTCTCATAGTCCACCACGAGCAGGCCGCCACTTGCAAGCTCCCTAACGGCGTCTTTGATGGCTTGCCCATAAGAAATAGCCCCGCTTTCTACTTTCAACGTAGCAGCATCTAAAGCCCAATGGTACGCCTTGGCGGGGGGTAGCATTGTGCGGCCAGCGTTCACTAAAAAGCCCATTGAGCGCGTTATGTTGCGCAGTGTTTGCTTCGTCTGCTCGTATATCGCCCAAGTATCTTCTATGCTTACCAGCGTTTCCGGCTGTGTGATATGAGCGAGGTCTATGAGGTCGGTGTAATACTTCTGATTCCGCTCTACTACATCGTCAAGAAGCTCTTGCAACTTTTTTTCGCTGATGCCCGTGGTCTTGCGGATCGCCTTTTCGATGTCCTTCAGGTCGATGCCATGTGACCGTATCGCCCGAATATCCTGTACCGTGACTTCGTTGAGCTGGTCTTTCAGCTTTAATCGGCTGCATATCTCGTCCAGCAGCGTATCTTCAAGAGCGCGGTACAGTTCGGCGAGTTCTTCGGGGAGAGCATCAAGTAAGGCTGGGCTAAAAGGGTAAGGACGCATACGCCGTCACCTCATTCGATTTCTTCTTCCGGTTCTTTTGTCATGTCCTGCATCTTGGGCAGCGCCGCCTTTGCGGTTTCCTCGTCCTCGTTCATCCACTTCATACGGAACTCCCAGTCGTTCATAATGCCCGCCTGCAAAAGTTGCATATCACGGGAAAAATCAGTCTGCTTGTCCTCAATGATGGAATCATCAAAATCAATGCTGATTTCCACATCTTCATTCAGCCCCGCACCCATCGCGGTATTGCCAAGCCGTAGAAGAATGCGGCACAGCTTAACCAACGCATCTTCAAGGATAATTTCATGCTTTTTGATGGTGCGGAACATGGTGCTGTTCTCGCTGATGACCTGCGTAGCCGTGGCAATGCTATCGCCACTAAAACGATAATAGGTCTCGCCAAACCCGCACTTGCTGGAAAGAATATTGAGCTGGTCTTGCAACCCGATATTTAACTGCTGCGTTCTTAACTGTGGGGAAATTGGTTCAACAACGTTCCCTTGCTGTGTGTCCTCTGGGAGAAGGTAAAACCTGCCATCGTTATCGTTCAGCGTCGGTTTCCCGTCCTCATACCTTGTTGCTGGCATTTTTACCATCAGCAGCAACGCGCCATTGTCAAACTCGTTGCCATAGCAGTTAAACGCCTTGTCTACGCTTTCCAGCACATCAAGAGCATTTGCATAAACAGGGACGCCGACAGGCAAGAGATAATCGAAATTGTTGGCGATGTTCGGGCGATCTATCACAAACTGTTTTTCTGCGCTCCCTGTATGGACGACACGCGGGATGTGCTCAAAGCCATCAACGGATGCAAGGCTAACTTCCGACAGCGTTTCATTCTCGTACAAATAAATGCTGTTTTCGATCGTGTATTTGCCGGTTCGCTCTTTTTTAAAGATTTGCAGGAACAAATACTGATGTCCGAACCGTGTTACAACACTATCAAATGCGCACTCTGTAATCACGCCATTTCGCCATGAAAGCGGGTAAATGTGCTCCATCGTCACATAGTCGATTGCAATGTCTTCCGCACTTCCGGGAATCGGAGCGTCGTAGTCGTTTACTTTCTGGCCAATGACGCGCGGTACATATGCAACCGTTCCGAGCGCGGACTTCATTTCCTGCATTTCGTTTGCTTTTACGGTAAAGTTGTTTTCTTCCAAAATGCGGTTAATAAATTCCTGCTCTTTTTTGCCTTCAAGCGTGATTTTAACCTTTTCGTTCATAAGCAGATTTGCCCAATCTTCGCAAACTTTCTTTCCCATTCCGAGCGAAGACCGCTTCTTTTTCACCCACTCATGACCGTTATATTCTCGGTATCTGTGAAAATTCTTTACTTTCCCAACATACCAGGACTTCCAAAGGTCAACTTGGCTGTAAAATTCTTCCGGGATCGTCGTATAGCCAAGTTCTTTTAACTTTTGGATAACTGCACTACTCATGCAATAACTCCCATTCTGCGGCTGACAGGTTCTAACGCATACCTTGTCGCATCAATCAAGTGGTTGTTCGCGTCGGGGTAGCCGCTGATAATGTCGCCGTCTTTGTTTCGTTCGTATTTGTATCCAACAAATTCATCGTAAGCGTGCGGTGTGCGCCGCCTGTCAATGACGATCGTTCTGCGCTGCAAAAACTTCATGCCGTATTCCACAGAGCCGGGGCCTTTGACCGCTTTATACGCAGGAAGCCCCATCGCACGAAAGTCAGCAACGCTCTTCGGCTCGGCGCTGTCGCAAATCGCCCTAATGTTGTTATATCCGCGCTGCTTAATCATGGTCGCGCTTTGCTCGTTGGATAATTTGTTTTGATAAATCTCGTCTAACAGATATATCGTTTCTCTTGCCCGATCATAATGTAGACGTATAAAAGCAAACGGGTCTGGGAACCAGCCGAAGTCCACCCCTTGATAGATGCGGTCGAAACTTTTTACTTCTTCATCGGTGATCTCCCGCAGTTCCAGCTTGTCAAACACGTTCCCGCCCGTGCCGACCGGAATGCCGAGATACTCGTGCTGGTATGCCCGCTCGTCCGTCTCTTTGAGGTGCTCCGCTTCTGCAATAAACTGCTCTCCCAACCACTCAGGCGGTGCTTGCAGATATGTCGACTTGTGGCACAGCCGGTCGGCACGTTCTTCCAAACTGTCCTTGTTCGCCCAGTTGTCGCGCGAAATTGGCGGGTTATAGCTCTCAAAATTCCAAAACACCGAGCCGCCGCGCATGGTCGACTGCAAAATGTTTCGTATCTCCGCGCGTCCGGCAAACTGGTCTTTCTCTTCAAAGTGCGTCACGGCGATATAGCCAAACGGCACCTTGATAGACTTGATCTTCATGGGGTCGTCAGCGCCCCGGAACATGATCTTCTGTCCTGTCGGCTTGTAGATCAGCTCCATCGGGGAAACCTTGGCTTCCCAATACGCCGCCATGCCCAGCTCACCGATTGCCCAGATATACTGCGCATATACGCTATCGCGGATCGTGTTTGCCACCTTGCGCAACACGAGCGCATGTGTACCCGGGTTGTTTATCAGCAGCAGGGGGACGAGCACGGACACCGTGGACGACTTCAGCGAACCTCTCCCACCGCTGAAATCGTAGTGTGTGTGCCCATGATGGAACACATCGTGAGCCACGTCGTAAAAAGCCGAGCCGATTTTTTCTGACAAGAGAATATCAGACATCAATAACCACCTTGACGGAATCCGTGCTTATTTTTGTCTCATTCACTTCACGCCAACCGAAATTGCAGCCAAGCGAGAACTTCGCGCCGTTCGCACCGTCTTTGTCGTAGAGCCGAGATTCGGCGTATTCTTCACATCTGGACTTTGCGCGCGTAACCGTGTCCGCAAACTCCGGCCTCCCCTGATAATCAATCAGCGCCTGCCGGCCGGTAAACCCCAGCGACAGCGCCAGCCCTGTTACCGTCGGCGGCTTTTCATCTAAAATAATCGGTCTTCCGTATTTATCTGTGGCAACATCGCCGCCAATCATAAGCGGTGTTCCTTTGCAGCTCTCAAAGTAAGCGTCAATGGCCTCCTGCATTGCCTTTACGCTTTTCCATTTTCTTGGCGCTCCGCCAGCCATACGCTCACTCCCTTTCGTTTTGCTACCAGCCCCCGCCCCTTGGCCTTACATAGCAGACTTTGCCCGCCCCGAGGGGCTACAACGTGCCGCACTCTCAGGGCAGCGGCTCTCCTCTTTTGGTACGGCATTGCAGCCCTGCCCTGCTTTAGCGCTTCAGGGAAAGTCCCCGTCACTCGCTGTGGTCTCCCCTTACGGGACACCTATGCCGCAAATTGGCCGTCTTCCCGCTTAGATTGTCACATCACCGATTGCTGCTTTACAAGTGCAGCACCATTACGCTGAGGCGTTTCCCTCCCACGGTGCAGTTTTCAGCGAGCGTTGTCATTTCCATGTGAGCCATGACGACAACGGTCTCACATTGTCCGGGCGCTACCCGGCCACTGGCACAGACGATGGGGCACGGACCCACGACATACCGGCTCTCGAAGTCCGGTGCTCTACCAACTGAGCTACGTCTGCGTATGTCTCCCCTGGGCCACATCGTTGAGAGGTGCGGGGAGTCCTGTCATTTTTGCCCTCAACCGCCCGCCCCTAAGGGCGGGCTATCAAGGGAGGAGGAAACAGATGAAAAAGCAGAGGCGTGAAGAGCCTCGCCCCATCACGCCTCTATTTTTGCATAGGTTTTTCTTATTTTTCCCCTTAAAAGGGGAATTTTCAAAATTTTTTTAGATAATCGTCCACGGTCATCGGATTATCCGTCCGTCCGAGCAGATAATCGACCGATACCCCGAACTTGTCGGCGATGCTTTCCAGCGCGTCCGTTGTGGGCGTAGCCTCCCCCGCCTCGTACCGCCTCACCGCGTCGCGGTGCAGACCGCACAGTTCAGATAAGACATATTGCTTTATTCTCTTTCTCTCCCGTAAGCGCTTCAAACGCTCGGGAAACGCGTTCATGCCAGCACCTCCTCCGGTCGGAAACTCTCTTTGATCTCCTTTCCGTCTACCATGATCGCCACGGTCACGTAGCGTCTCTGCGAATGAACGTACGTCACCACGCCGGTGCGGATCGGGTACAGCTTTTCGCCGCGCGCCTTGCCCGGAAACTCCTCCGGCACCGTCATAAACTGCGCCCGCACCTTGTCGCATGCCTTCATTCCGCACATCCAAACGCTTCCTCGAACGTCAGACCGCTCTCTCTGAGGATTCCTTTGATCACGTCGATGGTATGCTGATTGTTGCCCGACAGCCACCACCAGATGTTGCTTTTGGAAATGCCTACCGCATCAGCAAGCTGGCGGCGCGTGTACTGCCGTTCGCAGAAAACCTTTTTCAGCGCCGGATAGACGCAATAGGGAAATTCAATCATTTTCTCCCCACCCTCCGTTTGTATCGGTCTTTTGACCTCTGAATGTAATTGATCATCGCGCTTTCTTCGGATATACTGGCCGTTTCGTTGCTTTTTGCCTCTTTCTTTTCTCGCAGCCACGCAGCGTATCGCTCACATGTCGAATGACAGCCGACGTGCCGCTCTTGACAGTTAAAGCAGCTCATGTCATCCCACCTCGTACTGCGGACAGGCCGTGACAATGTAGCTTGTTTCGTAATGCCTGCGAGCGCCGCCACAAGAATTCATCAAAACCTTTGTTTTGATCGCGCGCCAACCTTCCACCGGCTGCCACTTCAGCTTCCGCGTTTCCTTGTCGCATTCCGACCAAGGGAATTTTCCGCAGGCGTTCTTACAGGTCCAGCAGAGTGTTTCGCTTTGATTTGCCATTTATACTTCCTCCACCCAAATGCCGAATCGCTCCAGCATCAGCTTTTTCTTGATGATATAGTCCTTTGTCTTAAAGCCCTTTGCGTCCTCTACGATCGTTTTCCCGTCACGGGTATACACGAAGTCGGCTATGTATGTAACTGCCCTCACAGCGGCTCCCGTTGGCGTTCTCTGCGCCCCCACGAGCTTGTATGTCTGTTGTAGTTTCAAATCGTGTATTTCCCCCGCTTTCAGCAACAGCCGCAGCTCATCATAGCGGTCTGCCTCGTGCTTGCTGTCAAACGTGATGCCATGCCGCACGGTTTTGCGGTTGTGGTACTTGCCCGTTTTTTGAGCAAGTACCTTTTCAACCACCTGTTTTTGTGCCGCAGGCCCAAGACGCGCAAGGTCAGATGCCGTCAGGCTCATTCGTCTCCTCCGACCGTAAACAGCCCGATGCAGTAAACGATGATTGTTACGCCAAGGGCGAAGTTCTTCGCCGCATCCGTCTGCAACAGGAATATCGTTGTCACAGCATTGATCCAGAGTAAACCCAATATCGCCGCTTGGTATAATTTTAGTTTCTTCATTTTCCCCTCCCGTCTGTCACCATGACCACGCGCACCTTGCCGAACTGCTCAAGTGCCATTGCGACGGCCTCCTTGGTCGCCAGCTTGTCGCCGTGGTCTTCAATGTCGATGATAATGCGGATCATGTGCCGGACTCCTTTTTAAGCCTTGCCTCCACGAGCGCCTCACGGGGGTCTAAAATTTCAAGCAATCTTATCCACATCAGCTTTCACCATCCTTACGCTCGCCGTAGGAGCAAAAATCGTCCGGCTCAATTTCCACAAGCAGTTTGACAACACGCCCGTCTTTTAACGTCCACTCATAGCCACCAGAGGACTTGTCACCATGCAAACCACCAAGACATTTCTGCACTATATAGTCGCGCACAGCGCCAAGGGCCTCATCAGTACATTCTGTTTTGTTCTGCCAAAGATTCTTATTTTTGCTGTTTAGCGTTCCTGCGTAAATTCCAAACGCTCCACATCCAACATGATATTCAGCCATTATTCTTCACCTGCGTCCATCTTCGCCAGCTCCTCAAACCCAAGAACCGTGTCCACAATCGCCTTATCAATTCGTGCCTGCAAGCTGCATCTATTTTCGCAAACAACAGGCATTTCAGATAGGGACTTGTTATAATAGGCTGTCTTACGGACGACCCACTTACCGTCCCAAAAATCAATAGAATAGCCGCTGGATTTCGCCGCCTCCATCTTTGCTGACTTTGCAGCGCCAGTTTTCACAAAATAGCTTTCTCGCGTCACCCACGGATTTTTGTAGATTTTCATTCCGCACCTCCGTCCATTTTTGCCCCGCAGTTGGGGCAGTAACCAAAATGGTTGATTACCTGTGCGTAGTATTCCTTGCCGCAATTCGAGCATTTCGCAAAGCCCTGCCGCCAATTACCGTTCTCGTCAAAACACGGCTCGAAACACCCATGCACCACCGGCGCAACGTCAGCGGCTGGGAAGCGGGCGATCATCGCTACAAAATGTGCGTGCTCACAGTCATGTGCAATATGAGCCATACCACGTGGATGAGGGTTGTCGTGCTGGCTTTCCAGCACCGCTTGACGCAGCGCATCACGGTCGATGTATTCATTCATCGTTCTTAATCCTTTCCAGCAGCCGCCGGACCTTGTGTGCCCGCTGCTCCGCCACCGCGTCCTCGACCTCAAACTCGATCGCCATCTGGTCGAGCATGATCCCGACGTCGGCGAGCTCCTCGGCGATGTTGGCGAGCGTGTCACCGTCCACACGCCCGCGCAGGAACTTACACAGCACATCCTGCAGCTCGGCCATCTCCTCAAAGGCCATCGTGATCTGCGCCTGCGCGCCGTAGCTGCTGAGCGCCGCGCAGAAGGTCTTGCGTTCCATGTCAGTCATTAGCTGCCTCCTTTGCATCCTCTTCAAGCTGCTTTTGATAAAGCCTTTGCAGCTCGTCGTCTGCAAATCCCATCTTTTTCAGATCCAACGCCGCCTGAAAGTTTTCCACAAGGTGTGGGTCGTCTAATCTGAGCTCAAACATCCTTCGTCGCCTCCTGTTGCTCAAAATAGAACTTGACCGGGTGTGTTTGCTCTGCAATCTCGCCGTACACAATTCCGACCTTGTAGATATAATTCTCGCGCAGCTTTCGCGTAATTTCTGCGATGTAGCGTCTAAAAGTTTCAAGCGAATTTGCCCTCTTGTAGTGGTTGCACATCCGGCAGGCTGGCATGAGGTTGTCAAGGTCATCTGTTCCAGCGTCCTCAATCCCCCACGCCCTCAATGGTTGAAAATGGTCTACCTGCATATCCTTGTAAGCGATTTCACGCCCACAATACGCACAATGGCCGTCATACTTTCGATAGACCGCTTCGCGCTTTGATTTGCTAATTGCCATCGTCAGCTCTCCTGTTCCACTTTTCGACGATAAATTTGGGTTTACTATATACGCCACTTTCAAAATCACACTCTGGGCAGTATATATAGCACTCTTCTGGGCTGTTGCCATCTACTGTTTCAAGTATTGCTTCTCCGCCGCAGAACGGGCAAGGTTTCAGTTCATTCATCCTTCATCGCCTCCAATGCTTCCTCTGCCGCCTCGCGGGTGAGGAATACGGTCTTGCCGATTTCGGCTTGCTCGAAGATCATCAGGTCGGAAAGCGTCGTGAAGACTACATTTGTCTTCCCACTTTCCGACATCCCGACATCAGCTTCATAAAGCGCATCTTCATAGATGTCTCCGTCATCGATTATGTATAACATGCTGGAAATAATCGGCGTAAGTACTGGTTTTACTGGCAGCACCACCATCCGCCCGTCCTTGTCAGCCTCGGCCAGCTCCCGCAGGCGGTCGACGCCGCCACACTCTCCTACGATAGTGCAAAGGTCGCTCCACTCTTTAACAATCGCAGATACCTCCCGAGGTTCCAGCCCCGTGTCCTCGTAGGCGGCAAGGCGCTCAACGCCTCCCTGTTTGAATCCACCACGTTTTTTCATCATCGGGAATCCGTCTTTATCGCGGTATGTCAGTCGTTCCATCACTCTACCTCCTGCATCCAGAACTCGCGGCGGCAGTCAGAGCACACCCGATTTGCACAATTCCCGTATCTGTTCCGGCAATCAGCAGAAATGCGCTTTGGGCATAGCATCAAGCACCCGCATTTGTCAATTTCGGCCTCCGGATACTGCTCCAAAAACACGCTCTGCTGCGTCTTGCGCGGGTGCTCCTTTGCCCACTGCTCAACGGTAGCGATGATTCTCTTGTAATCTTCATCAGGTACGATGCTGCTGACGACGCATTTAGTCCCTTCAAGCGGGCAGCCCTCGCAATCCTTGTGTAAGTTGCACATTCTTTTCCGTTCTCTCAAAAATTCTAACGCGTCCATCTTTACCTCCTCCACCGACATCCATTACAGGCCCCCTCATGGGCCAGCGTGTAGTTTTCGCATTTCAGGCACAGTTCGTTCCGCAGTGCGTCAATTTCTTTCGCCTGCGCTTCAATCCGATCAGCGGCTTCCGCCAGATCGTCGCACAGGGTAATGAGCGTTTCCCACTGGTTCCCCTCCGCCCATTCTGCGTGCTCACGCAGCGCATTTACGAGGTTTGTATCTCTCATAGTTCCTCCCCCAATCTCCAATCATCGTTCCGCACCTGAAAAGCGTCGCCCAGCTGCACGGTGTCCGGGTAATTGTGCTGTGTGGTTTGGATGGCGTACTTGTCGATCTCGGTTGCATAGTAGGCGGTGATCTCCGCGCCCAGCTTGTCCAGTGCGATATGGCCGCAGCTCATACCGTCGTACATGGAAAGCACTTTCACCGGTTCTTTCGTCAGCCCGGTAAAATGGCTCATAATGTGGGCGATCACGTCCACCGTCCAGCCGTTGCCCAGCATCTTGTAAGCTTGGGTGGCGCTGACAGGGAAAACATACTCCTCCGGCACGGTCTGGAGACGCATACACTCGCGGACCGTCAGCTTGCGAATGATGTAGAATCCGTCTGCCAGTTTAATGGAGTATGTCTTTCCTTTGAGTGTAATCCGCCCGCCGCGAACCTCGTAAACGGGGATTTCTTTTCCGCCTGCCGCCTTAATTGCAAACTGCCCTTTCCCGTCCGATATAACGGGAACGGCAATCATATTGTCTTTCTGAACGGTTGTCAGGCAGTTGGTTTTCTGCGGTTCTTCGTTTACCTCGAAATACTGAAAATGCGGGATCGCTTCGTTGTAATCGTCGCGGTGGCCTTGCTCGTTGATCCTGCGTCCCACGACGCGCCCAGCCACAGGCACGGCATAAAGCCCGATTTTTGCGCCCAGGCCGCCGCCATTCCCGCAGAGGGTTACGCTTTTTGCGTCCGGGCTGTAAACACGGTATTGCTGGCTGTCAAAAGTCTGGTTCTTTGCGTCGTTCTCAATGGTTCCGATGCGTACAGGCTCTATGATACAGTCGTATTGCTGTTTTGCTGGGTTAGGGTCGTTCATTCTTGGTACCAAACAGCACTCCAGTTTTCCCATGTGCGCATCAACAGTTCTCGATTTTCCAATAGATAGGCCATTGATACACTCCGCCTGTAGCGCATAACCCTTTTCACGGTGCGGGGCGACCGTCTCCAAAATGTCCCGCAGCAGGATGCCTCTGTCCTCCGGCTGCTCAATGTCCACTTGGCTGTATGTGCCGTCCGGCTCACGCTTACCCACCCAATACAGGCGCTGTCGGTTCTGTGCGGAGACCAGAGCGGAGTTGATAAGCACCGGTTCCACGCCCAGCTCCGCCGTGATCTGCGTCCGAATGGCGGGCGACATGGATTTGTTGTTCTCGTAGAGAAAATAGTCCGGTTTGTATTTGTCGCGGGCAATGCGGTAGTTCAGGAACAGCTCCCAGCCGATGCCGCTGGCCTCGGTCTCGCGGTTCTTGGTCTGTGCGATACTCCAGTGCGTGCAGGGGCTTCCGCCGATCAATAGTTTCATGCTTTCCTCCTCACAGGTATTCTTTCATCCACGCATTGTTTCCGGGCGTTGGATTGGAGTGGTTGCCCGTATCCTCGCGCTTTTCCCATGTTCGCACAGCGGCTTTCCAGTCCTTCATCGGATTCTTTCCTACCATCCATCCTTTGGATGCGTAGAAATCAAGAAACCGTTGCGGGTCTACGTCTGAACCGCGTTCCCGAACATAAGCCAAAACATCGTCCAAAGTGGGAGGAGTAAAGCGCCTCGTGCGCATAATACTCTCGTCTTTGTCTTTGTCTTTGTCTTTGTCTTTGTCTTTGTCATAGCTTGATTTGCTTGGCAAATTTGGCATTTGCTTGTTTTGCTTGGCAAATCCTGCATTTGCTTGTTTTGCTTCGGCTCCAATCTTCCCTGCCTTGCTTCGCGCCTCGGATAATCCCGTCATTGCAGCGTTGTCCCTGTCGATCTGCGCCCTCATCATAGGGAAAAGAAACCGTTCGTTCCCGCCAAGCTGCGGGGCTTCGCCCGTCCTTGCGTATTCTAACAAGGAAGTGAAAAGCCTCCCCCTCTCAGCGTCACCGAGTGGCTCTATTGCGTCCAAGTAATCGACAAACAGTTTGATGTAAGTCATATCCGCCATGCGCTCACTCCTTATAGGGGAGCAGGCCAATCGAAACGCCGTGCTGCGTCAAAATATCGGCAATATCGTCTGCCTCAGACTGCGTTAATCCGTTGATGCGGATCATACTTCCGGATGGGTCGGCAGCGTCCCAAATATTGTCGCTGTCATAAATCAACACATCGTATCTCATCCAGCGCCTCCCTTAAAACGGGAGGTCCCCGTCATCCTCGACCTCGCTAAACTCGCCCGGACTGCTTGATGCGGGACTGTATGCGGCGGGTCCCTCCTGCGGCTTGCTGTCGGCAAAGTACACGCTATTGGCGATGATCTCGACCGAGCGGCGCTTATTCCCGTCCTTGTCGGTCCAGTCCCGCGCCTGCAAGCGACCGTCTATCACTACCTTGCGCCCCTTGGCGCAGTATTGCGCGGCAAACTCCGCCGTGCGCTCCCACGCAACCACATCAAACCAGTCCGTTCCGGCGTCTTTGCCGTCGCGGTCGACGGCGATGGGGAAACTGGTGACCGCCTTGCCGCTCTGCGTGCGGCGCAGTTCAAGGCCCTTTCCAATGCGTCCCATGACGCTGATCCTGTTCAAGCTCATTTCAATTCCTCCCTGTTTTTTCTGTAGATCATGTTCTCCCGTGTCCATCTGGGATATTTCGTTTTGAGATAGCCGATGATGCAGGCGTATAGCGCCGTCCTCTGCGGCCCCTCGTCAAAGGCTCTGTGGCAGGAGGGGCAGAGCGTCACGATGTTCTGCTCGATGCCTCTGCCGCCCTGTGAGCGCCGTATAACGTGCGCTACAGGCTCCCCGTTGTTCCGCCCGCATAGAATGCAGCGCCCGCCGTCGCGTTCGTATACGATCTCCTTGACGCTTTTTGGGATGGACGTGGCCTTTGTCATTTTGTGCATTCAACTCTCCCCCAACGCGCAATAGGACCGATAATAACGATTGCCCTTCCTGCGGTTTTGAGCTTGCGTCTTAAAATCGACCCACCTGCAATTCTCTGGCGTATAGTCACCATCGTTGTCAATGCGGTCAATGGAGCATTCCCCATATTGGGCCGTTTCGTCATATCCCGTTTTCTTCGCCCACTCATAAAACGCTTGAAAACTATTCTTCCATTCGTCGCAAACGCCAATCCCGCGCCCTCCATATCGCTTGTAACAACTTACATTTGGGTTGTAACAGCGGTTTTTCATATTGCACCAAACGCCATAAAGACGGCTATGAGCTTTCCCGTGTGTTATTTTTGCAGCTCTTGAATGTTCTTGTCCGATGCACCCGCAACTGATTACAGCCCCAGATTTAAGGTGTTTCCCGCTTATGACTTTTTCAGTTCCGCAATCGCATCGGCATACCCATCTTGTGGTAATATGCCCGTTGCAATTCGTGTTCGAAGCGCGCTTAATCACGGTCAAATGCCCAAAGCGTTTCCCTGTTAAATCAATAAGACGATTCCCATTCTTCAAGAAGCAAACTCCTTTCGCTTTCACTTATTACTTCTATTCCAAGGCTTTTTGCATCGCAAACAAGATTGTCAATTAACCTTGACATTTCTGCGGTGTTATATGTTGATGATCCAAAATAGGCAAAGCACAATTTATACCCCTGCAATTTGCTATCATCTACGACATCAAGAATCCACCCAGTCCCGCGACTTTCCCAATTCCTCTGAAACGCTTCAACCGCTTCATCTCTTATGGGGAGGGGGGTATACACTCCGACAGACTTAATTGCGTTTCGGTACACATCTTCTTTTGTTGTGCCTACCGCATTTGCAATATCTGTGCAGATTTTCCAGCACATAGCATTGGCATCCAAGCTCCGCTTCTCGCGGTGCTTCTTCACGGTCACGTCAACGTCTGTCTCGTGCAACTCGTCGTACAATGCGCCGACATTCTCCCGCGTGGCGACGGTGAGCAGATACCCACCATCCCGCGCAAGGGATAGATCATGCAGTCGGGCTTTCATTGGCTTTCCTCTTTTCCATGCAAGCCCAGCAGAGCGGCACACCGTATTTCTTCATCGCGCCTTTGGAGATGTCGCTCACACGATAGAGCTTTCCGTTAAAGGACTGCGGTGTGATCGGCTGCTTGCAGTCTTGGCAGGTGTAGTCAAACTGTTCCTTGTACGCCTGATTAAAGGATTCCATCTCGGCCTTGCTCGGCTTCTGCTCTGCGGTTCTTGGCGTGTACTTGGTCGCGTCCTTCGCCCAATACACATCCGCACCAAAACCGAGCGCTTTGCAGGCAACGGAGATAGCATCGGTCAGCGCCATTTTGAAGCACTCGTCAGAGGTGTAAAGGCCGTTTCGCTCGCTGGCAACAAACGCGCTTCCGCCTGTGCCGGGAATCGCATCTGACCACGCGCCATCAACCTTGATGTAAAGATCAATGTCCACAAATGCGGAAACCTCGTTGTTCGCGCCCTGCTCCAACCGCTTATCCGTGATAACGTACTTCCAGCCAATTCCGCAGGGGCCGAACTGCTCCGTCAGCGCCTTAATGCGCCACATGGGGTTAATGTCGGTCTTGCCTTTCAGCCTCCCCGCCTGGATTTCGCGCTGTGCAGACGGCGGGACTTGCCGCACGCTTTCATAAATTCCAAGGTTCTCCATCACTTCACCCCCATGCTCATGCCCTGTACAAGCGTCGCACCGTCGACTTCGGCACCGTTTTTCAGCAACGTGGCAAGGTCGGTCTTACTCACCGTGGGGGCGGTGTAAGTAACCTCACCGTCGTGACCGTTGGCGAGCATCCACGCCACCACCGCGCCCATGTCGGAGACCTCCACGCTGGTGGTCTTGCGGTAGCTGATGGAGCATCGGGGAGTGGAAAACTTCTCGCCGTTCAAAACAGAATCGAGATATTTTTTCTTGCTCTCTGCCGCGCGCTCTAAAGCCTGTCTGCGCGCCGCAAGGGCCTTCTCTTCTTCGCGGATCGCCTTTGCTTCAGAAACGTCGTTTTTAATCCAAAGCGCGATGTTCTCGATCTTCTGCTCTCTTGCCATGTTCAGCTTCAAAAGCTTTTCAACGTCAAGGATTTCGCCGGTCTCGGCATCTACACATTCCGCAAGCGCGGAATCAATCTGATACAAGTTCATTGCTTTCCTCCTCAAAAAATTCCTCACCACAAAACGGGCACTCGGCGACCGTCCGCGTTTCTATGCCGTTCTCTCCGTCAAGGTTCTCGCGTACCTGATAAGTGTACGGCTCAAAGAAGATCGCGTGGCAGGCTTCGCATTTGTAAACCATGTAAATTACGACCTCCCCGCTTTCCGTATCATCTCCGACAGGCCGTATGTCCTGCCGACAATGGACGCTATCCGCGCCATCTCGATCTTGCGGAGCACCTCGGCTTCTGCCGGATCGTTTGACAAGTAGTAGCCCTTGCCAAAGTTCATAATGCAGTATTCCTCGCCGTCCTCCTCGCATCGTGCCGCCTCGATCACCTTGCGCAAGTGCCGGTCTGTCCAGCCGGTCATTTCGCAGAGCTGCCACCGGCGCAGCGCATTCTGAGCGCCGACACGAAGATGGTTTCGCAGAGTGATAACATCGTCCGTCATGCTGCCTCCTCCTTGTAAACATAAGCGGTTTGTACGCCAAACTCCCGCGCGGCCTGATGGTCGGCAAAGAACACGTCGATGCGGTTTTCCTTGATCGCGCCGCCGCAATCCTCGGCGGTGTATGTATGGCTCGTGCCGTCGGCAAAGTAGATCGTGACGGTGGAGCCGTAAGGGATCACGCGAGGGTCAACTGCGATCGTTCGCCCCTCGGTGGCGGTCGTGCCGGTCGCCGTGATGCCGTCGGTCTTGCCGCAGCAGCGGGAGCACGGGCAATAGGCGGTCAGCCGGAACTCACCGAGCGGTTCGCCGATGGTAAGTTCCGCGCTCCCCTCTGCGGGCTTGTCCTCGCCGGGGAGTTTGTCATCGATGACCGGCGGCTCGCCGGTGTACGGCTGTCCGGTGGTCTTGACCGTCAGCACCGCAAAGAGAATCAGCAGCGCCGCAAGGAACAGGCAGACGGCGGCGATGCGCGCCGAGGCGTCGGCCTTGCGCTGCTCGCGGGTGCGCTTGTCCGGTTTTCTCATAAGCGTGCCCCCAATACAGCGCAAAGAGCATCTTTTGCAAAGAAAGTTTCCAATTTCATGTCTCCCGATTCCAACCGCGAAATCATCGCCTGAGAGCAGCCTATGGCTTCCGCTAACTCATATTGACTGTACCCGCGATTTAAGCGTTTATGTCTGATCCATTGCTGCTTCTCAGCGATGCTATCCTTGTTCGCCTCGTAATAAGCCCGCTGATACTCAGCGATGCTATCCTTGTTCGCCTCACGATAAGCCCGCTGCTTCTCGGCGATGCTATCCTTGTTCGCCTCACGATAAGCCCGCTGATACTCAGCGATGCTATCCTTGTTCGCCTCGTAATAATCCCGCTGATACTCAGCGATGCTATCCTTGTTCGCCTCGTAATAAGCCCGCTGATACTCAGCGATGCTATCCTTGTTCGCCTCACGATAAGCCCGCTGATACTTGGCGATGCTATCCTTGTTCGCCTCACGATAAGCCCGCTGCTTCTCGGCGATGCTATCCTTGTTCGCCTCGTAATAAGCCCGCTGCTTCTCGGCGATGCTATCCTTGTTCGCCTCACGATAAGCCCGCCGCCTCTCGGCGATGCTATCCTTGTTCGCCTCGTAATAAGCCCGCTGATACTCAGCGATGCTATCCTTGTTCGCCTCACGATAAGCCCGCTGCTTCTCGGCGATGCTATCCTTGTTCGCCTCGTAATAAGCCCGCTGCTTCTCGGCGATGCTGCGGTCCCTTTTGCTTTTTCGGGATAGAAAAATATCGGCATCTCTCCTGCGCGATGCCGCCAGCTCATCATTCGTCCATCGGAAATCTCGCTCGATCTCCTCGTCCGCCAGACGCATCTCTTCTATTTCCTCCGGAGTGAATTTCACCGTCTGCACCCCCTGTCGATAAACGGCAGCAGATCACACAGCACCTTACACACCGCGCACGCACCAATAACGGCAAGGCTCGTCTTGAAGTCGCAGCCGTTGAGCGCAATCACCGCAGCGGCGATGCCGCCAAAAAACAACGTATCAGCCATGCTTTTCTCCCTTCTTCTCGTTCGGCACAAGGCCGACAAACTCAAGGCCGCGACCGCGTGCGTAAATCTCTCCTATGATCGTCCCCAGCTTTACGGGGTCAGGGGGCGTGACCCAAATGATCTTGTACTCGGGTTTTTTTCTCATTGCATTTTCCTTTCCCCTGTGTTACAATGAGCACAGGACACAATATCTTTTGCTGAGATTTGTTCCCTCGCCCTGTTCGGTCTGGTACACCGAGCAGGGCATTTTTTTACTTTTCATCGGGCTTTAACAGCGCATCCACGGTCACGCCGTAGTGCTTTGCCAGCTTCTTGACTTGGCGCGGGTGCGGGTGGCACACGCTCTCTTTCCAGTTTTTGATCGACGTCTGCGATACGTCGATTTCTTTTGCAAGACGGTAATTCGTCTCGCCGCGCTCGGCTTGCAGCCGAGCCAGATTCTCAGGAAAACTCAATCAATATCCTCCTTCCCTATTGCCCTTTGCTACTTCAAATGTTAAAATTGGAGTATTGGAGGGGAATTTTTTATGCCAGTACCTAAGAAAACGCGCGATGCCGCCATGCAGCTCATTCTTGATTTCCACCAACACCGAGAACCGATGCACACCATTGGCCCCGCATATCTCGACCACAATCTAAAAAGTGATGTAAGCTCCGAGCAAATCATCGAAACGCTTTCAGCAATGGGGCTTATCACATACACCAAAGAACGTGACGGGAAGATATACGATATTCAGCCGTCAAATCTGGGGCTGCACTATTTCGAGTTAGAAGCAGATGAACAAGCCAAGGTAAAAAAAGTTTTCTTGCATGAATGGAAAATCGCTGTGTTTTCCGCTTTAGCCGGTGCGCTTCTCTCCCGGCCTCTTTGGGTCGCCATCGGATGGCTTGCCGATTTCATACACAATAATCATTTTGCGCCTTAACAGCTCCGCGATAGCGGGAACGTCGTCCATCGTCAACTGCTCAAGATTGGTAACCTCTCCGCGGCATACTTTCAGCAACATGGAGTGTGCCTCTTTCGATAGCGGAAACATGGAAAAACGAATGTCTTCCAACAGCTTTTGTAAAAAACTCGTTCAATTTCACCTCCAACTTCGATTAAATATATTGACAAATTGGAGCATTGGTGATACTCTAAGTTTGCAACAACTATATGTTTCTCACCAGCCCGATTTGCCGGGGGGGTCAGGTCTCTTATTGCCTATCCACGAAAAAGATTATACTTTAAGTTGAAGCATAAGTCAATATATGTTGAAGTATTATTGTGACGAAGTTGAAGGGGTATTTTTATGAGCTTTGCACAAAACTTGAAGTATATAAAAGAAAAAGAGAATCTAACCAACTACCGACTTGCAAAACTTTTCGGTTGCAGTCAGTCGTCTCTTATTAACTGGCTTGATAACGGTGTTGTTCCGCACCCAAAGACCCGCCAGAAGATCGCCGACCATTTCGGCATCACGCTTGCCGAGCTGGACGGTGACGATCTTCCCGTTCTGCCGAAAAAAGGCGCAGAAAAAGCCCCCGATCCGAAGATCGAGGGCGTGGATGATAAAATCGTCCAATTTATCCGCTCCGCATCTGCGGAGGAATTGACGGAGATTTTACGCTATATTGATTTTTTGGAAAGCAAGAGGAAAAAGCCGTGAAGCTGGATCCTGAGTGCATCCGTGATCTAATGCTGTTCTGCGAGGAACATACCTACATTAAAGCGGAAGAGGTCGGCAATTTTACTTGCGCGAGCTACCATGTTTTATATGTCGACTCCATGCGGCGTGTCCCGCCGCTGAATAAGTACGACACGGGGGCTTTGATTTATCACATCATCCAGCTTTCCGAAAGCGGGTATCTGGCAACAGATTTTCACTTCGACCCCATTACAAACTTCCGCCATAACAATCTGCCGTCTATTTACTATGTCACACCAAAGGGGCATGAGTTTATCGCGGCGATTGAGGGGAAAACGCAGTGGGAAAAAACATCAAAAATACTGCGGTCGTTCGGCTCCGTTTCTTTAACGGTGATCGAAACAATCTCAAAGGGGATCGCATCGGCAGCTATTGAACAAATAATAGCGCCAAAGGCGTGACATCACAGCCCCCGTTTTCCTCATTGACCTTTACGGGCGTTGCGCGGAACGGGATGCTTTGTGCGGAAATCTGATTGCTTGCTTTGATTGCACGATTTAAGCAAAAGGGAAGATATTCCGCGCTGTCCGCGGAAAGTCCGCAGGCCGAAATGGCGTCCATGCACCGATTTACCGCGTCAACCATTTTGGAGTCGATGTACCACAACTTAGCGGTCTCTTTCATTTTTCTCTCTCCCCTCGATAAATTTCAAAAGCTCAAGCTTTGCTTCATACGGAAGCGCCAGCGCGGCGCATACCAGTTTTTCGCGCAGCATTTCAACATCTGCTCTGCTTATTGTATCACATTTCGCGTCATTACACAACATCTTGCGTCCCTCCGTTTGGCTCTAAGGCTATTTTTTGCTCCTCATCCGCGAGGATGCGCTCAATCAGCGCGAGCATTTCGTCTTTCTGCTTCGGCGTTAGGAGCAGATAAAGCGCCACCGCCGCTTGCACCTGTGCGTCCATGCTTCGACCTCCTTTTCGGTATTTATATCTATTCCCACAACAGGCGTTTGCTGCACGGCGCTGTGCAACAAAATAATAATATTTGCAAAAGATTGGGGAAGCGTAAATGGGTATTTTAGGCTCGCTTTTCGGCAAGAAAAAAATGACCGTTGCGGAAACTGCCTTTGTTAAGCGTCAATCGCAAATATTTGCCGACTGCATTCGCATCATTGCCAATACGGATAACATCGAAACATACTTTTCCCGGTACAAGCTTGCAGAGCAAACCGTAGCGCAGATAGCAGAGGTCGCAGGTGGCGATACTAAGTGTATGGCTGGTGGAAGGGTTTCCCCGAACGAATGCGCCAAAATGCTACAAAACGAAAAGGCTACCCATACAAACAGTTTTCTTTCTCGGTACATCCAAAAAGAAACTGTGCATATTTTCGGCCTATCTCGCGGGCAGGTAAAAAAGGCTCAAAGCATCGCGGCTATCGTTGACGAGTATGCCGACCAAATGCCGGAAGAAAGTCTCAAGCATGGGCGCGATCTATGTGCTAAGATGATTGAAAAAGTTGAAAGGGTGGTGAATCAATAATGAAGATCCCCGGCCTGTCCTTTAGTTGGAAACGTGCGCTCGGAATCACGAAGATGAAAAGGAAAATTTCAAAAGGAACTGGGATCCCAACGACCAAAGCAGGGCGGCAAAGAAAACTTGGCAAGCTCCTTGGTATGAAGTAAGGTTAGCCCTCGCCGCCTCTGCAACAACGGCGAGGGCTTTTTTGCAGACAGCGGGGATCGGCCGCCGCTGCTTGTATTTACCGTAGCCCACTTTGGCTTGGTAATTCAATGCCGAAGCCTTGCAATAAGGCAGCGTTCGACATGGCTCGACAAGACCTCATCTTGCGACTTTGCGGCGCGAAAATCGGAATAAATTAAGGTGGCGTAAATGAACATTCAAGAAGTGTGTAGAATCCGTAAAGAAGAATTGAAACTGACCTATCAAGACATTTCAGACGATTCCGGCGTTCCGCTGTCCACCGTGCAGAACTTCTTTTCCAAGTTTTCGAAATCTCCGTCCATCTACACCGTCGCGCCGATCTGCAAAGCGCTTGGAATATCGCTTGATGAAGCGTTCGGGATTTCCGAACACTTGACGCCGACCGAGGAAACTTTGCAAGCGCGAAATGATGAGCTGGAACGCCATGTTGACGCAAAGGCCGATACCATTGAGATCATGCGGCGCGGCGTGCGTATCCGAAACGGCGTGATTGCTATAATGTTTGTCATCATTGCTATGCTTGCTGTGTGGTGCGCGTACATTGATTTTCACTGCATAGATTACGGATTTTGGAGGGGGATTCGATGAGAGCGGCATTGTATATCCGCGTCTCGAGCGAGGAGCAGGCGCGGCATGGGCTATCATTACAAGAGCAACGTGACGCGCTGACAAGGTATGCCAAAGCGAATAAAATGACCGTGGTGGGTATATATGAAGACGCGGGCATATCCGCGCGAAAGCCGTATAAAAAGCGCCCCGCTCTTCTGCGGCTACTGGATGATTGCAAGGCAGGGAAGGTAGACACGATCCTTTTTATCAAGTTGGATCGATGGTTTCGCAATGTCGCGGGGTACTACGATGTGCAGACGCGGCTTGACAAATACGGCGTGACATGGCAGGCAACGGAAGAGGACTACGAGACGCGCACCGCGTCGGGCCGCTTAAAGGTCAACATCATGTTGTCTGTCGCGCAGGACGAGGCCGACCGCGCAAGCGAGCGAGTCAAATTTATCAACGACGGCAAACGAGCAAAAGGCCAACCGGCAGGATCAAAAGCCCCTTTAGGGTATATCATCAAGGACAGGCAATACCAGATTGATAACGGAACGGTAGATGCCGCACGAGATATGTTTGCGGCGTATATCAGACTGCAAAGCGTGCTGGGCGTAAAGAAGTATATGCTCGAGACGTGGAAGATTGACAGGGCGTATACCAAATATGTAAACTATTTTCGGAACCGGCTTTATATCGGCGAGGTGTACGGCATTGAGAACGCTTGCCCCGCCCTGGTGAGCAAGCAGGATTTCGACATCGTAAATGACATTCTCCGCCAGCGGTCGCAGCGCTGCGCAGGAGTTGAGACAGATCGCGTTTATCTGTTCTCGGGGTTGCTGCATTGCAAAGAGTGTGGGAAAACGATGCAGTCGGAAACGGCAAAGAAGATTTATACCTACTACCGATGCCGGACGCGAATGCTTGACAACTCTGCGTGCCAGCACAAAAAGAGGATCCGCGAAGACGCGCTGGAAGATTACTTATTGCATGAGCTTGAGGGGATTGCCGAGCGAAACAATCGCTATTACAAAGAGGCAGAAAAAAAGCCCACACAAAGCGCGGACGCGATACGAAAGAAAATGAGCAAGCTGAAAACTCTTTATCTGAATGATTTGATCGAGCTGGACGAATACAAGCAGGAGTATGCGATCTTGAAAAAAGGACTTGAAGCGGTAGAGGAAAAGCCGAAGACAAACCTTGATGCGCTCCGAAATGGGCTTGCTGAATATGACACTTACTCCCGGGAAGAGAAAAAGGAATTCTGGACGCGCTTTATCCGGAGAATTGACGCAGATGACGACGGCGCGTTTTTTGTAACGCCCCGTTAGGCATATTTGACCTTGGTGTTCACAAAGGTAAATTATGCCCAAAAGAATCCCCCCGCCTTACGACGGGGGTGTTCTTATTTTTCGAGCTTCCGCATCACGCTGTTGTACACGCGCTCGTTGACGATTTTAAGGCTGTCCATCAGCTCGTCCATGACCTCCCACGCTCTTGCCGGAGCCATGTCAGAGACGGCCTGCAAAAAATCGCTGTCGCCGTAGCTGCCTACCGTTTCAGACGCATAGGCTTTGACCGGCGCCGGAGCTGCCGAATACAACATCGGCCTTTCCGGTTCTTTTGGCGCGTTTTGATTTTGGATGATGTAAAGCGCCGCTAGCTTCTGGTAATTAGGCCAGCTCGATTCCTCAACTTCAAGCCGCGATATCCAAAGCTTGAGCTCGTTTTCGTCGATCAAGGGGACTCACCCCCTTTATTCCTCCATCAGGCTCGCGGCACGCCGCAGCGCTTCCTTTACGCGGTCGTCGTCCGTCTCGCGCATCATGTCGCTGATCTGCTCGCGAAGGTGCTCCACGCTGTCGGCGCGGCTGTAGTGTCCGCGGACGTAATGCGTGCCGCGGCGAGCATAAGAGCTGCCCCTGCCGTAAGTGCCGCGCATATCGGCCTGCCAGTCGCCGCCACGAGAATAGTCTCCGTCGCGAGAATAACCGTCGTCCTCCATCATCTCGATCTTGTCGATGTTCTTGATGGTGTCGGTCAGCTTGTGCGCGATCTCAAGGTCGCCCGCGCCCAGGTCGCCCTTGCGCGCCAGCTCGTCGAGTTCGTCGCACAGCATATTGCGAAGCTCATACATTGCTTTCTTACTCATGTCCATTCTCCTTTCACGCGATTCTCTCAACCGTCAGGTTCGAGTTGGCGAAGTTGACGGCCTGAGTGCTGGTGTTTTCCATTGCGACCGTCAGGCAGCAGCCTTTCGGGACGCAGACCTGCGCGGAAACATAAATGTTAAAGTAGTTCTCTACCGCCGCAGGCGTGACAGTCGCCGTTGCACTGGTCAGCGGCTCTCCGTTAATGGCAAGCGCCGCCGTGATGGCCTCAACCGTGCCTCCGGTGGGAATAGCGATGTTGCCGCCAAAGGAGACCCTAAACAGGGCGCGGTTTTGATTGGTGAGGCCGCGCAGCGTGACAATGCCGGCACCCTGACGATGCACGATACAGGGCTTACTATTGACCGCCGTTTCGGTCAAGGGAACGTTCTGGCCTGCGGCTACGCTCACAATATTCGCGTTTGTGTACTCTGCCAAAATAATCAGTCCTTTCATATGCCTCGAAATCGAGGCAATTAAAATACAGCGGCGAGGCAATAGCCCCGCCGCGTTGTTGTCAGTATCGGCACGGGGCCGAACATTTTGTTGACGTCAACAAAACATCGTCAACAAAAAGCTATGCTATGCAGTTGTCAGCAGTTGCAACAGGCAAACTGGTTGCAGCAATAGGGGTTCTGCACCGTGTAGGCCGGAATGGGAGAGGGGCGCAGCTGCGAGACCAGATAGCTGTTCTGCGCCGCCTGACTTGCCGCCAGCTTCAAGCCCTGGTTCTCGGCCTGAAGGTCAGAGAGCTTGCTCTGCGTCAGGAAGTCGAGGATGGCGCGGCTGTTCTGGTTGTTCGCGTCAATGATGTCGCGCGTGGCGTTCTGCACGGTGTTGCGCGTGTCGCACGCCTGCGCCGCCATGTCATAGCGCACCTGCGCGATAGCCGCGCGATTCTCGCAGCAACAATTAGCGGCCTGCATCTGCATGGCGTTGAGCTGCTGCATCAGCGCCGCCTGCTGGTTTGCGCGGGACAGCTCGGACTGTGCAAAGCCGTTTGCCATTGCCATGTTGGTGCCGTTGACAAGCTGCGCCTGCTGGTAGAATCCGTCGCAAAGGCCCTGATTTACACTGTCGATCTTGCGCTCGACATTGGCAAAATCAGAGGTCAGCACATAGCCGTCGACCACGCCGCCGGAATTGCCAGAGTTGTTGCCCCAGCCGCCATTTCCCCAACCAAGAAATGCGAAAAGGAACAAGATAATAATAAACCAGCTGCCTTCTCCGCCCCAGCCGAAGCCGCCGTTGCTGGAATTTACGGGCGCAACAGGCATAGTAGCCTGAACGCCGCCGTCAGAAAGAGACATAGTATCACTCCTTTGAAAAATTTTTATTCATCAAATCGTGGCCACGATGTTGATTTATGTTGATGATTACTGCATCAGGCTTTGAAACTGCTTTGCCATCTGCTGTAGCTGATTGAGTTGCTGCTGGTTGAGTTTACCGCTCTGCAAAAGCTTTTCGACCTCCGCTTTGGGGTCGCCATGAAAATTTGCCTTGAATTGCTGGAACTGCTGCATCATGCGCTGGAACTGGCCTACCGGTCCGGGCATTTGCCCGCCGCCAAGCGCGGTCATAAAAGGATTACTCATCGTCCTCGTCCTCCTCGACCTTGCGCTTCTTTTTGCCCTTCAATTCGCCCACAAGTGCCGCCAGCGCGTCGAACTCCTTGCGGGTGACAAATTCCACGCCCTTTTCCTGCGGCGCTGTACGGGGCGTTTCTGCGCGTTCTACGAGGTCGTAAATCTTGAGCGTCGGCTTGCCGCTTGCGTCTGCTTGCTTGAGGTACACAGTCGGAGCGGTGGAATCCCACAACGCCACGGCGGAGTTGGGCGCGATCAGGTAGCCTCTCGCCTCCTGCTCGCTGCTCACCCATTGCACGCCGCCGGTCGCGACAGGATTTTGCGGCACGGGAGGCGGAGCAGGCTGCATCATCTGCTGCTGCCGCATCTGCATAAGGTTATCCGGCATTGGCTGTGGATAATAAGGGTTTTGATAGTACGGATTAAAAGCCATGTCATTCAGTCTCCTTTACCCAAAAATAGATCACAGTCTCATTGCTGCTGTCCCACGAATCAAAGATCGTCCCGTCCTGCACGCACACCACATGGCCGGACAGGGCTAAAATGTATGTGCCTGCCGGATGCTCGTCCGCAAACTGCCCGACGGTGTAGCACAGAGGACAGGTGTCCGGCACGATGTAGCGCCGATAGCCGAGGGAGTGCAGATACGCGCCCCAGGTCGCATTGGCCGACGGCATGTCACCGTCTAAGTAGCCTTGTATGGCGAGCGCGAGATACGTTTCGCCCCAGTCTTTCCCGGTCGCTTTGGAGATCGCCCGAACGGTGCAGTCCCCCACGTTCTTGCCATAAGGCGACGGATTATAATAGCTATACATGCAGCAGCTCCGCGAAATAAACATAGGTGCGCAGCTCGTCCGGCTCGGGGAACAGCACCAAAATATCCCTCGCCATCTGCTCGGTGAAGCCCAATGCCAAAAGCCGTTCGTACATACAGCGCACCTCCTTTTCTGCCTTTATGGTACAAGAAAAACCCTTTCCCAAAGTGCCGGGAAAGAGGATGAAAAGTGTACGGCAAAATTCGTCGAACGATTGCGCTTGCAAATTCTGACGGAATATGCTAATTTTTTGTCACGACGTGCTCCATGCGTCATTCATACCCCCCATAAAGGAAAAGAGCCTCACCATTTGGTGAAGCTCTTTTTCTATCCAAAGACTTCCGATGCAATTTTGCGGTACGCCTTTCGGCGATACTTTTTGACCGTATCCGGCGACAGGTTCATTTCAAATGCCACCTGTACGCAGGAGCGGCCCCGCACGTCGCACTCGACGAGGCACGCCATTTCGTCGGGTGGAAGCTCAAAAGACCGAATGTATGCCACGGCCCGCCGCGGGGCCATAGAGGATAATTTTGCCCGGATCGCTCGGTGCTGCTTGTCCATGCTGTGCGCCGGGGCTTGCAGAGCGCTCACGCGAGGGGAGGCACGCCTCCCGCCCGTTTTCCTTTCGTTATTTTAGAATTTTTTCGAGATATGCGTAAACATATTCCCCCCACGCCCTTTGCGTCGCGGGGCCGAAGGAATTGTCAACCGCCACCTCATAGCCGCAGGCGTTGAGAATCTCTTGCAGCTTACCGACCGCCGCGCCCTTGTCGCCGCGCACGAGCACGGTCTTGTCCGCGGGATATTTCGGCACGCCGAAGCCCCGGATATACCGCCCGTTAACGGGGATGACGCGGTACGCGCACTCGTGGGTTTTGCCCTTGTTCCCCTCGAACACCGTGAAGCTCTGCCCGTCACAGGCGGTCACAATGCCGGTGTGATTCGGAGCGCCCGTGCAGTCCGTGAGGGCGTAGTCCTTGCGGTCGTTCCAGCAGTAAAATACCTGCTCGCCGACCATAGGGATGTGCGCGTCGTCCTCGATCCATTGGCCGCGCGCTTGATACCATTTCATCTGCTCGCCGCAGCTGCACTCGATAGGAATGACATCCGTCAGGCCGCAAAGGATCGCCGCCGCGGACACCATCGCCGCGCAGTAGTCGTCGGTGTAGGTCAGCTTGTAGCCGCGCGGATGGGGCAGGAAACTGTTGTAGGCGTCTACGATCTGCTTATGCACCGCGTCGCCGCGCACAGCGCCCTTCCACGCGGTTAATATCTCAAGAAACCTCTTCATTTTTCTTGTTCTTCTCGGTCTGGGTGCCGAAGTAGAAGGCGATGATGGTCGTGAAGATCGTCAGAAACTCCGTCCCGCTGATGCTGCCGCGCAGGGCGAGCACCGAGAAAACCGCCGTGAGCACGATGGTCACGATGCTCTTGACCGTGAGCAGATTGGCAAGTCGATTTTGCATTTTTGCCTCCTTTACAAAAACCGCACGGCATAAAATTGCCGCGTTTGTGTGTTAATTTTGTTGCACGCGCCGTGGATGGCGGCGACATGCCCGCCGTCGAGCATGACGGCGTATTCCAGCTTGAGCTTGTCCCGGCAAAAGGCGTTGACCTGCTGCGCGGTCATGCTGCGGCAGTAGACGCCGTAGAGCAGCCCGCCCTTGTAGCCGAGGACTGTGTGGTTGGTCTTGCGCAGCACGTCGGCGTAAGCGCCCGTAAAGCCCTCCGCTGCGGGGTCATAGCGGTCGAGCAGGCCAAGCCCACCGACCGCCCACACGACATCTCCCAGCGCCGCCGCCGAGGAGACGCGGGCAATGCGCACCGCGCCGTCCGTGGTCTTGTAGAGCACGCTCTCGGGGCGAGGATAGTGACAGCTCATGCCGCGCACGACCTTGCCGCCGCGCACAAGAATGCTGCACGGCTGCCCCTGCCAAGAAAAGCTCCCCGAGATCGCGTTCTTCGGCAGCGGACCGCTCATGTTGACGGGCTCGATGTCCCGCGCAAGAAGGCAAGGCTGGCCGTACAGCTCGACGTTCAGGGGGAAGCAGTCCGCGCCGAGCTTGGCGGCAATGTCGCTCAAGGTCTGGTTGCCGATCCAGCCGTTGTCCAGCGCCCCGACGGAGCGCTGGATGGCCTTTATCATGCGTACCTCTTCCGAGGTCGAGCCCTTGACGTCTTTCACGTCATCACCTCCCACTCGTCGATCTCCGACTTGATGCGGTCGATAAAACTGTTTCCACCGAGGGCCTTGTAGCCGCGATAGAGATAGAGAAAATCCTCCAGCTCGTACTGCCGGATGGTGCGGTCCTCCCTGTGGCGGTAGTAGGTGTGCAGCATGTCGTGCCGGAGCTGGCATTTGAGCGCGTCGGTAAGCTTGTCCAGCCCGAGCAGCTTGTTGCGGATGGGCTTGATGAGCATCGCCAGCGCGGCCAGAATGACCGTGATTTCCGAGCAGGTCGATGCAACGGTCGATAGGTTCATAGGCATTTTCTCTCTTTCCGGCGGCGCGAAAAAAGCCGCCTTGTCGTGCTTGACAAAGCGGCGGACGCGGTGCTATACTAAGGCCAGTAAGAGCGGCGCACGGGCGAGGTGCTTGTCGCTCCCCCTAATCGATTTAAGGTCGAAAGGAAAGCCGCTGCCTCTCAGGTGGCGGTTATTTCTTTAGGTCGATGCCTAACTTGATCGCCGCAATCACAAGCATAAGTAACGCAATGGTCGCTTCTGTGCTCATGCGGTCACCCCCTTTCGGGGGAACAACCTGTTTCACGCTCTTACCGGCCCGCTCATTCTACCACGCGCGCCGCGCTTTGTCAATTTGCCGCCCTCCGGGGCGGCTTTTTTACTTGTTCAGCTCCGCGAGCTTTGCCGCGATGTCCTCGGGGATGGCGCAGGTCGTCATCTTGACGCAGTAGCCGTCCGCGTCATAAGTGAGTTTGTAGCAGGGGGCGACATATACCTCCGTGCCGGCGCGGGAAAGGTCGCGCGCCATGACGGGCTGCACGATGCTGTTCTTGATGCCCGCGCTCTCGCGCAGGCCCGCGGGGGTATCGGTGACTTCGATGGGCTTGCCGTCGGATGCGATTCTCTTATAAGTAGCCATTGTGTTTCTCCTTTTCATTTTGTTTATTATGTCCCTCGCCATGTGATGAGGGTATCATACAATTTTGCAGCTCTTGTGCAGATAATAAGTCGTGTTGGGTTCTGGCGTGCCGGTAAACGTGCCGCCGGTGCCTGCGAACATATCAGTCAATGCATCACTTCCTACGTCCTCAACATCTTTGGCAAACGGAATCCGATACGGAGTGGGATAATCATCGCTCTGCGTCTCGGATAACATGATCTTTGAACAACCTGTAAACATCTGGTTATAAGCTATTTGAGGAATAACACTTGCGGGCAACTTAGGCAAAGTTACTAAATTTTCGCAGTTGACGAACATATTCAAATAACATGCCTCTGATAAATCGGTAGCAAGAAACGATGGCGCAGACTGCAGTATATTTCTAAAATTCGTTATACTCGAAAAGAAGTCTTGAAAACATCTCTCCCCCATTGTTGGCACTTCCCCTATCGCCACGGTTTCCCAGTCCAAGAGGGTTTCGATATATCCGCTGCAATCGACTAATGCGGCTGCGTCAAATGATAACCACGGGCTGCCTAGCATGGTATTACCCGTGCCAGACAAATAAAGATTATAGGTCTGCGTGGTTGCATCAGGTTTTGCCAAAAGGTAGTCATTATTTAACTGTCTCCAATGAATTCCATCTTGTGACGCTTCCATTTTCCCTGATAAATCTGATATGCCCATAGAAAAGCCGAAGCCGTCCTTTGACGAAAATTTCAAGCAAGGTCTCCGCCATTTTTTCGTGCCGCCTGCTAAAGTCGTATTAAAAATCATTTATTCGCCCTCCACATAAGAAACATTGGGGAAAACCGTTACGTTCGCGGTAATGGTTTTTCCCGGAACGGTGTCACACGCAAAGACCAGGCCGCCGTCAACCGCTCCGACGCACCTGATGTTAGAATCGACCCACACCGAAATGTAACTTGGGTCGGGCGAAACAAAAACCGCTTGAGACGTTGAATTGCCGCTTACCGGCTCGAATGTTACCGTCTGCGTATACAAATCGTTTGACGATGTCCACCCGGAAGCAAGGATGTGGACGAATGTCATGATCGGAACGCACTTAGAAACGGCTTTGTCCAGCTGATAAATGGTCGCCGGTTCATCGTCTACTTCTCCATCTTTCACATGCAGCGCCCCGGTCATCGTACCGCCCGAGAGCTGCAAATATCGCGCGTCTGCCTCTTCCTGTGTCATTCCGCCAGATGCGGCCTCGCCGACGATCTGCTCACCCGCTGCATTGTGGGCGGTGGCCCCAGCCAAAAGCGTCTGGGGCGTGACCGTGTCCTGTGTGAGGTCCATGAGCGTGGTGCCGTCGCTGAGCTGGACTTTGTTGTTGGCCATGCCGCACCTCCTCAGCCGATGGTGACCGTCTTGCCTCCCTGCGGGTTGTCAGCGTAAGCAATGGGGATCGCCGCGACCGTGACGGAGGAGAGACAATTGAATCCCTCGTCTGGCAAAATCTCCTGTGATGCAAACGTGGGCGTCACGCTCTTGGCCTGCGGCTTCATTCCCTCGCTGCCGGACATCGTGCCGAGCACGCCGAGGACGGTGATGCCCTCACGGATGTTGGTGGGGATCAGCTTTGCCTCTTCGGCTGCGTCGATCTGCGCCTTGCCACTGCCGTCATGATATCCCTGGGGGATGGTGACCGGCTTACCCTTTTCCGTGATGCTGAGCGTCTTGGCCCCGTTGTTCGGCATGGTGCCGGTGACCTTGCTGCCGGTAACATAGGCCGTCTTGCCGGCCAGAATTTCCGCCGCGCCCGCGGTGGCGTCGCCGGTGTCCGCGTCAAATTCGCAGGAGCCGGTGATGGGCGCGCCGTCCTTGCCGTGCGCGGTAAAGCCCTTGAGGAGCTTGTCCGCGACCACGGTGTCCTGGGTGAGGTCCATGAGGACTTCGCCGCTCGAGAGTACGATTTTGCTGTTGTACTTTTCAGCCATTGAAAATACCTCCGATAAAAATTGTTTTTCCGCCCGAGGGGTTTTCCACACGGGCAACTGCAATGGGATTAACGGTCACATTGTCTTTCAGAAGCCTGTCCTTTGTGGCAAGCTCCTGCGTCTCAAAGTCGGGCGTCACGGTATATGGGCCGTCATACGGCTCGCCTCCGCCGCCCCCGCGGATGGTGACGTCAAACGCTACCGAAAGCGCCGTTTTCTGCGTCAACTCGAACGTGACCATCAGATCACCTTCCTACTCAGCGCACGCTTGACGTCAAGGCGCTGCATTTCCGAGCCGATCACGTCGCCGCTCGGGAACTTCACGCGCACCTGCATGGGGCAGACGGTCGGAAGACCAAATGTCTCCGTCTGCGTGAGGGGAAAGTGAAATTTGCCGTCGGAAAACGTGACATCGCCCGGATAGGTCTTGACGAGGTTCAGCAGCGCGATCTCGACCAGAGAGACGGCCGGGGGGCTGAGCGTCTGGCCCTCGTTGGTGATCTCCACGTCGATGGAGTAAGCGTCGCCCTGTACCATTACGTCGTCACCTCCGTTGCGCTGACGGCGCCGGTGTCATCCACCGTCAGCTTGAATTTTTTCGTGCTGCCCGCCGTCGAGGAGGGGATGATGATCTCGCCCTCGTCCACGCGCTGCAATAGCTCGTCGGTCTTCTCGCCGGTGTAGAGCATGGTGTAATAATCGTTCGGCATAAAAACCTCCTTAAACGATCATTCTCCGCCCGAGGGAATCGAGCAGGCCAAGGTTGTTGCTGGTCACGAGCGGGCCGGACTGAAGCTCTTTCTTTTTGCGGTAGTAGATGATGATGCAGCCGTCGCCGCCTTGCCCGCCGTCCGAGCCCTTGCCGCGGCCCGTTGCCGCACCTGCATAGACTTCCAGATCGCCCATTTGATAAGATGCATCGTCTCGCATGGTGCAGCTCGCCATACACGGCAAACCGGTTTGCCCGTTGCCGCCGCCGCCGTTTCCGGCCCCGCCGCCGTTTCCATAGACCGATGGCTTTTCCGGCGGCTGCGCGGTCGCGCCGGTTCCCTGTGCGCCGCCCCGCATGGTCAGTTTTTTGTTGTTGTACTGACTTGTCATTGTAGGCGTAATGCCATTTCCGCCGTTATGCCCGTTTGCTTTATAAGCCGGACCGCCGCCGAGACCGCCGGAGGAGGTTGCGTCAAAGCTTCCGGATACGGCAGAATTGCCTGTTTCAAAATCCACCGCCGTGCCCTGCCCGCCATGCGTGTATGACTGGCCATTTACGACAATGTCGGGCGGGTAGATCAGATTCCCGTCGGCATCGTAGCCCACGCCGTTTCCGCCGGGGACACCTGCAATGCCAGACACCGCGTAGACCTCTCCGGTCATGGGGTCGGTGTAACCGCTCGGGTTACTTGAGCCGCTGTCGCTCGACGATCCGCCCATTGTGGTCGCTCCGCCAAGGTTCCCCTCTTCATCGCTGTTTTCGGCATACGGAGCACCCGCGCCGCCCGCGCCGCAAGAATAGGAGACCTTTGATCCAGGTACGGCGTTCTGCACGGTTTCCACGAGTACCTTGCCGCCCTCGCCGGGCGTGCCTGCCTCGCCGCCCGCTGCGGGAGGCAGGTCTTTTGCCAGAAAACCCTTATAGTTGACCGTCCATGTATGGCTCCCGTCTTCTCTCGTTTCGGTCTGTGTAGAAACCTTTGATGTGGGGAGTGCGCCCGCTTTTCCGCACTTGCCGCCCTGCCCTCCGCCGACGAGGACGCGGGTGTAGCTCGTCACGCCCTCCGGAACCGTCCACTCGCCTGCGCCTGTGAGGATGACGCGCTCGTCAAAATACTCCGATGATTCCGGCTGCGGGGGCAAAAAGCCGACGAGCGCCGCCATTTCGCTCTTGAGTGTGCCGCTCATGGTCGTGTCAAGGCTTACGATGCACGCAGAGACCATCTTCTTATCGTATGGGTGATAGACGCTGACCACATGTCCGGGCTTCTCCTGCCCGCTTACAATGCCGTTGATGATGGTCTCTCGGCACTTATAATAGTCTGCCAGCCTTTTGGCGACAGCGGAGGAATTGACAAGGGAGACGAGCGTGGCGTCCGTAACGGACTTGACGTTTTCCGCCGCGTTCTCTGTGACGGTTTGCGTCACAAGGCGCGTGTTGTGGATGTACGTCTTGCCCTTGAGCGAGCCGGAGCCAGAGGAGATTTTGGCGTAGTTCGCGCCGCTATCCAAAATGGTGAAGCCTGTCGCTGTAAGTGAGTGCATCGGCTCGGAGAAGGTGATGATGTCGCCCTGCTGAGATGTGCCGGAAAACAGCTCCTTTTCGTCGGTTCCCGCGATGTACTGATGCTCCGTGACGGTAACGGCGGAGATGGGGGAATCATACTTGACTGTGCCGCCGGAATACGAGCGGTCGGCCGATATTGTAGATGCTCCGCCGTCCCACAACGGTTCGATTCGGAGTACCCCGTTCAGGTCTGTGCGGAGATACGCGCCGATGGAAAACAGAACTTGCACAAGATTGTCTCGCGCCGACCGGTCTTTTCCGTTTGCGTAAGGGAGCCAACCGTATAGTTTGGTCTCCGCGTACACGGTCTTGACAAGGATCGGGATGCTGCCGCAAATCTCCTTTGCCACCTCGGCGACCGTCTGGCCCGTGTAGATGCCGCCGGAGTGTATCATTCCGGTAAGAGCGCCCATTGGCGAACGCCCGATAAGCGAATATGTATTTGGGCCGATGCGGGAAACGCCGCGCTTGACAAATCGCGCCTTGATTGCATTGTTCCGGTAGATAACAATCGGCGTGTTGTCCGGCAACGCCGCAAGCTGCTCGCCTACCGTCTTTGTGTAGACCTCTGCGCTGACCGTATCGAACGAAAGATTGCTCTCGTCTAACGCGACCTCTTGGAAAGCAGAGCAGTAATCCAAGCGCATATCGTCTTTCGATGCGTCTCGGTCGAATTGGTAAGAGCCGATCAAGATATAGTCCATAGGCCCCCCTTACGGTGTGATCTGAGGCGCGATTGGGATGAAATGGATTTCGATCTCGCCCCAATAGTTCACGCCGTTCTCGACCTTTTCAATGTCGTGCGAAGCGCTCGTATAATACGCCCGATAGGAAATTGTTGTGTTCCCATCCGCCGCTTCAAGTAGCACGGAGTCATCCACCGAATGAGCCTTCAGGTAGCTCCAAAATGCGTCATAGCTCTGGTAATCATCGCCTCGGCGAAACACCGTGATCTTGTGCCCGATGTACGTTCCGAGCACATCGCGAATCATTCGCCCGGTGTCTTTAGAACGCCCGGCATTCTCTCCGTCCAGAACATTGAAGTTCTCGTTGTATTTGGATATTGCTACGTTGACATCAAACGATGTCCCATTGAGCTTAATGTAGTTCATGCTCACCGCCTTTAGGTCACTTGGATGCCGACGCGCTGCGTCTGATCCTTGTTGAGCTTGAAGATGATGCGGCCCAATTCCTGTTCGCCGATCTTAAGGATCGCCGTCTGGTTGCCGCCGCCATACTGCGCCATGCCGCGGGCCACCGCCGCCTCGATAGCAGCCGCGGGAGCCTCGATGTTGTTGCCCTGCTTTTGGTCGCCGAGGACCGCAAGAAATTCCCTGTTCGGGGGAATGACCTCGCCGGTCGCCAAACGGTGGATCGAAGCGGAATTGATGGCCGGCATACTGGTCTTGACTGAGCCGCCGGTAAATGCGCTTTTGATGGTGTCCATCGCGCCGGATGCCCAAGACTTGACGCTTTCAAATGCGGATTTCAAGCCATTCAGCAATCCGTCGATGATGTTTTTGCCCAAGTCCTGCCAATACTCGATCGTAAAGTATTTGGCGACGTTAGCGTTCCACCACTCCTTGATGCCGTCCCACGTCTCACCGAGCTTGTTTTTCAGGTAGTCCCAATTGATTACCGCTACCGACGCGAGGCCAGCCGCGCCCGCAACGATCATGCCCATTCCGAGCGGGATGCCCACGCCGGTAAACACCAGAAGAACGCCTAAGACGAGCAGCGCGCCGCTGATCAGCGAAATGATCGCCGCGATCGGGCCGCCGAGGTATTCGGTGATGGCGTTCCAGTTGACCGCGACCGTAGCGACCAGCCCGACCGATCCGGCGGCGATCAGCCCGATGCCAATCGGAAGCGCAACGCCGGTCAGGGTCAGGATGATGCCGAGCACGAGCAGCGCGCTGCTGACGAGCGCCGTGATTGCGCCGATGGGGCCTTGCAAGGCGGTCTGGATAGTGTCCCAATTTGCCGCTACCGCCGTAGCCAGCCCGATCGCGCCCGCAATCATAAGGCCGAGACCGATCGGAACATTTACGCCGCTAAAAGCCAGCACAGCGCCGAGAACGAGCAGGGATGCTGAGAGCATCGCCGTAACAGCTCCGATAGGGCCTTGAAGCAATGCCTTGATAGTGTCCCAATTCGCCGCAATGACTGCCGCCATTCCCATCGCGCCCACAACCATCAAGCCGAGGCCGAGCGGGATATTTGCACCGGAGAACAACAGGATAGCGCCGATCTCAAGGAGCGCGAAGCTGATGATTGCCGTAACGATGCCGAGCGGGCCTTGTAAAAGCGCTTTGATCGTGTCCCAATTTGCCGCTACCGCCGTCGCCAATCCTATCGCTCCGGCGACCATGAGCGCCAAACCAAGCGGAATATTGGCCCCGGAGAACAGGATGATCGCGCCAATCGCCAGCAGGGCCGCGGACAAGATGCCCGTAACATCTCCGATCGGCCCTTCCAAAGCATTTTGGATCGCGCTCCAGTCGGTGCTGACCGCACCCCAAATGGCAAGCGCACCCATCGCCATCAGCCCAATGCCGAGAGGGACATTCACGCCGGAGAACGCCAGCGCCGCACCGATCGCCAGCAGGGCCGCGCCGGTAAACAGCTCCATGATGGCACTAAGCTGGTCGTTGATGCCGGTTGAAAAGTCTGGGGCTTTATTCTCTTCCTGACTTCCCGACAATTTGTTGATCTCATCGAACGACGCGAGAGATTTGCCTGCTTTTTTCGCGGATTTCCCTGTCTTGTCCAGCGCGTCCGATTCTTCGTAAAGGCTTTCGGCGGCCTTTGCAGATTCCTCGGCAGTCGTTCCAAAGATCATGGAAACAATCTCGGAGATGGCGTTGACCGCGCGCGTGATGACGTTGACGAGCAAAGTGAACGCCGGAACGACCACGTTGACGATCGGCTGAGCCAGCGTTCGCAGTGCTCCTTTCAGCTTGGCGACCGCCGCCATCGCCTTATCGTTGGTCTGGATCGCGCTCCACATATAGCTCTTTAACGTTCTGAGAGCTTTGGTAATAAGCGAAAAAACAAGCACTCTTTTGGCGAGCGTTTTAACGTGGCTCACAAATTTGTCCATTTGTTTACTGGCTGCCTGTGCCGCTGGAGAAATACCTTTGGCGTTTTCTCTTGCTGCCATAATTTGTTTAGACAAATCTCCGGCTCTATTAGTCATGCGATCAAGGCTTCGCGTGTCTCGCGCAATCGAGGTATCCATGCGCTCTACTTTGTTCTGCACGGAATCCCACTCTTTTTGAAGAGCTTTTACTGTTTGCTCTTGCTCCTTTATTGCGCCAGCCGTGTAAAACTCGTCACCGTTCCGCATTTGGTCGAGCTGGGCTTTGGCTGCATCGAGGTTTGCTGCGATCTGCTTAGACTGCTCAACCAAGGGCATTTGCTCCTGCTTTTTGTCGCTGATTTTTTCATTGAGCGCATCAATCTTTTTTTCAAGCGCAGTCAACTCTTTTTGCGCGTTTTTCGCGTCTAATTCCGTATTAATAACAACGGAACCATCTGCATTCGCCACCAAATCACCACACTTTCTACTTGCGTTTTATTTTTTATGTGCTATTCTGATAAAAGGAGGGATTAAAATGATTGCTATTTTAGGCTTGTTAAGTATCGCAGGATTTGTTGTCTCATTGCTCACTTTGGTTATCCTTGCAATCAGGAAAAAGAGGAAGGGGATCGCTTTAATATCCCTTGCTACATTCTTTGTTCTTTTTGTTGTATGCGTATCTCTTCCAACATCAGATGGCTCAGAAGCGTCAAATGCAAATAGTGTTTCATCCCCGGCGCCCAATCCTTTTAGTGACGAAACCCAGGATTTAAAAGAGGAAGCGGATGCAATTACATTTAGTGGCGAAAATTACACTGCCGAATATTTAAAATGCTGGGAAGCAAGCGGATTGACTGGCTGTTTTTACATTGATGTAAAAATCAGAAACATCGGGGACGAGGAATGCACCTATTTGCTCGATGATGTTTATGTGGATAACACGCATTGCCAAAGTGGTTCCGGATTGCCAATTACAGCACTTCCGGGAAAAAACGTAAAATCTTCTTTTGTTGTTTTTTGTGAAACGCCATTAAACGAAATATCAAAGGTCGAGTTTAAATTAAACGTTATGAACTCCGAAACCCTTAATATACTTGAAACAAGTATCATGATTTCCGTTACGCCAAATGCTTAATCTTCACTGCCCTTCAAAGCAGGCGATTTTTCATATCCACTTGCTGATAACGTCCTCATCCTGCGCCGTGTACTGCCGCTTAAAGTCGACCATCTGCTTATTCTGCTTGTAAAATTCCTGCTCACCCTTGTCGAGCTTCTTCCCTTTTGCCCTTTTGCTGCGGATAGCAACGACCTGCGCAAAGGTGCAGTCCCCGATCTCCTGATACGCCGCGATCCACGTCCACCAGTGCAGATAGTCCACAGACCGCACCTCTTTGCCGAGCACACGATTGATTGGAGCCACGAGCAGCGGGAAATCCTGCTGCCAGTCCATCAGCTTCGGCCCGCGCTTTTCGTCTCGCGGGCCATCGCCGCAATTGATGAACAGAGCGCATTGCTTTATCGCTTCTTCGTAATCGTCCGGCGGCATCGTCTCAAAGTCCGGGTAGAAAATGTCGAGCATCGTTTCGGCCTTTTCCTGCTCGCTCAACTCCGCATCGGAGAGCGCTTCAATGATGGTCAGGATGTCCCGAAAATCCGTTCGGATCGGGTATTCCGTGCCGTTTACCTCCGCGGTAGTCGGAAGGTCGTATCTCACTTGTGATACTTCTTCGTGTACTTGCTGATACGCGGATTGGTCGCCTTCTGCTCACGGGAGAATGCGGTATCCACCTCATCCATGATGGCGAGCATCAGGTTGGCCCAAACAGGCAGGCCGTCCGCCAGCGCGTACACGTTCATGCCTCCAAACAGAGCCGAGCAGATGTCGAAGCCAAAGACCTCGCCGATGATGTCGCGCATCTCCTCGTCCATCTTGCGGGCCGTCTCGAACACTTCACGCTTGTTTGCGGTCTTTTCGACCTCCGCCTTGTACGCTTCCTGCTTTTTGTCGAGCGTATCAAAGGCGTTGAACAGTTTCTCCACGAAGGTGCTGTCCGTCGCGTTAAAGGCCAGCTCACAGGCCTTGCCATCCGTCGTTTCAAGCGTCTTTCGGACTACACCGGAATTGATGGAAATAATGTCGCTCATAATGTCCTCCAAATTGGGGCGGGTCTATGCCCGCCCCTTTGTCTTTAGGTATCTGCCGTAAAGGTCACGCCGCTGGCGCTCTTGGTAATCGTGCCAAGCGTCCGGTTGCCGCCGTAAGTGATCTCGCTCGCGATGTTGAGCGTGCCGCCGCCGTCGCCGCCGATGGACGTGACCGCAATTGCGCAGGAATCATAGCGCTCGGCAAACTTCGCGTCGCCGCTCGTGGCGTAGAAGTGCCCGATCATCATGTCTTGATTGGCAAGCGCCTGCGCGTCGTGATCTTTGACCGCAAGATTCCACATCTTGACCGCCGCCGCGTCGCCCGCATCCAAAGGAATCGGGTCAAACGTCTGCGTGATAACGGGCTTTTTCATGGTGGTAAAGGTGTTACCGAGAATGTCCTGCTTGCTCTCCTGCCCCCAGTCCATTTCCTCAGTGGAATCTTCCACGCGCTTACCGATGGCGCTCCAAACGGGAGCCGATGACGTGCCGGTATTCAGATACGCAATCAAAAGCTCGCGGTCAATGGTCTGGCCTTCGGTGGTCGCAAAAACTAAATCTGCCATTATACATTCACCTCGTATGTTAGTTTGAGAGGAACCATATAGTCCTCGTATTTGTCGCTGGTTGCACCGAGATACGACGCAAAAGCCGCCGTCTCTACGCGGAGGGCGCGTCTCCCCTCACCAATGTCCGGGCACTGTGTGTTAGCCCAGTCCGCAAATTTGTTCAAAGCCTCGACTGCCTTTAAGCGCGTGTCATCGCTTGTTCCCGGAGGCGCGATCTGGTAATGGATTTCAAACGAATACTCCGCCTGATACCCGCCGCAAATGTATTTCTTGGTGATAACAGCGCCTTGCACGGACGAAAGCGCCATGCCTACCGTTTTCGCTGCAAAATACTCATACTTGATCAGCTCCACGTTATCGGGGATATTGGGGCATTTGTTCGCCCAAATCAATACAAGGCGGTCGAGATCGGATTTTTCAACGCTTGACGCAAGCGTTACGGTCTTTTCTTTAGAGATCATTCTTTACCGCCTTTTCTGCTACACGTAGCCACTTTGAGAGGTTTTGAGCTTTCGACGCTTCAAACCAGTGCGAAGATGTATTTGGATGCCAAAACTTCAGGTCTTTCTCAGGCACCGCCGGAACTTTTGTTACGCCTTTTCTCGCATAGGAACTTCCCGTCAGCGGATCAACGTACAGTTTGCCGTAATAGAGATACCGAGCGTATGGGCCGGGGTAGATGATCTCGTTCCCGGATACCCGCGTCCGCGTCCTCAACGATCCTGTGCGCATCGGGACAAATGGCGCGGTATCTTTTGCCACCTGTACCGCAAGCGTGTGTTTTGCGCGACTGCAAGCGCTTGCAACGGATTCTTTGACTGCATCCATGCCAGAGACGTCGATGGTAAATTTCAGCGCCATCTCATACGCCTCCGCATTCCCAATGCTGCATATCTTCGCTGCCAAAGTCCATTGCGTCTACCTTTGTCAGATTCCAGCAGTTATCCTGTGAAAGCGCCACATCTTCCTTGTCGGTGACAAACTCGCCCTTGATGAAAAACGTAACCCCACCGTTGCCGCTGACCGAAAGCGTCCACAGTCCGGCCTTATCTGTGGAACGGTAAAACTCCTGCGGCCCGACGTATTTCTTTGGCTTACCCATCGCCCCGTCTATCGCTTCTACGGAAAACGGGATATACAGGTTGACCGCATCCGCGCCCTCTAACCCGGTCTTGCGCACATTTGCGCCCTTTGACGCTTCACACAGCACGCCGCGTAAAATCGTGACGTAGAGTTTGGTAACGTCTTTAAACGTTGCCGGGTCGGTTTCCTTGACGGAGTTGTAGATCGTTACAGTATGGGGAGTGTACATGATCCGCACCCCCTTCCTCGGTACAGCAAGCCAGTGTGGGCGAGATACTCCATGCAGGTCTCTGCGAGCAGCTTTCTTGCCC
>ERZ772867.770-NODE-770-length-41970-cov-6.983371_pt1 | contig 41970 bp, 36 predicted proteins | sample MGYA00511341_ERZ772867 | MGnify/ENA primary metagenome ERZ772867 (study PRJEB29015, sample SAMEA2737707) | human gut metagenome | biome: human gut; feature: human-associated habitat; material: faeces | place: China | collected 2012 ... | reverse complement strand
GTCACGTCCATGTCCTGCGGCACGACGACGAGGCCGCCTGGGTGCTGACCCGTGGTGCGCTTGATGCCGACAAGCCCCAGCGCGAGGCGGTTCTCCTCGGCCTTGGTCGTCTTTATCCCGCGCTCCTCAAGATATTTCTTGACATAGCCGTAGGCGGTCTTTTCGGCGAGGGTGCCTATCGTTCCGGCGCGGAAAACATGGTCGGAGCCGAACAGCGTCTCGGTATATTTATGCGCCTTGGCCTGATATTCGCCGGAGAAGTTGAGGTCAATATCGGGGGTCTTTTCGTTGCCTGGGAAGCCGAGGAAGGTCTCGAACGGGATATCGAAGCCGTCACGGTTCATGCGCGTGCCGCATTCGGGGCAGTCCTTTTCGGGCATGTCCGCGCCGCAGCCGTAGCTGCCGTCGGTGATGAACTCCGAGTGCTTGCACTTGGGGCAGACGTAGTGCGGCGGGAGGGAGTTGACCTCCGTGATACCTGACATGAACGCCACCATCGACGAGCCGACAGAGCCACGCGAGCCGACCAGATACCCGTTTTCGAGCGAGTTCTGAACCAGCTTCTGCGCGCTCATGTAGATAACGTCGTAATGGTGGTCAAGTATTGTGTTGAGCTCTACGTCAACGCGATCCTTGACGATGGCGGGCGGCTCGTCGCCGTAGATGCGGTGCATCTTGGTGTACACCAGCTCCTTGAGCTGCTCGGCGGAGCGCTCGATCTTAGGCGGGAACAGATCCTTCGGCAGCAGCTCTATCTCGTCTATCTGGTCTGCGATGGCGCGGGTGTTCGTGATGACAACCTCGCGTGCCACATCCTTGCCGAGGTACTCGAACTCCGCCAGCATCTCGTCGGTCGTGCGGAAATATATCGGACAGCCGCGGTCGGCGTCCGAGAATTTCTTTGCGGCCTGCAAAATCTTGCGGTACTGCTCGTCCTCGGGGTCGAGGAAGTGCACGTCGCTCGCGGCGATGACGGGCTTATCCAGCTTGCGGCCAAGCTCAAGGATGGTGCGGTTGTAGTCCTGAAGCACCGTCACATCCTTCACGACGCCGTTATCCACAAGGAAGCCGTTGTTGCATATCGGCTGTATCTCAAGGTAATCGTAGAACGACGCAATCTTTTTCAGTTCCTTCTCGCTCGCGCCCTTCATCACCGCGCCGTACAGCTCGCCCATGCCGCAGGCGGAGCCGACGATGATGCCCTCGCGGTGCTGTATCAGCAGGCTCTTCGGTATCGTCGGGGAGCGGTGGAAATATTTAAGATAGGACTGGGAGATCATCTCGTAGAGGTTCTTCAGTCCCTTTTTGTTCTTGACCAGCAGGATCATGTGGTAGGTCTTGGCCACGTCCGTGCGGCGCAGGGAGTGGTACACTGTCTCGATATCGTCGAGCGTCCGCGCGCCCTGCTGGCGCAGCATGGGCAGGAACTTGTCCATCATGCGCGCGACGACCATCGCGTCGTCCGAGGCTCGGTGGTGGTTGAACTGCGGGAGATTCAGGTGGTTCGAGACGATGTCGAGCTTGAAGCGCTTCAGCTCCGGCAGCAGCGCCTGCGACAGCGCCAGCGTATCTAGGAACACCGGCGAGAACTTCAGCCCGCAGCGGTTCGAGGCGGCGGCCATGAAGCCGACGTCGAAATGCGCGTTATGCGCGACGAGCGGCCTGTTTCCGGCGAATTCCAGGAACATCTCCATCGCCTCTTTCTCAAGCGGCGCGTCGGCGACATCGCTGTCGCGGATGCCGGTGAGCTGGGTGATGTCGGGCGGGATGTGCCGCTGGGGGTTGACGAAGGTGTTGAACTCCGCCTTTATCTCGCCGCCGGAGAAGATGACCGCACCGATCTCGGTCATGCGGTCGATCATTGCGTTGAGTCCCGTCGTCTCGATATCGAAGGCGACAAACTCCGTGTCGAGCGGGAGCTTGCTCTTGCCGATGACGGCGTTGTTGCCGTCCATATCGTTGACAAAGTAGGCTTCCATGCCGTAGATGATCTTGACGCCGTACTTTTTACCGGCCTTCCACATATCCGGAAACGCCTGCGCGACGCCGTGATCCGTCACGGCGATGGCGGGCATGCCCCAGTACGCGGCGCGCTCTACGACCTTTGCGGGGTCGGTCAGCGCGTCAAGTGCAGAGAAGCGGGTGTGCAGATGCAACTCCACGCGTTTTTCCTCGGCGTTGTCGGGGCGTATGTAGCGCTTGCCCTTGACGATGTTACGCGGGTCAAGGATCATGTCGTCGTCGTATTTGCTGTATATTATCTCGCCCTGCACGATGAGATGGTCGCCCACCTTGACCTTGTCGATGATGGACTGATCGTCGTCGGAGCGGAGGAAGCGGGATATCTTGATGGAGCTGGTGCGGTCGGTGATGTCGAAGCCCAGCACCGCGCCGCCGCGCTTCTGAAGCACGCGGCTCGTCACGGCGACGACGTCGCCCTCGACCGTCACCTTACCGGATTCGAGACTCAGCGTATTCATCGGGACGGGGTGCTGCTTTATCGCGCGGCCGTAGAGCACGTCGCCCTTCGGCGCGTCGCCGGAGGCGGGGGCTTTGCCGGTCGTCGCGGATGTGGAGGCAAGCTTCGGGCGCGGGAAGTCCGGCGCCATGCCGACGCCGCTCAGCCCGTAGTCGGCCTTCAGCCGCTCGCTCAGGGTCTGAAGCTCGGCTGGAGACGGCATCGCCGCGAACCACGCCGCGACCGTCATCGTCAGCTCCGACGCGTCCACCTGCACGTCCGTCACATACGCCTTGTCAAGCCCGCCGCTGAACGCCGCCAGATCGGCGCAGCCCGGAAATATTTCAAGAAACGGTGTATGCTCGCTCATTGCTGCTCCTTGTCGTTTTCTATAAGCTCTGTGAGCGCGTCGCACAGGCGCTCATACGGGTAGGTGCCGAGCACCTGCCCCTTCTTGAAAAGTATACCCTTGCCCTTGCCGCCCGCGACGCCGTAGTCGGCCTCGCGCGCTTCGCCCGGGCCGTTGACAACGCAGCCCATGACGGCGACGGTGATGTCGCGGTCGATGTCCTTGACCCGCGCCTCGACGTCCTTTGCAAGGGAGATGAGGTCGATCTCCGTCCTGCCGCAGGTTGGGCAGGAGACGAACTTCACGCCGCCGGAGCGCAGCCCCGCGGCCTTGAGTATCGCAACGCCCGCCGCGACCTCGCGCACGGGGTCGGCGGTCAGGGATACGCGTATCGTGTCGCCGATGCCCTCGCACAGGAGCGTGCCTATGCCGACGGCGGACTGTATCGTTCCGTTCCACTCCGTGCCCGTCTCGGTCACGCCGAGGTGCAGCGGGTACGGGAAGCACTCCGCCGCCATGCGGTAGCTCGCTATCGTCAGCGGCACGGAGGATGTTTTGAGCGAAAGGCAGATATCGTCGAAGCCGTATTTATTCAGCAGCGCGACGTGTCCCCGCGCGCTCTCGACCATCGCCTCCGGGCAGGGGTGCACGTATTTCTCTATGAGCCGCGCCTCTAGGCTGCCGGCGTTCACTCCGATGCGGATCGGGATGTTCCGCGCGCGGCAGGCTTCGGCCACGGCCTTGACGTTCTCCTCCCCGCCGATGTTGCCGGGGTTGATGCGTATCTTGTCCGCGCCGCGCGCCGCCGCCTCAAGGGCGAGCCGGTAGTCGAAGTGGATGTCCGCCACCAGCGGCATATCCACCCGCTCCTTTATCTCCGATATCGCCTGCGCCGAGCGCATATCCGGCACTGCGACTCGCACGATGTCACAGCCCGCGGCGGCAAATTCGCGTATCTGCGCCGCGGTGGCCTCGGCGTCCCACGTCTTGGTGTTGCACATCGACTGCACGGAGACCTTCGCCCCGCCGCCGACCGCGACGCCGCCCACGTTTATTCTCTTTGTGTTTTCTCTTTTCATCAGCCTGTCACTATCCTGATTATATCATTGAACATCACGTACACCATCAGCGCCAGCAGCAATACCATACCGGCAGCGTGGATGTAGCCCTCGTACTTGGGGTCGAGCTTTTTGCGCGTTATCGCTTCTATTATACATGTGATGATGAGCAGGAACACCCTGCCGCCGTCAAGCGCGGGGATCGGCAGCATGTTCATAACTGCGAGGTTCACCGCGATGAACGCGCCGAAATAGAAGATGCTGAAGAGCGCGTCGCTCACGGACTCGGCCTGCTCGCCCGTCTGCGCCATCATATCCACGATGCCGACAGGCCCCGCCATATCCTTCACACCGACGTTGCCGCTCACAAGCTCGGAAAGTCCCATCCACACCATGCGCACGAATTCCATGCAGGTGTTCCACGTGTTCTCTATCTTCGCCCCTATCGTCGCTTCCTCGACGCCGAACAGGAAGCCGTACATCTTGTTCTCGTAGCCCTCGTATTCCAGCGGCACAAGCTCAAAATCCTCAAGCTTCACCTTTTTCCCGTCGCGGATGACGACGATGTCGTAGCTTCCGTCGCCCTTGGAGATGAAGTCGGACACGTCGTAATACTGGTATATCCTGTGCCCGTCGATGCTGTAAAACCTGTCGCCCTGCTGAAGCCCCTCGGCGCTCTCGTAGGGACAGCCCTCGATAAAGCCCGCCAGCACCGGCACGCGGAAGGCCTGAGCGTTGGCGTATAGACACGCGACGATGACAAAACCCAGCACGAAGTTCATGAACGAGCCCGCGGCGAGTATTATCACGCGCTTCCACGCGGCCTGATTCGTAAATGCGCGCGGGTCTTTCGACTCCTCGTCCTCTCCGGTCATGGCGCAGAAGCCGCCGAATGGGATGCAGCGCAGCGAATAGGTCGTCTCGCCCTTCTGCTTTTTGAATATGGCGGGGCCCATGCCGACCGCGAACTCCTCGACCCGCACTCCGCAGGCTTTCGCCGCGGCGAAGTGGCCAAGCTCGTGGATAATGATGAGCACGCCGAAGATAAGGATCGCTATGAGGATGTAGACAATAGTCATTTTGAACAATGCTCCCTGACAAATGCTCTGGCGGCGGCGTCGGCTGCCAGTATGGTTTCAAGATCTGCTTCCTGCGCGCTGCCCAGCGCGTCCACCGCGGCGGCGGCGCAGTCGTAAATGCGGTTGTAGCCCAGTTTATGCTGCAGGAACAGCCCCACAGCCACTTCGTTTGCCGCGCTCATCACGCAGGGCACGGTTCCGCCCGCGCGCGCCGCGTCCATCGCAAGGCGCAGGCAGGGGGTCTTTTCATAGTCGGGCGCTTCGAAGCTGAGGTCTTTGAGCTTCCAGAAATCGAGCCGGTCGAACATCGACTCTCGGCGCTCAGGATAAGTCAGCGCGAGCTGAATCGGCAGCCCCATGTCCGGTACGCCGAGCTGGGCGATGACAGTTCCGTCCACGAGCTCTACCATAGAGTGTATGACGCTCTGCGGGTGGATTACCACCTGAATGTCGTCAGGCGTCACGCCGAAGAGGTGCATCGCCTCGATGAATTCAAGCCCCTTGTTCATCATCGTCGCACTGTCGACGGATATCTTCGCGCCCATGCTCCAGTTTGGATGCTTCACGGCCTGTTCGGGCGTGACGTCCTCCAGCTCCTCGCGGGGTCTGCCGCGGAAGGGGCCGCCGGAGCCGGTGAGCAGGATTTTTTTGAGCTCGCCCTTCCCGCGCCCCATGAGGCACTGGAAGATGGCGGAGTGCTCGGAGTCGACAGGCACTATCTCCGCGCCCGTCTCCGCCGCGCGGCGCATAACGATGCTGCCCGCGCAGACAAGCGTCTCCTTGTTTGCAAGCGCTATGCGCTTTTTCTCGTCGATGGCGGCAAGCGTCGGCTTCAGCCCGACCGCGCCCGACACCGCCGTTACAACGCAGTCGGATGAGGCGAGAGTCGCGGCCTCGATGAGGCCGGCCATGCCGGAGCCGACGCGGATGTCCGTGTCTGCGACGGCGATTCTGAACTGCTTTGCCGCGTCCTCGTCGTAGACCGCGACGAATTCGGGCTTGAGCCGCCTGGCCTGTTCTTCGAGCAGTTCGATCTTTCTGTTTGCGGTCAGCGCCGCAACGCGCATACCGATATGCTCGGCGACTGCGATCGTCTGCCGCCCGATGGAACCGGTGCAGCCGAGTATTGAAATGGAATTTACCATGTTGATACCTCTTTTGTATATCTCATACAGCCCCGCCGCCTCTTGGCGCCCCTTCTAGTGGAGCTGTCGCGTCAGCGCCCGAGGGATAGAAAAGCCTAAAGCTATTGCCAATATGCAAAAGGCACCTCACACCCCAAGACGCTCCGTAGGGGACGGTCTCTGTGCCGTCCCGCGCCCATCACACTCTGAGCGTGCGCAGATACGCTTTGTGCTCATCCGTCACGCGGTAGCTCTCTATCGCCTTCTGGATGGTCTTATTGTGCGTCCACGGCGCGAGCCGGCGCTTTTCAAGATAAGGCAGCGCTTCATTATAATTCTTTGCAAGCACCGTCGCAAAATACCACGCCTGCATCATGTTCAGATAATATTTATCGTAGCCGCCGAAGCGCCCGTCGTCCGCCGCGGCAACGATGTCCGCGTATTCCGTGTGGAAGTCCTCGCCGAGGTACCAGCGCATCAGCAGCCCTATCGCGTAGCGCCGCGTGTACACATGCTCAGACGCTATCCAGCGGCGAATGTTCCCCATAAGCTCCGCCCTGTGCGCACCAAGCACCTTCGGGTTGAGCTGATCGCAGGTCGCCCAGTTATCTACATACGGCAGGAACTTCTCCAGCGACGCGACGCAGTCCGCGTAATCGCCGATATACTCTATCAGGAACGCGTGCAGCGCGTACTCCTCGAAGTACCCGTGCGGCAGCACAGACATGAACCGCGCTGCCGTCTCCGTCCCGCGCAGCTCCTTCGCCAGAGCGCGCAGCGCCGGAGTGCGCACGCCTATGACCGTTTCGGGCGCGACCGTCGGCATCAGCTTCGAGTTAAACGCTTTGAACCCCTCGTCCTGCAGGGCGAAGAGCCGCGCCTGTATCTCCGTCACGGGTTCTTCACCCCACCGTAGCGCCTGTCGCGGTGCCGGAAGGCGGCGATGGCCTTGTCCAGTTCATGCGGCGTGAAGTCCGGCCACAGCACGTCCGTGAAGTAAAACTCCGAATACGCGCACTGCCACAGCAGGAAGTTCGATATCCGCTGCTCCCCGCCGGGGCGGATCATCAGATCCGGGTCAGGGATACCGGCGGAATAGAGGTAGCCGGAGAACTGCTCCTCCGTAAGCTCGCCGTCCGCCCTGCCCTCGGCGACGTCGCGCGCATAGCGCTTCGCCGCGTGGATTATCTCGTCGCGCCCGCCGTAATTGAGGCAGATGTTCGCCTGAAAGCCCTCGTAGCGCTCGGAAATCTCGTTGGTCTTGGCGACTAGCGCCTGCAGCTCCGGACTGAGCGCCGTCACGTCGCCGAACACCTTCATGCGTATCTTGTCGCGCTCCATGGTGTCTATCGCCTCGTGGAGGTACTTTTCCAGCAGCTTCATTATGGACTTGACCTCGTCCTCCGGACGCTTCCAGTTCTCTGTCGAGAAGGCGTACACCGTGAGGTAGTCGACGCCGATGTCCCTGCAGTAGGTCGCGATCTTCCGGAAATTCTCCGAGCCCGCGGCGTGACCCGCCGTGCGCGGGAGGCCGCGCTTCTTTGCCCAGCGGCCGTTGCCGTCGAGAATAATGGCAATATGGCGGGGGCCGGATGTCTCCCGCTCCCCCGCCGTATTTCTCTTTTTAAACCACGCCATCTCAGATCTCGGTAAGCTCTTTTTCCTTGGCGGCGATTATCTTGTCGATTTCCTTGGCGTAATCGTCGGTGAGCTTCTGGATATCCTTCTCGGCGTTCTTGTAATCGTCCTCGGTGATCTCGGAAGCCTTCTGCTGCTTCTTGAACTTCTCGATAGCTTCGCGGCGGACGTTTCTGATGGCGACCTTGTATTCCTCGCCGTACTTCTTGGTCTGCTTGACAAGCTCCTTGCGGCGCTCCTCGGTCAGCGGCGGGAACACGAGACGGATCATGCGGCCGTCGTTCTGGGGGTTGATGCCGAGATCGGAGGCGAGGATAGCTTTTTCGATGCCCTTGAGGACGCTCGCGTCCCAAGGCTGGATCAGCAGGGAACGGGGGTCGGGCGTGGCGATGGACGCGACCTGCTGGATGGGCGTGGGAGAGCCGTAGTAGTCGACCTCGATCTGGTCGAGCACGGCGGCGTTCGCGCGGCCGGCGCGGATGGTTGCGAGCTGAGTGCTGAGCGCCTCGCAGGTCTTTTTCATTTTCTGTTCAAATTCTTTGTAGTCGGACATGTTTTTACCTCCGTTTATGTTGATTTTTTATTTTACCAGTGTGCCGAGCTTTTCGCCGCCAAGAACGCGGACGATATTCTCCGGCTCCGCAAGCGCAAATACGATGACCGGGATATCGTTATCCATGGCAAGGCTCGTTGCCGTGGTATCCATCACGGCGAGATGGCGCGCAAGCACCTCGTCATAGCTTATCTCGTCAAACCTCACGGCGCTCGCGTCGACGCGCGGGTCGGCGGAATAGACGCCGTCTATGTTCTTCGCAAGGAGTATCGCGTCGGCATGTATCTCCGCCGCGCGCAACACCGCCGCGGTATCGGTGGAGAAAAACGGCGCGCCGCTGCCGCCCGCAAACAGGACTATCTCGCCCTGCTGCATGTATTCGATGCTCTTTCTCGTGTCGTACCGCTCGCCGACGCCCTGAATGTCAACCGCGGTCATAACTCTGGCCTTCGCGCCCATCTGGCGGAACACGTCGCACACCGCAAGGCAGTTCATGCAGGTTGCGAGCATACCCATCCTGTCGGCGCTGACGCGCTCGACCTTGCCCGCGCCGTCCTTGACGCCGCGCCAGAAGTTGCCGCCGCCGATGACGATGCCAACCTCGACGCCCATCTCCGCGCACTTTTTGACCGTAGCGCAGACCTTGGACACAAAGTCGAAATCGAAGCCGGTATGCTTCTCCCCGGCGAGAGCCTCGCCGCTTATCTTGAGTACGACGCGCTTGTAAACAGGATCCATATCGCTTCTCCTTTATATATCAAGTATGCCCATTATCACGATGCCGATAACGACCGCGAGGATGCACAGATAATGCTTCTTCGATAGCTTTTCCTTCAGGAATATCCGACCCCATACAACGGAGGCCACGCAGTAGGAGGAGATAATCGGTGCGGCAAAGGCGACGTGCTCGGTGTCGGCAAGGGCGTAGATATAGAAGAACTGGCCGATGGTCTCGAATATCGCGCCGGTGTACTTCGGCGCTTCCTGCTTTGCGACAAGGCGCTGCTTCTTCACGACCGTGACATAGAACAGCGACACGAGGCCGACGACAAGGAAGGTCAGCTCGTAGGCGACGTTCGCGGAGTCCTCATTGATTATCTCCAAAACGCGGCTGTCGGCAAAGGTGCCGAGCGCGTCAAGCAGGCAATAGACTATCGGGATAAATATGGCGATCCAGCTCTTGGCGTAGTGCCGGTTGCTAGCGTCCTGCCTTGCGCGGCGAAGCTCCTCGTCCTCGTTCGCCTCGGTAAAGCCAAGCCCGATAACGCCGATGCACACGAGCGCCACAGCGACAAGCGCCACGGGCGGCACCTCGTCCCCGATGCCGACGGTGATTATCGTCAGCACCGCGACTATCGCGCCGGAGCTGTTGCATATCGGGGAGGATATCGAAAGCTCGATATATCTAAGCCCCAGATATCCCACCGCCATCGACACTATGTACAGTGCCGACACGGGCAGATACGTCAGGATAACTTCCAGATTAATCTCCACGCCGCCGAAGAATATCTCATACGCCGCGTGAAGTCCCATCACGATACCGACCGCCGTGACCATCTTGAGATGGGAGTATTTGTCCTTCTCATCCTGACAGCCGATCTTTGAAAACAGGTCAGAGCCGCTCCAGCAGAGAAGCGCAATGACCGCAAACCAGAACCACATTGTTAGGAAAACTTCCTTTCACCTATATATATTCCAAATGATTTTACCACAGCCTCTCCGTTTTGACAATTCCCAAATGACAAATTATGCGCGGCGCGGGGCATATAATTGCCGTATGGAAGTAATCTACATAGACAGTCTGTTTTTTCTGAACCTCGGCGTGGACTATCTGCTGTGCCTCGCCTCGGCGCGGATATGCGGGCTATACCTCCGGCGGCGGCGCTACGTCCTCGCGGCGCTGCTCGGCGCGGCGTATTCCGTGGCGGTGTACCTGCCGGGGCTGGGCTTTCTCGCCTCGTGGCCTGGGAAGCTCGCCGCCGCGGCGCTGATGTCGCTCGTGGCCTACGGGCGCGAGAAGCGGCCGATGCGCTGCTATGCGGTGTTTCTCGCGGTGTCCGCCGCGTTCGGCGGGGCGCTGTGGGCGATGTCGATATCCGCGGGAGCGGGCGGCGCGGCGCCGATGCCGCTTGCGGTGTTCGTCCCGGCCTTCGCGCTGTGCTACGCTGGGCTGAGCCTGATTTTCCGCCGCCGCGCAAGGCTTGCGGAGGAAAAGCGCGTCGCCGTGGAGCTTCGGTTTCTGAGGCGCGAGGCGCGGTTCATGGCGCTGCTCGACACCGGCAATTCCCTCTGCGACCCGGTCAGCGGCATGGAGGTCATGGTCGTCTCGGCGCACGCCCTCTCGCCCGTTTTCGCGGACTACCCCGGCCTTGCCGCCTGCCCCGCCGTGGAGCTTGTCGAGCGTGCCGCGCGGTTCCCGGAGCTTGCCGGCCGGTTCCGCCTGATACCGTATTCCGCCGTCGGCGGCGCGGGACTGCTGGCGGCCTTCCGCCCGGACGCATTGACCGTCGGCGGCGAGACGCGCGCGGAGTTGCTGGCCGCAGTGTCGCCGGAGCTTCAGGGGGACGGCTTTGAGGCCGTCATATGACTGTCGGAACTGAGTTTTAAAAAGGAGCTATTCATGTTATGTAAACCTCAAATCCTCTTTCTCCGCGAGCGAATTCTGTCCATACTCGGTCTGGAGCCGCCCTCGGTTTTTTACATCGGCGGCAGCGACACACTGCCGCCGCCACTGGAAAAGGCCGAGGAGGACGAGTGCGTCGCCCGTCTGGAAAGCGGCGATGACGCCGCGCGGCGCGAGCTTATCGAGCACAATCTGCGCCTTGTAGTGTATATTTCGAAGCGCTTTGAGAACACAGGCATCAACATCGAGGATCTGATATCCATCGGCACCATCGGGCTTATCAAGGCCGTGAACACCTTCAATTCCGGCAAGAAGATAAAGCTTGCGACCTACGCCTCGCGCTGCATCGAGAATGAGATCCTGATGTATCTGCGCAAGATAAGCTCGCAGCGCACCGAGGTCAGCTTCGACGAGCCGCTGAACACCGACTGGGACGGCAACGAGCTGCTGCTCTCGGACATTCTCGGCACGGACGAGGACGAGGTGTCGCGCCCGCTGGAAGATGACGCCGACCGGCAGATGCTTATGGCGGCCATCGACTGCCTGAACGAGCGCGAAAAAACGATAATCCTCATGCGCTTCGGGCTGTCCGGCTCCGGCGAGTACACGCAGAAGGAGGTGGCCGACATGATGGGCATCTCGCAGAGCTATATCAGCAGGCTTGAAAAGAAGATAATCGATCGTCTGCGCCGCGAGATGCTGCGGCAAATGCAGTGTTGAAAACGCGGCGCAGGTCGGGTATAATATCCATATCACTCCTACGGAGGCAGATATGGATATTTTTGATCTTATCGGGCCGATAATGGTCGGCCCTTCAAGCTCGCATACGGCGGGCGCGGTGCGCATAGGACTTGTCGCGCGGCGGCTGCTTGGCGAGGAGCCGGTGCGGGCGGAACTGCTGCTGCACGGCTCGTTTGCCGATACCGGCCGCGGCCACGGCACAGACAGGGCGCTCATCGCGGGGCTGCTGGGCATGGAGCCGGACGATTCCCGCATTCCGGACAGCTTCGATCATGCTGCGGAGCACGGGCTGAAGTTTGAGTTCGGCACCTGCACCCTGCGCGAGGCGCACCCGAACAGCGTGCTGCTGCGCGTGACGGGCGGCAGCGGAAGGCACGTCAAGGTCGTCGGCGCGTCGATAGGCGGCGGACGGATACAGATACGGCAATTAAACGGTATGCCGCTGTGCTTCTCCGCCGAGCAGCCGACGCTGATAGTCAATAATGAGGATCAGCCCGGCAGCGTCGCGGACGTGTCGCGGCTGCTGGCCGAGCACGGGATAAATATTGCGACGTTTCAGGTCAATCGCAGCTCGCGCGGCGGCACGGCGGTGATGGTCATCGAGTGCGACGCAACGCTCAGCGACGATATCGCCGCGGACATCCGCCGTCTCCCCGGCATCCTTAACGCCGTCTGCGTGTGAAAATCGCCGCGCCAATCTAAAATCTTCGCCGCGAAGCGCCTCCCTTGTGTAAAGGGAGGTGGACAGATTATAATCTGTCCACCTCCCCTAGCAGGGGCGCCCCCCATCATCTCAATTCAAGGAGTCTGTCATGTCTATTTTTTCATCCGTCGAGGAGCTGCTGTCCGAATGCGGGAAGCGGAAGGCTCCGCTCTGGCGGCTCGTAATGGAATACTCCGCCCACGAAAGCGGCATCGAGCCGCAGAAGTCGTGGGACGAAATGTCGTGCCGGCTCTGCGCCATGCGTGACGCCGCCGCCTCGTATGAGCCCGAACAGCGCTCGCGCAGTGGCCTGAGCGGCGGAGACGGCGCAAAGATGGAGCGCTACTACCGCTCCGGCCGCTCGATAGGCGGCGACTTCACCGGCGAGATTCTCACCGCCGCGCTGCGCATGGGCGAATGCAACGCCTGCATGCACCGCATCGTCGCCGCACCCACGGCGGGAGCCTGCGGCGTGATGCCCGCGGTGCTGCTGCCCTACGCCGAAAAATTCGGCTGCCCGGACGAACGCCTCGTCGAGGCGCTGTTCGTCGCGGCGGGCTTCGGCGCAGTTATCGCGATGCGCGCGTCGATATCCGGCGCGGAGGCCGGATGTCAGGCCGAGATTGGCTCGGCGGCAGCGATGTCGGCGGCAGCACTGGTATACCTGCACGGCGGCAGCCCGTGGCAGATGGCGCAGGCCGTGGCGATTGCGCTGAAGAACATGATGGGTCTGGTATGCGACCCCGTCGCGGGGCTGGTCGAGGTCCCATGCGTCAAGCGCAACGTCGCCGGAGCGATGAACGCGCTCTCCGCGGCGGAGCTTGCTCTCGCCGGAATCGAGTCGCGCATCCCGACGGACGAGGTCATCGATGCGATGCGCGCCGTGGGCGAGGCACTGCCCTCCGCCCTGCGCGAGACCGGTCGCGGCGGCGTCGCCGCAAGCCCGACAGCCGTGGCATTCCGCGAAAATTTTTTCGGCAAGCAGGCTTGACATTTTCCGAAAAATCATTAAAATATCATCGAAATCAGCAAAATCATCAAATTTAAAAAATCGAGAAAACATCGTGCAGCGACAGCGTAAGTCCGGATATTATTCCCGGACTTGCGCTTTTTGTCGTTTTCACGGTGTTTTTCTTATTTAAAAAGGAGATTTGAAAGAATGAATAACGAAAAGCCGCGGCTCTGGACACGGAACTTTGTGCTGATAATAGTCATCAATTTTCTCGTCTTCATGAACCACATCATGCTGCTGTCCACCTTCCCATTCTATATTGAAAGCCTCGGCGACAGTGAGGCGCTGGCGGGGCTGGCCGCTACGCTGTTCTCGCTCGTCGCGGTGCTCTGCCGCCCCGTCGTCGGCTGGATGCTCGATAACGGCAAACGCCGCGCGATACTGCTGATTGGCCTTGCGGGAATGTCGCTGATGCCGCTGGGCTATGAGCAGATGTTCGTCATTCTGTCGGCGGCGAATATCGTCTCCGTGCTGCTGTATATCCTCTGGGGCAGGAACGACCCGTCCTCCATCTCCCGCAGCCTGCGGATCGCAAAGGACGGTGAGAAAAATGCCTGAAACACGCGGCGAAAAGCTGTTTTTCGGCGTCGTGATGTCGATCACGATGGCCGTAGGCATGGAGATTTACAACGTCGCCATAAGCATGGGCTATGCGCTCAAGCCCGGTGGACTGAGCGGCATGACCAACGCCGTGTTCCCCGCCGCGCTCGCGGAGGCGGCGTACATGTGGATATTCGTGTTCATCTTCTCGAACCTCTGGGGCAATCGTCTCGGTCACGCGCTGGCAGGGAAAATTATCCGCCCTGGGCAGGATAACCCGTTTTTTATCACGCTTATGGTGTCCGGCTGCACAGTGCTTGTGATGTGCCCTACGATGAGCATGGCAGCGGCCCTGCTGTTCAGCGTCATCCCCGGTCGCGCCCCGGCGACGGAGCTGTTCGCCGTCTGGGTCGGAACGGTGCTGAAAAACTTCCAGATGGCGCTGCTGTGGAATCTCTTCGCCGCCGGCCCTGTCACCCGCCTGCTGTTCCGCAGTATCTTCCGCCGTGCCCCGCGGGCTTGAATAAAATCACAGCAAAAACCGGCATAGCTGCCTGACGCGGCTATGCCGGTTTTTGCTATGTCGGTTTGACCGGTTCAAATGAATATTCCGCAGGAAACAACGGACTTCGCCGTCAACAACAACATCAAGTATGTTGAGCGTCAGACTGGCGTTATCGCCTCCGGTTTCTGCGGCACCGACGCCGCTTGGGAGCTGAGCAGCGACGGCACCCTGAACATCACCGGTTCCGGCGCGCTGACAAACGCCAAGGTCGCCAGCGACACCGCATGGCACAGCTACCGCAGCATGATCCGCGTCGTGAACATCAGCGCCGGTATCACCAATCTGCCCGACTTCGCGTTCTTCGGCTGCACCTCTCTCGAAGCTGTGAACTTCGCCGAAAACAGCAGTCTGACCACCATCGGCGGCTCCGCACTTCGCGGCTGCTCTGCTCTCACCGAGCTGACCCTGCCCGACGGCATCCAGACCATCTACGGCAACGCGTTCAGAGACTGCACCGCTCTCACGAGCGTCTATCTCCCCGACAGCGTTTCTTATATGGCAAGCTCCGCCTTCAGTGGCTGCGCCAATGTGGTTCTCAGCGTTGCGGAAGGCAGCTACGCCGAGCAGTGGGCAATAACCAATAACGTCAAGTACGTCAACCACGGCAGCGAGACGACCACTCTTGAAGCGGTCGAAGAGCCTGAGACCACGGTCCCCGTCGAAGAGACTCCGGCAGTTGAAGAGACCGCGAACGTCTGCGGCGATGAGCTCACCTGGAAGCTCGACGAGAAGACCCTGACCATTTCCGGCCGCGGTGGTATGTACAGCTATGACGCCGACAATGCAGCGCCCTGGGCGGCATATGCGGACAATATCGAGAACATCGTTATCGAGAAGCATGTCAAGACCATCGGTGCGTATGCGTTCAGCGGCCTTGAGAAGCTCGTAAGCGTCAGCTTCGACGAGGAGAGCGAGCTTGAGGTCATTGAAGAGTACGCGTTTGCAGGATGCAAGGAGCTTACCGAGATCAAGCTTCCCGAGAAGCTTGAGAAGCTCGGCGAAGCAGCCTTTGCGGACTGCGAGAAGCTGCGCAGCGTTGAACTTCCCGAATCTCTCGTTGAGTTCGAGATAATCACCATCAAGCCCGAGAACGAGGAAGAGCTTGAGGATCGTGAGCCTGTTGAAATATTCGACGGCTGCGACATGAGCATTCTGACTCTGACGGTTGTGAAGGGTTCCGCGGCTGAGGCCTACGCCGTAGACAACGGTATCACTGTTGTCTACGCGGAGGAAGAGGTCGCCGAGCCGGTCGAGGAAGTCACGGAAGCTCCGGCAGAAGAGATTCCCGCAGAGGAAACTCCTGCTGAGGAAGCCCCTGTCGAGGAAACTCCGGCTCCTGCCAAGGAATCCCCCGCAGAGACTCCCGCTCCCGAAACCGAGCCTGCCCCCGACACCCAGCCTGAAGAGTAATTCCATAGCAAAATAAAAGAGCGGCATGGTTTTTAACCATGCCGCTCAACTTGTTTATCATCATTTAAAAGTCCGCCAGTGCAGCTTACCAGCAGCCATATGAGGCATACCGCTCCCTTACAAACAATTACCCCCGCTTGCCAAGGCAAGCGGGGGTAATTCATTTCAATCCGGTATTCCCGAATTATTTGCCCATGTTCATCTGAGCGGCGACCTCTGCGGCGAAGTCCTCCTGCTTCTTCTCGATGCCTTCGCCCTTCAGGAAGCGAACGGCCTTGACGAACTTGACGGAGCCGCCAAGCTCCTTTGCGGCGCTGGCGATATACTTCTCGACGGTCATGGAGCCGTCCTTGACGTACTCCTGCTGGAGCAGGCAGTTCTCTTCGTAGAACTTGTTGAGCTTGCCGAGAACGATCTTCTCCTTGACCTGCTGGGGCTTGGAAGCCATCTTCGGATCCTGATCCATCAGCGCGAGCGCAACCTTTTTCTCCTCAGCGAGAACGTCCTCGGTGACGTCGCTCTTGTCCCAGAAGCGGGGATTCAGAGCCGCGATCTGCATGGCAACGTTCTTGCCGATCTCGGTGGCATCGATGCCGCCCTCGACAGCGAGGTTGACGAGCACGCCGATCTTGCCGCCGGCGTGGACATATGCGACGCTGGTGTTGTCGTCGAAGCGGACGAAGCGGCGGATCTGGAGATTCTCGCCGATGGACATGACCTTCTCAGGCAGGGTCTCGGCGACGGTGAGGTCGGAGCCGGCGTACTTGCTGTTCATAAGAGCGTCGATGTCGGCGGGGTTCTCGGTGATGACGGTCTTGCAGATGTCCTTGACGAACGCGACGAACAGATCGCTCTTCGCGCAGAAGTCGGTCTCGCAGTTGACCTCGACGATGGCGCCGACGCCGCACTTCGGGCAGACATCAGCATAAGCCATACCTTCGGCTGCGATGCGGCCGGCCTTCTTCGCGGCCTTGGCGAGGCCCTTCTCACGCAGCCACTCGACTGCCTTGTCCATATCGCCGTCGGTCTCGGTGAGAGCCTTCTTGCAGTCCATCATGCCGACGTTAGTCATTTCACGCAGGGTCTTAACATCCTGAGCAGTAAATGCCATAATAATTATCCTCCTGTATTAAAATCGGGAAAAAGGGGCGTGTTCTGCGCCCCTTTTCTATTTAAAAAATTACTCTTCAGCAGCCTCAGCGGGAGCCTCGACGGTCTCCTCAGCCTCAGCGTCAACGCCCTGACGGCCTTCCTGAACGGCGTTTGCCATGGTGGCGGCGATCAGGCGGATGGCGCGGATAGCGTCGTCGTTTGCGGGGATGACGTAATCGACCTCATCGGGGTCGCAGTTGGTGTCAACGATAGCGACGATGGGGATGTGCAGCTTGCGAGCCTCGGCAATAGCGTTGTGCTCCTTGCGGGGGTCAACGACGAACAGTGCGCCAGGGAGCTTCTTCATGTCCTTGACGCCGCCAAGGTACTTCTCAAGCTTCTCCATCTCGCCGAGATGCTTCATAACTTCCTTCTTGGGCAGCATGTCGAAGGTGCCGTCTTCCTGCATCTTCTTGAGCTGAGCCAGACGGTCAACGCGGGTGCGCATGGTCTTGAAGTTGGTGAGCATGCCGCCGAGCCAACGTGCGTTGACGTAGTACATGCCGACGCGGGACGCCTCTTCCTTGACAGCATCGGTCGCCTGCTTCTTGGTGCCGACGAAGAGGATGGTCTGGCCGTTCTCAGCGAGCTGACGGACGAAAGCATAAGCCTCTTCCAGCTTCTTGACGGTCTTCTGAAGGTCGATGATGTAGATGCCGTTGCGCTCGCAGTAAATGTACTCGGCCATCTTGGGGTTCCAGCGGCGGGTCTGGTGACCGAAGTGGACACCGGCTTCCAGCAGCTGCTTCATGGATACTACTGACATTGTTTGTTTCCTCCAAATTTTTGTTTTTTCCCTCCGGAAGCATCTTCCCCTCCGCCAAGCCCTGCGGCCACATGACGAAAAGTCCGCCCCCGTGCGAAATGCCTTGATATGATATCAGAATTTTTCCCATTTTGCAAGGGGTTTTTGCGTTATTTCTGCGGAATTTTAAATATTTTTTTGTGTAGGGGCAGCGCTTCGCGGCAAAGATTTTGCACTGGCGCATAGCGTCGCTTCGCGCTCTCTTGGCGCCCCTTTTAGGGGAGCTGGCGGCCATTGGCCGACTGAGGGGTCGCCGGACTTTGGCTATTGCCAGCAGGGAAAAGACAATGCCGTCCATAGCAAACGGGACGGCACAGAGGCCGTCCCCTACGATGTTATCTCCACTGCGGTCATTCATCGCTCTTATAATCGTAATACTTCTTCCGCTTCACATTCCTCAAATGGATATTCAGCACCAGCATGGATATTACCATTACCGGTACGTGCGGATACCGGAATATACAGGCAAGCGCAGCCACATCTGCAAGAACCCCTGGAGCATCGCCTTTAAAGATCAACGCTACAGCCAGCAATAGCAGCCAGAATCAAAAGCTCAGTGGTGACATTCACACCAATGCTGATTTGCTCCGTCTTGTCCCTCGCGGAGAACAAGATCCACACCTCCGCAGCAATGAGCAGTAAGGCGAAGATGATTGTCCGGTCTGCACCTGACACGATCAGCTTTACCGGCTCGATTGCGATAGCCAGAAAAGCAAATGGCGAAAGCGCAAGGCAGGCAGTAACGCGCTTGTTCATGGTGCGCTTCTTTCTTCCGTTCGGGAAACTCCTCACCCCAGCATACTTATCTGGCTCTTACGCTCGCCGAGGAGAATATTCGCGGGCGGGGTACCCTCGCCGCCGCTGAGGACGCTGTTCGAGACATAGACAAATCCCGTCTCCGTCTCTCGCACCGTGACCTCATGCGTGAACAGGCAGTCCGTCCCACCCCACTCGTATACGGCGTTGACGCGCATCGTGAGCGTTCCGTCGGAATTATTCCAGTAATCTACGATCTCCGGCTCCGGCCAATGCGGCGTTACGCTGTAATAATCGCGCTGGGTGCCGAGGAAATAGTACCCGCCGCGGGAGCTGCTGTAATCCGACCTCGCGCGCAGCGTATCGCCGCTTATATCGAGGTATCCCTCCATTACCCGCTCGAACTGCTCCGTCGGGACAAGGTGCATATAGCTGCCGGATATCGCCGCAAGTCCGGCGCTGGTTCCGGCGTTATTATAGGTCAGCGGCTCCGCGCCGTAATACATACTGTAAAATTTTGCGTACAGACTGTTGAAATCCAGTTCGCCCCAATTGCCGGTATTCCAGCTCGACGTGAACAGATTGTTCTCCGAATAGCCGACGGGCGTGAGATAGCGCTGGCAGAGCGCGCGGCGGTCGGCGTCATAGGTCTTGACGCGCACCATGCTGTATTTGTTGGCGTTGGCGTTCGAGCTGCCGCCGCGGCTGTATATGAGCCAGCCGTTTTCGGTGTAGCGTATGCTCTCAAGGCCGTACTGTCCGGAGGAGTATATCTCCGGACGGGTCTTGTCGTCCCACTGCATCGACACGGTCACGACGCTCGCCGCGCCGCTCCGGTATATCAGCACTTCTTCGTGCACAAGCCCGTCCGGATGGACGACGAAATATCCGGCCTGCGCGTCGTTTCCGGCGCTGACGGCCTCGCCGAAAGCGGCGAGCGCCTCGGGATTCTGCATATTGCAGTTGCCGTAGTAATCAACAGCTGAGTAGCCCGCCGCGCCGAGCGCCGACACCATCGACGCCACCGTCTCGTCCGACAGCACGACGTTCTGCGCCTCGCCCTTGTCGGCGGCGGCATAGGCATCCGCGCAGCTGCTCATCGCCGTGACGGCGTCGTTCTGTATCGCCTTGATGCTGCCGTCGTCAAGCGCGGTGAAGGTCGGCGTCGGCTCAGCCGCCGCCGTCTCCTGCGGGACGGGCGTCACTGCGGTGTCCGGCGCGGGAGTCGCCTCCGCAGGCGCGGGGTCGAGCAGACCGAGGCCGTTTATCACCAGCGCCGCGATGACCAACAGCATCGCAAATATTATAAGTACAAGCAGTATGTTTTTCTTCATTGTTCGCCTCCGTGGACGGTTATACAAAAATTTTACCACAACGGCGCGTTTTTTCAAGTTAATTATATGAACACCCCCGGCCCGCCCCCGTTTTCCAGACACTTTTTGATTATTGCCCCACATTTTATCATTTACAAAAAATTTTAAATGTTATAAAATATGAAGTAATATTAGAAAGCAGGTGGCGCTATGCTGGAGAAGAGCTTTACCGAGGTCTACGACAAATTCAAGCTGCAATTTTACCGCAAGGTGTTTGAGCTGGTGCGCGAGCGTGACGGCTCGCTCTCGGCGATGGAGGCGTTTTCGCTTGAGGTCATCAAGATGCTTGACCACCCCACGATCGGCCAGTTCGCGGATTTTCTGAACATTTCGCAGTCGAACGCAACGTATAAGGTCAACAATCTCATCAAAAAGGGCTATCTTGAGCGTGAGAACTCCACGACCGACCGCCGCGAGTACCACCTGAAGCTCTCCGAGAAATTCTATAATTACATGGCGCTTCTCAGCAGCTACGAGCAGCGCGTCATGGACAGGATAAAGGCGCGATTCCCTGAGGAGGACGTCAACAAGTTTGACGAGATGCTGCAGATAATCTCAACGGAGCTTATGCCCGAATTCGGGAAATAATATATTTTTGGAAGGAAGTATCTCATGGGTAAATCTAAGGGCGCTTCGGCCGGCGGGCTGAAGCTCAACTACAAAAGAACGTTCCTGATCGGCTTTGCGTTCTTCGGCATACTGCTCCTCTGGCAGGTGTACGATTCCTGGTGCCCCACCTTTCTGACGGACATTTTCGCCCGCCGCATGTTCAATCTCTCCTCTGCGGAGCTGAAGGCCGGCGACCCGGCGAAGATCCTTGAGGTGCAGTGGATAGTCGGCATCATCATGGCCTGCGACAACCTCGCCGCGCTCATCCTGCTGCCCATCTTCGGCAACCTCTCCGACAAAACTCACACCCCCATCGGCAAGCGTATGCCCTACATTCTGACCGGCACCTTTGTAGCTGCGATAGCTTTCCCGTTCATCCCGCTGTTCTTCCATTATAACAACATCGTCGGCATGGTCATCATGATGGCGCTCGTGCTGATGTTCATGATGATGTACCGCAACCCCGCCGTCGCTCTGATGCCGGACATCACGCCCAAGCCCCTGCGCGCGAAGGCAAACGGCATCATCAACATCATGGGCTACTTCGGCGGCGCATTTGCAACCGTGCTCGGCATCTTCCTGCCGCTGAGCAATTACATCAACTCCGAGGACGCCGCGCGCAAGATCTGGACCATTGAGATTCCGTTCATCGTCGCGTCCGTGTTGATGGTCATCTCCGCGATGGTGCTGTTCTTCACGATACGCGAGAACAAGATCGCCGAGGAGATGAAGGACGAGATGGCCGAGGGTGAGCGTCTCGCCGCCATCGAGACCCCGATCGACGACGACAAGCCCATGTCCAAGGCCAACAAGACCATGCTTCTCGCCATTCTCGGCGCGGAGTTTTTGTGGTTCATGGCCGACAACGCCATCGGCACCTATATCGGCAACTATGTTATTTATTATATGAACTCCTCCTCCAGCGCCACCATGGTGCTGACCATCGCGGGCGGCCTTGCATCTGTCGTGGGCTTCGCCGTTGCGGGCGGCATTGCGGACAAGATCGGCCGCAAGTGGACGATAAGCACCGGCCTCGGCCTGAGCTTCCTCGCACTGGTGTTCATGTGCTTCGTCGCGCCGACCGGACGGGTCGTCGGCGAACACGGAGAGTATGCCTTCCCCGCAGCGCTGTACATCGTGTGGGTGCTGAAGGGCTTCGGAATGGCGCTGGTGCATAACTGCTCGTTCCCGATGGTCGTCGAGCTCTGCTCGTCGAAGAAGATCGGCAAGTTCACGGGCTATTATTACACCGCCAGCATGTCCGCGCAGACCATCACGCCCGTGTTCCTCGGCTTCGTGTTTGATGCGACCGGCGCATGGCGCGCGCTGCCGGTGTATTCGTCGGTGCTGATCCTGTGCAGCTTCGGGGTATTCACGGCGCTTGTAAAGAATATCAAGGCCAATAAGGTTGCAAACGCCAAGGGTCTCGAAGCCCTCGGCGATGACGATTGACATAGCTGACCATAGCAAAAGGCGGACGCGAAAAGCGCGTCCGCCTTTTGCCGTTCTTATCTGTGCGCCAGCGTATCATGCGCGTCGCACAGGGCGTCGCACAGAGCGTCGATGTCCTCTTCCGTTGTGAGACGCGACAGACCGACGCGTATCGCGCCGTCGATGGTCTTCGCGTCAAGCCCCACGGTCTCCAGCACGTGGCTGCGTCCGCCCTTCTTGCAGGCGGAGCTGCGCGAGACGTACACTCCACGCGCCTCCAAAAAATTCATCAGCACCTCGCTGCGCCAGCCGGGCAGCGATATGCTCAGAATATGCGGTGCGCTGTCCGCCGAGGATATGACCCGCAGTTCCGGAATATCCCGCTCCAGACGGCTCACCGCGCGCTCGCGCAGCGCCGACATGCGCGCGATATTCTCCTTCATTCCGGCGTACGCTATCTCACTCGCCGCGCCGAAAGCCGCGATCTGCGGCATAGCCTCAGTCCCCGCGCGCATCCCGCTCTCCTGGCTGCCGCCCACGATGAACGGCTTCAGCTTCAGCCCCGCGCGTATGTACAGCGCGCCGATGCCCTTCGGGGCGTGGATCTTGTGCCCGCTGATGCTTATCATGTCCGCGCCCAGCGTTTTCGCGCGGAATGGTACCTTCATGAAGCCCTGCACAGCGTCCGTATGCAGCACCGCCTGCGAGCCCGCGCGCTTCAATTCGCGCGAAACGGCGGAAATATCCGTCACTGCGCCGGTTTCGTTATTGACCATCATCAGCGAAACGAGTATAGTATCATCACGGAGCGCATCGACGACCGACTGCACCGGTATCGCGCCGCTCGCGTCCGGCTTCAGCCGCGTCACCTCAAAGCCGCGCTTCTCAAGCTCGTCGAGCGACTTGCGTATAGCGTCGTGCTCGACGGTCGAGCTGATTATATGCTTGCCGCGCCGCTTCATATACTCCGCGCCGGACAAGAGCGCCCAGTTGTCGCTCTCGGAGCCGCAGGACGTGAAATAGACCTCTGCGGGGGCGCAGCCAAGCGCGTCCGCGACCTGCTTGCGACATTTGTCCAGCAGCTTCTTTGCCTCGCGTCCTTTCGTGTGCGTGGAGCTCGGGTTGCCGTAGCAGCGCAGCATCGCGTCGGCCGCGGCAGCCGCCGCCTCGGCGCACACCATCGTTGTCGCGGCGTTATCAAGATAATGTTCGTGTATAGCTTCCATCTGAAAAACTTCCTTATTCTTTATATCAGGAGCCGAATATGAAATATATTATATCCACTCTTGGCTGTAAGGTCAACCAGTATGAGACGCAGGCCATGGAAACAATGCTGCTAGAGCACGGCCACGAGCCTGCCGCCCCCGGCGAGATTGCCGACGCCGTCATCGTCAACACCTGCGCCGTCACTGCCGAGAGCGGGCGCAAATCGCGCCAGACCATCCGCCGACTGCGCGACGAGAACCCCGGCGCGGTCATCGCTGTCTGCGGCTGCTATTCGCAGCTTGACCCGGACGCCGTCGCAAAAACCGGCGCGGATGTAATATTCGGCTCGAACGACCATGCGGGCATGGTGGCCGCGCTCGAGAACGCGCTCGGCACGGGCGAGCACAGCACCAGCATCGACGAGCCGTTCAAGCGCCGCGTGTTCGAGCAGCTCCCCGCCGGAGCCGTCGCGGGGCGCACTCGCGCCATGCTGAAGATTCAGGACGGCTGCGTCAATTTCTGCACCTACTGCATCATCCCCTACACCCGAGGCCGCCTGCGCAGCCTGCCGCTGGACGCCGCCGCGGCGGAGACCGCGCGCATCGACGCCGAGAGCTACCGCGAGATCGTGCTGACCGGCATCGAGGTCGCGTCCTACGGGGTCGATCTGCCCGGCAAGCCTGGCCTTGCCAACGTTATCGAGACCGTTGCTTCCGCCGCGCCCGACATGCGCATACGCCTCGGCTCGCTGGAGCCGACCGTGATAACTGAGGATTTCTGCCGCCGCCTCGCCGCGACGGGCAGGCTCTGCCGTCACTTCCACCTCTCGCTGCAATCCGGCTGCGACCGGACGCTGAAGGCCATGAACCGCAAATACGACACTGCGGGATTCTACCGCGCGGTGGAGCTGCTGCGTGAATACTTCCCCGGCTGCGCGCTGACAGCCGATCTGATCTGCGGCTTCCCCGGCGAGACGGAGGAGGATCACGCCGCGACGCTGGAGTTCATCCGGAAGTGCGGCTTCGCGGACATGCACATTTTCCCCTACTCCCGCCGCCCCGGCACGCCCGCGGACAAGATGCCCGGCCAGTGCGAGAACGCGGTGAAGTCCCGCCGCGCGCACGAGGCGCAGAAGGTCGCCGACGAGATGCACCGCGATTTCATGCGCGGCAGCATCGGGCAGACTCTGCCCGTGCTGTTTGAGACGGAGCACGACGGTGTCTGGACCGGACACAGCGACACGTATATTCTTGTCAAGGCGCGCGGCGAGGCGCTGCGCGGTAAAATATGCCCCGTTTCGATAAAGCTCGCGCAGGACGACGCACTTTTCGGAGAAATAATTTGACGAATTAAATCGTTTGATGTATCATAATTAAAATACGTCAAACCGATATTCTGCCCCATCGGTCTGGGTATCGAAATATTGAAATATCAGACGAGAGGTCACGGCAATGTTTAGAATAAAAACCATGAACAGCATATCCCCCGCGGGAATCGAGGCGCTCACCGCGCGCGGCTGCGCCGTCAGCGCGGACGAGAAGCGCCCGGAGGCAATGCTCCTGCGCAGTGCAGAGCTGCATGGCTATGAATTTAACCCGGAGCTTCTGGCCATAGGCCGCGCGGGTGCCGGCTATAACAACATCCCCATTGAGGATTGTACCGAGAAGGGCATAGTAGTTTTCAACAGTCCCGGAGCAAACGCGGAGGCCGTCAAAGAGCTTGAGCTGTGCTCGCTCGTGATGGCGTCGCGTGACGTGCTGGGCAGCATCGGCTGGGTGCGCGGTATATCCGGTGAGGGCGCGGCCATTCCGAAGCTCGTCGAGAAGGGCAAATCCGCTTTTGCGGGGCCGGAGCTTCTGGGCAAGACACTCGGCGTTATCGGGCTCGGCGCGGTCGGCGCGCTGGTTGCGAATATCGCGCTTGAGCTGGGCATGACGGTCTACGGTTACGACCCGTTCATGTCGGTCGATGCGGCGTGGCGGCTGTCGCGCGAGGTCCTGCGCGCCGACTCCGTGGATGACATCTTCCGCAGCAGCGATTATATAAGCATCAACGTCCCGTATACGGAGCAGACACACCATATGCTCAATGCCGAGGCTTTCGCGAAGATGAAGCGCGGCGTACGTATCGTCAACGAGTCGCGCGCGGAGGTCGTGGACGACGAAGCGATGACCGCCGCTCTTGAGAGCGGAGCCGTCGCAAAGTACGTGACCGACTTCCCGAACGAAGTGATCCTGAAAGCGCCGAACGTCATCGCCATGCCTCATCTCGGCGCGTGCACGCCGGAAAGTGAGGATCGCTGCGCGGTCATGGCGGCAAATCAGCTGTATGACTACCTGCTCAACGGCAACATCAAGAATTCCGTCAACCTGCCGGACACTTCGCTCAGCCGCATGGGTGTGTGCCGCCTGTGCGTCATACACCGCAACGTCCCGCGCATGATCACGCGAATCCTTGATTTCATCAGCGACCGGAACATAAACGTCGAGCACATGATAAATAAGCCGCGCGACAAGTATGCGTATACGATCGTCGACCTCGGCGCGAGCATCGGCGAGGACATCGCGGACAGCATCCGCGCGATGGATAATGTTCTCCGCGTGAGGGTCATATAAAAGTCTATTCTCTTTAGGGAGAACAATATAGATACTCTCACATCGACTTGTCTTTTCCCTATTGGCAATCTCTGTTTTCCAGCGGTTCATTTGGCGCCGAGAGGGGCCTCATCTACATCCCCCAACAAAAACTATCCCCCATGGCGGATTTCTCCTGCCATGGGGGATAACTTTTTTCGATTTTCAATCACCGCATGAAATTCGTCATCACGCGCGGCTCACGTGCCGGAGCGGGGACGCCGGCGGCCTTACCGGCCTCGATGCAACGCAGCAGCCACGCCATATTTTCGCCCAGCGTGCGCATCGTCTGCATGCCTTCCGCGTCCTGCCGCACCTCGTCCGGGTTCGTCCCGTGAACCTGCGCCCAATACTGGGAGCTGACAAGCGGCATATTATTGATCATGAAGTACTTTATCAGCCGGTCGAGCGAGGCGGTGGAGCCTGCGCGGCGGCAGGACACTACCGCCGCAGCGAGCTTATACTGCAGCCGCTCACCCGCGGAATAGAACAGCCTGTCCATAAACGCGCAGACCTGCGCGCTGGGGCCGCTGTAATGCACCGGCGAGCCGACGACGATGCCGTCAAACTCGTCAAGCCGCGCGGCGACGGCGTTGACCGCGTCGTCATACACGCACCTGTCGAGTTTTGAACATGCGTCGCAGCCCGTACAGCCGTGGATCGCCGGCTTGCCGAGATAATATATCTCGGCAGCGACGCCGTTTTTCTCAAGCGACTTTTTCACTTCGCTCAGCGCGGTATAGGTACAGCCGAACTCGTTCGGGCTGCCGTTTATCAAAAGCACTCTGCTCATTTCTTATCCCTCGAACTCGCAGATATAACCTATCGTGCCGCTGTACGCGCCGGGGTAATCCGCTACGGGGTCGTTGCGGCTGTCGTTATACACCCAGCCGTCAGCGTACCAGAGCATGACGTAGTTCTCGCTGACGCCGTCATAGCTGTCGAAATACGACGGCTCGCCGGACGCCCAGGGATAATAGCTGACCTCCTCGGTGGTTTCCCACACGAGGGTGCCGTCCACGCGGTGGCAGCCGATCCAGAACTTGTTCGCGCCGGAATTGCGCGCCAGCTCAACGACCTTGGCAAACTCCGCCTCGTCGCTGATAACGGCGAGATGCCCGCCCAGCGCCTCGCACTTGGCGCGCGCGTCGGTCCAACTGATGTCCTCAACAAAGACCTGATAGGTGGATTCCTTCGGCTGCTCCGGTTCGGGAGTGACTTCCGGTTCGGCAGACTGTTCGGGCTGCACGGGCGCAGTCTCGACAGGAGCTGCCGACGGCGCTGCCGGACTCGGCGTGGGCGAGGGGGTTCTGTCCTTCTGCATCGCGTTGACTATCAGCGCCGCGACGACAAGCAGCGCGCAAAGCGTCAGAATGACTATCACGGGGCGGCGCTTGCGGCGGCGTATCTTCTCGGCAATCTTGCGCTCGCGCTCGACGTTCACGCCGTACTGCACGGCAGGGGTCTTGACCGGCTGGCGCTTATCCGCGGCCTTCGGCGCGGACTTCTCCTGCTGCTCGGCGCGGCGGTATATCACGACCGGCTCAAGCTCCGGATTCTTGTCCTCAACCAGCTGCGGCACCGGCTCGCGCTGCGGCGCGGCGGGCGCTTCCTCTTCGGGCTGCGCCGTCTCTTCCGGAAGTATAGCTTCGGCGGGCGCGCCGGTCGGGACTGTCTCGGAGTTTATCTCCTCCGCGGCGATCTCCGGCTCCTCCACGGGGGATTCCGGCTCGGCCTGCGGCTCTTCGGGCAGAATCTCTTCCGCCGGTTCTTCGGCCTGCTCTGCGGGCTCTTCGGCAGCTTCTTCTGCCTCTGCCGGTGCTTCCTCCGCTGCCGGAACTTCCTCGACGGGCGTTTCAACCGCCGGAGTCTCATCAGAGGGAGGCTGCTCCGGCTCGCCGTTATTTTCGATGATAGCGATCATCATCTTCTCGATGTCGCTCAGATCATCGTCGCTCTTGTTGAATATGGTCTCGGCGTTCGGTTCGCCGTTGAGATACAGATTTTTCACACAGCTGTCAACCATCGCTTTCATTTCATCGGGATTTTTATATCTGTCTTCCACGCGGAAGCTGGTGGCCTTTTCGATTATCTCGCCCAGCCTGCGCCCCGCCGCCTTCGGCGCGCGGAAGCGCTCGCCGTTCATGCGGCGCTGCTGAGCCGTGGCTGCATCGGCGCTGTCCTCGTCAAACGGCATCTTTCCGCCGCTGCACGCGAAGTAGAGCAGCATGCCGAGAGAATACACGTCCGCTGCGGCCGAGCTTTCGCCCTTCCAGAACAGTTCCGGCGCGGTGAATTTCACTTCTTCCGTGCTGAAATCCTTGCGGCGTCCCTCGCCGATGGCGACGTTGCCGTCGTCTCCGACGCTGATATTGGACGGGTATATCCCGCCGCAGTAGCCGTCAAATCCGGCGCGCGCCTTCAGCTGCACGCACAGCGCGGAGCACAGCTCGCACAGGGACTTGCGGTCAAGCTCCGTTATCTTATCCCCCAAGGCCTTGGAGGGGTCATATATATTTATGCCCATAGGCTCACCTCACTCTGGTCTATAAGTATTATGTTAACACAGCGGGGTTCGTTAGTCAACTTGAGCTTTATTCCAAATTCCGAAAATTCGCCGAAATTTTACTTCTCGATCTTGTTCGATATCGCCTCGATCTGGTCGGCATAGCGCGCAAGCTCCTTGTTCGGTCTGCCCTCACAGCCGCGAACCAGACGCAGCAGGCGCTCCGCCGCCGCGACAAGGCGCGTGAATGCGGCACTGACGGTTCTGCCGCCCGCGGGCTTCTTCTCGACCGGTATGCCTTTCGTGACGGTCACAAATTCACCGCTCAGAAGATCAAAGCTTGTGCCGGAGTATGGCGCAAAGGCCTTGTAGCCGAGCTCATTGTTGAGGCAGGCAGTGAAGCTGTCCGCCGCATCGGGGTCGCCGTGGTTGACGAACACAAGCTTCGGCTTCTCCTCAAAGCCGCGCAGCCAGTCGATAAGCCCGTTCTTGTCCGCATGGCCGCTGACGCCGGGCAGCGCGTCGATCTGCGCGTTGACCTCGATGTCCTCGTTGAAAAGCTTGACCTTTTTCAGCCCGTCGACAAGCAGCCGCCCCAGCGTGCCCACCGCCTGATAACCGACGAACAGCACCATGCTCTCCTTGCGCCAGAGGTTATGCTTCAGGTGATGGCGCACGCGTCCCGCGTCGCACATACCGCTGGCCGAGATTATGACCTTCGGGGTCTTGTCCTCGTTTATCGCCTGCGATTCCGCCTGCGACACCGCGACCTTCAGGCCGGGGAACACGATTGGGTTGACGCCGGAGCGTATCAGCGCCTGCATCTCCTCATCGACATACTCCGTGTCGCACTGGAGAAAGATGCTCGTCGCCTCGATGGCGAGAGGGCTGTCCACGTAGACGGGGAAGTCGCCGTGTCCGGTGACGAGGCCGCGCTCCTTTATCTCGCGGATGAAGTACAGCATCTCCTGCGTACGGCCGACGGCGAAGGACGGGATAACTATGTTGCCGCCGCGGTCGAGCACGAACTGGATGCGCTTTGCAAGCTCCGTCACGTAGTCCGGCAGCTCCACGCCGTGCAGCCTGTCGCCGTAGGTGGACTCGATGACCAGATATTCCGTGTCCTTCACATGCTGCGGATCCTTGAGAATCGGCTGGTTCTTGTTGCCGATGTCTCCGCTGAAGGTGATTTTGCGCTCCTCGCCGTTTTCGTGCAGCCAGATCTCGATGGCCGAAGAGCCGAGCAGGTGCCCGACGTCGGTGAAGCGGATGCTGACGCAGTCGTTGACCTGTATCATCTCGCCGTAGCCGCAGGGGCGGAAGCAACCCATTATCCCCGCAACGTCATCAAGGTCATACAGCGGCTCGATCTCCGGGCCGCCGCTGCGCAGCGATTTGCGCGTTTTCCACTCCGCGTCAGACATCTGGATGTGCGCGCAGTCGCGCAGCATGATGTCGCAGAGCGAGGTCGTCGCGGAGCTTGCGTACACCGCACCGCGGAAGCCCTGCTTGTACAGAAGCGGCAGATTGCCGGAGTGGTCTATGTGCGCGTGGGTCAGCAGTACGAAGTCGATGCTGCCGGGGCTGACGGGCAGCTTCTGGTTCACAAATATGTCCTTGCCCTGCTCCATGCCGCAGTCGACCAGACCGCGCTTGTCGCCGACCTCGATGAGAGTGCAGCTGCCTGTGACTTCATGCGCCGCGCCCAGGAATGTTATCTTCATATTATTCGCCTCCGAATAGAATTTGTCGGTTTTATGATTGTATTTTACACCATAAAAAAATTTATAGCAATGTGCACAGCGGAAGTTTTACATAAGTGTCACAAAATAGTTTGCGGGGGGGTGGGTTTGGTGCGTACTTTCTTTTGCACTCTGCTCGTGTCGATACGCTGGCGACCCCTCAGGCGCTAACGCGCCAGCTCCCCTAAAAGGGGCGCCAAGATGGTGCGGCGCATCCGATTTGCCAATCCCAAATCTTTGCCGCGGAGCGCTGCCCCTACTAGGGTAGTGCAACGGCGGCGCGGTAGTGAATGACATGCCGGGGGCATGTCAGAGCCGCGCCGTGACCGAGCCGCAGCGAGACAGTGGCACGAAGTGCCGAAGGGGTCGCCAGTTGATAGAGAGTGCCATTAGGCAAAAGACAAGGCAATATAAAGACCACCTCTGTCATTGCGAGGCCAGTGACCGATGTCACTGGTCGTGGCAATCCGTTTCTTTTTTGTACAGCAGTATGTTTTAGTACGGCATTAAGGAGAACGGATTCCCACGTCGCTTCGCTCCTCGGAATGACAGGGTGATTTTGAATCTGACACGTCGATTTTTACGCAAGCGCAAGTTGCTACATCCCCCGCGTCATATTTTAAGATATTACGGTATAGCCTTCCCGAAAATTATGTGCTATAATATTATATTATAATATTAATGTATGATCACACAGAGGTTTCCGGCATGAAAAGACTTGTAAAGATATATCTTGTGCTATTGACATTGCTTGCGCTGCTGCTCGCGGGCTGCGCGTCCGGTCAGGACAGTCCTCCCGCCGAAACGCCAAGCCCCACGCCCGAGGTGCCGCCCACGGTGCGCATAAATGAGCTGATGCCCTCGAACAAGTCCACCCTCGCGGACGGCGACACCTTCCCCGACTGGATTGAGCTTTACAATTACGGCAGCGAACCGGCGCGGCTTTCCGGCTGCACGCTGAGCGCTGGCGGCAAAAGCTGCACGCTGCCGGAGCTGGAGATACGGCCCGATGCATACGCGGTGGTATTCTGCGGCGGGGAGGACGTTACCGTCTCGCTGCCAAAGGCGGGCGCTGAAGTCCGCATCCTCAGCGCAGGCGGCACGGAGATCGACAGCGTCAGCTATGAAAACGCCGAGTCCGACGTCAGCCTCTGCCGTGACGGCGACGGCGTCGCGGCGGCCGAATATCCGACCCCCGGCTTCGAGAACAGCGCCGACGGCTTTGCCGCGTTTCAGGCGAGCCGCGAGTGCTCCTCGCCCCTCGTGATAAACGAGGCCATGGTCTACAACGAGTGGTACCGGAGCGACGACGGCGGCCTGTACGACTGGGTGGAGCTGAAAAACGTCTCCGCGCAGGAGCTGCGGCTCAGCGACTATTACCTCTCCGACGACGGAAAGGATCGCGCCATGTACCGCCTGCCTGACGAAACGCTCGCCCCCGGCGGAATCTACGTCGTCTACTGTACCGGCAGCGGCGACGCGTCCGGAAGCTATGCGCCCTTCGCGCTCAACGCGCAGAGCGACAGCCTGTATCTCAGCTCCGCAGACGGCAGGCTCTGCGATTACACGCCGCTGCGCGGGATAAAATACGGCGGCAGCTACGGGCGGATGTCCGGTGAAAACGGCTTTTTCTATTTTGCCTCCGCTACCATCGGCGCGGATAACGCGGGCGGCGCGCGCTGCATCGCGGCGGAGCCGGTGCCCAGCATCGAGCCCGGTGTGTATGACGGCGTCGAGGGCATGAGCCTTGAGCTCAGCGCCGGCGGCACGATATATTATACGATTGACGGCAGCACACCCAGCGAGTCCTCGCAGGTATACTCCGCGCCCATCCCACTCGACGCGACGACGGTAGTCCGCGCGATAAACGTCGAGACTGGCAAGCTCACGAGCGGCTCCGCCGACCTGAGCTATATTGTCAACGAAGAGCACACCCTGCCGGTGGCGAGCCTTGTCGCAGACCCTGACGATCTCTTCGGCAGCAGCGGCGGCATATACAGCAATCCCTCTCTGCGCGAGGAGCGCATGGGGTCCATCGCGTTATTTGACGGCGAGGACGGCTTCAGTCTCGACTGCGGCATAAAGATACACGGAGCGACGTCGCGCTTCGCCCAGCGCAAGAAGTCGATGAAGCTCAGTTTCCGCTCGCGCTATGACGGCGAGCTGAACTACGATCTGTTTGAAAACGGCGTGACGACATTCTCATCCGTGCTGCTGCGCGCTGCGCAGGAGGACACATTCTCCACGCATATGCGTGACGTGTTCATGCATCAGCTGGCGATAAAGTGCTTCCCGACGCTGCTTGCACAGGATTATAAGTACACGGTTTTGTATATAAACGGCGAATATTGGGGTGTTTATGCCTTACGTGAGGCGCATTCCGCCGACAGCTACGCCAATCACTACGGCTATGACGCGGACACCGTGACCCAGTATAAGGAGGCATGGGCGGCTGACAGCGCCACGGCGGAGCTGTTCAACTTCATGCGCTATAACCGCGTCAGCGACAATGACGAGAACTACGCCTATATCAGCTCGCATATAGATGTGGACAGCCTCATCGGCTGGACGATAATTCAGGCCTATTGCGGCAACATGGACGACAACCCGCCGAATTTCCGCATGTATTATTCCACGCAGGACGATATGTCGCGCTACGCGCTGGTCGATCTCGACCTCGGCCTGTTCAAGCTCAGCAACAGCTATGACATCGCGCTGTATTCCGGCTATGCGTACAGTCTGTTTCCGCGGACACTGCTCGCAAACGCGCAGTTCCGCGAGCGGTTCCTCACCACGCTCTCCGAGTGCCTGACGGGCGAGATGTCGAACGACAGCGCGAACGCGCTCATTGACGAGCTGGCCGACGAGCTGCGCCCCGAGATGGCGCGCGAGTGCGCCCGCTGGGGCTATACGGTGGAGCTGTGGGAGCGCATGGTCGATTATCTGCACGAGTATATAAACAGCTACGGCGGCCGCGCACGGTATATGGCCGTCTCGCTGCGGGATTATATCAGCATCTCCGACGAGGAGTGGGACTCCTACTTCGGCAGCATCCCGAAAGGGTGAGGGCTAGGGAAGGCAGATTTCACACCGCAATTCTATCTCAAACATACCAAACCCCGCCTCCGCGTTTCCGCGGAGGCGGGGTCATATTCACGTCTATATTTACTTATCTTCTTCCGTTTTTTCTTTCGCGATTATCTCCCTCGTGACCGGATCGATATGATCTATATTCATATACTCATCCGTATCCGTGGGCAGATCGCGCTTGACGAGCTTTTTCGTGACCAGCCTCCCCAGCGCCGTATATATCACGACGAACACCGGCACTCCGAGGAGCATTCCCCAGAACCCGAACAGGCCGCCGCCGAGGATGATGGAGAACATGACCCAGAAGCCGTTGATGCCGATGGAGCTGCCGAGGATCTTCGGGCCGATGACGTTGCCATCGAGCTGCTGAAGCACGATGATGAATATCACGAATATCAGGCACTTTAGCGGATCAACGAGCAGGATCAGCAACGCGCTCGGTACCGCGCCGATAAACGGGCCGAAGAACGGAATTACGTTCGTCACGCCGACGATGACGCTTACCAGCAGTGCGTACGGAATGTTCAGCAGCGCGCAGCCGATATAGCATATCAGACCGATTATCGCGGAATCCAGCAGCTTGCCGTTGATGAAGCCCATGAAGGTCTTGTCGGTAAAGTTCAGCCCCTCGCGCAGCTTCTCCGCCGCTTCGACGGAGAACACCGTGTACATCAGCTTCTTCGCGCTCGCGCTGAAGCCCTCGATATTGCCGAGAATGTATATCGATACGATAATGCCAATGACGAGGTTATACACAGCCTTCACAACGCTGATAATGCCGGTCGTGACGCTGGCGGCGATGTTGCCGATGCCTGGCAGCACGGTGTTGGTCAGCCAGTTTTTCAGATCTTCGCTGACGTTATTGAACACATCCAGCACGTATTTCTCTATCTCCGGATTGTCGCTGAGGAGCTGCTCTATCCACGTTGTTGTGTTCGCTATGTAGGTCGAGCTGTTTTCGACGATGGTCGTGATGCTGCTGACCAGCTGAGGGATTATGAGGTAAACTATTGCGACGATGATCGCAAGGAAGATTATCTCCGACAGGAGCACCGACATCGCTCTTGCGAAGCGCTGCGCCTTCTCCGGCTTCTTCTTATGTATTGCCTTGCCGAGCGCGCCGAACACGCCGCGCTGAAGCGACTTGACCAGTGGCAGCAGGATATACGTGATGGCCAGACCCCAGATGAACGGGCTGAGTATCGAGAACAAAGAGCCGATCGCACTCAGGACGCCCGGCATATAGTTGAGCGCCATGTAGAACAGTATGGCGCAGGCGACAACGCAGAACGCGGTTATCCCCCAGTACAGGTATTTTTTATCCCATTTGAAATGCCGGTTCATCAGAGCACCCCTCGTTTCGTATTGTTTATATTTTACTCTTCGCCCTTTTATGCGTCAACTAAGATTTTGTAAATATTATGTTCAGGTTTATTAAGATTCCTTTTACATTTTGTACTTTAGTTATGTAAACCATTTTCGTGAATACGGCGCGGATATTCACTGACACGCTTGTTGAAAACTCTGTTGGAAATGTTCAAAACTCCCTGATTTTCAATCACTGTGACCGCGTATGGCAAAATGTTTATGCATTTCACTTTGTCGAATTATACATAATTTTGTAAACCTGCGAATACGCCGGAGCCTATCCTCATAGTTTTTGATAAACATATCTGCTGAACTATCGGAGGCCGCCATGAAAAGATTCATCTGCTTTTTCCTACTCTTCGCCGTCCTGCTCTGCCCCGCCGCCAGCGCCGAGCCGCTGCGCGACGGCGACATCAGCATCTCCGCGCCGTCGGCGATACTGATGGAGAAATACACCGGCGAGGTGCTGTACGAGAAGAACGCGCACGAGCGCATATTCCCCGCGAGCGTGACAAAGGTGATGACAATGCTGCTCATCGTCGAGGACATCGAGAGCGGCAAGCTGAAGCTTGACGACACGGTGACGGCAAGCGCCCGCGCCGCGTCCTTTGGCGGCAGCTGCGTGTATCTTGAGGAGGGCGAGCAGATGAGCGTGGACGATATGCTCAAGTGCATCGCCGTCGTCTCTGCAAACGACTGCGCCATCGCCATGGCCGAGCACATCAGCGGCACGGAGCAGCTCTTCGTCGAGCGCATGAACAGGCGCGCGGAGGAACTGGGGCTTGAGGACACGCATTTCACGGGCTGCACGGGGCTTTTCGACGACGGCGAGCACTACACCAGCGCCTATGACGTCGCCGTGATGAGCCGGGAGCTTATCGGCCATGAGCTTATAAAAAACTACACGACGATATGGATGGACAGCATACGCGGCGGCAAATTCGAGCTGAGCAACACGAATAAGCTTGTCTATTGGTATCAGGGCTGCACGGGGCTGAAGACCGGCTATACCTCCACGGCGATGTATTGCCTCTCCGCAACTGCGGAGCGCGACGGTGTAGAGTATATCGCGGTCGTGATGCACGGGGACAGCATCGAGTCGCGCAATAACGACGCGAAAGCACTGCTGAATTATGGCTTCGCGAGCTACACGCTCTGCCCGCTGCGAGGCGCGGAGCTGCCGGATATTCCGGTAGAGCTTGGGCGGAGCGGCAGCGTGAGATGTGAGTATGACGGCGGCGAGTACGCGTTAGTTCCCAAAACTGGGGCAGAGCCGGAGTATGAGCTGACGCTGCCGGAGCGCGTCGCCGCGCCGGTCGCGGCGGGCGCGCGGCTTGGTACGCTGCGGGTGTCGGTCGGCGGGGAGCTGCTGCGCGAGGTGCCGGTCGTTGCGGCAGAGGACGTCGCGCGGCTGGGCTACTTCGGTCTGTGGGGAAAGCTCGCGTTGTCACTATTTGGGCTGTAGCGGAGGCTTGGTGTGCAGGTCTTGTCATCCGGTGAAATACAACACGGTCTGAGAATTGCGGGACGTCCTCTGTGCCGTCCCGCCGTCTCTATTCCCATACGCGCCTTAGGCAATTTTCTGTTGAAGTCTAATAAAAATGGTGTATAATATCTGGCAGAAACAACAATTGCAGGAGGCTGTATTTCCATGATAAAAGTTGATCTCTCCGGCGCAGAAAAATTCTTTGCCGAGGGCGGCCCAGACTACGCTGCCGCCGCGAAAGCACATGAAACCCTCGTCGGCCGCACCGGCGCGGGCGCGGACTTCACCGGCTGGCTCGAACTGCCGCAGCGCATCCGCGACGGCGAGCTGCCCGCGATCCTTGATGCTGCGCGGCTCATCCGCAGCCGCTCCAAGGCGCTGGTCGTCATCGGCATCGGCGGCTCCTACCTCGGCGCGCGCGGCGCGATAGAACTGCTCAAGCCCATCCCCGGCAAGGACGACCCGCGCATATTCTTCGTCGGCAACGGTCTGTCCGCCGACGCGCTGTGCGACACGCTTGACCAACTCGGCGACATGGACTTCGACGTCAACGTCATCTCCAAGTCCGGCACGACGCTTGAGCCTGCCGTCTCTTTCCGCATATTCCGCGAGCTGCTGACCAAAAAGTACGGCGCAGACGCCGGAAAGCACATCTTCGCTACGACCGACGCACACCGCGGCGTGCTCAAATCCCTCGCCGACGCCGAGGGTTGGACGAGCTTCGTCGTACCCGACGACGTTGGCGGCCGCTTCAGCGTGCTGTCCGCGGTCGGCCTGCTGCCGATGGCCGTCGCCGGCATCGATGTGGAGCGCATCATAGACGCCGCCATCGCGGAACTGCGCGCGCTCGACCTGCGCTCGCCCGAAAATCCCGCATGGCAGTACGCTGCCGCACGCCAGAAGCTCTATTCTCAGGGCTACAGCGTCGAGATACTTGCAAGCTATGAGCCGAGCTTCCGGTTCATGGCCGAGTGGTGGAAGCAGCTCTACGGCGAGAGCGAGGGCAAGGACGGCATCGGTATCTTCCCCGCATCCGTCGAGTTCACCGCCGACCTGCACTCCATGGGTCAGTACATTCAGGAGGGACCGCGGATGCTGATGGAATCCGTTGTGCGCTTCGCGCGCAGCCGCCGCAGTTTCACCGTGCCCTATGAGAGCGCGAACGCCGACGGGCTGAACTATATCGCGGGGCGCGACCTCGCCGATGTCTGCCGCACGGCGGCGGACGCGGTCAAGGAAGCCCACATTTCCGGCGGTGTGCCAAACCTCGTCATCGAGGTTCCGGAGCGCAACGAGGAAGGCTTCGCGGCGATGGTGTGCTTCTTCGAGATGGCCTGCGGCATATCCGGCTACATGTCGGGCGTGAACCCGTTCAACCAGCCCGGCGTCGAAGCCTACAAGAAGAACATGTTCCGCATGCTCGGCAAGCCCGGCGCGGTGTGATAACCGAACAGGCCAAACGACGCAGATAAAATCTGCGTCGTTTTTTATCCTTGCCCGGCGCGGTGTGGGATGGTATTCTATCAGAGAGGTGAACGACATGACCGAGAAGCTATATTATCTTGACAGCCACATGTTTGAATTTGAGGCCGAGGTGCTGGAATGCCGCGAGCTTGAGCGCGGCTGGGGCATCATCCTTGACCGCACCGCCTTCTTCCCCGAGGGCGGCGGTCAACTCGCCGATACCGGCGTCATCGGCGGCGTCGCCGTGACCGACGTGCAGGAGCGCGGCGGTGAGATCATACACTATTCGTCCGCCCCCGTCGCGCTGGGGCGTTATTCCTGCCGCGTCGACCGCGAGCAGCGCCTGCGCCGCATGCAGAATCACTCCGGCGAGCACATAGTCTCCGGCCTCGTGCATAATATTTACGGATACGAAAATGTCGGCTTCCACATGAGTGCCGAGTGCATGACCATCGACTTCAGCGGCGAGCTGGACTGGGCACAGCTCATGGACATAGAGCGCCGCGCGAACGAGGCCGTGCGCGCCGACCTGCCGGTTAGGGCATGGTTCCCGGAGCCGGACGAGCTGGCGCGGCTGAGCTACCGCAGCAAGCTGGAACTGACCGAGGACGTGCGCATCGTCGAGATCGGCAACATCGACCGCTGCGCCTGCTGTGCGCCGCACGTCGCGCACACGGGCGAGATCGGCGTGATAAAGATATTCACCTGCGAGCGGCACCGCGGCGGCGTACGCGTGACGCTGCTGTGCGGCATGGACGCGCTGGACGACTACCGCCGCCGGCAGGACAGCGCCGCCGAGATATCGCAGCTCCTAAGCGTCCCGCGCGGTGAGATTGCCCCTGCGGTACGGCGCGTTCTGGACGAGCAGGCGCGGCTCAAGGAGCGCCTTGCCGAAACGAGCCGTGAGCTGGTCACGGCGCGCGCCGCGGCGCAGAGCTTCACCGACGGCAACATCTGCGTCTTTGATTCCACGCTTGACGACATCGCCCTGCGTGAGCTCGTGAATCTGCTGATGGAAAAGTGCACGGGCTTCGCCGCGGCCTTCTCCGGCAGCGATGAAGCAGGCTACAAATATATCATCGGCAGCCGCCATATCGACCTGCGCAAAGCCGCGCGGGATATCAACGCCGCCATCGGCGGCAGAGGCGGCGGCAGACCCGAAATGATACAGGGCAGCACCTCGGAAACTAAGGAAATAATACAAAAATTTGTAGAAAATGTTCATGTTTAGACAGCTTTCAATAAATTGTATAGCGTTTTTGTTCATAATCTATTAAAAGTTAATTGACAATTATATGACGGCTTGTTAAAATATTGCTGTGATAGTGGGCGCCCTGCGCCTAATTTGGAAACAAAAATATGGAGGGTTATCTGTGAAAGATCTCAAGCATCTTATCTACTTTGAGAATCTGCTTCAGGAAGCCAACAACGATCTTGTCAAGCAGGCCAAGGCCGAGGGCAAGCGCGCTATCGGCTATACCTGCTATTTCATGCCTGAAGTTCTTCTCGACCTGCCCGGCTGCTTCTCCGTACGTCTGAGAGCGCCGCGCTGCACTTCCCCCGACATTGCAACCTACTACATGTCTTCCCGCGTCTGCCACTATGCGCGCAGCCTACTGGAGCGTGCGCTTGAGGGCGGCTTCAACTTCCTTGACGCCCAGATGGCGACCGAGACCTGCACCGGCACCTGCCGCTTCCAGGAGCATCTTCAGCAGAAGCATCTTGACTCCGTCAAGGACATGCGCATCATCGACAATGATGATTTCTTCTGCGAGTTCTCCGACGTTCCGTTCAAGAACAACGAGAACGGTTTCCAGCACTTCCGCGGCCAGCTTCAGGCACACGTGCTTGAGCCGCTGCACGAGCACTTCGGCATCGACATCTCCAACGAGGCCATTATGAAGGCCGTCGAGCAGCACAATGAGGTCTGCCGCCTGATAAACGAGATCGGCGACTACCGCAAGCTTGATAACCCCACCATCACCGGCTATGAATTCCACGTCATCAACCTCGTCACCCTCGTCTGCCCGAAGGAGCTTATCCTGCCCTACCTGCGCGAGACCGCCGAGGAGCTCAAGACCCGCGAGCCCGATATGAAGTGGCCGTTCCGCTGCAAGGTCGTTCTGGCCGGCTCCGAGAATGACGACCCCGACTTCACCAAGCTCATCGAGAGCTGCGGCGCAGAGGTCGTGTGCGACCGCTACTGCTACGGCGCGGTCGAGAGCCGTATCCCCATCGAGATCAAGGAAGGCGACGATCCTCTCTATGTCATCGCCCGCCACTACCTCGAGACTTCCAACTGTCCGCGCTTCATGCCGCAGGACGAGATGCGCGCAAGAAAGAGACGCATCGCGGAGCTCGCAAAGGAATACCACGCCGACGGCGTCATCGTCGCGTCCAACAAGTTCTGCGAGTACTGGAGCTATGAGCGTGTCATCGACACGGTCGTTCTCCCGCGTGACTTCGGTCTGCCCGTGTGCTCCATCGAGAAGGAATACATAAACTCCGCTTCCGGTCAGCTCCGCACCCGCTTCCAGGCATTCGTCGAGAGCGTCGAGATCAAGAAGATCCAGGAGGGCAAGTAATATGGATATCAAGAAAACACTTAAAGATTTCTGGTACGGCAAGCCCCACGGCGAGCGCCGCCTCGGCGAGCTCTATGAGGACAAGACCGGCCTTTACAAGCACAGAGAGTGGCGTGGCGTCAAGGACACCATGTACTACTTCTACAACATCTGGCTCTACAACTACATCCACATGGTAGCCGACGTCATCAAGCTCGGCGGCCTCGTCAACTTCGCCAAGGGCGTGTGGCGCTACCGCTGGGTCGGCCAGACCTATCTGCCCGTTCTGCACTGGTTCGACCGCGGCCTTGAAGGTCTGCGCGGCGAGGCTCTGAAGGCCTCCGCATGGCACTACCGCGGCATGGTCAACGCCACCATCACTCAGTTCCAGCATATGTTTGTCGCCGATACGAGACTGCACGGCAACAAGCAGAATGAGGCATACAAGCACACCATCGCCCACAATGAGACTATCTGGGGCGGCGTGTTCTATCCCTGGTCCGACAAGTTTGAGAACATCCCCATAGAGATGATTCCCTACTTCGTCACCTGCCACGTCAACAGCCACACCGTTCTTAACTACATCGACGCGGTTCAGTCCATCGGTCTGCCCGGTGACCCCTGCCCGATGTGCCAGGCCGAGGCCGGTATCTTCGTTCTGGACGACGTGCCCGATTACTCTCCGATGGTCGTCACCTGCAACGAGGCCTGCGACGCCTCCGTCGCCACCTCCATCCTTCAGGACTGGTTCTTCGACAAGCCTCTGTTCGTTCTGCCTATGCCCATGCAGTTTGACGATCCGCTGGTCAAGAAGCACTGCATGAAGGAAATCGAGGAGCTGTGGAAGTTCATCGAGGAGCAGACCGGCGTTCCCTTCAACTGGAACGTTCTGGTCGAGCGTCTTGAGGCTCAGAATAAGCTTCAGGAGTTCGAGTGGGAGAAGTGGGATGTCGCTGCAAAGACCGACTACTACCCCGTCAACGGCGTTGCTCAGGCTCTGTATCGTATCTATCAGTCTCAGTACGGCGATCGTCCCATCTGGCATGAGGTCGATGCCAAGGTTCGCAAGATACTCAACAAGTGCGTCGAGAAGAAGATCAACTCCTTCCCGCAGACCCGCCACAGAGTCATCGCATGGTCCTGCGCTCCGTTGTACTACTCCAACTGGTGCACCTGGGCTTACAACTGCTGGGGTCTGAACGTCATCATCAACATGGACTCCCTCATGTTCAACATGACCATCCGTACCGATTCCTACGATCACACTCTCGAAGACATGGCTCAGTACCACATGTGGGCTCCGATGCGCCGTATGGCCGTCGGCGGCATGAAGCACTTCTTCGAGCTGTGGGAGTACAAAGAGCAGTTCAACTGCGACATGGTTATGATGTATGACCAGCTGCAGTGCAAGGGCTCTCAGGGTCTGCACGGCCTGTTCGAGGATGAGTTCCGTGACAGAAATGTGCCCGCCATCTGGATGCCGCACGCTCTGCCCGACAGCCGCACCGTCTCCAGAATGGAGATCCGCCGCATCATCAACGACTACATGACCACCGTCATGCACGAAGAGCCGCTGGATCCGTCTCTGCTTGACTTTGACGACTCCATGACTTGGTAATTAGGAGGAAGATTTAATGAAAAAGTGCAAGAAATGCAAGCTCGGCAAGTTCCTCGGCAAGCTCATCGGCATCGCTGTTGTTGCCAATGTGGCTCTGTTCGCAGTGTTCTTCTTCGATCTTGACGGTAAGCTCCTCTTCAACGTGGTCGAGCCGTTCCTCAAGAAGCACTATGACAATATGCCGCGCAAGGATACACTCAAGACTCCTTACGACATGGATAAATACCCGAAGTACGAGTACTAAGCTTTAATTCAAATTAAATTATATTTGGAGGCATACATAATGAAATACTTTGGCGGCTGCGACGTAGGCT
>ERZ772867.767-NODE-767-length-42034-cov-6.488149_pt1 | contig 42034 bp, 31 predicted proteins | sample MGYA00511341_ERZ772867 | MGnify/ENA primary metagenome ERZ772867 (study PRJEB29015, sample SAMEA2737707) | human gut metagenome | biome: human gut; feature: human-associated habitat; material: faeces | place: China | collected 2012 ... | reverse complement strand
ACCGCCGCGGCTTTTCTGCGTGGGGAGGATCTTATGGACCGAATCATGATCTCCGGCGTGAGCAGCGGCTGCGGCAAGACGACGGTCGTGTGCGCCGTATTGCAGGCGCTGGTGAACCGCGGCTTGAAGACCGGCGCGTTCAAATGCGGGCCGGACTACATCGACCCGATGTTCCACAGCCGCATCATCGGCGCGAAGAGCGCCAATCTCGATCTGCATTTCTTTTCGGAAAACACGCTCCGCTTCCTGCTCGCGAAAAACGCCGCGGGGTGCGATGTGAGCGTTATCGAGGGTGCAATGGGCTTTTATGACGGCGCGGGGCTCACCACATGGAAAACGAGCGCGTATGAGCTCGCCCTCGTTACGAAAACGCCGGTCGTGCTCGTGGTGAACGCGCGCGGCGCGGCGCTCTCGGTGCTCGCGGTTATCGAAGGGTTTTTGCGCTTCCGGCCCGAGAGCGGCATCCGCGGCGTTATACTCAACCAGTGTACCGCCATGACGTACGCTTCGCTCTCCGCCGCCATCGAGGAGCGCTTCGGCATCCGGTGCTTCGGCTTTCTGCCGCGGCTCGACGAATGCGTGCTCGAGAGCCGCCATCTGGGGCTCGTGACGGCGGGGGAGATCCGAGATCTCCGCGAAAAGATGCAGACGCTCGCCGCGCAGGCGGAAAAGACGCTGGATATCGACGCTCTTCTCGCGCTCGCGCACGAGGCCGAGCCTCTGGACTATACGCCCGCCGCGCTGCCGAAGAAGGAGAAGATCCGGCTGGCCGTTGCGCGGGACAACGCCTTCTGCTTTTATTATGAAGACAGTCTCGACGCCGTACGGGAGATGGGCGGCGAGCTCGTGCCGTTCAGCCCGATCACCGACGGCGCGCTGCCGGAGAATATCGACGGGCTTTATCTCGGCGGCGGGTATCCGGAGCTGTACGCGAAGGAGCTTGGCGAAAACGCCTCCATGCGCGCGTCCGTCCGCGCGGCGCTGGAGCGGGGCGTGCCGTGCATCGCCGAGTGCGGCGGGTTCATGTATCTCACCGAAGCCATCGGCGATGAGCCCATGGCAGGCTTCCTGCCGGGGACATGCTTCGATACCGGAAAGCTCACCCGCTTCGGGTATGTGACGCTGCGCGCGAAGAAGGACAATCTTCTCTGCCGCGCGGGAGGCGAGATCGCCGCGCACGAGTTCCACCACTGGGACTGCACCTGCCCCGGCGACGCCTTTGCTGCCGAAAAGCCGACGGGACGGCGCTGGGAGTGCGCTGTGGCCTCCGATACGCTCTATGCGGGCTATCCGCATTTTCATTTCTATTCCAACCTGGAATTTCTTTACAGCTTTTATGACGCCTGTATAAAGGAGAAGCACCGCCATGATGGAAAATATTAAACCCATGGACATTGAAAAGCGCAGCTTTGCCATCATCACCGAGCTGCTCGGCGATACGAAGCTCGAGGAGGAAAACGAGCTTGTCATCAAGCGCGTTATCCACACGACCGCGGATTTTGACTATGTGCAGAATCTTGTGTTCTCCCCGCACGCCGTGACGAAGGGACTCGACGCGCTCCGCGCGGGTTGCCACATCGTCACGGACACGCAGATGGCGAAAGCGGGCATCAACAAAACGATCCTCGGCCGTCTCGGCGGCGAGGTGCACTGCTTCATGTCCGATGCGGACGTCGCCGCCGAGGCGAAGGAGCGCGGCGTCACGCGCGCGATCGTCTCCATGGAGAAGGCGGCGCAGCTGCCGGGGAAGTGCATTTTTGCCATCGGCAACGCGCCCACGGCGCTCATCGCGCTGCACGGCCTCATCGAAGAGGGAAAGCTCGACCCCGCGCTCATCATCGGCGTGCCGGTCGGGTTCGTGAACGTGGTGGAGAGCAAGGAGCTCTTCCTCGATTCCCCGGTGCCGCACATCATCGCCCGCGGCCGCAAGGGCGGCAGCAACGTCGCCGCCGCCATCTGCAACGCGCTGCTCTATCAGATCCTGCGGTAATATGGAACAGTACATCGAAAAGGACGGCAAGCGTCTCCGGCTCGGATATACGACCGGCTCGTGCGCCGCGGCGGCGGCCAAGGCGGCGGCATGGATGCTGCTCACCGACCGGAGGAAGGAGACCATCACGCTCGATACGCCGAAGGGCATCCGGCTCGAGCTCGCCGTGCGTGAGATCACGATGCGCGCGGACAGCGTCTCCTGCGCCATCGAAAAGGACAGTGGGGACGACCCCGATGTGACGAAAGGCACGCTCATTTTTGCTTCGGTCCGCCGGACGGACGAGCCGGGCGTGCATATCGACGGCGGCAAGGGCGTCGGCCGCGTGACAAAGCGCGGACTCGACCAGCCGGTCGGGAACGCCGCCATTAACTCCGTGCCGCGGCAGATGATCCGCGAGAACGTGGAGGAGGTCATGGCGCTCACGGATTTCTCCGGCGGGCTGGACGTGGTCATCTCCGCGCCCGAGGGCGAGACTCTCGCGAAAAAGACGTTCAACCCCCGCCTCGGCATCGTCGGCGGGATATCCATCCTCGGAACGACCGGCATCGTGGAGCCGATGAGCGAAGCGGCGCTTGTGGAGACCATCCGCGTGGAGCTGCGGCAGCGCCGCGCGATGGGGAAGGAATACGCCCTGCTCACGCCCGGCAACTACGGCTCGGACTTCATCCGGCAGAATCTCGACGTCGATCTGAATACCGCGGTGCAGGTCTCCAACTTCCTCGGCGACGCGCTCGATATCTGCCGCGCGCTCGGCTTTCGCGGCGCACTGCTCGTCGGGCATGTCGGCAAGCTCGTAAAGACCGCGGGCGGCATGATGAACACCCACTCCAAATACGGAGACTGCCGCATGGAGATCCTCGCCGCGCACGCCGCGGCGGCGGGCGTGGACGCGGAGCACATCCGCGAGATACTCGACTGCGCCGCGTGCGACGACGCGGTGCGCATCCTGCGCGAATGCGGTCGGGACGCCCCGGCGCTCGCGCGCGTCACGGAAAAGGCGCTCTTCCATCTCGCGCACCGCGCGGACGGCATGGAGATCGGCCTTTTGATGTTTTCCAAGGAATACGGCGTTCTGGGGCAGAGCGAAAACGCCCCGGCGCTTCTCAAAAAGATCATGGAGGAATGAAATCGTATGGTACATTTTGTCGGAGCCGGCAGCGGCGCTGCCGATCTCATCACGGTGCGGGGAGCGAAGCTGCTCGGCGAGTGTGACGTGGTCATCTACGCCGGAAGTCTCGTGAACCCCGCGCTGCTTGCGTACTGCCGGAAGGACTGCCGCATTTACAACAGCGCCGAAATGACGCTCGAGCAGGTCATCGACGCCATCCGAAAGGCCGAGGCCGCGGGGGAAACGACCGTCCGTCTCCACACCGGCGATTCGAGCATTTTCGGCGCGGTGCGCGAGCAGTTCGACGAGCTCGACAAGCTCGGCATTGCCTACGACGTATGCCCCGGCGTGAGCGCGTTCTGCGGCGCGGCGGCCTCGCTCAAAACGGAGTACACGCTGCCCGACGTGAGCCAGACCGTCATCATCACCCGCGCGCCGGGCCGGACGCCGGTGCCGGAAAAGCAGTCCATCGCGGCGCTCGCCGCGCATCAGGCGACGATGGTGCTCTTCCTCAGCACGAGCCTCACCGAAAAGCTCCAGCGCGAGCTGCTCGCGGGCGGCTACCCCGAGAGCACGCCCGCGGCGGTCGTATACAAGGCGACGTGGCCCGAGGAGAAGATCTTCCGCTGCACCGTCGGGACGCTGCATAAGACCGTTACGGAAAACGGCCTTACGAAAACGAGCCTCATCATCGTGGGCGAGTGCATGGGGGATAAGTATCTCCGCTCGCTTTTGTACCATCCCGGCTTCACCACGGAGTTCCGGGAGGCCACGGAATGAACGCCGCGCTCTTCGCCTACAGCCGCCGCGGCTGCGCCACGGCGCGCCGCATCATGGCGGCGCTGGCGGACTGGGACATACAGCCGTATACCATGGAGCGGTTTGCGGAGGACGGCTTCGCGCCGCTCGGCCGTCCGGCGAGGGAGTTTTACGGGCCGATCTTCGGGGACGTGCAGGCCATGATCTTTGTTTCGAGCGTCGGGCTCGCCGTGCGGGAGGTCGCGCCGCATCTCAAAAGCAAGGCGACCGACCCCGCGGTGCTCGTGCTCGACGAGCTGGGGCAGTATGTGATCCCCGTGCTCTCGGGCCATATCGGCGGGGCGAACGAGCTGGCCAAAGCGCTTGCCGCCTCGCTCGGCGCGCAGGCGGTCATCACAACGGCGACCGACATCAACGGCCGCTTCTCCGTGGACGCGTGGGCGGTGCAGAATGGCTGCGCCATCGCGAGCCTGCCGCTCGCGAAGGCCGTATCCGCCGCCGTGCTCGAGGGGGACGTGCCGTTTCTCAGCGACTTTCCGGTCGTGACGGATCTGCCGCGCGGGCTCGCGCCGGGCGATGCCGGCGCGCTCGGCGTATACATCGGCGTCTATGAAAAGACGCCGTTTGCAAAGACGCTGCGGCTCGTCCCGCGCGTCGTGCGTCTCGGCATCGGCTGCCGGAAGGGAACGGACGAGGAAACGATCCGCGCGGCGGTGAACGAAGCGCTCGCCGCGCACGGCATCGACCGGCGCGCGGTGAAGTGCGCCGCGTCCATCGATCTCAAGGCGGAGGAGGAGGGGCTTCTCGCCTACTGCCGCTCGGAGGGGCTGAGCGCGGAGTTTTACACGGCGGACGAGCTGCGCGCGGTGCGCGGCGAGTTCACCCCTTCGGAATTTGTGAAAAGCATCACCGGCGTGGACAACGTGTGCGAGAGAGCCGCGCTCCGAAACGCCGAAACGTTATTGGTAAAAAAGACCGCCCGCAGCGGCGTGACCGTGGCGGCGGCGGCAGAACATTGGGAGGTGCGCTTTGCGTAAGCTGGCTGTTGTGGGCATCGGCCCCGGAAACTATGAAAATATGACGATCCGCGCCGACCGCGCGCTGCGCGAGTGCGACGTGATCGTCGGGTATACCGTGTACGTCGATCTCGTGAAGGAGCGCTACGCGGATAAGGAATTTCTCACCACGCCGATGCTGCGCGAGGTGGAGCGCTGCGAAATGGCGCTCGAAACGGCGCGCGGCGGAAAGACCGTTGCGATGATCTGCTCCGGCGACAGCGGCATTTACGGCATGGCGGCGCTGCTCTATGAGCTGCGCGGCGAGGCAGCCGAGCCGGAGATCGAGGTCATCCCCGGCCTCACCGCCGCGTGCAGCGGCGGCGCGCTGCTCGGCGCGCCGCTCACGCACGACTTTGCCGTCATCAGTCTGAGCAACCGGCTGACGCCGTGGGAGAAGATCGAAAAGCGGCTCGCGTGCGCCGCCGAGGCGGATCTCGGCATCGTGCTTTATAACCCCCGCAGCAAGGGCCGCCCGGACAATCTCCGCATGGCGTGCGATATCCTGCTGCGGTATCTGCCGGAGGACCGGCCCTGCGGCGTGGCGCATTCCATCGGGCGCGAGGGCGAGGCGGGCGAGTATATGACGCTCGGCGCGCTGCGCGATGCCGATGTGGATATGTTCAGCACCGTGTTCATCGGCAACGCCATGACGAAAATGATCGGCGGCGCGATGGTGACGCCGCGCGGCTACCGCCGCAAAGAGGTGCCGGATGCCTAAGCTCTGCGTGTTTGCCGGCACGACCGAGGGACGCGAGATCGCCGAGTTTCTCGCCGGGCAGAGCGCGGACGTGACCGTGTGCGTGGCTACGGAATACGGCGAAACGCTGCTCCCGCAGGGAGAGGGGCTGCGCATTTCCGCGCGGCCTCTGCCGCGCGAGGAGATGGCGGAGCTCTTCCGCCGCGAGCGCTTCGATCTTGTCATCGACGCGACGCACCCGTACGCCAAGCGCATCACCGAGAGCATCGCCGCAACCTGTGCCGGCACGGACACGGAGTATCTCCGGCTCCTGCGGCCCGACACGGCTGCGCCGGAAAACGCCGTCTTTGTCGAGGACGCCGCCGGAGCGGCGGAGTATCTCGACCGCGTGGACGGGAACATCCTGCTTACGACCGGCAGCCGGGAGCTGCACGCCTTTGCGTCCGTCCGCGATTTTGCTTCGCGTGCGTACGCCCGCGTGCTGCCGATGGAGGATTCGCTCCGCGCCTGCCGCGAGGCGGGTCTGCCGCCGGCGCACATTCTCGCGATGCAGGGGCCGTTTTCCAGGGAACTCAACGCCGCCATGCTCCGGAGCATCGGCGCGGCGTATCTCGTAACGAAGGCCTCCGGCAGCGCCGGAGGATTTGAAGAAAAGATCGCCGCCGCGGCGGAAACGGGCGCGGTGCCGGTCATCATCGGCCGTCCGCCGCAGCGCGAGGGGCTCTCCGCCGCGGAAACGGTGGAGCTTCTCTGCCGCCGGTTCGGCTTTTCCGCAAAGCCGGAGGTCGCCGTCGTGGGGCTCGGCCCCGGCAGCCGCGCCGCGCTCACCGGCGAGGCGCGCGAAGCGCTGTCCCGCGCCGGGTGTCTCGTCGGCGCGGCGCGGATGATCGAAGCCGCCGCCGCGCCCGGACAGGCGGCGCATGCCGCCATCGCGCCGGAGGATATCCGCGATTACATTCTTGCGCACCCGGAATACCGCTCGTTCGCGGTCGTTATGTCCGGCGACACCGGCTTTTTCAGCGGCACGAAGAAGCTCCTGCCGCTGCTCGCCGGCTGCCGCGTCACGGTGCTGCCGGGGCTGAGCTCGCTCTCCTGCCTCTGCGCGAGGCTCGGCACGTCTTACGAGGATGTGCTCCCCGTTACACTCCACGGCCGGAGCGAGCCGATTTTGCTCCCGCTCGCGCAGGGGCGGCGGGTCTTCGCGCTCGTCGGCGGCGAAAACGGCATGGGAAAGCTCTGCCGCGCGCTCACGGAAAACGGCATGGGCGCGGCGCGTGTTTCGGTCGGCGAGCATCTGAGCTACCCCGACGAGGCCATCACCACCGGCACGGCGGAGGAGCTTTCGGAAAGACATTTTGAAAGTCTCGCCGTGGCGCTCATTGAATACGGCGGCGAACCACTGCCCGTAACGGCGGGGCTGCCGGACGAGGCGTTTTCGCGCGCCGAGAGCGTGCCGATGACGAAAAGCGAGATCCGCGCCGTATGCCTCTCCAAGCTCGCGCTGCGCGAAGACTCCGTTGTCTGGGACGTCGGCGCGGGCACGGGCAGCGTCACCGTCGAAGCGGCGATGGCCGCCCGGCGGGGGCGCGTATACGCCGTGGAGCGCAAAGACGCCGCCTTTGATATCCTGCGCGAAAATCTCCGCAGGTTCCATACCGACAATGTGACGCCCGTTTCCGGCACCGCGCCGGACGCCTGCGCCGATCTCCCCGCGCCGACGCACGCCTTTCTCGGCGGGACGACCGGCCATATGAAGGAGATCATCGCGCTGCTGCTGGAGAAAAATCCGCGCGTGCGCATCGTGGCGACGGCGGTAACGCTCGAATCCGTTGCGGAGCTTACCGAGTGCGTGAAGGCGTTTCCGTTTCGCGAAACGGAGGCGGTGTCTCTCACCGCCGCGCGCAGCCGCAAAGCCGGCGCGTACCATCTGATGACCGGCCAGAACCCGGTGTACATTTTTACCATGCAGGGGTGAAGAACCGATGTACCATCTCATCGCGCTGCTGATCGGCTTTTTTGTCGATCTGCTGCTCGGCGACCCGCACAGCATCCCGCACCCGGTCGTGTGGATCGGGAAGCTGATCTCGGCGGCGGAAAAGCTCGTGCGGCGCCTGTTCCCCAAAACCGTCCGCGGCGAGAACATCGCCGGAGGCGTGCTCTGGGTCATTGTCGTGCTCGTCTCGACCGCCGTTCCGGCGCTGCTTCTGTATGCGGCCTACCGTCTCCATCCGGCGGCGGGGTTCGTCCTCGAGAGCATCATGTGCTGGCAGATCCTCGCGACCAGGTCGCTGCGCGACGAGAGCATGAAGGTCTATGCCGCGCTGAAAAAGGGCGTGCCGGAGGAGTACCGCCGCGCCGTTTCGATGATCGTCGGGCGCGATACCGCGGAGCTGGACGATCTGGCCGTAACGCGCGCCGCGGTGGAGACCGTGGCGGAGAACGCTTCCGACGGCGTCATCGCGCCGATGCTCTTTCTCGCGCTCGGCGGCGCTCCGCTCGGCTTTTTCTATAAGGCCGCCAACACCATGGACTCCATGCTCGGGTATATCGAGATGCCGTATAAGAACATCGGCCTTGTCCCGGCGAAAATGGACGACGTGCTGAACTATATCCCCGCGCGGCTCTCGGCGCTTTTGATGCTCGCGGCGGGTGCGCTGCTCGGTATGGACGCGAAAAACGGCTGGCGGATCTGGCGGCGCGACCGCCGGAACCATGCCAGCCCCAACTCCGCGCAGACGGAGTCCGTGTGCGCGGGCCTGCTCGGCGTGCGTCTCGCGGGCGATGCGTATTACCACGGCGAGCTCCACAAAAAGCCGTACATCGGCGACGCGCTGCGCGAGATCGAATACGAGGACATCCCCCGCGCGGGGCGGCTGCTCTACGCGACGGCGGCGCTCTCGCTCGTTTTGTTCGGCGTGGTCCGCTTCCTTCTGGTGATGTAAATGCTGTACGATACGAAAAATCCCCACGGCGGGGACATTTACGCCGGAAACGTCCGGCTGGACTTTTCCGCCAATACGAACCCCTTCGGCACGCCGGAGAGCGTGCTCGCGGCCATCACCCGTGCGCTGCCCGAGGTGCACCGCTACCCCGACCCCTACTGCCGCGCGCTGCGCGCCGCCATCGCCGCGGCGGAGGGCGTGCCGGAGGAATACATCCTCTGCGGCAGCGGCGCGGCGGAGCTCATATACGCCTTTGCCGACGCCGTCCGGCCGCAGCGCGCCGCCGAGCTCGCGCCGACGTTTGCGGAATATTCGCTCGCGCTCGCGCGCACGGGCTGCGCCGTGGCGCGCTATACACTCTCGGAGAAGAACGATTTTGCGCCGGACGGCGGCATTCTGGATTTTCTGCGGGAGACGAGGCCGGAGGTGTTTTTCCTCTGCAACCCGAATAACCCCACCGGACGGCTGGCCGATGGCGCGCTGCTTAAAGAAATTCTCGCGCTCTGCGAAAAGCTCGGAACGTACCTTTTCGCGGACGAGTGCTTTCTCGATCTGACGGACGGCGGCGAGAGCCTGAAGCCGTTCCTCACGCGCTGCCCGCGGCTTTTTATCCTCAAGGCGTTCACGAAAAGCTACGGCATGGCGGGCGTCCGGCTCGGCTACGGTCTCTGCGCGGACGCATCGCTGCTGCACGGTATGTCCGAGACCGTGCCGCCGTGGAACGTCTCCACGCTTGCGCAGGCGGCGGGCGTCGCGGCGCTGGGGGAGACGGAATTTCTTGAAAAGACCCGCGCGCTCGTGCGCGCGGAGCGCGCGCGGCTCGCGGAACAGCTTGCCGCGCTCGGCTTTCGCGTGATACCCTCGGACGCGAATTATCTTCTGTTCCGCGCCGCGCCCGGACTGGACGCCGCGCTGCGGGAACAGGGGATCCTCATACGAAACTGCGAAAATTACGCGGGGCTCTGCCCCGGCTGGTACCGCATCGCCGTGCGCACGCGCGCGGAAAACGAGGCGCTCATCCGCGCCCTACGGGAGGTCTGACCATGGCAAAGAACATTATGATCCAGGGCACGATGTCCAACGCGGGCAAGAGCATCCTCTGCGCCGGACTGTGCCGCATTTTCCGGCAGGACGGCTACAGAGTCGCGCCGTTCAAAAGCCAGAACATGGCGCTCAACTCCTTCATCACCGCCGCGGGCGGCGAGATGGGGCGCGCGCAGGTCGTGCAGGCGGAGGCCGCGGGCATCGCGCCGGACGTGCGCATGAACCCCATTCTTCTCAAGCCGACGACCGACGTCGGCAGCCAGGTGATCGTCAACGGCGTCGTGCAGGGCAATATGCACGCGATGGAGTATTACCGCCGCAAGCGCGAGTATATCCCCGCGGTGATGGAAGCGTATAACTCGCTCGCCGCGGAGAACGATATCATCGTCATCGAGGGCGCGGGAAGCCCTGCGGAGATCAATCTCAAGCAGGAGGACATCGTGAACATGGGCCTTGCGAAGCTCGTGGACGCGCCGGTGCTCCTCGTCGGCGACATTGACCGCGGCGGCGTGTTCGCGCAGCTCTACGGCACCGTGGCGCTGCTCGAGCCGGACGAGCGAGCACGCATCCGCGGCACCATCGTCAACAAATTCCGCGGAGATAAGAAGATCCTGGAGCCGGGGCTCAAAACGCTCGAGGAGCTGTGCGGCGTGCCGGTGGCGGGCGTCGTGCCGTATGTCCATCTCGATATCGACGACGAGGACAGCCTCTCCACGCGCTTTGACCGCGGCAGCGAGCGCCGCGCGATCGACATTGCCGTCGTTCGTCTGCCGCGCATCTCGAACTTTACGGACGTGAGCCCGTTTGAGCGGTACGAAAACGTGTCCGTGCGCTACATTGAGCGAGCCGCGGAGCTCGGAGCGCCCGACATGATCGTCCTCCCCGGCACGAAGAGCACCATCGCCGATCTCAAATGGCTGCGCGAGAGCGGGCTGGAGGCGGCGATCCTGAAGGCCGCGGACGGGGGGACGCTCGTTTTCGGCATCTGCGGCGGATACCAGATGCTCGGCCGGAGCGTTTCCGACCCCGAGCAGGTCGAAGCTGCAGGCATCACGGACATCGCGGGCATGGGTCTTCTCGATATGGACACCGTTTTTCGGGGCGAAAAGGTGCAGACGCAGACGCGCGGAACGTTCTCCGGCGTGGCGGGAGAGCTTGCCTGCCTGAACGGTCTTTCGTACGAAGGATATGAAATCCATATGGGACGCAGCCGGGAAGCGCGCGGCGTCGTCACCGGCGGCGGGAACGTGTACGGCAGCTATATCCACGGCATTTTCGACGCCCCCGGCGTCGCTGACGCCGTGCTCGGCGCGCTCTGCCGCAAAAAGGGGCTGAGCCCCTCTATTCTCGGCGCTTTCGACCCCGTGGCCTACCGCGAGGAGCAGTACGACAAGCTCGCGCAGGTCGTGCGCGAGGGGCTGGACATGGAGCTCGTGTACCGCATCCTCGACCGGAGGGACTGAGCGCCTTTCCCCAGGTCGTTTTTTCGGAAATTCTGCGGGAACATATATTGCAAAGCTATCATGTTTATGCTATATTTGCTATACATGGATGAATCTCCCGTAAAATTGAATAGAAACATCCGAATGAAGGAACCGTGTGAGAATCACGGACTGTAACGGCAACTGTAACGCGGAGCGACCCCGTTATGCCACTGGGAAACCGGGAAGGCGGGCGAGCGAGGAAACGGAGTCAGGATATTTCATCGGATGGATACCGCTTCCCGGCGGATTCTTGTCTGGAACGGTATGTTTCCGATTAAAACGCTATTATTCTGAAAATACCGTCAGAGCAGCCTATGGGCTGCTCTGATTTTGTTTTTCCGGGAGGAGCGTCTGAATTTTTGTGAGATTTTCCCATGAGATCATTTAGGAGGGCATCAATATGCACAAAACAATGTCCAGGATCGTTGTGCTGCTGCTCGTGGTCTGTCTGGCGCTGGGGAATGTTGTCCCGGCGCTCGCCGCGGACGACACCGGCAGCGCAGGCGCCGTGACGCCCACGGCGGAGGCCTCTCCCGCGGCAGAGGCGGAAGCGTCCGCATCTCCGGCGGCCACCCCCGCGGCGGAGACCACGGCCGGAACGGAGACAACTCCCACGGCCGCGCCGACGCCTGCGGCCGAAACGACCGAGACTCCCGCAACGGAGGAGCCGACCGCCGCGCCGACGGCAGAGCCGACCGCCACGCCGGAACCGGCAGTTCCCACGGCGGTGAGCTATCCCGCCGCGCCGATGGACGAGAAGGACATGAGCGGTAAGATATTCGTCGCCAAGCAGGGCGCCGATACGATCTACCCCATGTTCAAGATCGAGACGGCCACCGCCGTCGTGGTCGGCGACAAGCTCTATGTCACGGTGCAGGTGAACCCCGCGGCGAGCGGCGCTTTCACCTATTCCTATCTGTACTTCGGCACGCGCACGGATCTCGTCGCGCAGCTCGATAAGGGCGGCGAGTTCAGCGTCGCCGCGGGCGTGAACGGCTCGGCCACGCAGGCCTACCACTTCACGCTGCCCGCGAGCGCCGTCGGCACACGAGTACCGGTCTGCATCCTCAAGGGCGATCTTACCGCGAAGAGCCCCTATAACTCCAGCGAGCTCGAGTTCGTCATCGCCGAGGATATCCCCGTAGGCAAGGTAACGCCCGTCCCCACGCCGGCGGAATACGCCTCCGCGCCAATGGCCGAAGAGGACGTGAGCGGCAAGATGTTCGTCGCCAAGAAGGGCGTCGATACGGTCTACCCCATGTTCAAGATCGAGACGGCCACCGCCGTCAAGTACGGCGACACGATCTACGCGACGGTGCAGGTGAACCCCGCGGCGAGCGGCGCTTTTACTTACTCCTATCTCTATTTCGGCACGCGCTCAGCGCTTCTTGAGCAGCTCGAAAAGGACGGGCCGTTCAGCGTCGTCGGCGGTGTGAACGGATCGTCCACGCAGACTTACCACTTCACGCTTCCGGCGAGCGCCGCCGGAACGCGTGTCCCGGTCTGCATCCTCAAGGGCGATCTCACCGCGAGAAGCCCCTATAACTCCAGCGAGCTTGAGCTCATCGTCCCCGCCGACGTTCCGGAAGGAAAGCTCGACCCCGTCCCCACGCCGGTGGACTATCCCGCCGCCCCCTGCGCCGAGCAGGACGTGAGCGGCAAGATGTTCGTCGCCAAGCAGAGCGTCGATACGGTCTATCCCATGTTCAAGATCGAGACGGCCACTGCCGTCAAGGTCGGCGACACGATCTACGCGACGGTGCAGGTGAACCCCGCGGCGAGCGGAGCCTTCACCTATTCCTATCTGTACTTCGGCACGCGCACGGCGCTGACCGCCCAGCTTGATAAGGGCGGCGCGTTCGATGTCGTCGGCGGTGTGAACGGAACGGCCACGCAGGCCTACCACTTCACGCTTCCGGCGAGTGCGGCCGGAACGCGTGTCCCGGTCTGCATCCTCAAGGGCGATCTCACCGCGAAGAGCCCCTATAACTCCAGCGAGCTTGAGCTCATTGTTCCCGCCAATATCCCCGAAGGCACCGGCTCGGGCGAAGACCCGGACAAGAAGCCGGAGGCCGCGCCCGCGATCCCGAAGCTGCCCGACAATCTGAAGGAAGCCGGCATCAAGGTTCTGAAGGCCGAGGACAACGCGGAATTCAAGATGCTCACCGCCGCGAAGACCGGCATGGTCGTCGCGGGCGAGAAGCTGCTCATCCGCTTTGAGACCGCCAACACCTCGTTCGACAAGCTGTACTTCGGCTCCAAGGACGATGCGTTCAAGTCCCCCTATGTGCAGGGCACGGCGCGCAGCGGCGGCGGCTGGGTGTTCGAGTTTGAACTGCCCGCGTCCTACCGCGGCACGCCCATGCCCATCGCCCTCGGCAAGCCGGACGGCGGCTGGTATACCACCAAAGACCTCGTGATCTCCATCCCTGCGGACGGAGACTGCGACACCGGCACGGAGATCTCCGATGCCGAAATGAAGATGGTCGCCGCCGGCGGCTTCAACGAGTCGAGCTTCAAGATCAGCTCCTCCACCGCCGCGCTCATCGGCGATACGATCTACTGCACCATCACCGGCGAAATGACCGGCGTCCACGCCGGAAAGCCCGCGGTGAAGCTCTATCTCGGCAGCCGCGACGATAAGGACAAGTCCTCCGCCGTTTCCGGCAGCGTGAACGGCCTGCAGACGACCTTCTCGTTTGGCGTCTCTGCGGACAAGCAGGGGACATCCATTCCCGTTGTCATCGGCTTTGCCGACGGCAGCTGGGACGAGAACCAGGACTTCTTCCTGAACATCCCGAGCTTTGGCCGCGCGTTTGACCCGAGCTATTACACCGACGGCGTGTACGATCTCTACGGCAACGCCTACCCCTATCTCGACAAGGTCGACAACCGCGGCTTCCCCGTGGACACGCAGTCCACGCTGACCGTTTCCGGCGACACCGTCACGATCAAGTGGGTCACCCGCGCGAGCGATACCGACAAGATCTACATGGGCCTTGTGACCGACCCGATGGCCACCCGCGAGGCGAATGCGATCGGCAACGCCGACTATGAGCCCATCGGCATGAACTACAAGGTGTTCTATATCACGCTCCCGAAGAGCGCGCTCGGCGACAGGATCCCCTTCGTGCGCCATTCGCCGCTGTGGTATCAGGATACGAACGGCTGGCTGGAGAAGCAGGATTATCTGGTCCTCACCGACTATCTGCCCCGTCTGACGGACGATACCGAGACGCGGCTGGACGATGCCGGTATCCGTCTGCTCGCCGGCGGTAGCCGGGTGGAGCAGAGCTTCAAGATCTCCTCTTCCTCCGCGGTGCTCAAGGGCACGACCATCACCTGCACCATCACCGGCAAGGCGGCCGGCAACAATTCCTCCAAGACGCCGGACAAGCTGTATCTGGGCGACCGCAACGATAAGGATAAATCCGGCTATGTCACCGGCACGCAGAACCCCGACGGCACCACGACGTTCGTTTACACCGTGAACGCCGAGCGGCAGGGCTCCTACACGCCCGCGACGGTCGGCTTCTCCGATAACTCGTGGGACACCTCGCAGTCCTACTTCCTGAACGTCCCGAACTTCAACGGCACGTTTGACGCCTCCGCCTTCACGGACGGCGTGTACGACCTCTTCGGCTACGCCGACACGAAAAACGGCGTCATCCCCGTCGACGCGGGCGCGACGCTGACCGTGTCCGGCGATACGATCACCATCAAGTATGTCACCCGCACCAGCGGCTACAGCAAACTGTACTTCGGCTCCGTGAGCGACGACGAGGCGACGCGCGAGGCCAACGCGGTCTCCGCCGGCATCCTCAACGCGGACGATCCCTACAGCTACCGCGTGTTCTCCGTCACGCTGCCGAAGAGCGCCCTTGCGGAAACCATCCCGTTTGTGAGCTGCAGCAAGAGCGGCGCGTGGAGCACGAAGCAGGATCAGCTCCTGCTGCCGCGCTTCCTGCCGCGCCTGAGCGGCGGTTCCGACCCCGTCGATCCGGTCGATCCGAGCGATCCGAGCTCGGTCATCAAGGACGGCACCACCTACACCACCACCGCCGAGACCGGCGCTGCGATGTTCAAGGTGCGCCGCGTCGTCATCACGGCGAAGGACGGCAAGTATCAGCTGACGCTCACGCTCAACGGCACCAGCTACGATTACCTCTACCCCGGCACCGGCACGCAGGCCGACGCCGTTGACCGGAGCGAGTGGGCTCCCGCCAAGGTCGTGAGCGGCACGATCGACGGCGAGACGCGCGACAACTGGCACACCTACACCATCACGGTGGATAAGCTGACGAACCCGCTGGCCGTCACCTCTCACAGCCAGAAGAACGACAAGTGGTACGACCGCAGCATCACGCTGGACATCGGAAATCTCAAGCGCACCGCCGAGGACGGCAAGTATTCCGCCACGGCCGAGTGCGACGCGGCGATGTTCAAGATCATCGACACGAAGCTCAACGTTGTGAACGGCGCGATCATGGCCACGCTGACGCTCAGCGGCACCGGCTACGATTACCTCTACCCCGGCACGGGCGACGAGGCCGAGAAGGACAAGGACAACTGGGCGCCCTTCGCCGTGGACGAAAACGGCAAGTACACCTACACCATCCCCGTGTCTGAGCTCGACAAGCCCCTCATCATCTCCTCGCACAGCCTGAAAAACAACATCTGGTACGACCGCACGGTGACGTTCCGCTCCGATTCGCTCAAGAAGATCGGCGACGCGGCCGACCCCGTCACTCCGACACCCACGCCGACCCCGACGCCGACGCCTACCCCGAACCCCACCAATCCGGACAACGAATCCGATCACGAAACCGACACCAGCGGCTCCACCTCCCGCGTGGATAACAGCACGACGCTCAAGGACGGCGTCTACGCGCCCGACAGCTTCTCCTTCTCCGGCGGCTCCGGCCGCGCGCGCATCGTGTGCGACAAGGTCACGGTGAAGAACGGCCAGGCGTACGCTACCATCCGCTTCGTGAGCAGCAGCGGCAACCCGCCGCAGTACTCCTATGTGAAGGCCTCCGGCAACACCTATTACTCCAACGACGGCAGCACCTTCACGATCCCCGTGGAGCTCAACAAGAACAACCGCATTCTCGGCATGACCACCAAGATGTCCTCCGCGCACGAGATCGAGTACATCATCTTCGTGCAGCTCAAGACGAACGCGAACAACCAGAAGGACAACACCGACGGCAAAACGCTCAGCACCGAGGCGCCCGAGATCATGGGTCTCACGTTCCGGGAGGAGATCAAGCTCGAGCACGCGCAGTATCTCAAGCTCTTCCGCTATGAGGGCAACATCGTCCTCGCGGAGATCGACATCATAAGCGACACGGCGCTCGACACCGACGAGGCGAAGGCCGAGATCGCCAAGGCGGACAGCGCCGCCGCGTCCGACGGCACGGAAGAAGCCGTCGCCGAGGAAGAGACTGCCGACAACGCGCAGATCAAGGCCGACTACGTCGCCGGGCTCTATAAGCAGAACGTCCTGCGCTATCTGTTCGTTCCGGAAGGAACGGAGCTCCCCGCGGGCCTTGAAAAGCAGCTCATCATCGTGACGCTGCCGGCGAAGAGCATCTATCTGATGGACGAAACGCCCGTCGATACCTTTGAGATCTTTGAAGCGCTGAACCTTGTCAAGGTGTTCGGCGCGGAGACGAGCGAGAACGAGATCCTCAGCAAGGGCCTTGCCGACGGCAGCGTGCTGTACGGCGGCAGCTGGGATAAGCCCGAGTACAAGAAGCTCGTGCAGAACAAGACCGATCTCGCGATCACGTCCGGCAAGCTCCTGCCGCTGAGCGGGGAAACGCTCACCGAGCGCAAGCAGACCGCCCCCGCTGACGCGGAGAGCCTGACGGCGGTGGAGTATCGCGACCGTCTGTACGATCTGGCCGACCGCTTCGCCGTGCTCGACATCCCGATGCTCATTGACCGCTCCGCCGACGAGGCCGACGCTCTCGCGCAGGCCGACTGGCTGCGGCTCTACGGCATCCTCTTCGGCGACGAGACGACCGCCGAGCGCATGATCCGCGAAATTACCTCCCGGGAGGGTTAATGCATGAAACACACGACAAAGAGAATTTCGGCGCTTCTTCTGGCGCTGACGCTGCTTTTGACCGTCATGTCCGGCTGCGGGAGCACAACTCCCGCAGCCGCCGGGGCGACCGCCGCTCCGACGGCTGCCGCGGCCGAAGTCCCTGCGGCGGAAGACCCCGCCGCGGCTCCGGCTGACGCGCCGGTCATCGAAGGGCTGACCTTCACCGAAGAGTCACCGCTCAAGTACGCCACGGTATTCCGCCTTTTCCGTTATGAGGGCGGGTACACGCTCATCCGCATCGACAACGGCGGCGACTTCCTCGTCGTGCCGGAGGGCGCGGCGGTACCGGCGAAGACGGACAGCTCCGTCACGGTGCTGCAGCAGCCGCTGGACAAGATCTATCTTGCGGCTACCTCCGCCATGTCGCTCTTCGCCGCCGTGGACGCGCTCGACCACATCCGGCTCACCGGCACGCGCGAGTCCGGCTGGTACATCGACGCGGCCGTTGAGGCGATGCAGCGCGGCGATATCGAGTTCGCCGGCAAGTACAGCGAGCCCGACTATGAGCGCCTGATCGACGAGGAGTGCGATCTGGCGATCGAGTCCACGATGATCTACCACACGCCCAAGGTCAAGGAGATGATCGAGGATCTCGGCATCCCCGTGCTGGTGGACCGCTCCAGCTATGAGCAGCACCCGCTCGGCCGCACCGAATGGATCAAGCTCTATGCCGCCCTTGTCGGCAAAGATGCCGAGGCCGCGGAGTTTTTTGACCAGCAGGCCGCCGTCATCACGCAGCTCGAGGGCTTTGAGAACACCGGCAAGACCGTCGCATTTTTCTTTGTGAACTCCGACGGCTCCATCGTCATCCGCAAGCCCACCGACTATATTCCCAAGATGATCGAGCTCGCGGGCGGCCACTATGCCTTTGAAAACTTCGTGACCGACCAGACGAACACCTCCGTTTCCGTTACCATGGAGACGTTCTACGGCACCGCTGTGGACGCCGATGTGCTCATCTACAACGCCTCCATCGACGCGCCCATCTCGAGCATCAATGAGCTGCTCGCCAAAGACGCCCTGTTTGCCGACTTCAAGGCCGTGCAGGAGGGCAACGTCTGGTGTACGGGCAAATCGTTCTATCAGGCCACGGACATTGTCGGCGAAATGATCCGGGACATCCATCTCGTTCTCACCGGCGGTGCGGAGAGCGACATGACGTTCCTGACCCGCGTTTCCTGAAAACTATGACAGAAAAAACCGTCAATACGAATACCGCCCCGGCGCAAGCCGGGGCGTATCTCGTGCATCAGGCACGGCGGCGCGCCCGGTATGCGCTCGTGTTCTTCGTGCTCATTGCCGCCTTCTGCCTCATCACGGTGCTGAACATCAACATCGGCAACATCCCCATCCCGCTCGAGCGGATCGTGGAGATCCTGTTCACCAAGACCGGCAATCCCACGGAGGTGAACATCATCTGGAAGATCCGCCTGCCGCGCATCCTCATGGCGGTGATCCTCGGCGGGGCGCTCTCGCTCGCGGGCTTTCTGCTGCAGACGTTCTTTGAAAACCCGATCGCCGGACCGTTCGTTCTCGGCATTTCGAGCGGCGCGAAAATGGTCGTCGCGTTCGCGATGATCTATTTCATCCAGATCTTCGGCGTCGTGTCGTCGTATACGCTGATCCTTGCGGCGTTCGTCGGCTCGCTGCTCTCGGTGGGATTCATCCTGCTCTTCTCGCGGCGCATCCCGAGCATGTCCACGCTGCTCGTCGCGGGCATCATGATCGGCTACATCTGTACCGCCATCACGGACTTTACCGTGACGTTCGCGGCGGATTCCGATATCGTGAACCTGCACAACTGGTCCAAGGGCAGCTTCTCCGGCATGAACTGGAGCAACGTCGGCGTGGCGGCCACGGTCGTCGGCATCACCGGCGGCGCTACGTTTCTCATGGCCAAGCCCATCGGCGCGTACCAGCTCGGCGAGGCGTATGCCCAGAGCATGGGCGTGAACATCAAGGCGTTCCGCACGGCGCTGATCGTGCTCTCGAGCATCCTCTCCGCCACGGTGACGGCGTTTGCCGGACCGATCTCGTTCGTCGGCATCGCCGTGCCGTTCCTCATCCGGCACTGTCTGAACACATCCAAGCCGCTCGTGGTCATACCGGCCACATTCTTGGGCGGCGGCGTATTCTGCATGCTGTGCGATCTCATCGCGCGCACGGCCTTCGCGCCGACGGAGCTGAACATCAGCACCGTCACGTCCATTTTCGGCGCGCCGGTCGTTATCTACATGATGCTGCGCCGGAAGGGAGGACGGAAATGACGGATACGCCCTATTTTGTGATCGACGATCTCACGATCGGCTACCATAAGGTGCCGGTCATCCGCGATATCTCCGTCAAAGTACAGAAGGGCGAGATCATCGCGCTCATCGGCCCGAACGGCGCGGGCAAATCCACGCTGCTCAAGACCATCGCGCGCGATCTGGAACCGATCCGGGGGAAGATCTTTCTCGAGGGACGGGATATGCAGACGATCACCTATCGCGAGCTTTCCAAAAAGCTCGCCGTGATCCTCACCGAGCGCATCAAGGTCGAGCTCACGACCTGCCGCGACGTTGTGGCCACCGGCCGGTACCCGTACACCGGACGGCTCGGCGTGCTCCGCGGTGAGGACCAGCGCATCGTGGACGAAGCGATGGAGACCGTCCACGCGCTTGAGCTTGCCGAGCGCGACTTCAACGCCATCAGCGACGGCCAGCGCCAGCGCGTGCTGCTCGCGCGCGCCATCGCCCAGCAGCCGGAGATGATACTGCTCGATGAGCCGACGTCGTTCCTCGACGTGCGCCACAAGCTCGACCTGCTCACCATCCTCACGCGCATGGCGCGCAAAAAGAACATTACGGTCATCATGTCGCTCCACGAGATCGATCTCGCGGAGAAGGTGGCCGACCGCATCCTCACCGTGAAGGGCGACACGCAGTTCGGCTTCGGCGCGCCCGGCGAGGTGTTCGAGGAGCAGGCCATCCGGAAGCTGTACGACATCGAGGACGGATACTTCGATCCGCTCTTCGGCAGCATCGAGCTCAAAAAGCCTGCCGGCGACACGCCGGAGGTGTTCGTGCTCGCGGGCGCGGGGACGGGCATGTCCGTGTACCGGAAGCTCCAGCGCGAGAACGTCCCGTTTGCGACCGGCGTGCTGTACGAAAACGATGTGGACTACCGGCTCGCGCGCCTGCTCGCCGCGGAGACGGTCTCCGTGCCGGCATTCGCCGCGCCGGACGATGCCGTATACGAAAAAGCGTTTGAAACGATGCGCCGCTGCGGAAGGATCCTCCTCGCCGGAGATGCTGCCCGGACGCCGAACGCGCCGCTCCTCGCGCGCGCGAAGGCCGCGGGGTTCGCGGTACTCGACGCGAAAACGGAAGGATGGACGCTGTGAAAGAAAAGAAAGGAATGTTTTACGCCGTAGGCGTCGGCCCCGGCGATCCCATGTGGATGACGCGCGAGGCGTGCGCCGTGCTGGAGGCCTGCCCCGTGATCGCCGCGCCGCAGACCGCTTCGGGCGAGATGCTCGCGCTTTCCATCGCGCAGGGCGCGGCAGAGCTCGGCGGAAAGACCGTTCTGCCGCTCTCGTTCGCCATGTCGCGCGACGCCGCCGTCCGCGCCGCGGGGTACGCGCATGCCGCGGACGCCATCGCGCCGGAGCTCGACGCCGGACGGGACGTCGCCATGGTGAATCTCGGCGATGTGTCCATCTACGCCACGGCGTATTATGTGCTCGACGAGCTGCGCCGCCGCGGATACGATACGCGCATGGTCCCCGGCGTTGCGAGCTTTTCCGCCGTGGCCGCGGCGCTCGGCCGGAGCCTCACGGAGATGGAGCTGCCGCTGCACATCTATCCCGCCGGAGCGTCCGATCTCGATGCCGCGCTTGCCCAGCCCGGCACCAAGGTGCTGATGAAGTCCGGCAAAGCCATCGGCGAGACCGCCGCGGCGCTCTCGCGGCACGGTCTGGCGGAGAATTCCGCCATGGTCGCCGACTGCGGCCTGCCCACGCAGCAGGTGTTCGAGACGATGACCGGCCTGCCGGAGAAGATCAGCTATTTTGCCACGGTGATCGTGCCGGACAGCAAAGAATAAGAGCAGCCCCGCCGCCTTTCGCGGCGCTGCCCGTCATAAAAGAAGATCCTCTCTCTGCACAGCGCAGAGAGAGGATTTTTGTGTAAGTCCTTATTTGAGATCGGGATTGGAGACCTCGGTATAATCCGGCGTCGGGGCAGCCGTCGGAGCCGCCGTCGCGGGAGCGACCGGCACGGCCGGATCGGCGGGGTTGACCGGCGCGGCGGGCGTTGCCGTCGCCGCGGGGGCGTCGGTCGTTTCGCGCAGCAGCTCACCGGCGGCCCAGCCGTAGCGGCCGTCGGCGGTGCGCAGGAGCACCCAGCCGTTCTGCTTGGCGAGGATCTCCACCGTGTCGCCCATGTTGAGCGCCATGTTCTCACCCCAGTCCATGCCGGGGCCGTAGTGAACGGCAAGCATGTACGGGATGACGGCGGCGGTCTTTGCCTCGTCATACCAGAACTCATCCGCCGGACGGTAGACGTAGCCGAGCATCTCGGCGGTGATCGTGTCGCGCAGGAGCGGGGCGGGCGTGGGCGTCGGTTCCGGCGTCGGCTCCGGCGTGGCGGTGGGCTCCGGCGTCGGCTCCGGGGTGGGTGTGGGCGCTTCGGTCGGCGTGGGCGTCGGCGTCTCGGCGGCCCGCTGCGCGCGCAGATCGTCAAGCTGCACCTGCACGGCCGTCAGCTCCTGTGAGAGCGTTTCGGCGCGGGTGTTCGCGGTCTGCAGACGCATGTAAAGCAATACGATGATAGCGGCAAACAGGAGAAGGAGCACAACGAGTGCGATCAGAAACGGCTTGAGCGGGTCGCGGTATGTCTCCTCCGGGGACTCGTCTTCGTATTCCGGATAATCTCGGGGCATGGTACAGCCTCCTTATCACTCACGAGGAATCTTTGTTATTCTATCAGACTTTGCCGCATTGGTCAAGATTTGGCGGCAAATGGGCTGATTTGGCAGATAAAACGGCCCTCCCGCCATGAAAGCGGAAGAGCCGTGAAGGGGGTAAGGTTATTTGCGCAGCGTAACGGTGAATTCGTCGTCGCCGTTATCGGCTGCGGTCACGGTATAGCCCTGGCTTTCGCCGAAGCGCGTGACGTTTTCGACGGCGCACTTGTTATCGACAAGCACCTGCAGCTCGCCGGGAGCGTCCGCCTTGATGGCCTTCTGCGCCATGATGACCGGCTGGGGGCAGGCAAAGCCTCTCGCATCAACGGTTTTCATGGGCTTATTCCTCCGCCTTCTTCGTGAAGAGCAGGGAGACCACGAGCACCACGACGAAGCCGACGATCACCGCGATCTTGCCGTTGCCGGTCGGGCCGTCGGCAGAGGAGGCGAGCTTCAGGTTGTGGCAGAACGCCGCGCCGCACATCATGCCGAGAACGGTGACGGCGCTGTCGCTCTCGCCCTGGCCGGCGAGAATGAGCTGACGCAGCGGGCAGCCGCCGAGCAGGACGCAGCCCCAGCCCATGAGGGCGGTGCCGAGAAAGTTCCAGAGACCATCGTTGTGCGCAACGGGCTGGCCGGTGAACCCGGGGTTGAACTTGCCGAGAATGAGATTGCCGACGAGAACCGTGAGAATGATCGTCACGAAGCCGGCGACAAGGCCGAAGTCCTTGAACATGACGGCGTTGCGGATGCCGCCGACCATGCACATACGGCTGCGCTGGCAGAGCGCGCCGACGACGAGACCCGCGACGAGCGCGAGACCCCACGCGGCATGCATGCTGCCGGGGCCTTTTTCGGAGAACTTGAAGATCGCCGGAGCGGCGAGCCAGAGGACGAACAGCAGCACATAAACGACCGGGAAGGCGGCGCCTTCGGCGAGCGTCTGCTTATAGCTGCGGCCGAGCGTGAAGCCCTTCTTGAGGAACACAACGCCCACGAGAATGCCCACGATGAAGCCCACAAGACCGACAAGGGCGTTCCAGTCGCCGCCGCCGATACGGATGACCATACGCAGCGGGCAGCCGAGGAACATCAGCGCGCCGATCATAACGAACACGCCGAGAATGAAGCGGATCATCGGGGAAGAACCGCCGCGGCCCTTGAATTCCTTCGCCGCGATCGCCGCGATGAGCGAGCCGAGCAGGATGCCGACGATCTCCGGACGGAAGTACTGCACGACCTCCGCGCCGTGCAGACCGAGAGCGCCGGTCGTGTCGCGCAGGAAGCAGGCGATGCAGAAGCCCATGTTGCCGGGGTTGCCGTGCGCGCCCAAAACGAGCGCCGCAATGCCGATCACAAGTCCGGTGACGAGGATCAGCCAGTTGTTTTTGAACCAGTTGCTTTTCACAATTTTTCCCTCTCTCTTTCAAAAACTGTGTTTTAACGGCTTCATTATACGACGTCTCTCCGGAAAATGCCAAACGGTAAATCGGATATCGCCTGTGGCTCTATCGGAGAAACAGATAGAACGAGTCGTCAATGCAGCGTCCGGCGATCAAGCAGAAAGTCAATGAATGCGCGCGCGGACTTCGTCGGGCGGCGGTCGCGGGAGCGGATCATGTAGATCTCGCGCTCGTTGTTTTTCCCGACGAGAGGGAAGGAGAGAAGCTCTTTTGTCGCGCCCGCAGCAAGACCGGAGACGACGGCGCAGCCGAGCCCGCACGCCACGGCGCGCAGCACGGCCTCGCTGTTGTCGATGCGCGCGACGATGTTGAGCGCGCCGGAGTCGATGCCGTTTTCGGTGAAGAATTTCTGCCCGGCGAGCTGCGTGCCGGAACCGCCCTCGCGGAAGATGAGAGGCTCGCCGAGCAGCGCGTTGCCGGATTCCCCGGCGTCGAACATGGCGCGGTAGCGCGGCGTGTCGGGCGTGACGAGCACGAGCGGATCGGTGGCGATGCAGTCGTAGGTAAGCTCGCGCGTGTTCAGCACCGCGCCGACGAAGCCGATGTGCGTTTCGCCCTGCAATACGGCGGCGTGGACGGCGGCGCTGTCGCCGCTGCGGAGCAGAAAGCGGAAATCCGGGTTTTCCTGGTGAAACTCGCTGATGAGCTGCGGGAGGATATACTGCATCGGGATGGACGACGCCGCGAGCGATACCTCGCGGGAGGTCTGTTCCTCCAGCTCGCGGGAGAGCTCGGCGCAGCTCTGGAGAATGGTGTGCGCATGGTCGTATACGCGCCGCCCCTCCTCGGTGAGCGTGATGCGCCGCTTGCCGGAGCGGACGAGCAGCGGCACGCCGATGTCCTTTTCGAGCGCGAGAATGTGGCCGCTCACGGTGGACTGTGCGAGATAGAGCGCCTCCGCCGCGGCGGTGAAGCTGCCGCGTTCGACCACGGCGCAGAAGGCCTCGAGCTGTTTAAGATTCAGTGTCTGCATGGCGCTCTCCTTATTAAAGCTCGCGCAGGTATACGCCCGCGATCTCGGGAAGCCCCGGTTCGTTTTCAATGCGCTCGCGTTCCTCCGGCGGCGCGGCCCACGCGATGCCGCAGTCGGCAGTGATGCTCCGCGGCGCGGGGATGAGCCGCCCGGGGATGCTTCGCTCCTGGCAGAGCTTTTCCGTCGCCATCGCAGCGGCGGTCGTGTGGAACGTGAAGATCACATATTCTTTCTTTTCGCGTACTCTCATAGGGCAATATCGCGGACGGCATCCGCTGCCTGTTCCGCTTCCTCCATCGTATTGAACCAGCCGAACGAAAAGCGCACCGCGCCCTGCGAAACGGTACCGAGCGCCTCGTGCATCCGCGGCGCGCAGTGCGCGCCGGAGCGCACGGCGATGCCGTATTCGTCGGAGAGAATTTCCGCCGCCTCGCCGGAATCCATGTCGCCGATGTTGAGCGTGACGATCGGCGCGCGGTCCTGCGTGAAGTCGCCGTACACCGTGACGCCCGGCAGGGCGGATACCTTATTATAAAAAGCGCTCATAAGCGCGGTCTCATGCGCGTGGATGGCGGCGGGGGTGATCTCGCAGAGGAAATCCACCGCCGCGGACAGCCCCGCGATGCCGTGGCCGTTGAGCGTGCCGCTCTCGAGCCGCGTCGGATATTCCTCCGGCTGCTCGCGCCGGTAGGACTGCACGCCCGTGCCGCCGGTCTTGAGCGGGCGGATCTCCACGCCGGGCGCGGCGATGAGCCCGCCGGTCCCCTGCGGCCCCATCATGCCCTTGTGTCCGGTGAAGCAGAGGACGGAAACGCCGTCGCGCTGCGCGTTCAGGTCAAAGCTGCCCGCCGTCTGCGAGGCGTCGAGGATAAACAGAAGGCCGTGCTCGCGCGCAAAAGCGCCGATGCGGGATGCGTCCAGCGCGTTGCCGGTGAGATTGGAGGCGTGCGTGCAGACGATCGCGCGGGTGTTCGGCCGCAGCGCGCGGGGGAGATCGGCATAATCGATGCAGCCGCGCGCATCGGCGCGCAGGAACGTGACCTCCACGCCCTCCTGCTCCAGCCGGTAGAGCGGGCGGAGCACGCTGTTGTGCTCGAGATCGGTCGATATCACGTGGTCGCCGGGCCGGAGAAGCCCGAAAATGGCAGTGTTGAGCGCCTCGGTCGAGTTCTGCGTGAAGCACACGCGCGACGGGTCCGCCCCGCCGAAAAAGGTGCAGAGCTTTTCGCGCGCGGCGTATACCACGCGCGCGGCGGAAAGCGCGCTCTCGCTCGCGCCGCGGCCGACGTTGCCCAGCGAGCACAGCGCCTCGCTCACCGCGCGCACCACGCCCTCCGGACGGCGGAGCGATGTGGCGGCGTTGTCGAGATAGATCATAAAAAACCCCTCCCGGAGATATTATCCCCAAGAGGGTAGCACGTTTGCCTTATTTCGTCAAGAAATCCGATAGTAAAATCGGAATTAAGGATGATCTTTCGCTTCCAGAAACGCGGCGTGCAGACAGCGGAGGGTTTCAAGGCTCTGCGCCTCTGGAACATGCACGGTAAGGCGCCCGTCGGTGAGAAGCACGGCGTCCGGGGAGATCCCCGCCTCCCGCAGCGCCGCGGCCGCCCGTTCGGGGAGAGAGGCGAACGTGTGCAGATGCGTGCCGACGAGCGAGACGAGAGCGCCCGAGCGTGTCACGGCGGTGAGACGGCCTTCGTCCTCCGGCAGCGGCAGAGGGCGGATGACGGTGCCGGGCGCGGGGACAAGACTGGAGAGCACCGTGAGCGGGACGGCAAAGCGCAGCGCGAGCGCCGCGCTGCGCTCGTGCAGCACCTGCGAGCCGAGCGAGGCGAGCCGGAGCATTTCCTCGCTGTCCACGGCGCTCAGACGCCGCGCCTCCGGAATGAGCCGGGGATCGGCGGTGAATACGCCCTCCACGTCGGTATAGATGCGGCACTCGTCCGCGCGCAGCGCCGCGGCCGCGGCCACGGCGGTCGTGTCCGAGCCGCCGCGCCCGAGCGTCGTGATATCATTTCCGGGGCTCACGCCCTGAAAACCGGCGATGAGGACGACCTTCCCCTCGTCCAGCTCACGGCGCACGCGCTCCATCGAGAGACGGCGGATGTGCGCGTCGCCGTATGTCTCATCCGTGCCGACACCTGCCTGCCAGCCGGTGAGCGACACGGCGGGAAGGCCCATTTCCTCGAGCGTCATCGCCATGAGCGCGACGCTTGCCTGCTCGCCGGTGGCGAGCAGCATGTCGAGCTCGCGCTTTGAGGGGCTGCGGCTGTAGTGCGCGGCGGTAGATAAAAGTGCGTCTGTCGTTTTCCCCTGCGCCGAGAGCACCGCCGCGACGGAGTGCCCGGCGCGCACCGTATCGGCGATGAGGCGCGCCGCGCAGCGGACGCGCTCGACCCCGGCGAGCGAGCTTCCGCCGAATTTTTCTACGAACAGCATATCGATAAAACCTCCGGAATGGCAAAATGGGATTTGACACTCCATTGTATTCAACCGTCGTGATGCGCGCCATTTGGGACAATAAAAAAGGCTCCCTTGGGTAAAGGGAGCTGTCAGCGAAGCTGACTGAGGGATTGTAACCTCTGGAAAACGACAATCCTTCCGTCTTTTGCCTTCGGCAAAATCCACCTCCCTTTGCACAAGGGAGGCTTTAAATAGGTCTTATCCCGCTAAAATCTCGGCGCGGATGACACCGTCGGCGGCGACGAGGCGGTTCATGAGCGTTTCCATGCTCTCGCTCATTCCGGCGGTCTCGGCGCTGATGGTGATCGTGGCGCAGCCGCTCACCGGAATGCTCTGATTGATCGTGAGGATATTCGCGCCGCACTGGGCGAACACGCTCAGCACCGCCGAGAGCAGTCCCGTCTGGTCGCGCAGCATCACCTGGAACGTCAGAATGTGGCCGTGGCGCAGATCCTGAAACGCCGTGATCGAGTCCTTATACTTATAAAATGCGCTCCGGCTGATGCCGACGCGGTTGACCGCGTCGCCGACCGTGCTGCACTCGCCGGTCTGCAGAAGCTCCTTCGCTTCCATGACCTTGAGAAAGATCTCCGGCAGCATGTCCGCCTCCACCAGATAGTAGGTGGGGAGATTTCGGTTCGCCATATGTGTCCCTCCGTGAAAAGCATTTGTTTTCGGCGTGCAAATCATATCATCCGCGGCGGAAAAATGCAAGTGCAATTTCCGTGCAGGGCGGACATTGAAAAATTGCAAAAACCGTGTATAATACTTTTATTCATTGAAAGAGAAGGGGAACGCCCATGAAAGCCATCGTATCCGTATTTGCGCGCGACGCCAAAGGCATCACCGCGTACATCACCGCCGCGCTCGCCGAGCAGAACATCAACATTCTCGACATCAGCCAGACGCTCATGCAGGGCTACTTCACGATGATCATGCTCGTCGATCTTGCCGAGTGCGAAATGCCGTTCGATATGCTCTCGCAGCATCTTCGCTCCGTCGGCGAGGCGCGCGGGCTTGCGGTGCACGTGCAGCGGCAGGATATTTTCGACGCCATGCACCGGATCTGAGGAGGGCACCATGAGCTATTTCCTCAATACCGACGAGATCGTCCAGACTATCCGGATGATCGAGCAGGAGCATCTTGACGTGCGCACGATCACGCTGGGGCTGAGCCTTCTCGACTGCGCCACCGGCGATATCAAGAGAACCGCGGATAAGGTCTACGAAAAGATCTGCCGCGAGGCGCACGACCTTGTCCCCGTGGGCGAGGCCATCGAGCGCGAATTCGGCATCCCCATCGTGAATAAGCGCGTGTCCGTTACGCCCGTGGCGCTCATCGCGGGCGGGTGCGGGGATGACCTTGTCCCCATCGCGGAGGCAATGGACCGCGCCGCGCGCGAGGTCGGCGTGAACTACATCGGCGGCTTTTCCGCCCTTGTGCAGAAGGGCTTCACGACCGGCGACCGCAGTCTCATCGCCTCCATTCCCGAGGCGCTTGCACGCACCGAACGCGTCTGCGCGAGCGTGAACGTCGGCTCGACGCGCGCGGGCATCAACATGGACGCTGTGGCGGAGATGGGCCGCGTTATCAAAAAGTGCGCCGCGCTCACCGCCGATACGGACGGACTCGCGTGCTCCAAGCTCGTCGTTTTCTGCAACGCGGTGGAGGATAACCCGTTTATGGCGGGTGCGTTCCACGGCGCGGGCGAGGCCGAGAGCGCGGTGAACGTCGGTGTTTCCGGCCCCGGCGTCGTCTATCAGGCGCTGCAGGAGTGCAAGGGCGAGAGCTTTGACGTCGTGGCCGAGACGATCAAGCGCACGGCGTTTAAGGTCACGCGCATGGGTCAGCTCGTCGCGCGGGAGGCGTCCCGGCGGCTCGGCGTGCCGTTCGGCATCGTCGATCTCTCGCTCGCGCCGACCCCGGCGGTGGGCGACAGCGTGGCGCGCATTCTCGAAACCATGGGACTGGAGGTCTGCGGCACCCACGGCACGACCGCCGCGCTCGCCCTGCTGAACGATGCGGTGAAGAAGGGCGGCGTGATGGCCTCCGGCCACGTCGGCGGGCTCTCCGGCGCGTTTATCCCGGTCTCGGAGGACGAGGGCATGATCGCCGCGGCGCGCGAGGGAACGCTCACGCTCGATAAGCTCGAGGCGATGACGTGCGTGTGCTCCGTGGGGCTCGACATGATCGCCGTGCCGGGCGATACGAGCGCCGAAACGCTCTCCGCGATCCTCGCGGACGAGGCCGCCATCGGCATGATAAACAATAAGACCACCGCCGTCCGGCTCATCCCCGCGCCGGGCAAGACCGTGGGCGACACGGTGGAGATCGGCGGGCTTTTCGGCGAAGCGCCGGTCATGCCGGTGCACGCGGCGTCGAGCGCGGAATTCATCGCCCGCGGCGGCCGCATCCCCGCCCCGCTCCACTCGCTGAGGAACTAATAAAGATAAAGTGATCCCGCTGCTTCGGCAGCGGGATTTTTATGCTCGAACATTGTCTTTTTTGTGAGCATACGATATAATAAAATATTACAAAACCGTCGGTTTGTGGCACACACGGCGGACATTTGAAAGATATAGGTGAACAACATGGTAAATATCCGCAAACTGGAATCCGATCTCTGGGAATCCGCCGACCTTCTGCGCTCCGGCTCCAAGCTGACATCCAACCAGTACTGCATGCCGGTACTCGGGCTGATTTTTCTTCGATACGCCTACAGCCGGTTTAAGCTGGTGGAAGAAGAGATACTGAAAAATCGTCCGTCCCGCGGCGGCCGCGTGATGCCCGTGGAGGCCAACGATTTTGTGGCGAAAAGCGCGCTCTTTCTCCCGCGGGAAGCGCAGTACAGCTATCTGCTGAGTCTGCCGGAAAACATTTCGGAAGCCGGGATCAAGAATAAAGACGGACACACCATGAACAGCCTCGGCGAGGTGGTGAACAACGCCATGTCCCTGATCGAGGAACAGAGCGAACAGCTCACCGGCGTGCTGCCGAAAACCTATACCGACTTTTCCGACGAGATCCTCTCCGAGCTGCTCCGCATTTTCAATAACAGCGCGCTCGACGAAGTCGGCGGCGATGTTATCGGGCGTATCTACGAATACTTCCTCAATAAATTTGCCAAGAACATCGCCTCGGATGACGGTGTGTTTTTCACGCCCAAATCTCTGGTAAAAATGATCGTCAACGTGCTGGAACCCAAGGGCGGCGTGCTGCTTGACCCCGCCTGCGGCAGCGGCGGCATGTTCATCCAGTCCGGCGATTTTGTCAATCAGGCGGGCATGAACGCCAACAGCGCCATGACGTTCTATGGACAGGAAAAGGTGGAGTATAATGCGCAGCTCTGCCAGATGAACATGGCGGTGCATGGACTGACCGGCGTGATCCGCTCCGGCGACGAGGCCAACACCTTTTATCACGACGCGCACGGACTTGTCGGCAGCTGCGACTATGTGATGGCCAACCCGCCGTTCAACGTGGACAAGGTGAAAGCCGAATCGTGCGAGAGCGCCGGGCGGCTGCCGTTCGGCATGCCGGGCGTGAATAAAAACAAGGAAGTCGGCAACGCCAACTATCTCTGGATCTCCTATTTCTACAGTTATCTGAACGAGCACGGCCGCGCCGGATTCGTTATGGCGTCCTCCGCCACCGACAGCTCCGGCAAGGATCGTGATATCCGCCGGAAACTGGTGGAGACCGGCCATGTGGATGTGATGGTCAGCGTCGGCAACAACTTCTTTTATACCAAAAGTCTGCCCTGCTCGCTCTGGTTTTTCGACAAGGGCAAAACGGAGAGCATCTGGGACAAGGTGCTCTTTATCGACGCGCGGAATTATTATACGGTCGTAGACCGCACGCTGAACGAGTGGAGCGAATGGCAGCTTAAAAACCTGAACGCGATCGTGTGGCTGTATCGGGGAGAGACGGAGAAGTACCGTAGTCTAATTACTCAGTATGAAAGTTCAATCTGGATGCTTGCAGCAGACGTCTGCGCATGCCAAATTATAGAAACAATTGAAAACCTACGAACAACAACGGATTGGAATGAAATGCCCGATAGTATTCGGAAAGAGTTTTTTAACCTTGGGGAAGAATTGATTCCTGCTATTACAGAAATTCATGTAGGAAATCTTATTGCTAAGAAAGAAAGCCTTGAAGCAATAGACGAACTAATACGAAAAGTAAGCCGATATTCCGAGCTAGCGGCATCTGCTATAGACATGCATCGCAGAGGCGATTTCTTTTCGCATTATAACTATATGGCTAAACTCGAAATCCCGCCATATAAGAAGAGCAATTCGTGGGCGAAAAACAAGAAAATAATGACAACTGTGATTCGTAATGATGCATTGGTTGTTATAGACTTACTTGAAAAGCTGAAAAAGATATTAAGTGATTATTTCTGGCTGGTAGATAAATTCGGACGTGATGGCAAATATGAAGATATTCCCGGACTCTGCAGGGTGGCAAGCCGTGAGGAGATCGCGGAGAAAAACTATTCTCTGACGCCTGGCGCGTATGTCGGCGTTGCGGCGGTCGAGGATGACGGTGTGGATTTTGCCGAGCGCATGACGGAGATTCATCAGGAACTGCTGAAATTGCAGGCGGATTCCAACGAACTGATGCAGACTATCTCCAAGAATCTGAAGGAGATGGGGTTATGAGATTTTTAGATTATGTGTCCATCAATCCTAAGATAAGTTTGGAAAAGGAGAGGATTTACCCTTTTGTCGAAATGGGAGATGTTAGCACGAGTTTCCGTAATCCGGATAAAGTTGAATATAAAAGTTTTGATTCCGGTGTTAAGTTTGCAGACGGTGATACCGTAATAGCGAGAATTACGCCTTGCCTGCAAAATGGCAAAAGGTTTTATTGTAAGAATATTGGAAAAGGGTTTGGTTCTACCGAATATCTTGTGTTTCGCCCCAAAGATAGTAGCGTTGATAATCTTTACCTCTACTATTTCATGAACACAGATTTCATTAAAGAAAGCATGGTCAGATCAATGGTGGGGGCAACAGGTAGACAGCGAGTCAACAACGATGTATTTTCAAGATTGGATGTCACTTTTCCCAATATTGAGATCCAGCGCCGTATTGCAGAGATCCTCTCCACCTACGACGATCTCATTGAAAATAATCGAAAACAAATCAAACTATTGGAGGAAGCGGCGCAGCGGCTGTATAAGGAGTGGTTCGTAGACCTCCGTTTCCCCGGCCACGAGAACACGAAAATCATAGACGGCGTTCCCGAAGGGTGGAGAATGGCGGTGCTATCTGAAATTGCGTCTGTGAACAAGGAAAGTATTTCAAAGCAGTACCCCTACGACTATGTTGATTATATCGATATCGGCGCTGTTTCAAAAGGGCAAATTAATTCGGCAACACGACTTTCTACCAAGGATGCCCCGGGAAGAGCCAAACGGATTGCTTTTGATGGAGATGTCCTCTGGGGGATGGTACGACCTAATCTTAAGTCGTATGCACTCGTTTTTCATCCTAAGGAAACAAGCGTTTTCTCAACGGGGTTTGCAATTTTGCATGCAGAAAAGGTGCCATTCTCTTTTTTGTACTGTCATGTAACACAAGATGAATTTGTTAGTTATTTAATAAACTGTACGAATGGAGCAGCATATCCGGCTGTTAAACCCAGCCACTTTGAAAATGCGGTTCTTTTAGTTCCAACAGACATGGTTTTAAGCAAATTCCATCCATTGGTTGGCCAAATGTTTAGACAAGCTGAAATTCTTGAACAGAAAAACCAGCAAGCAATAGAAGCTCGCGACCGCCTGCTTCCCAAACTAATGAGCGGAGAAATTGAAGTGTGATGCAATGGATACTTTTCTGAATATTCTTCTTGGCGCAATAGGCAGTATAGTAGCCACTATCATCCTATATATTTGTTCCGCATTGTATCAAATCGGATATAGGGATGATGTGAGGTTTAATATTGAAGCAGCCCGAATCGCTACATATCAAATTCAGAATCAACACGCTTATCCGGAAGATTACGCTCTTGTTATTGCCCAAATCGATGTTTTATATCAATGCGCTTACAACATTTACAGAAGTATGCGTCCATTGTCCATGGCACCGAGATTCAATGCGCAGAAGATGGTTATTACATTACTTTGTGATATCATCAGCGTTTGCGAAAGATCGAAATATATGACTGTAGGTTATAGTGGCTTGAATGAAAAAGCCGCTCGTTTGCAAGAAATACATAAAGCGTTTTATAAGTATGCTCCGTTAAACGAAAACAACTGTTCTACAGTAATTGTTCAGCTGGATATTATTGAAAATCTTTTCAACGGAAAGAAAATTAGGGACAGTATCGCTAAAGCCTTTGAAAATGTGGCAGACGCACAACCAATTGAGAACCTTGTCTCTGACGGCTTTATAAACATCAATAGCCTCAAACAAGCGAATGATACGGGGCTTAGAAAAAAGTGTTTTTCGAGAGAAGAACTTGAAAAAGTTTTGAGGTGACACCATGAGCTACGACTATTCTGAAAACATCCTCGTGCAGAAAAGCGCCGGGGATCTGCTCCGGGATGAGCTCGGCTGGGATGTGCAGTTCGCTTACAATACGGAAGTGCTCGGCAAAAACGGCACGTTTGGGCGGACAAGCTATCACGAGATACTGCTGACCCGGTATTTTCAGAATGCTCTGCGGCGGCTCAACCCGTGGATGACGGATTCGCAGCTTTCCGAGGCGCAGAAAACGCTGGAAAGCCGCCTTTCCACGGCGTCCCTCCTGCAAGTCAACGAGGAAAAGTACTTTCTCATTCGGGACGGCATTCCCGTTGCGGTGAAAAAGCCGAACGGTCAGCCGGAAACGAAGCGAGCCGCGGTGATCGACTTTCAAAACCCGGAGAATAATGAATTTCTCGCCATCAAGGAGCTGAAAATTCAAGGCGACCTTTACCGCCGCCGGACGGACATCGTCGGCTTCGTAAACGGTATCCCGCTGCTGTTCGTGGAGCTCAAGAAGAATACCGTGGACGTGCAGAACGCCTATGAGGACAATTACACCGACTATCTCGATACGATCCCGCAGCTTTTCTACTACAACGCCTTTCTGATGCTCTCAAACGGCACGGAGGCGAAGATCGGCACGCTCGGCAGCAAATACGAGTTTTTCCACGAGTGGAAGCGTCTGGCGGAGTCCGACCCCGGCAGCGTTGCGCTGGAAACGATGCTGCGCGGCATCTGCCGGAAGGAAAACTTCCTCGATCTTCTGGAAAACTTTATTCTTTACGACCACTCCGGCGGGCGCACGGCAAAGATTCTTGCCCGCAACCACCAGTATCTCGGCGTGAACGAGGCGGTGAAGGCCTATGCCGGCCGCAAGCTGAACGACGGGAAGCTCGGCGTGTTCTGGCATACGCAGGGCAGCGGCAAGAGCTATTCCATGGTGTTCCTCGCGCAGAAGATTCGGCGAAAATTTGCCGGTTCGCCGACGTTCGTGATCTTGACGGATCGCGACGAGCTGAACAAGCAGATCAGCGACACGTTTGAAAACTGCGGGCTGCTCGGAAAAACCAAAGCAGCGCAGTTTATCGCCGCGAGCGGGGACGATCTCGTGCAGAAACTGAAAGGGAATCCCAGCTTCATCTTTACGCTGATCCAGAAATTCAATAAGCCCGACGCCGCGCCGATCTATCCTGACCACGATATTATCATCATGTCGGACGAAGCGCACCGCAGCCAATACGGTATCTTTGCCGATAACATGATGAAGCTGCTGCCGACGGCGGCGCGCATCGGCTTTACCGGAACGCCGCTTTTGTCGAGCGACAACATCACCGCCCGCACTTTTGGCGGCTATGTTTCGATCTATGACTTCAAGCGAGCCGTGGAGGACGGCGCGACTGTCCCGCTGTATTACGAGAACCGCGGAGAGAAGATCCTTGACCTTCACAACCCGGAGATCACAAATCGGATTCTGGACGCCATAGAAAACGCGGATCTCGACGTGGATCAGCAGGACAAGCTCGAATCGGAGTTCGCCAAGGAGATCCATCTGCTGACGGCGGAGCCGCGTCTGCGGTCTATTGCCAAAGACTTTGCCGGCCACTACTCCGATCTCTGGACGAGCGGCAAGGCGATGTTTGTCTGCCTGAATAAAGTGACCTGCGTGCGCATGTATAACTTCGTGCAGGAATATTGGCAAGCGGAAATTCAAAATCTCAAGGCAAAGATTAAGTCGGCGACGCAGCAGGAGGCGCAGGAGCTGGAACGCAAGCTGCGCTGGATGCAGGAAACGGAAATGGCGGTCGTCATTTCGCAGGAGCAAAACGAAATCCAGACCTTCAGAAAATGGGGACTGGATATCAAGACGCACCGTGAAAAGATGGAAAACCGCGAGTTGGACAAAGAGTTTAAGGATTCCGGCAATCCGCTCCGTGTTGTATTCGTCTGCGCCATGTGGCTCACCGGGTTTGACGTCAAGTGCCTGTCCTGCCTGTATCTGGACAAGCCGTTGAAAGCGCATACGCTGATGCAGACCATCGCCCGTGCCAACCGCGTGGCAGAGGGGAAAAGCAACGGTCTGATCATTGATTACATAGGCATTGTAAAAGCGCTGCGAAAAGCGCTTGCAGACTATACGGCAAATGCCGGCGGCCTTGGCGGTGCTGACCCGACAGTGGATAAAGAGAAACTGATCGCGCGGATCGGCGACACGGTTGCCAAAACGGAAACGTTTCTCTCCGAACGGAAGATCGATCTGGGTCTGTTGATCGCCGCAGAAGGTTTTGCAAAGCTTTCGTATTTGCAGGATGCCGCCAACGCCGTGTGCGGTTCCATTGAGGATAAGAAATCGTTTTCGACCTATGCCTCGGAACTGAAGCGCCTGATGAAATATGCGGATCGAGACGATGTAACCGGACATATGCGCAGGCAGTATGAGGCGATTGCGGCCATTTACGGTATGCTGCAAAAAAAGAGAAAGCATACCGATACGACCGACTTAATGGTGGAGATCAACGCCATCATTAACGATTATGTGGAAATTGAGCCGCAGCAGCCAAACGCCATAACCGCGCCGCCGCGTTTCGACATCAGCGCCATCGACTTTGATCTGCTCCGCCGCGAGTTTGCCAAAACCCGGAGGAAGAACCTGCTCATGCGCGATCTGGATGAGGCGATCCGGCGGCAATTAGATAAGATGGTGTTTGCCAATCCGAAGCGCATCGATTACTACGAACGATACCGTGAGATTATCCAGAGCTACAACGGCGAGCAGGACAGAGCGACGATCGAAAAGACCTTCCTGGATCTGATGGATCTCGCCGATCGTATGAGCCGGGAGGAGCAGCGCTACGCGCGGGAGGGCTTCGCGAGTGACGAAGAGCTTTCGTTGTACGACATGCTGTTCCGTGACGATTTGAGCAAAAACGATATTAAAAAGCTCAAGACGGCGGCGTCGGATATTCTCCGAAAAATCAAGACGAAAATCTCTGAACTGGATCATTGGACGGATAAGCAGGAAACGCGGGCGGTTGTCGATACGCTGATCCGCGATGTTCTCTGGGAGACGCTGCCGGAATGTTATAATAATGACGACATTACGGAATACCGCGAGAAAGTCTATGAGTACGTCTTTACGCGGTACAAAGAAATTGCATAAAAGAGGGCGTGCCGCAATTCGTTGCGGCACGCCCCTTTTGCCTATATCCCCAGCGCGGCGAGGGTGAGGATGCCTAGGTTGGCGTTCCAGATGCTTTCAAACTGCGAGAGCGGGAGCGGGTTTTCGCCGAGGCCGCATTCGATCGTGTAGCCGGGGCGGTCAAAATTCTGAATGAACCAGTCCTTATATCCGGCAAAGCCGGAGGCGTAGGGCGTGTCCTCGCAGGCGTAGCCGCTCACGGCGGCGAACCGCTCGGCGAGCGCGCGGCTGCCCTCCGGCTCAAAATTTAAGTACTTCCAGTAGATGACATTGCCCTGCGTGTGGTACGCCAGCACGAGCGCGGGGTCGAGCGCTTCGGTAAAGGCGGCAAGCGCGGCGGCCTCCGGCGCTGTGAGCGGCGCTTCGCCGACAAAGTCGCGCGGCGCGGGGCGGTCGTAGCCCTGCGCGAATTTGATCGCGCGGGCGGTGTCCCACCCGGCGGGGTACTGCAAATTGAGATCGATGCCCGCGATGTTCGCCTTCCAGCCGTCCGGATAGGGGACCGCGGGGAACTCTGCGGCAATGGCCGCGGTGCGCTCCTTCGCTTCGCCCTCCGGCAGAGCGCCCGTCACGAGATCGACACCGTCCGGATCGACGAGCGGCACGAGCGTGAGTGCGGCGCGGAAGAGGATGTCCTCCGCCGGGTAGCCGAACACAGTCTCGCCCGCGGCGGCCGCGCGGAGCAGCGTTTCAAGATATTTCATTAAAAGCGGCGTTGTGATCCACTCGTTCGCGTGGTGCGCGGCGCTGTAGAGCACGCGGCGCAGCCCGTCGCCCGCCGTGAGTGCCCAGATCGGGCGGGAGAGGGCGCTGCGCCCGATGCTCTCGGCACGAAGCTGCGGATACCGGTGCGTCAGTCCGTCCACGGCGCAGTCCATGAGCGCGCTGCACCACGGGATATCCGTCGGCACGACGGAAAACGGCAGCGGTACGGTGATCCGCTGCCCGGGCCGCAGCGCGAATGGGTCGAGCGCCGGGTTTGCCGTTTCGATCGCGCCGAGCGAGGCGTCGTACCGCTCGGCGAGCGAGAAGAGCGTGTCGCCGGGCCGCACCGTGTGCACGGCGTACCCGCGAAGCCAGGGCGCGAGCGCGCGCTCGGTCTCCGCGCCGAATATGCCGTCCGGCGTCAGGCCGTGCGTGCGCTGGAAGGCCTGCAAAGCGCTTTTTGTCGCCCCGCCGAAAACGCCGTCGGGCGCGGGAGCGCCGTACTGTGCGCGGCGGAGCGACAGCTGCAAAAGCGCGACCTCCGCGCCGGTGGAGCCGGTTTTCAAAATCTGCATGACAATTCCTCACGATGAAAAAATTTTGGCAGGCATGAGAGAAAAACGGAAGGATACCATAGTAAAAACAGAAAATGTGAAACAGTCGATGGAAACAGAGGACAAATTTTTCGCGGTTCTTTTCCTTCTCGACAGACATACTGAATAGGCCGCCGCAAAGAAGCTGCTTGCGGCGCGAAACATGCAAAAGCATGGGAAGGATAAGGGTGGCAGTCCTATGAGAAAGATAAAATATGTATTCGCCCTGCTTGCCGCGGTGCTGGCGCTGACGACCGCGGCGTTCGCCGCGGAGCCGGGCGACGCGCTCGTGCCGGTCGGCGAGGCGGTGGCGATATCGCTGCGGTGCGACGGTGTGGTGGTGTCCGCGCTTGCGGATATCGCCTCGGAGGGCGGCGCGTGCTGCCCGGCGGGAGAAGCGGGCGTGCAGGCGGGCGATAAGATCGTTGCGGTAAACGGAGAGCGCGTGACGGGCGCTGAGGACTTTCTGCGCCGCGCGGCGGCCTTTTCGGGCGAGGGCGTGACGCTCTCCGTCGAGCGCGGCGGCGAGACGAAAACATTTGCCGTTACGCCGAAGCTCGGCAGCGGCGGAACGTATCAGATCGGGCTCTGGCTGCGCGACGCGGTGCGCGGGCTCGGTACCGTGACATTTTACGATCCCGCTACCGGGGAGTACGGCGCGCTCGGCCACGGCGTCGGTCTGCCGGAGACCGGCGAGCTGATGAGCGCCTCCGGCGGGGAGATCTACCGGGCGGACGTCACCGGCGTCGTTATGGGCGAGCGCGGCACGCCGGGAGAGCTGTGCGGCGGCGCGAGCAGTGCCTCGCCGATCGGCTCGATCGAGGAGAACACGGTCCGCGGCATTTTCGGCACGAGCCGGACGCCGCTCGGCACGCTTCCGGCCATGCCGGTCGCCGCGGAGAGTGAGATCCGTCTCGGCGAGGCGACGATCCTCTCCACCATCAGTACCGGCGGCGTGCGATCGTATGACGCCGTGATCACGCGCATCGCGCGCAGCGGCGACGGCGGGAAGCTCACGCTCACGATCACGGACGGCGATCTTCTCGCCGTGACCGGCGGCATCGTGCAGGGGATGAGCGGCTCGCCCATTCTGCAAAACGGAAAGATCGTCGGCGCGGTCACGCATGTGCTCGTGAACGACCCCACCAAAGGATACGGCATCTCCATGGAGAATATGCTCGAAGCGGCTTCGTAAGGAAAAAGACGGTCTGCGGACCGTCTTTTTCCTTGGGAAACCCTTCCATCGGAAAGCCTTTGAAGAGCCACGCCGCCGGCCGGTTTTTTCTCATATAGCACGATCCGGCGCGCCTTCCCGGAAGAAGATCCCGCGCCCGGTTCGGGACCGCCGCGGCGAAAGACACGGAATTTCCGGCAGAGAAACTGCGCAGAGTGGAATACCGGCGAAAAACAGGCGTGGAGATTCGACGGGACACTGCATATTTTGATAAGATATTATGTAAATCATTGCAACCGCTTGTCGAAATCATCGGGAAGACGGCGAACAAATATTAAGACAGTTTCGACAAGTTTTTCCTGCGACGCGCCGCTGTTTTGTGCTAAATTAGTCAAGCAATGTAGCCAAGCATAAAAAAACATCAGCAAACTGCTTGCAGTTCATAATTATGGAGGCAATATTATGGAAACCAAGATACGCGTGCTGATCGCCGACCCGAACGAGGATTTTCAGCTGTTGATGAAGAGCCTGCTTTCACAGGAGGGGGATATGGAAGCGGCGGGGACATCCTCCGACGGTTCGGATGCGCTTGCCAAGATCGAAGCGCTGCACCCGGACGTTGTGCTGCTGGAGCTGGTGCAGCCGCGGCTGGACGGACTGGGCATGCTGCGCAAGCTCGCCGAGAAGGACTCCGCGCCGCCGGTGGTCGTACTTACCGGGTTTGTCAACGCACATGTCGTTGCCGAGTGCGCGGAGCTCGGCGCGGCATACTTCCTCTCCAAGCCGTGCGACATGCCGGAGCTGATACAGCGTCTGCGGCAGTGCGCGCAGACGGGCAAAAAGCCGCTGTCCGTCACCGGAGCAAGAAGCTCCGCGGCGATCGCGCCGGAGGCGAAGGCGGACAACGCCTCGCTCGAGAGCGTCGTTACCGACATCATCCACGAGATCGGCGTTCCGGCGCATATTAAGGGGTATCAGTATCTGCGCGAGGCGATCATCCTCACGATCAACGACATGGACGCCATCAACGCAGTGACGAAGGTGCTCTATCCGGAGGTCGCGAAGAAGTTTTCCACGACGCCGAGCCGCGTAGAGCGTGCCATCCGCCACGCGATCGAGGTCGCGTGGGACCGCGGCGATGTGGAGACGCTGCAAAAGTTTTTTGGCTATACCGTTTCCGGCATTAAGGGCAAGCCGACGAACAGCGAGTTTATCGCCATGATCGCTGATTGCCTCTCCCTTCGGCGCAAGCAGGGAAAAATGTAAGCATGTCAAACGAGACCCACTGCGTTGGGCTCTCGTTTGAAGGGGCTGCGGCTCGCCGCAGCGCACTCGCTGCGCTCGCACGTTTGCGAGCCGAAAAGTATTTTCTCCGACGCACATGTCGCCGGAGAAAATGGTTAACACTCTATTTGCGCCTGCGGGCGCAAACTCTGCGAGGCATTTTCGAGAGACTGAATCGGCAGAATCATAGATTCTGCCGATTTTGCTCATTATTTCCCGAAAACGGAGAGATAATCCTCTGCCGGGGCGAGACGTCCGACGGCAGAAAAGCCCATCATCTCGGGTGCAAGCTTTTCGCGCGCGAGAGCGAGAACGCTCTCCGTGGTCACGGCGTCGTAGCGCTCAATGATCTCGTCGGCGGTGAGGCATTTGCCGAGCAGCAGCAGTCCCGAGCCGAGCCGGTTCATGCGGCTGGAGCTCGATTCGAGCGAGAGGATGATGCTGGACTTGATGAGCTCGCGCGCGGTGCGAAGCTCCTTATCCGTAATGCCGTCCTGCCGGAACTTCTCGATCTCCTCCCGGATGAGCGCGAGCGCCTTTTCCTCGGAATCGCGCCCCACGGCGGTGGAGATGGCGAGCATACCGGTCTCCTTATAGGCGGCAGTGAAGCTGCCGATACTGTAGCAGAGACCGTGCTTTTCGCGGACGGTCTGGAAAAGGCGGGAGGACATGCCGCCGCCGAGCGCCATGGAGAGCACCTGCCACGAGAAGCGGTTCTCGTCGCCGTCCGGCAGACCGGGGAAGGAGAGACAGAAGTGGTTCTGCTCCGTTGCCTTGCGCTTTACGACCACGGCAGGCGTATAAGCGCTTTTGCGGCACGCTGCGGGATGCGACGGCGCGAGCGCGGAAAACCGGCTGCACAGCCGCGCGAGGTTATCCTCCGTAAAGCTGCCGCACACGGAAACGACGATCCGCTCGGGGCTGTACTCGCGTTCCTTGAACGCGCGCAGCGAAGCGCCCGTCATGCCGTTGAGCGAAGCGGGACGGCCCAGCACCGGCTTTCCGAGCGCGCCGGGGAAGATCCTGCCCATGAGCTGCTCCACGACGATATCCTCCGGTGTGTCGCGGTACATGTCGATCTCCTCAAGCACGACGCCGCGCTCATTGACGACGTCCGATTCCGAGAAGAGAGAATCGAAGAACATTTCGCAGAGAATATCGGACGCCTCGTCCAGATGGCTGTCCAGCACACGGGCGTAGAAGCAGGTGGAATCGCGGGAGGTGAAGGCGTTGACCTGCCCGCCGATGGCGTCCATGCGCCCGGCAAGCTCCGCGGCGGTGCTGTTGGCCGTACCCTTGAAGAGCATGTGCTCAATGAAGTGGGCGCTGCCCTCCTCGCCGCGCTTTTCATAGCGCGAGCCGACGCCGACCCAGATGCCGACGGCGGCGGAGCGGACGCCGGACATTTTCTCGTGGGCGATGCGCACGCCGTTCTTGTCCGCGGGGATATGCTTCGCCACAATGTCCATGGCTACTTTGGCAAGATACAGATTCGTCCCGATTCCGGCGGTGGCCGTAATTCCGGTATTTTCCAGAATGTCCAGAATGATCTT
>ERZ772867.764-NODE-764-length-42107-cov-22.610030_pt1 | contig 42107 bp, 35 predicted proteins | sample MGYA00511341_ERZ772867 | MGnify/ENA primary metagenome ERZ772867 (study PRJEB29015, sample SAMEA2737707) | human gut metagenome | biome: human gut; feature: human-associated habitat; material: faeces | place: China | collected 2012 ... | reverse complement strand
TCCCGTGCGGCACCGCGCGAGGACACCGCACGACACCGTGTGCCTTTTCGTCTGCGCGACGATTGAACCGCTTGATGGCGATAAGTGAGCACGGCGCGAGCGGAGATGGGTCGAGGTGGGTCGAGCTGGTCGGGCCTTCACGAAACGGTCATGAGTCGCGTGCCTTAGCTGCGAGCTAAGTCCCTGAAAAGTAAAAGGCGCCCATGCGGGCGCCTGCCTAGTAGCTGGAGTTGTTCGGTTTTGGTTGGAATGCTTCTCTTCCGCGGTGCTGTCGTCCGGGGTCCGGCATCTGTCGTTCGCCTCTTCTGTCGTGTTTGATGTTGCGTGTTCTGCGAGCGACCTTGCGCGGGCCTGCCGGCCCGTTGCCCCAGGTGCACCCGGGTAAATGGTACCCACCCGCTGGGACACAGAGACTGCGGGAGGGCCGTCTGGGCAGGCTGGGATGGACGAGCGGCTGGCTCAATTAGCAATAAGTCGAGCTAAAGGGCCTTGTGCTCTATTTTGTAAAACGCGAGGGCGCAATCAACTCGACGATTTCCCCGAACCTTTTCTGAACCATATAGCGACTTGCGCTCTCGTCTCGAACCAGGCGGTTTTCCTCGTCGTAGCAGTCGTCGATGGCCTTGCTGATTGCTGCCGCCGCCTCAATGAATCGCGGCCGCTCCTCAGGCGATACCCCGGCCGACTCGAAAACGGCCTCGTTGATCGCTTCCGCCTCCCGGAGCTCTTCCTCAGGCGCGTCGAGCCCGGGTGCGACAAAGTCGTCGCAATACCTAAGGGCCCTGTCGACGAGCTCCTCCCCGTATTCGGCAACGACGGCCTCCTTTATATCGTCTCTCTTGTCAGTAAGCCGAACCAAGCGCGCCATTTCGTCTAGAAGCTCTGGGAAGATGGGCGATTTTAGGATTTCGCTCATCATGGCACTGTTCGAGCCCCGGCTTTCTCCAAGGTGGTACTTACGTTCGAAATGCGTGATTTTGCGAACTTCCTCAAGAGCGGATTCCTCTAGCCCCGTGTACTCATGGGCATCCTGCGCCTTGTAGGTCTTGCATTCGATATCGCCTATGAGATAGCCAAGATCGACCTCGAGCACCGCGGCGATTTGAAGCATGATTTCGAATTTGGGAAAAGGCCGCACGTGGCCCTTCCTGTCCGGAAGTCCAGCATTGACCCACGTGCTGACGTTCTTCTGCGTAAACCGAGGGCTCTCGCTCCCACCATAGAACCGATTGTTTATCAGCTCCGCGAGATCATTCTGCGTTAGGCCCCGCTCCTTCATGAGCCCAGAGAGGTTGTCTCGCCACGATTCAAGTCTTGACTCCACGACTTCGTTTGACTGCAGAACCTCTGCCTTTGGACCACTCATCTTCAATATCCTCCTAAGTGACTAAACCATAATTGAAACTAGAGATATTACCGTTAATCGATTCTACCATTCTGCTTTTCATCGAGGGATACTAACAGGCAGGGAGCAAGTAGACAAGGAGTGCTAGATGAGCAAGACCTATACCAACGAGGAAATCCTCGAGCGGCTCAAGAGTCTCGAAGGGTTGCTTTTGGAGCGAGTTTTCGAAACCTCGTACAGCGAGAGCCTGCGTACCTACGACCTTATCGATCACCTGCGAAGCAAGGCCCACGACCTTGGGCTGGAGGGAGAGGACACCTACACCGCCCTCATTCGAGACCTAGAGAAGCTCAGTTCGACCATAGGCGGGCTGATCAACGGGAAGCGCGGCGAGCTTCTCGCCGCAAAGAGTCTCAGATGTCTTCGCGGCGATAGCCTGCTGCTTTCCAACATCGCGCTTCCGAATGGAGACTCGTTCGAGGAATACGATCAGGTTTTAATCGCCCGTTCGGGCATATACGTGATCGAGGTAAAGAACTATCGAAACGACGTCGTGATAGACGATGGAGGAATCCTGCGCTGCGGCCTTCATTCCTACAACGTCGGCGAGCGAATGCGTGAGAAGATGCATGCCCTTTGGGATGCAGTTCAATTCTCTTCCGACGGTTGCATGACCGAAGAGGACGTGCATGGCATGCTTCTTTTCGCGAACAACGACGCAAGTGTTACCGATTTCTTCCATCGAGTCCCCGTGATGCGTTGTGGGCAGATTGTCTACAGCATCGAAGATGCAGACCGATGTGACGAGAAGCTGTCTTGGGAGGACATGGCTCGCATCAAGTCCGTCCTCCTCGCACGAAGGACAGCGGCAGAGTTTCCAATGCCGCTTGACGAAAACCGTGTAAAAGGCGAGCTCGAGGATTTCCTCAATCTGGTCGAAGTCGAGATCGCAAAGGACGCTGCTGAATCAATAGCGGATGGCCACAACGAAGTTGATTCTCCGGCAACGCTTGATAGCCATGCCCGGCATTCGCAACTGCCCAGCTGGGTGCCCGCCGTGGCGGCCGCCATCTCTGGCTTGGCAATAGGCGCGGGCGGGCTATTCCTGCATGTAAAGAAAGGATAAGAAGTCTGGCTGTTTAAAGCGGAAAACGCAGATGGACTACAAAAAGGAGTAAGGATGACCGAAAACACGATGGGAACCATTGCAATTAGCGACACCACGATTGGTGCCGTGAACGAGAAGGCCATTAATTGCCAAGGCATGTTCAAATCCCTCGTCGACGCGACAAGCGGCATCACCGGGCCCCAAGCTGGCCTTCTTGGATGCCTCGTCGTTTCCATTGCTGGGGTGGCGGGATATGGAGTATACGCCCTTTGCGACCTGGTCAAATCCGGACACCTCGTCGAGCTCACCTCTGGAGGGGTGCGCTTCGCGGCGAATACGGCAGCGATCGTCGAGGCGAGCAGCCTCTAATCGGCGGACAGAAGAATCGATGCAGATGAATGAGATGCCCTCGATCGGGACCACGCTGACTTACGGCGAGGCAATCAAAGCATACGACCGCTTCGAGCGATCGATGCTTGAGAAGGCGTACGGGGCCGAGCTCCTGCCCGCGGTGGGACTGTACGACCTGCTCTGGCAGCTTGAGTCGCTCGCGCATAAGTTCGGAATCGAGGACAAGGGGGCCTTCTCGAGGCTCAAGAGGGAAATCCGATCGTTCTCGAGTGAGAGGACCGCTCTGGCGAACGGGGTGAACGGCAAGAGGTTCTACCTGCTGCAGGATGAATCGGCGCTTAAGCAGCATGACGAGACGCACCTTTTCAAGGTCGGAATCGACGGGGATAAGCTCGCCGGCGACCTCGACGAAGCTCTCGAGCTGCTTGCAAAAGAGTCTGCCAGGGTCAACGTGTACGCCGACGCCTATTCACCAGACCGATCTGAACGGGATTCCGACAGGCTGGGCAAAGACCCCTTCATGAAATGGGTTATGATCGGGTTTTGCGCGATGATGGTCTGCTTGGGAATCTCGATGCTCGTCCATTCGGTCTTCCAGATCGGCTTCTGCTCCAAGTGGTTTCTCTGATACAGGGGCCGTTGGAGGAGCGACCTGCGGTTTCGGGAATCAATTGAGTCATTCCCGAAATCGCGAATCAAGGGGCTGATTCGCCCAAGTTGCGCACGAATCAGCACTTAGGCGGTACGACGCGACTCGCATCTGCGGCACCCGTACTGGATCAGTCGCTGAGTGGGAATAGAGCATACGTTCTGTATAACGTTATAGCACCAGGTGGCAGGCGTAGTTTCAATCGAAGCTACGCCTGCTGCTATATATACTGGTCGATAGCGGTATCAATGACCGCGATGCTTCCGCTTGCGCTTCAGCTTTCGCTGCTCGAAGCGCGCCTCCGCCTCATCCGCGCGGCGTCGGCTTCTTGCTTGAGCCGACTCCCGCTTCATCGTCTCCCGCTGATTCGCGAGCGCCTGCTGCGCCTTGGTGCTCATCGCCGGCTGCTTGAGGGCTTTCGCCGCCTCGCGAGCGCGTCGCTTGGGGTTCTTCGCGGGTTTGCTCGCCTCGGTCGAATCGTGACCGAAGAACGAGAGCTTCGCCCATTTGCCGACAACGAATTGCAAAATCTCCTCATCGGACGGCTCCGCGCCGAAGACGATGCGGGCGGCGCCGTACCTTCCGTCCTCGACATGCTCCGCCAGCCCGACCCAGAATTGGCCGTCGTGATATACGGTCAGGGTGGACGACACGCTGATCTGCATGGCTGGTTCCTCCTTTATGTAGATGACCATGCAGAGAAGGGACAACCAAGGAGGCAGGTTACTGATGCGGACTCCCGCACGCCCACGACTACCCGACGGGGACTGTGTTTTCATCTCTGGTGCCCGCATTGTAGCACGCGCGGATTTACGATGTTGATCGCCGGCGCCTAGACGGAGATGAAGGCGGTTCGATCTAGGTCAAGCCGGTCGCTCGTTCATGAAGCGGCCGATTCCCTGAAAATAAAAGGCGCCCACGAGGACACCTACAGGCTATCTTCGAACTACTTGGTTTGGGGCAGACGGAGGAAAAAAATAGGGCAGAGTCGCTTGCGCAAGTCCGCCCCTAAAACCGTGAAGGTTTTGCTATCTGCAGGCTATTCTACCAACCCGAGCGATTCTGTCAACCTGCGAAGGAACTCGAGCGCGGAGCGAGCTGCGGCGTCGGGCCCCTTGTCGGGCAGCGCCTCGGTTTCGCCGTCGGCCCTGGCGAACATCTCGGCGAGCTCGGATGCGGCGCGCGAGCGCGAGGAGCCCTCGGGTACCAAGCCGGAGTGCGCCACGAGCACGGTCGCGACCTCCTGCATGGCCGTGTTCCCCATCCACTTCCTCCTGGTCGCCTTGGGAATTCCCACGGCGGCGACCCTTCGGGAGACGCCGCTGGACGCCGAGCCCCGGGCGGCGCCCCTCTCGGCGAAGCAGTTGATCAGGCACGAGCCGTGCGCGGCGCAGTTGCGGACGGACTTCACGCGCTTGAGGTCGTAGTGGGAGGCCTCGAGGCGCCTGTCGCCCCATCGCCTGGCGCAGAAGCGCACGAAGTCGATGAGGGTGCCGAACGAGGTGAGCTCAAGGAAGGCCCAGGCAGGCATGTCGCCGGAGTACTTCGCGTAGAGGCTCGAGCTGTAGGGGCTGCGTCCGCTCATCTTGAGCTCGCGCAGGCGGTACTCCCTGTTTGCAGTGGTAAGCGATGCCATGTAGTCGGCCACGATGGCGTAGCCGTCCTCTCCACGGTCCTCCATCTCGCGAAGCAGCGTCACCTTCTGGAAATGCTCGATGTCGAGCGTCATGCCGAGCAGGGCGTGGCGCAGCTCCTGGTCGAGCGCCGCGAGCAGGCGCAGCTGGCCGAAGTCGAGGTCTACGTAGCGGCCGTCGCGCGGGCCTCCCTCGTATTTCGAGAAGAGTTTGCGGTAGGATGCGAGCTTGAAGAAGTTGCACTTGTCGCGCAGGTAGTCCGCGGCCTCTTCCTCGGAACACAGCTCGAAGGCTACGCCCTTCTGCTTGAGGTGCTCTATCTGCTGCTCGATCGTGAGGATCGGCTTCCTATCGTGGGGTTCGGCCATGCTCGGTCTCCTGTCATTGATTTGAGAATCCTATTCTACCAGCATGTTTGCCCTGAATCCTGAAGGCCCGTTCGCCAACTCATAAGCAAGCCACCTGAGACTACTCACTTTGTTCACGAATGGCGAAGACCTGCGACCTGGGGTTTTGCAAATGGCGCGCTAGCCACCCGCGTTAATTCACTTGCGATTGCAGCTGGCGGCTTGCAGGCAAAAGGGCGGTTGAGTTTCAAAACGGGCGTTTTCGGCGCCATCGAGCCTCCAAAGGCGACCCGCCGCGCACTTTGGGACAAAAACAAAAACTCAAAGCCCTGAGTTCGAAAAAAGTTTTTGAGGTTGTCCCAACTTTTGTCCCCGAAGCCGACGAAACGCGACATCGCGTCATTCGGCGGCACGCGTTCCGTGTCGATGCCGAAAACTGGGTGTAACTGGAATGACGGGACGGCAGAACCGACGCCATCGAGTGGGAATAGAAAATTCCTTAGTTATGGGGGTATAAATTTGATTCCCTTTAGGATAAACCCCCATGACTATATGAATTGACCTGCTGACTTCAATGAAGATTGGAGGGTAACGGCCAGGGGTGACGGCCCAGCGAGTGTTATTTTGCGAGCTATGCGCATTGAAAGCGACCTTTCGTGTTATAAACTACTTGCCGGAAGCCGCGGCTTTCAGAGTACGGCTTACGTGTACGTTTAACCTCCGTGGGCGACGGGGCGCCGCAAGGCGTAGAATATCGCCCACCTGTAGGGGCCTGCAGCGATGCGGGCCCCGCTTCGTATGAAAGGGGCGTAACCGATGAAGATCGTATCCACCCCAGGACTTCTTCGACCTCGTCGAGGGCGACCGCGAGCTCATGCTTAAGCACAATCGCCCCTGCATCGTGGTGGTGAGGCTGCGTTTCCGCGGGAAGCGCAGGGACTTCGCCGTGCCGCTGCATTCCAACATCGCCCCTAACGTGCCCAAAGACCAGTACTTTGCGTTGCCACCCCGCCCCACGACGCGCCTCGGCTGCCGCCACGGCATCCACTACATCAAGATGTTCCCCATAACCAAGTCCTACCAACGCCGCTTCAGGACCGAGGGCTCGGCCTACTACGAGACGCTCCAGCGCATCATCGACGGCAACACCAAGCGCATTGTCTCCGAGTGCCAGGCATACCTCGACCGCTGCGAGCGCGAGGGAAGGCCTCGCTTTGCCGTCGACATCGACCGCATCGTGGGGCTGCTGGAGGGCGAGAAGTAGGGCACCTCGGCTCAGTCTCGAGCCATGCGGAGTCGCTCCGCATTTTTGAACGCCGCGTGTGCGTCTCAAATACTTGAGAAACAAGCTATGAAGTGCGGCGGCGCGCCCATGCCTGTGCATAGCCGTCATCATTAGCGTCTACGCGGCGTCGGCTTCAAGTGGAACTGACGCCGCTGCTGTATATGGTTTGCCTTGCTGCAAATGGCGATCAATGCCCGCGATGCTTCTGTTTGCGCTTCAGTTTTCTCTGCTCGTAGCGCGCATCGGCCTCATCCGCGCGACGCTGGCTTCTCGCGTGAGCTGACTCCCGCTTCATCGCTTCTCTCTGTGCCGCGAGCGCCTGCTGCGCCTTGGTGCTCATCGCCGGCTGCTAGAGGGTTTTCGCCGCCTCGCGAGCGCGCCGCTTGGGGTTCTTCGCGGGCTTGCTTGCCTCAGCCGGTTCGCCACCGAAGAACGAGAGCTTCTCCCATTTGCCGACAACGAATTGCAAAATCTCCTCATCGGACGGCTCCGCGCCGAAGACGATGCGGGCGGCGCCGTACCTTCCGTCCTCGACATGCTCCGCCAGCCCGACCCAGAATTGGCCGTCGTGATATACGGTCAGGGTGGACGACACGCTGATCTGCATGGCTGGTTCCTCCTTTATGTAGATGACCATGCAGAGAAGGGACAACCAAGGAGGCAGGTTACTGATGCGGACTCCCGCACGCCCACGACTACCCGACGGGGACTGTGTTTTCATCTCTGGTGCCCGCATTGTAGCACGCGTGAATTCGCATTGACCTCGCTGCCGGCATGTTGTGACTGGGGTCGGAATTTCAAATTCTCGATAATATGCCTACGTGCATTGCTCCTCAGTTTCGAAACTTAATACATCTCGAGTTTCGAAACCGAGAGGGAGCTCGCGCCGCTTCTGTCCATCAGGGATGCGTTCCCGAAGGTCCTCATCGCTCGCACGAGACGTGACCCCTATACCCGGGAGGGCGTGCTCGTGCTGGACCTCGCGAGGTGGCTGCTCGGAGAGCAGGGGTTCTGAGTGCCGCAAAGGGGTGTCGCGCGACAGGGCACGCAGCGCCGTTCACGCCCGCATGGGAAGCGCCGCCGCCATATAGGCGGCCGAAGGAGCTCCGTGGATCGCGCTACTCGCCGCCTGCCTGCGCCGCCGAGAGCAGTGCGCTCAAATCGGCCCGAATCGCCTCCGCCTTGCTTCCGAGCTGCAACGGGGCTGAGTCGCTCGAGATGTTCACGCTCAGCAGGTGCGCACCCGGTAGCTTCGCGGTCATGCTCCAGAACGGGAGCGTGATGATGCCGGGGGTCATCTCGCCCACGCCAAGCTCCAGCAGCAGCACGCGGCCAGCTCCGCGCTCGTGCACGAAGCGCTCGTATCGTCCGAGGCTCTCGCGCCATGTCGCACCCTGCAGAAACGTGTCGTCGCGCACCCACGGTACAAGATACTGGTTTTCCGTGCGAAAACGCTCATGCCGCTAAATTGAGCGACCGCCTGTACTGCAGCGGGATCATCCGCCCGAGCGATCCCTTAATCCGTCGCCCGTTGCGCCAATCGGCAGAAGCCACGCGTGGACGCTAATCGCTCGAGCGAATCGTCGTCGGTTTCCGTTTAACGATTTCTTTTTCCGCTATTATCCGACCCTCGGACTTCCTCGTGATAGAAGTAGTCCACGATCACCGGATGCCCCTGGGGGACTCTGCCATAAGGCATTTCGTTGTCCACAAAGGGGCAATCGTACTTCTTGGCCATTTCCTCGGCTTTTACTTCAAGCTCTTCAAAATAGCTACGGTTGCGCTTGTTATAGATCTCATCGTAAAGCGGTACGAGATCGGGATGTTTCTCGGCGATATAATCCAGGATCGCTTTTTTGAAACCACCCCGAAGATTGAGATTTTCGAGCCAAAACAAATCGCACCGATCCTTTACTCGCTCAAAAATCATCTCAAAATCCGTGATGCCGGGAAATACCGGGGACACGAAGCAGACCGTACGGATACCTTCGTCATACACCTGCTTCATTGCAGCGATACGACGCTCGATGCTCGACGCGGAGTCCATATCGTTCTTGAAGTTCTCATCCAGCGTGTTGATCGACCATGAAACGGTCACTCGTCCAAGCTTCTTCAGCAGATCGATATCCCGTACCACAAGATCGGACTTTGTGCAGATCAGAATATCTGCATCGCTGCCAATCAGCTGCTCCAGGAGTTTCCTGGTATTCCCGAATCGCTCCTCCTGTGGATTGTAGCCATCCGTCACAGAACCGATAACCACCCGCTGTCCAGCGTATTTCTTCGGATTCTTGATTTCCGGCCAATGCTTCACATCAAGAAAGGTGCCCCATTCCTCCTTGTGTCCGGTAAAGCGCTTCATAAAGGAGGCATAGCAATACTTGCAGGCATGCGTGCAGCCTACATAGGGATTGACCGAGTAGCCGCCTACCGGCAGGCTGGACTTGGTCATGATGTTCTTTGCTTCCACCTCATTGATGAGGATTCCATCGATCACTTCCGCCATGTTCTCTGCACCTCCAGCACTCTTTCGAATTCTTCCGGCAATTCCTGAATCATGTTTTCGTCCCCTATGACAGAGACGAGGTCTTCCTTCATAAACATTGGAATGCCAAGCGCGTGCGCCTGGTCCGTCAAAGACCATGCCCACTCCGGTTCCGTATGAACCTTCCTGCTCTGCGCCCCGGTCATGGTACCGACGACGATCCAGTTGATTCCGGAAAGGTCGACCGTACCGGGATCGTCGAATAGCGGCTCAAAAGTAACGAAGAAGTGATTTGCTTTGACGTTTTTCCGAAGGGCGTCGATACGCCACAGCTCCGCTTTCCTCGTCACCGTAACGCCGAACCATGCGTTTTCCAGGTCGGTATCTAAATCCAGCAAATCGGGTCTCTTGGTCAGGAACAGGAACTGATGCTGTGGATTCTCATGGATCTTTGCAAATACCTCGTCTCGCCATTCCAGCTTCCACCCGGAGAGATCGCTCATGCCGGTAAGGAGAAAGTTCTGCGGGCGTTTCTTTTCCATCATCTTGAGCTTGCTCGGGATGAACGCAGGATCAGCGAAGTCGTCAATCATATGCCAACGTTTCACATTGTTACGGGCATAGCAATATGGACACCCCACCGTGCAGCCGATGACGATATTCATATTCTGAATCTGATTTTTGATGCAGATGCTCATAACGCCTGCCCACCTGCCTCTCCCGTAAACACGCAATCAGCCTCCCCCACCTTGCGGGCAAAAGCCTCGATATCTTGCTTGCAAGCAGCAGGCTCGCAATCGCTCAAATCGTATGACGTGCCGCCGTCTCGATAGGCTGCTTGGTGGGAAAACGATCGGTTGGTGAGCTCGATGACGAGCTGCTCGTACGGAGTCATCCACTGCCCTCTTTCAGCTATTATGAACAGGTGTCTATAAGCAGTATCGGTGTCGATTTGCGCGAGGGCAATGAACAGCTTCGGGCTGCTGTCGATAAACGAGCGTTTGCTGGGCATTGTCGAGCGTTGCAATTGGAGGGGCAATGGAAACGGGGAAGATGGACCGTCGCCGACGCCATACGCTCTCGGTCATACGGGAGGCGTTCTTTGCGCTGCTGGCCGAGGTTGGCTTCGCGAAGATGACGGTAGCGGATATCTGCCGCCGCGCCGATATCAACCGCGGCACGTTCTATCTGCACTACGAGGACAAGTTCGCGCTGCTCGATGCGCTTATTGACGAGGCCTTGGCGGCGGTGCCCCCGCTCGAGGGATCGGGGGCGGATGCCCTCTGCCAGCGCCCGCCGGCAAACGATGACTATTATCTGCTCTACTCGGATGACGACGCGTGCGCCCGGGTGGCGCAGCGCGTCGTCGAGCGCGGCGCCGAGCAAATGGTTCCCTCGATCATGGGGGAGACCGGGCTTTCGCGCGAGGACGCCTATCTGCTCTTCGTCCACAACGTCCAGGGAAATCTCGCGGTCAACCGCCTGCTCGGTTGGAAGCGGGGACCCGAGTTCGCCCACGCCCAGGAGCTGCTCAACGCCTATTCCGAGGGGGGCATGCGGGCGGTATCGGCCCCTTGCAGATTAATCGCGAATTAGAACATGATGGCGTCGTCGGCCGTGAAGGCATCGAGGGATCCCTGCTTGACCTGAATGCAGACGTATGTGATCCCCGAGTCGGACGCGGCGCGGAACTGACGATGCGCAGCGGGGGAAATGCGCAGCCAGTCGCCGGCCGCAAGCTCGATATCCTCACCGTCGATCGTGACCGAGCCTGCGCCCTCGAGCACGCCATAGATCTCCTCGTTTTCCTTGTGTGCATGGACGAACGGAACGCCAGCGCCGGCGGGAAGACTGTTGATACTCACCTCTGCCCCGGTAAGCCCGAGCACCTCGTGCAGCTCAACGCGGCTCTCATTGCCGATGTGGGTCTTTGCATAATTAGCCATAATGGTTCCTCTCTTGGGGTTGATTTACCTTGCAGGCATCTCCTGCGTGAGATATATTCAACGAGAAAGCGCATGCAAATACGAGTACGCACATATTTGTAACTGCATGCTTTTTTGTGAAACCGGTATGGTCAAGGAGGTTGGGTCTCCCATGATGGCGAAAGAGGAGCTTCCGGAGTGTCCGGTCGCAACGGCGGTAGCGCTCATTGGCGGCAAGTGGAAACTGCTCATTATTCGCAACTTACGCGTACGCCCTTGGCGTTTCAACGAGTTGCGCCGCAACCTGGAGGGGATCTCTCAGAAGGTGCTTACCGACAGCCTGCGGCAGATGGAGGATGATGGGCTGGTCTTTCGCCATGACTATGGCGAGAATCCTCCCCGCGTTGAGTATGGCCTTACCGAGCTCGGCCGCCAGATGATGCCCATCATGGACTCGCTGGCAGACTTCGGCGCTTATTACAAGACAATTGTTTCGTAGCGGACACATCGCTTGGGGGGCGGAGAACCGCTACGAGGGTGCTAACGAAAACCTGTCCCGAATCATCGTGCGCCTGCGGCATGAAGAAGGGAGATTCCTATGAAAATCGTTGTATTGAGCGGCAGCCCGCGTAAGGGCGCCAATACCGACACCATGGTCGAGGCGTTTGCCGAGACCGCGCGTGAGGGCGGCCATACGGTCGAGGTCATCCGCGTTGCCAGCAAGAAGATCGCCGGCTGCTTGGGATGCCAGTACTGCTTTACCCATGAGGACACCTGTGTGCAGAGGGATGACATGGCCAACGTGATTGAGTCGCTGAAAGACACCGACATGGTTGTCTTCGCTTCGCCTATCTACTGGTTCGATATCACCGCGCAGGAGAAGGCCGTCATCGACCGCCTGTACGCCTTCGGTGCCACGGGATTCCCGTTCACCAAGACGGCCCTTTTGCTCGATAGCCACAGCGAGGGCGTCTATGATGCGGCGATCGCTATGTACAAGTCAGCCTGCGCGTACTGCAAGTGGGAGGACCAGGGCATTGTCACCATTAGCGGCATGACCGAGCGCGACAGCATGGCATCCTCGCCCAAGTTGAAAGAGGTGTGCGAGCTCGCTCGCAAGCTGGTCTAAGGACAAGAAGAGCGCATGGCAATCAGCGCTAGCGGAAATGCGTGCTGCCCTTACCAAGAGGAGTGCTGATTGCCATGCAATGATGCTCCAGCGGACAATCTCGGCGTGCTAGGAGGCCTTCTCGCTCAGGAACTCCCTGAACGCGGGGATGTCGAAGCCGACGAGGCCACGTCCACGTTCCCCGATAACGCCGTCCTCCAGGAGGCGGCGTTTGTATTGACTTGCATAGTTGCTGGCGACGCCCATACGCTTGGCTATCTCCGAGACCCTGCTGGGTCCAGAATCGGGCAGCATCGCGAGCAAAAACTCAATGTCTTTATCGGAAAGCTCTCGATAGGTCGTTTCGAGAATGCGATCGCGCAACTCCATGCGTGCGAGCAGGGAACCCTGCTGGACATCGGATGTGCTGATTTGGGGCGAGTTCTCCGAAACATCCCAAGTGCGATATCCGACGAGCTGCATCATGTAGGGGAATCCGTCGACGGCCTTCACAGCATCCTCGAGCGCTTCTGGCGTGATTGAGCGTCCTCCAGCCTCAATGGTTTTGCGGAAGGCATTTGCAATCTCAACATCAGTGATTCGTCCCAGCTGATGATACTGGGAGCGCCTGAGGAACGAAACAGAATCGTTGCGCAGCAGCGCCGATACTTTGTAGGGTAGTCCCGCCATGAGAAGGGCTACCTTTTTGCCCTCTCGTACAAAATGTTGGTAGACAGAGGCAAATTGGAGCATTTCATCAAGATCGACCGTGACTTCATCGATAGTGATGAGAAGCCCGATGTCATGCTTCTCGAGCTGCCTGAAAATGCTGTTCATACGTGTGCGCCAGTTGCTCTGGGCCTCTTGAGCATATGTCCAATCGATGCCCACTGGACCAATTTGAACGCCGTTTATGCGCGCATGAGGCTGTGAGAGGTAGCTATCTGCGGCTTCTTTGGTTCGCTCGATAATATCTTCGAGCATGCCTGGCATGGCGGAGACATTTGCTGCGATCCAGTCGCGTTCAAGCGCCGTTTCTGAAAGGAGCGAGAGAAGCGCCGTCTTGCCCGTTCCCCTTGCGCCAGTAAAAATAGTCGACAGGTTGGGATCTCCCGGGCCATTGATAAAGCCACGGTTGATGTCACGCAGGATATGCTCGCGACCCGCTAGAAAAGGAGGGACGCTTCCGAACGTCGGGGTAAAGGGGTTCTTGCTGTACTCCATGGTAGCTCCTTTGCAAGTTTTGCTAATTTTTGCAACTTTTGCTAACTTTTGCAAGTTTTGCTAATGGCTTTACATGCCTTGTGCCGTGGGATTGCAGGAGTGAAAAACGGGGAGTTCTATTATTCCGACTACGTTGCAACGAGCGGGGCCCGGAGCGCAATGCTGCTGCGCTCCGGGCCCCGCTGCTTTGTACAACCATGACGGTTTGACCACCGTTGTTTTAGTCAAACAAGCTCGGCATGTCGTTTTCCTTCATGAGGGCACCGGCGGAGGGCAGGCTCTGCGCGGTGAACTTCTCGGCCGAGACGCCGGCGCCAAGAATCTCCTCGGTCGTGCCGACGGTGGTGACCGAGCGGCCCTTCTTGGCCGTGAAAGCCTGGACGCCCTGCGTGTTGGTAGTCGTCTTGGTCTTGAGCAGCGACGTGTTGAAGTTCATCAGGCGGTAGTCGCTCGAGACCAGCGCGATGTCGCGATCTTCCTTGAGCACCTGCGCATACAGCAGCTTGCTGCCGCCGTAGATGGCGTTCTTAAGGCGCTTGCGGTTGGTCTTGGTAGCGTATCCGGAAAGTGCGACACGCACCACACGGCCGTTCTCAAAGACAAACAGCACGTCGGCCGTGTAGTCCTCGGGGTCGATGACCCAGATCACGCTCTCGTCGGGTTCCATTTCGAGATCGGTGGGCAGGTACGAGCCCAGCTGTGCCGACTTGGTGTCCTCAAACGCCGCAACCTTGCACTTGTACACCTGGCTCTTGTTGGTAAAGACCAGCAGCTCGTGGGTGTTGGAGGACGGAAACTCGATAAAGGGTTTGTCGCCGTCCTTGTACTTGAGCGTGGCCGCCTTCTTGAGCACGCGGTCTGTCATCTTCTTAAGGTAGCCATCGCGCGAGAGCATGATTGTGACCGGGTACTCCTCGACCTCGGGCTCCAGGCTCACCTCGATGACCTCATGGGGCTCAATCCTGCCCGTGCGGCGCGGCATCACATATTTCTTGTTGACCGCGGCCAGCTCGTCGCTGATGACCTTCTTGATGTTGTTTTCACTCGAGAGAATCTCCTCAAGTTCGGCAATCTCACCCTCAAGCTTAGCGATGTCCTTGGTGCGGTTGAGGATGTACTCCTCGTTGATGTTGCGGAGCTTAAGTTCGGCAACAAACTCGGCCTGGGTCTCGTCGATGTCGAAACCCTTCATAAGGTTGGGCACGACCTCGGCCTCGAGCTTGGTGCCGCGGATGATGGCGATGGCCTTGTCGATGTCGAGCAAGATCGCCTCGAGGCCGTGCAGCAGGTGCAGGCGTTCGGACTTTTTGCCCAGGTCAAAGTTAATGCGGCGACGCGTGGACTCAATACGCCACTTGACCCACTCGTGCAGAATCTGGCGCACGCCCATAACACGGGGATAGCCGTCGACGAGCACGTTGAAGTTGCACGAGAACGAATCCTGCAGCGTAGTCGATCGATAGAGCTTGGCCATGAGCTTGTCGGGGTCGACACCGCGCTTAAGGTCGATGGCGATGCGCAGGCCCGAGAGGTCGGTCTCGTCGCGGATGTCAGCGATCTCTTTGACCTTGCCCTCCTTGGAGAGCTTGACGATGCGCTCGATGATGACATCGGTCTTGGTGGTGTAGGGGATCTCGTACACCTCGATGATGCGCTCTTCGGGAATCCAGCGCCAGCGGGAGCGAATCTGGAAGCTGCCAAGGCCGGTCTCGACGATCTTCTCCATCTCCTCGCGGCGGTAGATGATCTCGCCGCCGGTCGAGAAGTCGGGCATGGGCATGTACTCGAGCAGGTCGCAGTCGGGATCCTGCAGGTAGTGCATCGTGGCAGTGCAGACCTCATTGAGGTTAAAGCCGCAGATATCGGACGCCATGGCGACGCCGATGCCCTTGTTGGCCGAGACAAGGATGTTGGGGAACGTGGTGGGCAGCAGGCGCGGCTCCTTCATGGCGCCGTCGTAGCTGTCGACGAAGTCGACCGGGTCCTTGTCGATGTCCTTGAAGATCTCGGCGCTGATGGGGGAGAGCTTGGCCTCGGTATAACGCGAGGCGGCGTAGCTCAGGTCGCCCGAATAGTACTTGCCAAAGTTGCCCTTCGACTCCACGAAGGGGGCGAGCAGTGCCTCGTTGCCGGTTGCCAGGCGCACCATCGTCTCGTAGATCGCGGCATCGCCGTGCGGGTTGAGCTTCATAGTCTGGCCCACGATGTTGGCGCTCTTCTGGCGCTCGCCCTTGAGCAGGCCCATCTTGTACATGGTGTAGAGCAGCTTGCGGTGCGAGGGCTTAAAGCCGTCGATCTCGGGGAATGCGCGCGAGACGTTGACGCTCATGGCGTAGGGCATGTAGTTGACCTCGAGCGTCTGCGTGATCGGCTGGTCGGTGACCTCGGAGTGCAGGCCGATGACGTTCTCGGCGTTGACCTGCTTTTTCTTTGGCTGGTTCTTCGTCTTCTTCTTTGCCACGATTTCCTCTTGAACTTCTTATGGTCCGTCGTTATCGATTTGCTGCTACTGCAGATCTAACTGGTCCAGGTATTCCTTGCCGTGCTCGGAGATATGGCGCTTGCGGCCCGCCTCGTCGTTGCCAAGCAACAGGTTGAACATGGTTTCCATTTTGGTGACGTCCTCGGGCTCCACCTTGATCAGGCGGCGCGTCTCGGGGTTCATGGTGGTGAGCCACATCATGTCCGGATCGTTCTCACCAAGACCCTTGGAGCGGTTGATGGAACACTTCTGGTCGCCGATCTCTTTAAGGATGCCGTTCTTCTCGAGATCGGTGTAGGCAAAGTAGGTCTTCTCTTTGCAGTTGATCTCGTAGAGCGGCGACTCGGCGATATACACGTAACCCTCGTCGATAAGTGTGGGCACCAGGCGGTAGAGCATGGTGAGCACGAGCGTGCGGATGTGATAACCGTCGACGTCGGCGTCCGTACAGATAATGACCTTGTTCCAGTTGAGGTTGTCTAGGTCAAAGGCGCCAAGGTTCTTGATGCGCTTGTCCTTGATCTCCACGCCGCAGCCCAGCACGCGCATGAGGTCCATGATGATGTCGGACTTAAAGATGCGCGGGTAGTCCTCCTTTAGGCAGTTGAGGATTTTGCCGCGGACGGGCATAACACCCTGAAACTCGGCATCGCGCGAGGTACGAATGGCGCCTGCTGCCGAGTCGCCCTCTACGATGTAGATCTCGCGACGGCTCTTGTCCTTGGAACGGCAGTCGATGAACTTTTGCACGCGGTTGGCCATGTCAGTCTTCTGCTGCAGGTTGGTCTTGATGCTCTGACGCGTCTTCTCGGCGTTCTCGCGCGAGCGCTTGTTGATGAGCACCTGCTCCACGATCTTGTTGGCGGCGTCTTTGTTCTCGATCAAGTAGGTCGAGAGGCGCTCCTTAAAGAAGGCCGTCATGGCCTGCTGGATAAAGCGGTTATTGATGGCCTTTTTGGTCTGGTTTTCGTAGGACGTCTGGGTGGAGAAGCAGTTGGTCACCAGCACCAGACAGTCTTGGACGTCTTGCCACTTAATGCCGCTCTCGTTTTTGTTGTACTTGCCCTGTTGCTTAATGTAGGCATCGATGGCGCTGGTCAGGGCGCTGCGGGCCGCCTTCTCCGGCGAGCCACCGTTCTCGAGCCATGATGAGTTGTGGTAGTACTCCTGCATTGTGAGGGTGCGCGAGAAGCACATGCACGCGGTGATCTTTACGTTGTAGTCGGGCAGATCCTCGCGGTCGCGACCGCGACGGTCGGCCTCGATGAAGAAGGGCTCGGTGAGGTAGTCGGCACCGACCTTCTCGAGCACGTAGTCCTCGATGCCCTTGGGGTAGCAGAAGTCCTCTTCGGAAAACTCGCCATCGTCGCCTTCGATGCGCAGGCGGAAGGTCACGTTGGCGTTGACCACGGCCTGGCGGCGCATGGTCTCGCGATACCAGTCGTGGGGAATGCTGATCGAGGTAAAGACCTCAAGATCGGGGCGCCACTTGATGGTGGTGCCGGTGCGGTTCTCATCGCTGGGCTCAATCTCGAGCGCCTTCTTTTTGGTGCCGACGACCTTGCCCTTCTTAAAGTGCAGGGAGTACTTGTTGCCGTCGCGCCAGACGGTGACGTCCATGTACTCGGAAGCGTACTGGGTCGCGCACGAGCCCAGGCCGTTGGTGCCGAGCGAGAAGTCGTAGTCGCCGCCCTGGTTGTTGTTGTACTTGCCGCCGGCGTAGAGCTCGCAAAAGACGAGCTCCCAGTTAAAGCGCTTCTCGGAGGGGTTCCAGTCGAGCGGGCAGCCGCGGCCATTGTCCTCTACCTGAATGGAGCCATCGCGAAAGGCGGTGAGGGTGATGAGCTTGCCGTAGCCCTGGCGCGCCTCGTCAACGGCGTTGGACAGGATCTCGAAGGCGGCATGCGCGCAACCGTCGAGCCCGTCAGAGCCAAAGATGACGGCGGGGCGCAGGCGTACGCGCTCCTCGTCCTTGAGCTGACGAATACTGTCGTTACCATAGTTTGCGGTGTTTTTTGCCATGCTCGCTCTCTCGATGCTCCTTTGCTGCGTTTAAGTCATATAGATAGTCAAGGTAGCATAGCCCAGCCCACAGACGATTCCACCCAACACGAAATCCATCGAACAATCGTTCGGATTCGGGCACCTTTGGCTTCTGCGGTCATTCCCTGCGCGGTGTGGTGCTCGTGTTAAAACCGTGGCTTATCGGCTGGTAGAATTGCCGCATCAAGACTGCATGTTGTTTGAGGGGGCGCAATGACCGAGAAAGAGAAGATGGAGCGCGGTGAGTGGCATGATGCCAACTTTGACGAGGAGCTCCTGGCGCAACGCGCGAAGGCGGAGGCGCTCTGCTATGACTTTAATATGGCAAAACCTGGAAGCGACGCACAGCTCGATGCTTTGAAGTCCTTGCTCGATACCGATCTTCCCGGGGGGCTGACGGTCCTTTCGCCTGCCTACTTTGACTACGGGAGCAAGACGACCTTTGGTGAGGGCTGTTTTGTAAACCATGGCTGCTACTTTATGGACGGCGGCTCTATCACCTTTGGTGGCAACGTGTTTATCGGGCCGTTTTGCGGCTTCTACACCGCTTCGCACCCCCTAAAGGCAAGGACCGCAACTTGGGTCTCGAGAAGGCTCTGCCCATCGTTGTCGGCGATAACTGCTGGTTTGGCGCGAACGTGTCAGTGCTGCAGGGAGTTACCATCGGCAGCGGTTGCGTAATTGCCGCGGGCAGCGTCGTGACGGAAGACCTTCCAGACAACGTGGTGGCGGCAGGCGTCCCCGCAGTCGTCAAGAAGACCATCGAACAATAACGAAGCCCTTAAACGATAGTGCCCCACTGTCCTCGGTGGAATGCGGGGCGAGGAAGCCGAGCTCGACTCCGCTGGCGACATCTAATGCGCAATGGGCTGGCTCTGGGTATTCAGAACCAGCCCATTTTGATGTTCGATGAGCCGAGCCGGCGTCTCTCACAAAAATAACTAGGAGCTAGCGAGACTTATCCGAATTGACCTCATTGGCGGTGTCTTTTTCGAGCGCCGTGCGGCGGGCGCTGTAGGCGACAAGGCCGGCGCCTGCAGCGGCGAGTGCTGCAGCGGCTGCCGTAAGGGGAGCGTTGACATCGCCCGTGCCCGCAAGTGCGCCCGCTTTTCCGGAGCGCTTGTTATTGCCGTGGTCCTTGCCGCTGCCGGAGCTGCTTCCGCCGGAGCCGCCGCCCTCGTCAGTACCGCCGCCACTCGAGCTACCATCGCCGTCTGCTGTCATCGGGGCGTCGTGAAGTCCTGTCGTATCCGCGCTGTCGCATACGCCGACCTGAACTTCTGAGCGTTCGCATGCCGCGTCGGGCACATGAAGCTCGTGCAGAACGGCACTCAGCGCCGAGTTTGCGCCCGGTCGGATCTCCTCGAGCGTTACGGGGTCGAGCGCCACCAGATTACGCGCCTTCGCATACAGCGTGACGCGTTTGCCCACTTCGTCGCTCCAGCTCTCGGGGATGGCGAAGCTCATGCGGAACTGTGCCGTGCAACCCGGTGCCAGCACGGCGTTGCCGTTGTCGGCTACCAGCGGGTGCGTTGCAAAACGTGCGCCCAGCGTCTCGAGCGCGTACTTTACGTGTGCCATGTCGTTGGCCGAAGCGTCTTCGGCAAGCTCTGGATCGTAGATCGAAGCCATGCGTGCGTTCGCTCCGAATCCGATGGATGCGCTGGAGAACGGCTGGCTGGAGCCCTCTCGGTACAGATCGATTGTGCCGGCAGTCAGCAAAGTGTTGCCGTCGTTTCGCACCGTGACCATGAAGGATTCGCCTGCTGCTCCGGGCACCACCGCGCCCGAGGTAGCGACCGCGCCCGTCGGAGTGGCACACGCCACCAGAGGCACTTCGATGCCGTGCAGCTCTGCCTCGCTCTTCTCCGCGCTCACAATGTGCGTGGCGAGCGCGGAGAGCATGCCTCCCGACGTCAAAAATGTCGTTATCTGATCGACGGGATGGTCCAGCTCGCACATCACGAACGGCTCCGTGAACAGATCACCTGCCAAGGTGCTGGCGAAGATGCGGAAGTGCTTGCCCATCACTGCTACCGGGTTGCCTTCTTCGTCGTAGGTTTGCCCCACCTTGCCATCGGTGTTCTCTATATAGAGCGCGCACCTGCCGTTGTTGCTTACGCTAAACGATGCCGGGCCACAGCCTGCGGCACCCACGGGCTGCGTTGCAAATGCCGATGCGCCTCGCGTCCAAGTAATATGCTGCAGCTGCTCGTTGACGGTGGCCAAAAAGCCCGAATGTTGTGGCCACGGCACCGCATGGGGCACCGTGGCGTCTGGTGGCATAACGCCCCAGCCCGCAATGGACTGGCCGATCACGGCGTACGATGCGCAGCCGCAACCGTCTGCGGTCTCGTACGCAACGGGCACCACCATTTTGCCGTTGATATTCTCGGGCTCGCTCAGCTCGATACTCGACGGTGCTTGCGGAAAGCGAAGAACTTGGCGGAACGTCAGGCTGTCGCCCGAAACGTCCGACCACAGGGTAAAGCATTCCAGCGCAACCTCGGCCTCGCTGCCGAGCGCCTTCTCTGCGGTGGTTCCGCGGCGGTGGAGGTAGGCACCCGACAGGCGTCCGTCGACCAGCGTCTTGCCTACCGTGATGCGCGGGCACTGCAGGCAATGGTAGCCATCCTCTTGCAGGCGGCCGCGCGAGATGCTGCGCCATGACGTATGCGACACCACGCGGATCTCGTCATTACTTATGCGCAGGCGCACAACGGACAGTATGCCGGCTGTGCTTGCCGTATCGAAAAGGGTGTTGTCGCCGGCGGGGCGCTCGCCCGAGACCAGCAGCACGTAGGCGTCCTGGTTTCCTCTTCCGTCCGTATATTCCACCACGTCGAAGTCGTAATCGAATATGCCGTTGCGCTCCACGTCGCCCTCGCCAAACCCAAGGGGAAAGTCCACGGGCGTGGGAGCGGACCACGTGCCGTTTGCCTTTGTGTGCACCACCAGGCGCGAGCGGCCATTGTCGCCGTAGCGCACCGAGGCGATACGGAACAAGCATTCTACGCCGGCAATCATCGTTAGCTTCATGTGGGCTTCGCTGAGCACGCCGGAAAACAGCACGTTGTCGCTCGAGGGTTTTATGCCGCCACGCTCGTCCTCCGACACGCCGGCAGAATTGGCGTTCGGGTCCGCAACGGCGTTCGTTGACTGACCGATGTAGGTGTACTCATACATCGGTGCGGCATTTTCGTCGTTCTCTATCAGCGCATGGACGAAATGTTCGACCTGTCCCGTGTCGTCGCTCTCCGCGTTCGCCTCGAGCTCAATGCGCGTGACCGTTTGATCCCAATCGCGCACGACAGGCGCGGCGTTTACGGCAGTGGCCTTAACCTCGGCGCGTGCGAGCAGCTCGGCGTTGGTGACGATGGTGGCCGATGCGATAAACTGCGGCACACCACCTGCCTCGGCGTTGCCGGCCGAGCCGAAGCAGGCATCCAACGTATAAGGCGTATTTCCACCCAATGCCAGCTCAGAGCGCTGGAGTACATACTGGTCGCCATTGTTCACCGACATATTCCACGAATCGATGAGTGTGGGCCACGACCCCGACCAAGCCTTGGTGGTCCACTTGAACATTACGAACTGGAGTATCACATCGACATCGACGTCTGCACCCACGCGCAGCCGCGGAAGCTGGTGTCCATCTGCCTTCTCGTACCCAATGAACAGCGTGAGGGATGCGGCACCGCGCACGGCAGACGAAGCGACGCCTGCAACGCCGGCTCCAAAGGTGACGGCAAGCCCGATCTGGATGGTGAACGAGCCCGACGTGTTGGAATAGTCGAGCGAAATGTTCTTGAAAAACGCCGCGCCGCTGCCGTGCGTGTGGGCAGCCACAGCGAGCGCCAGCTTCGCCAGCACCCAAGGGTTGACGTTTAGGAAAAATGGCACCGGTCCTAGGGTAAACTGCTCGGTCCAATTGAGGTCAGTTCTTACCTGGAAGAGGGCCTTAATATTGCCGTATGCGGGGTCGTTGTTGTTACCCCAGGTTTTGCCCACCCAATCGTAGGCGAGCGAGCCGTACAGCTGTGTGGCGATATCCATCGTGAACAGCGGCGTGCAATGGTGGCGAAGGAGCTTGGTGTTTCTTGGATCGGTGCCCGAACCGGCACTCATACTTTTGTACTGATTCCACTTCCCCTCCATTTCGTCGAGGTAGCGGTTTGCCTGCTTGGCGCCCGACTCGCGCGGTGACTTCTTCCAGTACTCCGGATCCGGATTGCCCGAATCGTTCATATAGCTGGCTGGTTTGTATCCTCCGCCAAACAGCACGTATCCAGCAAACGAGAAATCGAAGAGGATCGGAAATGTGGGCATCCAGCACGTGAACTTATTACCACCGATGCCGGGAAACGATGCGGGGAAATCAAACGGAGTGATCTCTTGGTCCATAGTGGTGGGGACGATAGTGGTCGATCCGGATTCCGCCTTTGCCGCCGGCGCGGTAACAACGGCCATGGGGGAGGAGAGCGTGTAGGTTTTGCCCTGGTAGTCGAGGACAAAGCGCAGCTTGCATCCTTCTTCCAGAAGGCTCGACGCTGCATCGAGGAACTTGTCTTCGAGTGTGAACGTCGCCAGACTATCCGCGCCCGATGCGCTGGCCTTGATCTGACCAATCTGCGTGACGGTTTCGGTTGAGCTGCCCGCAGCGGGCATCACTTTATTGATATGCAATGTTGCCTGCCCGCCCTGCGGCAGATGAGCCTGCACGGTAAAAGCGTGCGTGTCGGGCTGGTCGTTTGCCGCTTCGTCCGCTGGCATTGCCATAAACGTGGCGTCGGCGTACTGGATGTCCCATTCGTCGAACGTGAGCTGGCGGAAGTACGGCTCGCCGTCGGAAAGCGGACGTGTGGGTGCGGTTATGGCGGTGCCGCCCTGGATACGCGCAAGGGGAATCTCGACATCACGGTAGCCCGCCATGCTAATGGAGATGCCGCCGTTAAAGTCGTACGCGTCAAGGAGCGTTGCCTCGTCCACGTAGCCTTCCGAAAGAGGGGCGACCTCAAAGATGGCCGTGCCTTCGTCATCGGTCGTGGCGGTTAGCTGCTTGCCTACGGCATAGCGCGATGTGAGCGTGACCTGGGCACCTGCGATGGGCGTATTCTTGTTGGCGACGTCGACCACGACCACACCAAACATGGTGCGCGAGAGAACGAGCACCTTGAAGGGGTCTTCTTCGTCGGCATAGGCCGCGGTGGGCGCGAACGGCAGCAGGAAGGCATTTTCGCTTCCCGGCACGCGAGGCAACATAATGCTCGCCAGCGAGGACGCTCCAGCAACAAGTAACGAACGGCGATCAAGCATCTTGGGCTCCCATCCCGCAAATATCGGTGGAAATAATCCAATTTTGCGAGAAGACGCTTCGTGGCGGTAGTGCCGTTCAAGGGTCAAAATGTCCAAATTGATCGAGCGAAGCGCCGGGTTCCGGAACGCGTTCGATGCGCTTGGCAGCCCGGTCGCTAACGCAACATGTGCGCGACCAGCTCGGCGCGTGTGCCGATGCCAAGCTTTGCGTATACGCCGGATAGGCGGTTTTTGACGGTGCCCGGCGATACTCCCATATGGCCTGCGATTTCAGCGTTGGTCCATCCGCGGCAGGCGAGCATGGCCATGGTGAACTCTGTGGTCGTTAAATCGTCGGCAACGTCCTCGCCCGAATCGGGGTTGTGGATGCGCCGCCAGCCGTAGCTGAAGCGGTACGTGATCTCGATGATGCGTGCGAAGTCGTCAGGGTATTGCGTTTTTAGGCATGCCTCGATGAGCCCCTGCAAAAGGCCGTGGTGCTCGCCAATGAGCTCGATAAGGCCGTCGGGGCGCGCAATGTCCCAAGCGGCTCCAAAATGCGCTTTTGCGGCGTCGATGTCCTTGAGGCTCATGCATGCCATGGAAGCTGCCAGGTGCAGGAACAGTTCCGAGATGGGATAGCTTCCCTGTTTCATAATTAGGGCGTTTTCCGCCATGCCCAGGCTGCGGCCGTATTCGCCGCGCAGATACAAGGCGTGCGCCATCACGTAGCTGGCGAACAGTCGCAGGCCTTCGGGTAGGTGCGCCGCAAGTGGATAAAACTCTTCGGCAGAATACGGGGAAGGCAAGTGCAGCAGGACGCTCGCGGCCGAGGCGAACAGGATATGCGTGGCGTGGACGGCGGGCGATTCCTCGTCGGCCGGCGTATCGAGGATGCCCGCAAGGCACCGGCGGGCGTCGGCGATACGGTTGAGCGACAGACTGGCGTATCCGCAGATAAAGCATGCGGAATAGCGCAGCGCGGGATCGGTGACGTCAAGATAGGGGTGCGCCGTCTTGGCGGCGAGTGCGGCCTGTCCGCGAAAGTACAGCGCTTCTGCCGTGGCGATGGCGCGTGAATCGGGGTCGGAAATGCCTGCAACCGCAGCGTCAATCTGCCCCGGCACAAAGGCGGTGCACATCAACGGCATGGGAACGCATGGGTAGCCATCGCAGTCCATCTTCCATCTCCCAACAGCTGGCAACAATAGCAGCAATTGTACTCCTGTTGCTCGGGACCCCTTTTGTTTTACTGTTCGGGTAACGCTGCGGATCGTTTTGGAAGGCTTACGAGCATAGTGGTCCCGTTCTCGGAACTTGTTTCGACCTCTACCGTGCCACCGTGAAGCGCTGCAATCTCCCAAACGAGCGCTAGTCCGAGTCCTGCGCCGCCGTATGCCCTGCTGCGGGATTTGTCTAGGCGAAAGAACGGTTGGAAGATGCTCTCACGGTACTGCTTGGGTATTCCCGGGCCCTCATCTTTGACTCGCAGGAGCACGTGGTTGTCGCTGTCGCTGATGGAGACGTTGACAGACGAGCCGGAGCGGCTGTAACGGATGGCGTTTTCGACCAGATTAAACACCAGCCGATAGAGGAGCGTATCACTTCCGATTGTCAAAGCGTCTCCGGCGTAATCGAGGGTTACGTCCTTATTCTCGGCAAGTGGCGCAAGGTCGGTGAGGACCTCTTCGGACAAGGGACCAAGTTCCACATCGTCCTCGCAAGGAACGCTGCGGAGCTCACTCATCTCGAGCAACACCTTGGTCATTCGAGACATGCGCTCGGTTTGTTCTTGTAGCAGGCCGAGCAGCTCGGCTGTTTCGGGTTGTAAGTTGGAGCGCTCGGAGACAAACAGCTCGATCTGTGCCTGCATAAGGGCGAGCGGGGTTCGCAGCTCGTGCGCGGCGTTGCCGGTAAATTGACGCTGCGCGGAGAAACCTTCGCCAAGACGGGCGATCATGTCGTTGAAAGAGGCGCTGCATCGTTGTAGCTCGGTGGGCACATCTTCACTGAGTCTGATTTCGCTTAGGTTGTCAGGCTGCACACGCTCAACCTGGGCTGCAAAAGCCCGTAGCGGTTTGAGCGCATGGCCGCTCACAAAGTATGCCAGCACGCCGCCAAGGAGTGTTACTCCAGCCGTGATGTACCAGGCCGTCGTGCCGAAAGACTCCTGTGCGTCGTTTACGACGATCGTGACCTCGTCATCGAGGGCAGCTTTCGTTGGGTCGAACGCCTGGGGCGAATCTTCGCCGGTTGCGTTAAAGGCCGAGATGTCACTGCCGATGGCATCCATGTAGCGCATGCCCGTATAGCCGACCAGGCAGTTCGTCAGCACGCACGCTGCGCACGTGAGCAGTGCCGTCATAATCGTTATGCGCCATTGAAGCGAAAGCCTTTTCATTCGCTATCCTCCATAACGTAGCCCTCTCCAATCCGATTGCGAATCGGGTCGTATCCCAAAACGCTGCGCAACTTTTTTCGGAGTGACGAGATATGAACGCGGGTTGCGTTGCTAAAGCTGTTCACGCTGCTATCCCAAACGTGCTCGATAAGCTCCTCTTGACTTACCGGACGTCCCTGATTAAGCATCAGGTATTCCAAAATTCCCGTTTCCTTGCGCGTAAGAGATAAAGCCTCGCTGTTCACGGAAGCGATGCGCGCCTTGGTGTCAAAGCGGAGCTTTCCGCAGGTTAAAACTATGTCGCTTTGTGTAAAGCGTCTGAGGGTAAGGCTGCGAATTCTTGCCGCAAGCTCGTCCAGATGAAACGGCTTGGTGAGGTAATCGTTGGCGCCGGCATCGAGTCCGGCGACTTTATCGGATACTTCGCCACGTGCGGACAGAATCAGTACCTTGGTCTCGCAGTCAGTTTTCCTAAGTTCCCTGAGTACGGTCATGCCGTCGATACGGGGAAGGTTGAGGTCGAGTACCACGAGGTCGAAGGCCTCAACGTCCAGTAGGTCGAGCGCCTCCTGTCCGTCGTGACAGCAGTCGACACTGTACGCCAAGTTTCGCAAGCTGCGCGCGATTGCATCGCACAGTGCTCGCTCGTCTTCGACGATCAAAATACGCATAACAGTCTCCTTGCACATTCCAAATCGCGCTTAACACGGATTTTATAGTCGATATGGTCCAATGGTCGCGTAACGAAAGGAGTGGTCAGGTTGTTCAAAGCGGTAAAACCCGTGGTACAGGTCGCTTTGTTGATCGTCGGAATTGCCATGGTGTGCTTTGGCGTTATGCGTGGCGAGGCGGATGCCGTGCTGGCCAAAGCGATTAGGCTGTGCTTGGAGTGTATCGGAATTGGATAAAAGAGAAAACACTGCGTCGCATGTTTTGGCCCGATTTCGCGGATTCATCCAGGCGGCGGCGACGCTGGTCACCAACATTCACCTGCCAAACTTTGCCAAAGTCGGCATCTATCAGGGTGCGGGAAAAACAGTCTGCGTACCTGGACTTAATTGCTATTCGTGCCCCGCGGCATCGGGTGCGTGCCCCATCGGGTCGTTCCAGTCGGTGGTAGGTTCATCCAAGTTCAACTTTTCTTACTATGTTACCGGTACGCTCATTTTGCTCGGCGTGCTGCTGGGACGCTTTGTATGCGGCTTTCTATGCCCGTTTGGCTGGCTGCAGGAGCTGCTTCATAAGATTCCCGGCAAAAAGTTCTCCACGAAAAAGCTCAAGCCGCTCACGTACATCAAGTACGTCGTGCTGCTGTTTGCCGTGGTGCTGCTGCCCGTCTTGGTGGTTAACGACGTGGGCATGGGCGACCCGTTCTTTTGTAAGTACATCTGTCCGCAGGGCGTACTCGAGGGCGCCATTCCGCTGGCCATTGCCAACGCCGGCATTCGATCTGCGTTGGGACATCTCTTTACTTGGAAACTTGCCGTTCTCATTGCCGTGGTAGTGCTGAGCGTTTTGTTCTACCGCCCCTTCTGCAAATGGATTTGTCCACTCGGCGCATTCTATGCGCTCATGAATAGGGTGTCCCTACTGGGGATTCGGGTTGACGCATGCAAATGTGTCTCGTGCGGCAAGTGCTCAAAGGTTTGTCAGATGGACGTTGATGTGGTCCGCGCGCCCAATCATGCCGAATGTATCCGGTGCGGAAAGTGCATCGGGGCCTGTCCCGTCGACGCCATCAGCTATCGCTATGGCCTGGATGTGTTGGCGGAAAAGCTTCCCTTGACCGCCGATAAAAAGTAAACAAGCTTCGACAAAACGGAGGAATGACCATGAAGCTTTCTAAGATTGCGGCCCTGTTTATGGTGCCGGTATTGGCCTTGTGCCTTGTGGCATGTTCGGCGCCCGGTGGCAATGCGAGCGAATCTGCGAGCTCCGATCCTAAGATTGCAGAACTCACTGCGCAGGAGCCGACCAATGCCGACGAGGCCGCCGAGCTGTATGCGAAGCTCATGAAAAAGGAGAACGATATCCTTTCGAGTGATAACGCGCTGTGGGAAAAGGTATTCAATGCGGCAAATAAAGACTCGGTAATGATTGAGGACGGCAGCAATTACGGCGATTTCCTGCTCAAGACCATCGACGGCGCCAAGGATGAGTTTACGGCGGATGAGCTTAAGACGCTCAAGGCCGGTGCGCAGCAGATCAAGGAGATCGAGGACAAGCTCGAGAGCTTGGAGAAGGAGTTCCCCGGCTGTGGAAACACGCCGAGCGAAGGCGAGAGCGTCGACGCTTCGGCCGCTGGCATGACGGCTGACGCCAATGCTTCGAGCGAGGCGACGAAGTTCCCCAGCTTTACGGGCAAGGACCTGGATGGCAACGACGTGAGTAGCGACGAGCTGTTCTCTAAGAACAAGGTCACCGTCATGAACTTCTGGTTCACCACTTGCAAACCGTGCGTGGGCGAGCTGGGCGATCTTGAGAAACTGAATCAGGAGCTTGCCAAGAAGGGCGGCCAGGTCGTAGGTGTCAATTCCTTTACGCTCGATGGCAACAAGGGCGAGATTGCAGATGCCAAGGACGTGCTGAGCAAGAAGGGCGTGACATATAAGAACATCTGGTTCAAGTCGGATAGCGAGGCCGGTAAGTTTACGTCAAATTTGTTCTCGTTCCCGACAACGTATGTCATCGATCAGAATGGCAACATCGTAGGGGATCCAATCGTGGGAGCCATCAGCTCCGCTGAGCAGCGCGCAGCGCTCGACAAGCTTATTGACCAGGCGATTGCGAATAGCGAGCAGTAGAAAACGCGTAAAGCATGGCGAAGACCGTGCGCCGCTGTGCGAAGTAGTCCGCTACCTTTCAAGACAAGCTCCACCATGTAGAGGTCCCGCTCGGGACCTCTTCTTTTGGGCGCCGTCCCGTTCGTTTTTTGATGCGGTTCCCTACATTCCTCACTGGCGCCGGCAAAAAAGGGGATAGAGTAGGACAAACGCGTCGAATACGAACGGCGGGGGAGCGGGCGAGCGCGCCCGCGCGAGAGAGGTTGCCGTCCATGCTGGATCTCAGGGTTATTTGCAAAAGGTACGTTACGCAGTCGTTTACGCAGGTAGCGCTCGACAGCGTAAGCCTGTCTTTTCGCGATAACGAGTTCGTAGCCATTCTGGGTCCCTCGGGTTCGGGTAAGACTACGATGCTCAACGTCATCGGTGGACTCGATCATTTTGATTCGGGCGATCTGCTGATCGACGGCATCTCGACCAAGGACTTCAACGACCGCGATTGGGATGCCTATCGCAATAATCGCATCGGCTTTGTGTTCCAGAGCTATAACCTCATTCCGCATCAGAGCATTTTGGAAAACGTGGAGTTGGCGCTTACGCTCACGGGCGTGGGGCATGCCGAGCGCCGCCAACGTGCACGCAAGGCGCTCGAGGCAGTCGGTCTGGGCGAGCACGTTGACAAGCGCCCGAGCCAGCTTTCGGGCGGGCAGATGCAGCGCGTGGCCATTGCCCGCGCCCTGATCAATGACCCCGAGATTGTGCTGGCTGACGAGCCGACCGGCGCCTTGGATTCAACGACGTCCGTCCAGGTCATGAATTTGCTCAAGGACGTTGCGCGCGACCGTCTGGTCATCATGGTCACGCACAATCCCGAGCTGGCGTACAAGTACGCCACGCGCATTGTCAACCTGGCGGACGGCAAGGTCACCGACGATTCCGACCCCTTTGATGTTGCCAAGGCCGCGCGTCGCGAGGCCAAGCCCACGCGCAAAACCTCGATGAGCTTTGTGACAGCGCTGGGGCTTTCGGCGCGAAACCTTTTGACCAAGAAGGGCCGTACGGCTATGACGGCCTTTGCTGGTTCGATCGGCATTATTGGCATCGCGGCGATTCTGGCGCTCTCCAATGGCGTAAACGGCTACATCAAAAAGGTCGAGGAGGACACACTCTCGAGCTACCCGCTTACGATTTCCAAACAAGATTACGACCTGTCGTCCATGATGGGCGGGCATGGGGCCACGGATGACGATACGTCCAAGAACGAGGGTTCGTCCGACGACGGCACCGACGGCAAGGCTCAGGGGACCGATAAGATCCCTGTGGTCACGGCCGTAAAGGATATGTTCGCAAGCGTTAAGTCCAACGACATGACGAGCTTTAAGGCATGGCTCGATGCCGGTGGCGACGGCATCGATAAAGAGGTCAACGCCATTCAGTACGGCTACGGCGTGACGCCGGTTGTCTATCGTGCCGGCAAGGGCGATGAGAAGCCTGTCCGGCTGGTGCCCAACGCCATGACCGAGGCCATGAGCGGAGGCGCGAGCTCGGCGGCAACGGTGAGCATGGATTCCATGGGAACCTCGGTCTTTAACGAGATGATTGACGATCAGAGCCTGCTCGACAGCCAGTACGATGTCGTTGCCGGCCATTGGCCTACGTCCGCCAACGAGGCCGTGATGGTGCTTTCGAGCCGCGGAACGGTGGGCGACTACACGCTCTACAGTATCGGCGCGCTGGATATCGATGAGCTTAACGACCTGGTTAACAGTGCCATGACGGCCGACGGCAAGGTCAAGACGCCCAAGACCGGCAGCGACTTTACCTACGACGATGCACTGTCCACGACGTTTAAGGTGTTGTCGCCGGCCGATGCCTATCGCAAAAACGAAGAGACCGGCATGTGGACTGACATGTCTGGCGACGCCGACTTTATGAAAACCAAGGTTGCCGACGGTATTGACGTGCGCATTGTGGGCGTGGTGCGACCCAACGAGACGGCAAACGCGAGCGCATTGTCCCCGGGCATTGTCTATACGCATGCGCTGACTCGCCAGCTTATGGAGCGTGCTGCCGATTCGCAGATTGTGCAGGAGCAGCTTGCCCACCCCGAGACGGATGTCTTTACGGGCAAAACCTTCGACGAGCTGCAGGGCGAAGCCAAGCAGGGCGTGGATTTGGGCAGTATGTTCAGCGTAGACGAGGCGGCACTGAAGAGCGCGTTCTCTCTCGATGCATCTGCGCTCTCGGGCGCAGCCGGCGGTATGGACCTTTCTGGTCTCGACTTGTCCGGGCTGGACATTGACCTTTCGGGTGTTGGGAGGGACATCGACTTTAGTGACATCATGGCCAAAGCGCCGGCCCCAGATTTCTCGGGCATCTTTGACGGTCTGGAACTCACACCCGAGCAAATGCAGCAGGTGGGAGCACTTGCCAACCAGCTGTTTGAGGGCTTTATGCGCTCTGATCAGTTTAAGGCGCTGTCACCCGAAGACCTTAAAGACGCGTCAAAGCTCGCTGCCGCATTCTCGGCATATCTTGAGAATGATGCCGCAGCCCAGCAAATTTTGGCACAGCTCAAAGCGCTCGGCGGCGATGCCCTGGCCGAGCGTCTGCAGCAGGTGATGGGCGACTATGTGCAAAAGCAGCTGGCTCCGTATTTGCAGCAGTCTATGGATCAGGTGATGAAGGCGGTCAGCGAGCAGATTGCGACGACGGTATCAACCCAGCTCAAGGCGGGTGCGGCAGGGCTCATGGACCAAATGGCGACGCAGATGTCTTCGAGTTTTGCCAACCTGGCGAGCGCCATGCGCGTGGATGCGGGCGCCTTTGCTCGTGCCATCCACTTCAACATGGACGCCGAGGACCTGAGCTCGCTCATGATGAGCTATGCCAAGGCGTCGAAGCTCACCTACGACAACAATCTGACCACGTTGGGCTATGCGGACGAGGCGGACCCCATTTCGGTCAAGATTTTCCCGCGCGACTTTGAGGCCAAGGAGCGCGTGCTCGATCACATCGATGCGTACAACAAGCAGGTCAAAGCTGCTGGCCACGACGAGCAGGCAATCTCGTACACCGACTACATGGGCATCATCATGGGTTCGGTGACCGACATCGTGAACACCATCAGCTTGGTGCTCATCGCATTCGTGAGCATCAGCCTGGTCGTGAGCTCCATCATGATCGGCATCATCACCTACATCAGCGTACTGGAGCGCAAAAAGGAGATTGGCATCCTACGCGCGATCGGCGCGTCGAAGCGTAACGTGGCCAACGTATTCAATGCCGAGACCTTTATCGAAGGTCTCATTGCCGGCGTCTTTGCTATTGTCGTCGTGGTGGCCGTGAGCTTTCCGGTTAATGCCTGGGCGCTTGCGGCCAAACAGGTACCCAATCTGATGAGCCTGCCCGTGCAGGATGCGCTGATGCTCATTGCAATTTCTGTGTTGCTGACGGTTGTTGCCGGCCTGCTGCCGGCTCGCAGCGCATCCAAGAAAGACCCTGTGGAAGCCCTGCGTTCCGAATAATGTGACAAAGGGGCAGTCCCTTTGTCACATTGGGGGCCCAATTACCGTTCGGCACGTTAAGGGTCCCCGCTCCCCGCTTAACACTTGACGAAGAATCTCCATCTTTATATACCTATCGGTAGGCATATAGGTTGCATTGCCGATAGAAACGGAGTAACCATGACTCTCATCGCACCAGCCGAAAAGGACCGCCCCCGTGAGAGCGGCGCATTTGCTTGGATTGTCGTTATTGCGCTCGGTTTAATGTCTGCGGGAACAACCGGCACCTACAGCATCATTGCCGGCTCATTCATCGCTCCTGTATGTGAAGACCTGGGCTTTGACTACACTTCTTTCTCTTTCTATTTCACCGCGATTCTTCTTGGCCTTGCGCTTGGGCTTCCGCTTTTGAGTCGTTTCATTCCAAAAGTAATCGGCAAACCATGGCATATTTGCGTTGAACTCGTCCTTATTGCCGCCGGCGCCGCAATGGCGTTCTACACCGAGGTCTGGATGTTCATCGTCTCCGCCGCAGTGATCGGCATCTGCTTTTCGTTCACAACGGGTGTCTGCATGTCCGATGTCATTGACCAATGGTTCAGTAAATCGTCTGGTCTTGCCATCGGCCTTGCGTGGGGCGTTAATTCTCTCTGCACGCTGCTATTGAGTCCTGTCATTACACTGGTCATCGAGCAGCAAGGCTGGCGTACGGGTTACATCGTACTTGCGGCCGTTTCTGCAGCCATGATATTGCCCACAAGCGCATTTATCATTCGCCTTAAGCCTCCTGATCGCAATATGCTTCCGTACGGAGAGACTACCTCCGAAACCCATGAGAGCTACAGCGCCGATGAAAAGGAAGATGTCTCTTCGGGCATGGCGCTCCGCGATGCCGCGAAAACGCCATCTTTTATTCTCTGTGCCCTTCTGCTCTGCGTGGCGCAACTCACCTGCTGCATGAACCAGCTGTTCCCGACCTATGCAAGCGAGGTCGGCTTCAATCCCATCGTGGGAAGCCTAATGGTTTCGGCGGCCTCGCTCTCCGATATTTTCCTAAATCCCTTCGTAGGCAAAACATGCGACAAGCTCGGTGCTATTAAAGCAACGGTCGCATGGACGGGAGTCAGCATTCTTTCATTCCTACTTCTCATCTTTGGCGGAAGCAACGAGACCGTTTCCATCATCGCGGCCGGCGTAAACGACGTCATGTTCGCCATCGTTGGAACTGCAATGCCGATGATTCTCCTCTCGCTCTTCGGATCACGCGATTTTGGAAGGATCTATTCGATTATTTGCTCAGCGGGCTATGTTGTCGGAGCTTTCGGAATGCCAGTCATGATGAAGGTTTACGGTATGGCAGGGTCTTTCCAAGGAGTATTCGTCTTCTGTATCATCTGCAACCTTCTGATTGCGACATTTGCTTTAGTTTCCGGTCTCCTCAATAAGACTACCGCGAAATAACCTGACCAACGAACTGCCCTTCAGCCCTGTCATTTGTCTCCGCAAGTTAAAACGAAATTGGGGCCGATTCCAACATAGCTGGAATCGGCCCCAATTTCTATTCAACAACTTTTGCAATCATCGCGAACACGGGTTTCGAACCATTCCGCGACCCCGCAAGTCGTCGCATCGCGCTTGCCAAGGTGCCTCTGTTATTACGCGCCTATTTAAACATGAGTTCGACGATCCCTGCCCAAACAGCCTTTTCATCGATGTCTTCATCTTGGGCAACGGTATTGCTCGCTCCCTCAAGTACGGTGTAAAGAATCTGCACGTACAGCATGACGTCTGTTTCATCGGAAAACGCGCCAATTTCTAGGCCATGGAGAAGGATGTCTTTAAGCGCGTCCATAGTTCGGTTGATCGCCGTTGCCTGACGTTCCTGAACTGCAGGGATTCGATTTGCCTGAATACTGACCTCGGCCAGCACGCGACGGCGCTTTTCATCACTACGATAGCCACCTATAACCGAATTGCCGAGCTCGATAAGCGCCGCCTTGAATCCGTCCCTATCGACTATTAGCGAGTAGTCGCGCTGATAGTCGATAGTCGGAAACATACTATCTAAGAGCGTGGTGAAAATATCCTCTTTAGAGGGAAAGTAGTAGTACACCGATGGCTTGGATATACCGACACGGTCGCAGATTTTTCCAATGGACGCCTTGTCGTAACCGACTTCTGCCACAAGATCATACATTGCGTCCAATATTTTTCCCTTTGTGCTCACGCTTCACTTCTCCATTGCAAATCACTTCCGCATTGCCAACATTATTAAGAATGGCAACGGAACATCAATTCGTGTCCAAACACGACCACTATAAACGGTGAACGGTAGGTATCGACAGGCGAATGGCAATTATACAAAAACACCTACCGAACGGTAGGTATAGTAGTACTATAGCTGGTGTAACCCCGCTATTGTCGCGGCCGGACAGCATTGCGGGAAACCCGACGGAAGGACCAACCATGTACGAGAACTATCGTATGCCGGGCGAGTTTGAGAAGCGCTCCAACGTCTATGTGACATGGCTTCCCGATTACATTCGCGCAGAGGGCTTCGATAATCGCCAGCCCTGCGTTGACGTAATTAAAGCTTTGCTTGAGTATGGCGATGTTACGGTCAACCTCAACTGTGGCACCCCCGGCTCCTACGAGGAAGCCTGCTCGCGCCTTAAAGAAGAAGGGGTGGATCTCGACCGTATCCAGATTACGCAGTTCGAAGACTCCAACTTCTACGTTCGCGACAACGGCCCCAGCATCATGGTCGACGACGAAGGCCATTCCTATATGGTCAACCCCGCTTGGACCTATTATGGCGTGTGGGACAAGAACTCCCCAGAGTGCCAGTCCGCACGCAGGGCAGCTGTTCACATGGCGGTTGCGCTCGGGTGCTTCGATATCGTCAATTCCGAAATGGTTTCGGAGGGCGGCGACCGCGAGTTTGACGGTCACGGCACCCTGATCGCCATCGAGGACACGGAATGCCGCAAGCGCAATCCCGAGTTCTCAAAAGAGGAAGTGGAGGCCGAGTACAAGCGCATCTACAACCTCAACAAGGTTATCTGGCTGCCGCAGCCTATGCTTGAGGACGACGACTATCGACTGGGCATCCTCGACGAGAAGGAAGATGGAACTCCTGTCTTCGGCATGAGCTTCGCCGCCCACATCGATGAGATGTGCCGCTTTATCACCCCGAACAAGATTCTTCTTGCCGAGGTATCCGATGAGGAGGCCGCCTCGAGCAAGGCGGGCGCGGAATCGCGTCGTCGCATCGACGCCGCCTACGAGATTCTACGCGCCGAGACGGACTGGGAGGGCAAGCCCTTCGAAATCGTCCGCATGCCCACTGCCGAGCCGATCGAGGTTGTCATCGCCCCCGGCGACGAGGACTACGAGCTGTATAAGGGCTTCATCGACGAAATGGGCGGCAAGTTCATGGATGGCACCCCTTGGCCCGAAGGCCCCGTTCACTTTTATGCCGCAGCAAGCTACTGCAACTTCCTCATCTGCAACGGCGTCGTTCTTGGCCAGCGTTATTACCACGAAGGCATGAGCGAAGTCGTGAAGGAGAAGGACGAGCAGGCCAAGGCGGTTCTTGAGAGCTGCTTCCCCGATCGCAAGGTCATCATGATCGACTCTCTCGCGCTTAACCTGTCCGGCGGCGGCGTGCACTGCTGGACCAAGGACGTGGCCGCCAGCTGCTAGCAAGTTCTTAAACTTGCGCTGCCTGATCCAAGCGCCACATTTACAGTCCCCGAGGGATATCCGTGTTTCCCTCGGGGGCGCATTCGACACTTACCCATCAAACAATTGAAAGGAAATAGGCATGAACAACAGCCTTCGCGGTCGCGACTACCTCAACATCCACGATCTTTCCTCTGAGGATTTCCGTTACCTCATCGATCTTGCCTGGAACCTCAAGGCCCAGAAAAAGTCCGGTGTCGACCAGCGCTACTTCCCCGGCAAGAACGTTCTCGCCAACTTTGAGTGGGGCTCGACCCGCACTCGTTGCGCCTTTGAGACCTCTTGCAACGACCTGGGCATGGGCTTCACCTATCTGACCAACTCCCACATGGGCGATTGCGAGACCATCGAGGATGCCATGCGCGTCTTCAACGGCATGTATGATCTCATTGTCTATCGTGCACAAAAGGACGAGCAGTTCCTCTATGATGTCGCCGACTTGGTCGATATTCCAGTCATCAATGCCCTCACCCTCGGCGATCACCCGACCCAGATGCTCGCTGACGCTCTCACGATGGAGGAGCAGTGGGGTGGTCTGCGCACGAGCCGTGGCAAGAAGATGGCCTTCGTTGGCAACTGCGCCGGCGCCCCCGTGTGGTATGGCCGTCTGTGCGCGATGCTCGACATGGACTTCCTCGCCATCGGCCCCGACGACCTCCGTCACCAGATGTGCAAGGAAATGATCGAGGAGGTTGAGGCCTGCTACGCCAAGTACGCGCCTAACAGGACCTTCACCATCACCTCTGACCTTGATGCTCTGGACGGTGTCGACGTAATCGTTACCGAGGAGTGGCGCTACATCAACCCCGAGTGCGGCGACGAGGTTCTGGACCCCGACGACTACAACTCTTGGCTTGGCGACGCCGAGTCCCTGTACCCCTATCGCGTCACCAGTGAGCTGTGCAAGCGCACCAACAACCCCGACATCTTCTGCATGCACGAGCTCCCCTCTGTTCACAACGCAAATCACCGCGTTGGCAAGATGTTGCTCGACCAGTGCAAGAACGACCTGCATCGTGAAATCATCACCGAGGGCTTTGAGATTGCGGACGAGTGCTTTGAGGCCAACGCGTCGGTCATCTTCCGTGAGGCAGAGAACCGTCAGCACACCATTAAGGCCGTTATGTGCGCCCTTCTGGGTCTCTAGGAGCTGTATCAATGGAAAATGCAAAGTTAAAGAGCAGCAAGGTTTACGCATGGGTTCTCGTGATCGCGCTCGGCCTCATGTCTGCCGGTACGACCGGATCCTATAGCGTAATCGCTGGCTCCTTCGTCGCGCCCGTGTGCGAGGAGTTCGGATTTGACTACTCCATCTTCTCGTATTACTTCACTGCAACGCTCATTGGTCTTGCAGCGGCTCTTCCGTTTGTCGGAAAACTCATCCCCAAGGTTGTTGGCAAGTTTTGGCTCCCCGTCGTCGAGCTTATTCTGCTCGCCGCTGGCGCAGGCATGGCCTTCTACACCGAAGTCTGGATGTTCATCGCAGCTGGTGCTTTGATTGGCGTTTGCTTCGCCTTCACTACCGGCGTCGCCATGTCCGATGTTATTGACCAGTGGTTCAAAAAATCTGGCGGCCTGGCAATTGGTCTCGCTTGGGCAGTGAACTCGATTTACATGCTCATCATGAGTCCCGTCATCACCTCTGTCATTGAGGCTGCTGGCTGGAGGACTGGTTATCTGGTGCTCGCTGGCGTCTCCGCCGTGCTCATTCTTCCCGCTTCCATCCTGATTATCCGCTATAAGCCCCAGGACAAGGGCATGCTGCCCTATGGCTATGTCGAAGGCGAGACGGTCGCCGAGACCGAGGAGACGACCGAGGATAGTGCACGTGGCGTTAGCTACGCACGCGCTATTAAGTCGCCTGCATTCTTTTTCTGCATCGGCTTCCTCTGCCTCGTTCAGCTTACTTGCTGCATGAACCAGCTGTTCCCCACCTATGCCGCCGAGGTCGGCTTTAGCCCCATGGTGGGTGGCTTCATGGTTTCCGCCGCATCGCTGTTCGACCTGTTCCTCAACCCGATCGTCGGTACCACTTGCGATAAGTTTGGCAGCACCAAGGCCATTCTGAGCTGGCTCGCCGTCTCGATTCTCTCCTTTGTCATGCTCATGATGAGCAGCGGCAACTCGACGCTCAGCATTCTTGCTGCCGGTGTTAACGACGTCATGTACGTCATCGCCGGCACCGCTCTGACCGTTTTGGTGATGGACGTCTTTGGCTCCCGTGACTTTGGTCGCATCTTCGCGCTCATCTGCTCCGTGGGCTATATCGTCGGCGCCTTTGGCATGCCCGTCATGATGAAGGTATACGAGCTTGTCGGCTCCTTCCAGGGCGTTTTCATCTTCTGTATTGCATGCAACGTCATCATCGGTCTGTTCTTGCTGCTGGCAAAGAAGACTGGTAAGAGCCTCTCTTGGGACGAATAGTTCGATTCGTCTTAGTCATACGCTGTAGGAGTTAATCTGCAGCAGCTTTAGGGCATCGGCTAACGCCGGTGCCCTTTTTCATGGAATGTGACAAAGGGACAGTCCCTTTGTCACATTGGGCGCCTAGCTCGTTTTGCCCACCAACGTGATACGGATGCTTGGATGGGTGTACTCGTCAAACTCGTCCTCGGGCTCCGTGTCAAACGAATAGTACGTTTTGATGGGGTTGTCACTCGTCCTGATGGAGATTCTCTCGTAGAGCGAACCGTTCAAAAAAGCCTGCCTAAACTCTTCGGGGAGCTTTTGCGGTGCTAGGAGCTCGGGACTCATGGTCTTGACGTCTACGGTTTGGACGACAGAGGAAAGTTCGTCCAAGTCGAGCTCGATGCGGGCGAGGTTGTCCTCAAGGCTCGCGTCGGGGTCGATCTCTGCTATGTAACTCACTTCCTTGAGCGTTCCCTTGTTGTCAAAGTCCAGATACGTATAGGTCTTCTGGGCGTCGGAGTCGCCTTCGTGCAGATAGCCGCGGACATGATAGCCGTAATCTTGATATCGCTCGTAGGGGTCATCGGCGGACACGTACTCGCATGCGGGCTCTAGCGTCTTGCGGGCGATGGCGATCTGCTCGGCCGCGGCCGCGGCATTCTCCTGCATCTCGATGTTTCCCTGTGCCAGCTGCGGGATATAAGCACCGCACACGATTGCGAGGGGCAGCGCCACAAGTGCGATGATCCACTTTTTTGCACGGGGGATAGGCACGCTATAGGCCTCCGCCATGGCCTTTGCGTTGGCATAGCTTTCGGTAAGTACGTCCGCTGCGGTGGCGACGGCGCCTACGGCAGCGGCGACTTCTGCCGCGCCGCCCAGGTTGCGCACGGTCGCGTTATCGCTGTTCTTAAGCAGGCGCGCGGCAGCCTGCGTACCGATAACGCCTGCGATTTGTGCCGAGCGGTCTTTCTCGGTCTGCTCGACGACGAGTCGGTGCTGCATTTCCTTCCACTGCTTGCCGCGCATGCCAAAGCGCGGCGCGAGCGCGCAGTAGCAGAATATGACGAGCTCGATGGCAGTGAGCGCCAAGGCGGTCATCATGCCCGTCTCTTGGAAGCCTTCGTGATGGAAGACGATATCGTCGATCATTTCGAAGGGAATGATCAAAAAAGGCAGCACGAACGCCATGGCAAGCGCTGCACCGGCAATCTTGGGATAGATGCAGTATCGCTGGATACGCTTGCGTTCTTGTTCGGAAATTGTTGCCATGGCTGGTCCTTGGTGTCGTAACGGTCGTTGCGGCGCATGGGGCGCGGGGCGCATCAGTTTGAGCTAGCGCTGGATAAGAACATAGAGCAAGATGCTCATCGCGATGAGCAAGAAGCCTGCGATGTTAAACATCAGTGTGGCAAAGTTGCCCACGATGGGGCGTTCGACATAGCTTTTGTCTGGGTTGCTGGGGTTGTAGTACACGGTCATTTGGCTACCGAGGGGCCAAAGCTGCTCCGCGAGGGTGCCTAGGCGGGCGATGGGGCCTGTCTGCACGTGCAGCCAGCCCTTGGCGTCTTCGTAGGCGGTGGCTTGCGTGCGGATGGGGAGTCCCGACAAGCTTTTGGTCTTTATGCCACGGAATTGTTTTTTCGCGCGGTATTGCGTGCCGTCGACGGTGTATTCCAAAACGGGATACATCCTGCCTTCGCCCATAAAGCGATGGTCGATGACCGTTCCCATGGTCACGGCGGTACAGGCCTTGGCGTTCTTGCGAGCGACGGCTTTCATGAGCGCGCTCACTCCGATAAGCAGGATGCCGATGCCCCCAACCAAGATGAGCACGAGCAGGGATATCTGCGAGGTGGTCACGGCGTTCTCCTTTGGCGCGATACCGTCATATGTGACCCAGTATAGAGAATCCCGCCATCGATGAGCTATTGCGGGGGGGGGGTCAATTCTGAATGTGACAAATGGACTGTTCCTTTGTCACATCGGGGACTGCGGAATCGAGGTCTAATACTTTTCCCGAGAAGTGAACGAGTGAAAACGGACTCCCGAAGCATCGACACTTTTGGCGTGCAATTTCCTGCGGTTTTGCCAGTCAAATCCTGCGGTTTTGACGCCTAAAAATGTCAATGCTTCGGGGGTCCAAATACAGCCGTTCACTTCTCGGGAAAAGTATTAGACCTCGAAATATGGGCGGCGTTCGCGAACGGCAACTAGCTTGCGTCCGGTAGCCGGCACTTGGGGCAAAGGGACTGCCCTTTTGCCCCTTCACCATTGCATCGTATCTGGTGTGGAAAAAATATCGCCTGCGTTCTCGCGCCTGCGAAGAGTTCCTGAACCGCTTGAATGGGATGTGACAAAGGGACAGTCCCTTTCTCACATTGATTTGAGAGTGGATGTTGATGAATTTATCGCTGGCCCCCATGGAGGGGATTACCGGGCATGTGTTCCGTCGCGTGCATGCGGAGTGCTTTGGCGCGCTCGATTGTTATTACACGCCGTTTTTGCCGCCGCCGCGGGTGGGCAACCGCTTTGGTGGCAAGGCGTTTAAAGAGGTCGATCCTGCCAATAACCAGGGGCTTAACGTAGTACCTCAGCTGATGTCCAAGAACGCGGACGAGTTTGTGTGGGCGGCACAGGTGCTCGCCGACATGGGTTATCGCGAGGTCAATCTCAACTTGGGTTGTCCTTCGGGAACGGTTGTCGCCAAGGGCAAGGGTTCGGGTTTCTTGCGCAATCTCGACGAGCTCGAGGTGTTCTTGAACGATGTGTGCGGGCGGTCGCCGTTGCCGGTGTCGGTCAAGACCAGGCTGGGGCTGGAGAGTGACGACGAATACGAGCGCGTGCTCGATCTGTATTGCCGCATGCCGTTGGCAGAACTAATCGTGCATCCGCGCGTACAAAAGGACCGCTATACGGGCTCGCCGCGCAAAGAGTTTTATGGCGAGACGCTGGAGCGGGCGCCGTTTCCCGTGGCCTATAACGGTGACATTTTTGATCTTGAGGGCATGTACGCGCTGGTGGAGGCCTATCCCGGAACGCGCCACATAATGTTGGGGCGCGGCCTCCTCGCGAACCCCGCGCTGGCTCGCATGGTCAAGGGCGGCCCTGCTGCAACGGCTGCTGAGCTGCAGCGTTTCCACGACACGATGTTTGCGGCATATGCGGAAGAGATTGGCGGCAATGCGGTCTTTCGCATGAAGGAGTGGTGGTTCTACGCCAAGTGCGCCTTCGCCGATCCTGTTACCGTTCACAAGATCGTACGCAAGACCAAAAAGGTCGACGAATATCGCGCCGCCGTCGAGCGCGTCTTTCGCGAGCAGCCACTTGCACCCATAGCCCGCTTCCACGGCTAGCTAGTCATTGGGGACGTTCTTTAACGACTACTCATTTAAGTGCGTCCCCAGCGACTATGTTGCAAAAGCTGTACGTCAGCACCCAAAGATGTCGAAAAAAGTCGACTTTGGATGCTGACATACACGTTTGGGTTCGGCGGGGGACTAGGCAATCCTTGCGTCAAGGGTAATGAGCTCCCTGAGCCGCTCTGCGCGTGTCTGCCCATGACGCTTTGCCTTTGCGTCAAATGCTTCAAGAACCGATTCACCCACACGTGCCGATAAAACAACGCTTGGTTCATCGGAAATCGGCGGCCTTCCCAACTTGACGGTGTGGCCCTTTGGCCACTCATCTTTTTCGTATGCCGCTGCGGCTTTTTCTAGCTCACCGGGAGCAAACCCCATCATCTTTTCGAGCTGCTTGGCGTCCATAGTGCCTCCTATCGATCGATTCCGATTTCCCTGAGCACCTTGCGCGTAGGAGGGACAAGGGCGTGGTAAATGATGTAGCCATCCCGATCGGGGCAACATCGAGCGATGAGCTCCATGAGGCGGCTTCTCTTTTTGTATACAATTTTGTAGACAAAAAGCGATATACTAGATATAACGAAACAACGAACTGAATAAAGAATACAAAAAAAGAGCCAC
>ERZ772867.763-NODE-763-length-42128-cov-8.919996_pt1 | contig 42128 bp, 37 predicted proteins | sample MGYA00511341_ERZ772867 | MGnify/ENA primary metagenome ERZ772867 (study PRJEB29015, sample SAMEA2737707) | human gut metagenome | biome: human gut; feature: human-associated habitat; material: faeces | place: China | collected 2012 ... | reverse complement strand
GGAGTATTTTGCCATTGACGGCAAAACTCTGTTGATCCTTTGCGAAGAAGGCGAAGAAGAATATGATATGGATAAACTGAAACTTACAAACACAGTTGTAGAAGTGATCGAGGATGAAGAAGATCTGACACCACAGCGTCTGGCTGCCATGGATATCATCCATCAGCCGGAGCGTGTTGTGATCGAGTACAACGGAATGTGGCTTGTAAGTAAGTTTGAGCAGATGGAGCTTCCGGAAGGCTGGGGCATTGAGCAGGAGATTACCTGTGTGGATGCAACTACTTATCAGGTTTATATGGCAAACATGAAATCTCTGTTCATGGATATGATCAGAAATACAGATATGGTTGTATTTAACCGCTGTAAAGAGGGAGATCCGCTTCCTGCATACAGACGAGGGATCAAGGTCGCAAATCAGAGTGCAGAGGTTATCTTTGAAAATGAAGAGGGCGAGATGGATGACATTTTCCTGGATGAGATGCCGTTTGATATCAATGCACCGATCATTGAGATTCCACCGGAAGATTATGGTATCTGGTTTGTGGATGCCATGGATAATCCGGATAAATATGTAGACAAAATTGTCCGCTTTAAAGGACGTGTCATGAAACCACGTGGAATGGGAAGTAAATTCTTTGTTCCGGGACGTACAGCCATGACTTGCTGTGCAGATGATACATCTTTCCTTGGATATGTTTGCAGAAGCGCTTATGCGCCGAAGCTGACGCTCTTGGCAGCCTCCACGAAGCTCGGCTCGTAGGTGTCAAAATCGTCCTTCGCGCTCGCAAACTGCACGAGCCAGAAGCCGTCGTCCGCCTGATACATCACGGCGAGGTAGCGGTACTCGACGTCCTTATCCTCGTTGTAGAAGTCATAGAGGATCGTCGGGCAGCCGTTGATGTCGTCGCCCGCGACGGGGTTGCGGCTGCTGTTGTTCTGCATGACGAGCGCGGCGTACTGCTCGAGCGTCACGTCGTTGAGTCCGGCGGCGGCGAACTGATCGTTCGTCTCGTGCAGGGCGAACACGGCGGCCGTTTTGGCGGCGTAGCACACGGTGTAGCCGTCCATGGACTGCTTGCTGAAGTCGCTCGTGAGCGTGATCGTCATGCCCTCGTCGGAGAAGGTCTTGGCCGCGGCGTCAAACGGGTTGGTGCTGCCGCAGCCGGCGAGCACGGCCACAAGCAGCAGCGTGCAGACAATGGCGGTAAAGGTACGTTTCATGTTGGTGGGTCTCCTTTTCTTTCTCTTGAAATATGACAGCGGCTCATTCGGCCGGTGTGTCCGTTTTCGGCTGGTACTGATACGGCTCCGGATCCGGTTCGGCGTAGCCGGTGGCGATGTCGAACTGTTTGATGAGCTGCGAGATGCCGAGCTTCGTCACCATCAGCTCGTCATAGGCCAGGTCGTCCGTGAAGCCGTTCTCGCGGCACTCCTCGAGCCCTTCCTTCACGTCCTCAAGCTCGGACACGCACTGCTCGTACAGATCCTCGAGCTTGCCGAGCGCCGTGGCGGTGTTGTCGCCGCTGCCCTCGACGGGGCACGCGCTCTCGAACCGGCGGCCGATGCGCACGATCGCGGCGTAGCCCGCCTGCAGCATCATGAGCGTGAGCGCGCCGGCCTGCCCGGCGGCCTCGCTCTGCTTCATGCCGGTCATCATATCCGACACGTCCTGCAGCCACTGTTTGTGCACGCCCTTGAGCTGGTCAAGGCGCTCGGTGAGCTGGGCCTCGGAGTGACGGTTGGCGGAGTAGCCGCCCTTTTTCAGTTTGCGGGTCAGACGTTCCATAGTATTTGCATCCTCCAAATGTGAATTTCGGTCAATCGTCCACGTCGAGCGCCTCAAGGCCCTTGGCGGGGATGGGGCGGCTGTCGCCGTGGCGCACAAAGAGCATCGTCACGAACGCGCCGGCCACGAAGATGGCGGCGTAGGGGAAGAGCACGGTCATGCCGAGCTTGTCCATCAGGAAACCGGAGAACATCGGCGTGACGACCTGTGCGGCCATGCTGGCCGTGTAGTAAAAGCCGGTGTAGCGGCCGACGTCGCTGCCGGAGCACATCTCCACGACCATCGGGAACGAGTTGACGTTGATGGTGGCCCAGCCGATGCCGGCGAGGCAGAACATGGCGTTCATGAGCATCGTGGGGCTCTCGGCGTTGAGAAAGGCGGCCACGCCGAACGCGACGGCCAGCATCACGACGCCGCCGAGGATGGTCTTCTTGCGGCCGATCTTGGACGCGACGATGCCGACGGGCAGGTACGCCACGATGGCGGCGGCCTGCGCGAGCATGAGCGTGAGGTTGTAGTCCTTGTGCAGGATGTTGCTCGCGTAGACGGAGTATTTCGACGTCACGGCGTTGTAGCCGAAGAACCACAGCACGATCGACAGCAGCAGGAAGATGAGCGACCGGCGCTCGGCCTTGCCGAGCTTGCCAGACCCTGCGGGCGCGTCGTCACTGTCGCCGTTATCGATGCCGAAGCGCTTGCTGTCGGCCTGCATCTCGGTCACGAACTTCGGCTCGTTGACCGTCAGGCGGAAGATCAGCAGCGCCACCAGCATGATGCCCGCGATCACGGCGAAGTACGCCGTGTAGCTCATGAGCGAGTTGCGCACGGAGCTCGTGGCGAAGGCCATGCCGATGGCCAGCACGAGGATACCGCCGGCAGTGCCCATGAGGTTGATGACGGCATTCGCCTTACTGCGCAGCGGTTTGATGGTAACATCGGGCATGAGCGCGACGGCGGGGGAGCGGAACGTGGCCATGGCCAAGAGCACGACGAGCAGCAGCGCGATAAAGCCGATGAGCGCGCCGGGGTGCTGCACGGTCGTCTGGTGGGCATAGGCCTGGCGCGCGGGCACGACATAGTTCGTGTAGTCGTGGTTCGTCACGGTCTTGCCCTCGGCGTTTGTGACCTGACTTGTGATGGCGGCAAATTCGTCCTCGGTGAACGTGTCCTCGAGCACGAACGTCTCGCCGTCGGGGGTCTTGAGCGTGCGGTCGGCCTCCTGCTGGTACACGACGCGCAGCGCGGCGGGATCGTCGATGGCGGCGGCCGCGTCGATGTTTTTCAGCTGCGCATCGTCGACGAGCGACAGGCTGATGAACGCGATGGCCGCGACGATCGTGCCGAAGACGATGAACGGCGTGCGGCGGCCGCGCCTGCCGGTGTGCTTGTCGGAGATCGCGCCGAACAGCGGCAGCAGAAACAGCGCCAGAATGTTGTCGAGCGCCATGATGACGCCGGACCACGCCTGCGACATGCCGAACTTGTTCGTCAGGATCAGCGGGATGGTGTTGTCATACGCCTGCCAGAAGGCGCAGATCAGGAAAAAGGCAAAGCCAACGCAGATGGTGCGCTTGTAGTTGAGCTTCACAGGGTTACCTCCATCAGTCTCTATCGGATTTGTCTCATTCTACAATACCTTGCCCGGCAATTCAACAGGCATTTGACGAAAAGCAGAAATTGTTGTTTAATAAGGACAAAGCAAACCGGCGGTCCGCGCCGCCGAAAGGAGGACTCGTTATGAATTGGAAAACTGCCTGCAAGATCGTCGCACCGGCCGCCGCCTGCGCGGGTGCGTTTGCGTTTCTCGTCGCGCCGGGCCGCGCCACGCGCGCGCAGAAAGCCCCGTTTTTGTACCGCAATTATGCGCACCGCGGCCTGCACACCGAGGACGGCACCGTGCCGGAAAACTCGCTCCCGGCCTTCCGCGCCGCGGCCGAGGCGGGCTACGCCGTCGAGATGGACGTGCACCTGACGGCGGACGACCAGCTCGTCGTGTTCCACGACGATACGCTCGAGCGCATGTGCGGCGTGCCGGGCGTCATTGATGATTTCACGCTCGCCGAGCTGCGCGCGCTGCGCCTCGGCGATACCGACTGCGTCATCCCGACCTTTGCCGAGGCGCTCGAAGCGCTCGGCGGCCGCGTGCCGCTGCTGCTCGAGGTCAAGCGCGGGCACAATAACCGCCGCCTGTGCGCGCTGACGCTCGCCGCCCTGCGTACTTACGGCGGGCCGTACTGCGTCGAGAGCTTTGACCCCACGATCGTCGCGTGGTTCCGGCGCAACGCGCCTGATATCCTGCGCGGCCAGCTCAGCCAGCCGCCGAAGGACTACGGCAAGGCGCTCAATAAGCCCGCGGCCGCCATCGTCGGAAACGTGCTCACGAACGTGATCGCCCGCCCGCAGTTCATCGCCTACAAGATCGGGCCGAAGCCGCTGAGCGTGCGCCTGTGTGAGGCCATGGGCGCCGCGCGCGCCGGCTGGACGAGCCGCGCCTGGACGCACGAGCGCGATTATGACATCGTCATCTTCGAGCACTACCGCCCCGGCGCATGGTTCCGCGCCGATATCTGAGAGGGTTATTCTTGATGTTCGCCTTCTCCTTGAGGAGCAGGCGGCGAGCCGTGCTCGCCGGATGAGGTGGAAGCGTTTTGGTTTCTGCCAGTACCTCATGTATCACGTTTACACACGATGAAAAAGCAACAGCAGCCACACCGGCGTTCGCCGGCGTGGCTGCTGTTGTTTGCTTGTGCTTGCACGTCCGCGGCGGATGCAGACCCGGACGCTGCAAAGTGGAAGAGAGAACACAAACGAGGGATTTGCAACATCATTTGCAAAAACGATGTTTACTGAACACATCCTAACATTTGTGTCCGAATATGTCAAGCGATTTTCAAACGTTTTTTGAATTTTTTTACGCCGTTGCGCCGCCGCGCAGGATCTGCGCCAGCTCTGCCACGTCGCGCAGGACGTATTTCGGCTGCACGTCGGACGCTTTGAGGATCGCCTCGTCCGTCTCGCCGGACATGACGAGCACGCTCTGCGCGCCCGCATTCACGGCCACGGCGATGTCGGTGTAGATCCGGTCGCCCACGCAGCAGATCTGCGCGTTCGGCACGCCGGTCTGCGCCGAGATGACGTCGACCATGTTGCGGTTCGGCTTGCCGATGTAGGTCGGCTGCACGCCGGAGGCAGCGGTCAGCAGTGCGCAGATGCTCCCGCAGTCGGGCAGCACCTCGCCGGCCGGCATGGGGCAGACCCAGTCGGGGTTGGCGGCGATGAAGGCCGCACCGCGGCGCAGGAAGTGCACGGCCTTGTCGAGCTTTTCGTACACGAGCTCGGTGTCGAACCCGGCCACGACGATCTCCGCGCCGTCGTCCACGAGCGGGATGCCGTAGCTGAGCAGCTCGCGGCGGAACGCTTGCGTGCCGACGAGGTACACGGGTTTGCCCGCGTAGTGCTGGTTGAGGTACAGCGCCGTCGCCATGCCGGAGGTGAACACGTTCTCAGCCTCGCACGGGAAGCCCAGACGCCGCAGGCGCGTGATGTAGTCCGTGCCCGCGCGCGAGGAGTTGTTGGTCAGGTAAATGTACTGCCGTCCGGTATCGGCCAGCGTGTGGATGAATTCGACCGCGCCGGGGAACACATCGTCCCCGAGGTAGAGCGTGCCGTCCATGTCCAGCAGGAACAGGCGCGCATCGAGCAGGTCTTTCAGATCGTTCATGGAAGCCACCTCACAGAATCTTATTTTTTTCTTAACACCCTATTATACCATGAAAAACGGGCAGCACAATCCCAATTATTCTGGCGGCAGGTGTTGAAAAAAACGGCCGATGTGCTATAATATTAAAATCTGTACCGTGGGCCGCTGTTGCATGCAGGCCGGTGCGGATCTGAAGGTGTAATAAAATTTTTGGAGGCATAGATATGGCAAAGAAACAATTCAAGGCCGAGTCGAAAAAACTGCTCGACATGATGATCAACTCGATCTACACGCACAAGGAGATCTTCCTGCGCGAGATCATCTCGAACGCCTCGGACGCGATCGACAAGCTCTGCTACCAGTCGCTCACGGATGAAAACGTGGGCATGGCGCGCAGCGATTTCAAGATCCGCGTCACCCCGGATAAGGACGCGCGCACGATCACGGTGTCGGATAACGGCATCGGCATGACGAAGGAGGAGCTTGACAGCAACCTCGGCGTCATCGCGCGCAGCGGCTCGCTGAAGTTCAAGGACGGCCTCGGCGAGAACGCGCAGGAGGATGCCGCCATCGACATCATCGGTCAGTTCGGCGTCGGCTTCTATTCCGCGTTCATGGTCGCCGACAAGGTCACGGTCGTCACCCGCGCCTACGGCAGCGACACGGCCTACCAGTGGGTCAGCACCGGCGCGGACGGCTACACCATCACCGAGACCGAGAAGGACACCGTCGGCACGGACGTCATCATGCACATCAAAGAAGACGAGTCCGGCGAGAAGTACTCCACCTATCTCGAAAACTGGAAGCTCATGATGCTCATCCGCAAGTATTCCGACTATGTCCGCTGGCCGATCGTCATGGACGTCGAGCAGAGCGACTGGGTCGACACCGGCGAGAAGGACGAAAAGGGCGAGCCGAAGATGGAGATGGTCACGAAGACCGAGGAGCAGACCATCAACAGCATGGTCCCCATCTGGCAGCGCAGCCGCAAGGAAGCGACGGATGAGGAGTGCATCGCGTTTTATAAGGACAAGTTCCACGACAAGGACGACCCGCTGGCCGTCATCCGCGTCAACGCCGAGGGCCTGATCTCCTACCGCGCGCTGCTGTTCATCCCGGCCAAGGCCCCGGCGAACATGTTCACCCGCGAATCCGACCCCGGTCTCGAGCTCTACAGCTCCGGCGTCATGATCATGGACAAGTGCACCGACCTCCTGCCGCCGTGCTATGCGTTTGCCCGCGGCGTGGTCGATTCGCCCGACCTGTCGCTGAACATCTCGCGTGAGATGCTCCAGCACGACCGCCAGCTCAAGCTCATCGCCACGAACCTCGGCAAGAAGATCAAGTCCGAGCTGACGAAGCTCATGACCAACGACCGTGAGAAGTACGAGCAGTTCCACGCCGCCTTCGGCATGATGCTGCGTGCCGGCGCCGTCACCGAGACGGGCGACAAGGTCGACGAGATCAAGGACCTGCTGCTCTACCACACGAGCGAGACGAAGCTCGTCTCTCTCAAGGAATATGTCGACGCCATGCCCGCCGAGCAGACGAAGATCTACTTCGCCTGCGGCGAGAACGTCAAGCGTCTGCTCAGCCTGCCGCAGGCCGAGCAGCTGCATGAAAAGGGCTACGATGTCCTGTGCATGACCTCGCAGATCGACGAGTACTTCGTCGACACCATGAAGACCTACGCCGACAAGCCGTTTTGCAACATTGCGACCGACGACCTCGGCCTCGAGACCGAGGAAGAGAAGAAGGAGACCGAGGCCAAGCAGGCCGAGGACAAGGATCTGCTCGACTTCGTCAAGGAGACGCTCGGCGACCAGGTCGCGTCCGTGCGCCTGTCGAATAAGCTCGTGTCCAGCGCCGTGTGCCTGAGCACGGAGGGTGGCGTCACGCTCGAGATGGAGCGTTATTTCAAGAGCATGCCCGGCGCGCCGACCGATATCCGCGCCATCCGTGTGCTCGAGCTCAACGCCAACCACCACGCCTATCAGGCCATGAAGGAAGCGTTCGACGCCGGCGACAAGGACAAGGCTGCCCGCATCGCCAAGATCCTGCACGCGCAGGCGCTGCTCATCGCGGGCGAGCCGCTTGAGGATCCGGCCGCGTATTCCGAGCTCGTCTGCACGCTCATCTGATCCGATCTATCCCCCCTGGCCGCCGCACTCCGGCGGCCGGGGCATCCCCATGTAAGGAGCTGTCTATGGAACCGCGTCTCGGTATCTATATCCACATCCCGTTTTGCGCGAGCAAGTGCGGCTACTGCGATTTTTATTCCTGCGCCGGCGCGGCCGACCGCATGGCGGACTATCAGCACGCCCTGCTCGAGCACATCGAAGAGAGCGCCGGGCGCATCGCCCCGGCGTACATCGACACGGTGTATTTTGGCGGCGGCACGCCGAGCTTTTACGGCGCGGCGCGCCTCATCGAGCTGCTCGACGCCGTCAAGGCCACCGGCCGCCTGCTCAAGCGCGCGGAGGTGACGGTCGAGGTCAATCCGGACAGCGTCCGCCTGCACGACCTGCGCGCCCTGCACAAGGCGGGCTTCAACCGCCTGAGCATCGGCATGCAGTCGGCCAACAATGATATCCTGAAAATGATCGGCCGCCGCCACAGCTTCCACCAGGTGGAGATGGCCGTGAAAAATGCCCGCATTGCCGGGTTTGACAACGTCAGCCTCGATCTCATCTACGGCCTGCCCAGCCAGACCCGCAGCGACTGGGCGGACACGCTCGCCAAGGCGATCGCCCTGCGCCCGGAGCACATCTCCGGCTACGGGCTCAAGCTCGAGGAGGGCACGCCCATGTACGAGCTGAAGGATTCGCCCCTCATCCCGTCGGACGACGAGCAGGCGGACATGTACCTGTGCATGGTCGATGAGCTGCGGCGCTACGGCTATGAACAGTATGAGATCTCGAATTTCAGCATACCGGGCTATGAATCCCGGCATAATCTGAAGTACTGGCAGCTCGACGACTATATGGGCTTCGGCCCGGGCGCGCACTCGTGCATCGGCCGCACGCGCTACAGCTATGTGCGCGACCTCGACCGCTACATCGCGGGCGTCCTCCACGGCGAGGATATGATCGACGAGTACGAGACCATCGGCGATTTCGAGCGCGCGGCGGAGTATCTCATGCTCGGCATGCGCACCGTGCACGGCGTGTCGCGCGCGGAGTATGCGCGGCTGTACCGCAGCGATTTTTCCGGCATCGCGCAGCAGCTGGAAACGTTCGTCCGTTCCGGCTGGGCCGTCGCGGACGGGGAGCGCTGGCACTTCACGCCGGCGGGCTTTCTCATCTCGAACGTGCTCATCGGCAAGCTCCTCGAGGCGCAGACCGAGCGCAAGGCCGAGCACAACCCGTGGATGAAGCCGCAGATCGAGCGGCAGCCCCGAACCAAGCTCCCGCCCAGCGAGGCGGAAGCGTTCCGCAATACATATCTGAATAATCCGATTTTGACAGGGAAAGACAGGGATTCGAGTAAATGAAACTCAACGGCAACACTTCCAAACGCAGCGCGGCCGCCCGCCGCGAGGCGGCGGATTTCGCAGCGCAGGAGCGCTCGGCACACCGCAGCGGCGCCAACCGTTCCGCACAGAGCGAGGCGGCTGCCCGCCGCGCCGCCGCACCGAAACAGGCGGCGCCCCAGCGCCCGCCCGTGCCCCGGCAGGAGCAGCCGGCGCGCCGCGGCGCGCCCGACGCCCGGCAGCAGCCGGCGCCCAAAGAGAAAAAACCGCGCGGCCGCGGCGGCAGGATCGCCGTGCGCGTCGTGCTCATCGTGCTGGCCGTCCTCGTGGCGGCGGGTGCCGTCGGCATGGTGCTCGTGGCGAAAAAGAGCGCCATTTTCCCGAACGTCTCTGTCTGCGGCACGGACGTCGGCGGCATGACGCAGTCCGCCGCGGCGGACGCCATCCGCGCCGCCGGCTGGGACGATACGAGCGCCCCGGTGCTCACCATGACCTTCCCCGGCAACCGGTCCATCACCGTCACCGCGACGGAGATCGGCTTTGACGCCACGCCCGATGCCGCCGCCGAGACGGCCTATGCCTACGGCCGCAGCGGCAATGTGTTCACCAACTTCTTCACGTGGCTGCGCTGCGCCTTCAAGGGGCATGACGTCGCCTCGGACAACCTTGCCGACATGGACGCCGACGCCCTGCGCACGCGCATCGAGCGCGAGGCCGCCGAGATCAACGTCAGCCTCTCCGCCGGCAGCATCGAGATCGACGAGGCGCACAGCGCCATCCTCGTCGTCAAGGGCGCGAGCATGATCACGCTCGACCCCGCCGCCGTCGCCGACCGCGTGCTCAGCGACATCCGCGCCGGCAAGTTCGGCACGTCGGCCTACCCGGTCGACATGAGCGGCGATGACAAGATGACGCTGCAGGAGCTGCACGACGCCGTCTGCGGCGACCCGGTCAACGCAGGCTACGACCCCGAGACCCAGTCCGCCACCGAGAGCAAGGTCGGTATCCAGTTTGACGTGGCCGCCGCCCAGCCCCTGTGGGACGCGGCCGCCAACGGCGATACCGTCACCATCCCGGCCACGCTCACGCAGCCCGAGATGACGCAGGAGCGCCTGCAGCAGCACCTCCTGGCCGACAAGCTCGCCACGAAGACCACCTCGCTCTCCGGCAGCAGCAGCAACCGCATCACGAACGTGAAGCTCGCCGCCGAGAAGATCAACGGCGTCATTCTCCAGCCCGGCCAGACGTTTTCGTATAACGACGTCGTCGGCCAGCGCACGAAGGCCAACGGCTTCAAGGAGGCCGGCGCTTATTCCAACGGCCAGGTCGTGCAGGAGGTCGGCGGCGGCATCTGCCAGGTGTCGTCCACGCTGTACTACTGCGCCATGGTCTCGAACCTCAAGATCAACACCCGCACCTGCCACTACTTCCCCGTGGCCTATATCGAGCCCGGCATGGACGCCGCGGTCAGCTGGGGCGGGCCGGAGTTCAAATTTACGAACAACCGCGACTATCCGATCGAGATCAAGGCGTATGTCCAAAACGGCAGCGTCACGGTCGAGATCTGGGGCACGGATGTGGACGGCAGCTATGTCAAGATGAGCTACACGTCCGAGGGCCTGCGCGCCACGACCTACCGCACGGTCTACGATAAGGACGGCAAGCAGATCAGCCATACGCTCGAGGCCAACAGCACCTACCATTCGCACGACACCACGCCGAAGCCGACGCCCACCCCCAGCACCGCGCCGAAGCCGACGCCCACCCCCACGCCGCAGCCGCAGCCGACGCCATATCCGTCCGTCTACGACCCCGGTGACGCCGGTGAAGACTAATACAGAGGAGAATGCAGTATGAGCAAAGGAAAGTTTTATATCACGACCCCAATTTATTACCCTTCGGACAAACTGCACATCGGCCACACCTACTGCACGGTTGCGACCGATGCGATCGCGCGCTACAAGCGCATGTGCGGCTATGACGTCATGTTCCTGACCGGCACGGACGAGCACGGCCAGAAGATCGAGGAGAAGGCCGAGGCTGCCGGCGTCACGCCCAAGCAGTTCGTGGACAACATCGTCGAAGGCCCCGGCGGCGTGCGTGCGCTGTGGAAGCTGATGAACATCTCCAACGACCGCTTCATCCGCACGACGGACGACTATCATGTCGAGGCCGTGCAGCGCATCTTCAAGAAGATGTACGACAAGGGCGATATCTATAAGGGCAAGTATTCCGGCATGTACTGCACGCCGTGCGAGAGCTTCTGGACCGAGAGCCAGCTCGTCGACGGCAAGTGCCCGGACTGCGGCCGCGAGGTGCACTATGCCGAGGAGGAGGCGTACTTCTTCCGCCTGTCGAAGTATGCCGAGCCCGTGCGCGAGCTGCTGCTCAGCGGCACGTTCCTCGAGCCTGCCAGCCGCGTCAACGAGATGATCAAAAACTTCATCGACCCCGGCCTGGAAGATCTGTGCGTGTCGCGCACGAGCTTCACGTGGGGCATCCCGGTCGATTTTGACCCCGGCCACGTCGTCTACGTCTGGGTCGACGCGCTGTTCAACTACTGCACGGCCCTCGGCTTCCTGAACGACAAGTACGACGATTACGAGAAGTTCTGGCCCGCCGACGTGCACATGGTCGGCAAGGAGATCGTGCGCTTCCACTCCATCATCTGGCCGGCTATGCTCATGAGCATGGGCATGCCCCTGCCGAAGAAGGTCTTTGGCCACGGCTGGCTGCTGCTCGGCGGCGGCAAGATGTCGAAGTCGAAGGGCAACGTCGTCGACCCCGTCTTGCTCGCCGAGCGCTACGGTGTGGACGCGCTGCGCTATTACCTCCTGCGCGAGTTCCCGCTTGGCAGTGACGGCAACTTCTCCAACGAACTGCTCATCTCCCGCATCAATACCGACCTCGCCAACGACCTCGGCAACCTCCTGAGCCGCACCGTCGCCATGGTCATCAAGTACTTCGGCGGCACGCTCCCGGCCGAGCGCGAGCACGATGCGCTCGACGATGAGCTCATCGCCATGGCATCCTCCCTGCGTGAGACGTATGCCGGCTATATGGACAATTTCGGCACGCAGCAGGCGCTCATCGAGGTGTTCAAGGTCATTTCCCGCGCCAATAAGTATATCGACGAGACGGCGCCCTGGGTCCTCGCCAAGGACGAGAGCAGGCGCGCGCGCCTGGCCACGGTGCTGTATAACCTGCTCGAGACGCTGCGCATCACCGTCACGCTGCTGCTGCCCTTCATGCCCGACAGCTGCGCGAAAGCCTTCACGCAGATCGGCGCCGCGGCAGAGCAGACCACGTGGGACAATGCCGCCGTCTGGGGCGTGCTGCCCGCGGACGTCACGGTGCACAAGGGCGAGACGCTCTTCCCGCGCATCGACATGGCCAAGGAACTCGCCGAGCTCGAGGCACTCAAGGCCGCGAAGGAAGCGGCCGCCGCGCCGAAGTCTGCGCCTGTGCTGCCGGATGTGACGATTGACGACTTTTCCAAGTGCGACATGCGCGTGTGCAAGGTCCTCAAGTGCGAGCCGGTGAAAAAGTCCGATAAGCTCCTGTGCTTCACGCTCGACGACGGCAGCGGCACCGACCGGCAGATCCTCTCCGGCATCGCCAAGTACTACCGCCCCGAGGAGCTCGTCGGCAAGACCGTCGTGGCAATCCTGAACCTGCCGCCGCGCAAGATGATGGGCATGGCCTCCAACGGCATGCTCCTCTCGGCCGAGAAGGACGGCAAGCTCAACCTGCTCATGCTCGATGACAGCGTGCCCGCCGGCGCGCAGCTTTGCTGAGCGGCCGCACCCCTGCACGTTTCCGGGAAGGCTCGCTCGGCGGGCCTTCCCGTTTTTCCCGCGGCGTGCGGAACATTTTCCGCGCCCGGCCGTCAAGCCCTTCGTAATCTCCCGTACATAAAGGAGGAGTCGCCTCTTGAAGCTGTTTTCCTCGCCGCCGCGCCCCACGGGCACGCAGCGGCCCGCTTCCGATACCGCCCAGCAGCGCCCGACACAGCAGCACCCGGCCCAGCAGCGCCCGACACAGCAGCGCCCGGCCCAGCAGCGCCCGGCCCAGCAGCGTCCGGCGCAGCAGCGCCCGACCCAGCAGCGTCCGGCCCAGCAGCGTACGGCGCAGCAGGCTTATGCCAGCCAGTGGACGGATGACGCTGCCCGGCCGCGCCGCAGCGCGCCGGATGCCCGCCGCCGCCCGCCGCAGGCCGCCCCGGCCGCGGCCGGCAAGCACGGCCGCAAGGCGAAAAAGGCCAAAAAGCCGAAGAAGAAAAAGAGCCTCGGCCGCCGGCTGCTCATTTTGTTCCTCGTGCTGGCCATCCTGGCCGGATTGTATCTGACGGCGGTCTATTCCGACATTCCGTTCATCGCCAAGTGGCGCACGGCCTATATCCAGACGGCCATGAACACGCTCAGCCACCAGTGGCTGGCCACGGCGTTCATCCCACGCAGCGTCATTGACAAGGTCCTCGCCGAAATGGAGGCCGCCAGGGAGGCGCAGATCGGCATCAACAGCGAGTGGGGCGAAGGCGAGTCCGAGTCCCGCAACCCGACGCTCACGAACACTGAGGGCATGAGCAAGGAAGAGATCGCGTTTTACAACCTCTTCTGGGAGGTCAATGTGCCGAGCATGCAGGCGTATGTCAAGGAGCATCCCGACGCCCTCGCCGCCGGCTGGAGCCGCATCAACATCGACAAGTCCGCCCTCACGGCTGACGGCACCAGCATCCGCACCATACAGGGCGAGCAGGTGCTTGCGATCGACGCGCGCAACAAGATCCTCATCGCGCGCGTGAAAGGCAGCACTTACCGCGGCGTGCTCGTTATTATGAAAGACCCGTCGCGCCTGAGTCTGCAGGCCGCGTCCACGCTCGGCAGCGTCGGCCAGGTCTGCGGCAAGATCGCCGAGGCCCACGGCGGCGTCATCGGCATGACCGGCTCGGGCTTCATCGACCCGGGCGGCACCGGCAACGGCGGTACCCTCGCGGGCTACGCCATGTGCAACGGCAAGTCCTACGGCAGCCATATGGGCTATGGCTACAAGCGTCTCGAGCTGCATAAGGACAACCGCATCTACATCCGCGACAGCGATTCCTCGGTCTCGCCCGACACGACGGACGCGGTCGAGTTCTCGCCCGCCATGATCATCGACGGGGAGACGGTCGTCAACGCCCGCAGCGGCTTCTCCGACCTGCAGCCGCGCGCCTGCCTCGGCCAGTCGAAGTACGGCGAGATCATCGCCCTGCTCGTTGAGGGCCGGCTCACGACGTCGGTCGGCATCAGCGTGCCGGACTGCGCGGCCATCATGACCAAGCACGACTGCATGCAGGCCATGAACCTCGACGGCGGCACCAGCGCCATGATCTGGTACAAGGGCAAGTACATCATGCGCAGCTCCAACCCCGCGCTCACCGCCGGGCGCACGCTGCCGAACGCTTTCGTCTACACCGGAAATTAACGCTGCGGCAGCTGACAGCCCCAACAGCCTCGCAGAGTTTGACACACGCAAACGTCCCTGACCGCCGGTCAGGGACGTTTGTGCGCAATGCGCAAAAGATTTCCCGAAAAACGGGTGCAGATTCGTGAAAATGGGGCTTGCAATCCGGCGCGGGAAGTGGTAGAGTAACACCATCGAGAAACCGATGACCGAGAGGAGTACCCATTCACGAAGCTTTCAGAGAGCAGCGGACGGTGGAAGCGCTGCAGCGGACGGGTGGCGAATGGACTCGTGAGGGCAAACCGATTGCAGCAGCATGAGGGGCGACGGTGGCCGCGGCCGTTATCCGGCGGAGCGTATGATCGTACGTGCAAAGTGGGCGCATGAGCGCCAACATGGGTGGCACCGCAGGAGTTACAGTCTTGTCCCATGAAACGGATGGAACCGTTTCGTGGACGAGGCTTTTTTTGTTGCTCAAATTACCGCAGGAGGGATGCAGATGACCCGCAAAACCAGACGATGGCGTGGCGGCCGGAGAATTTTTGCCGCGTCAGACCGTATCCGAACAGTTCAAAACCAACCGCTTTCAATATAGAAGGAGAATATACTATGAATCAGACTTTCCAGAAGATCGTCGGCGGCGTGCTCGCCGTCACCGCGCTCATGGGCCTGTCCGCCTGCGGCAGCAAGACCGAGGACAACAAGGCCGATGGCAAGACCTATAAGGTCGGCATCGTGCAGTTTGTGGACGATGCGTCCCTCAACCAGATCGAGGCGGCCATCGAGGCCGAGCTCGACGCGAAGGCCACGGAGCTGGGCGTGAAGTTCGACTACACGCTCTACAACGGCCAGGCCGACGGCACGACGCTTAACCAGATCGGCGCCGAGCTCGTCAGCAAGGGCGTGGACCTCATCGTCCCGATCGCAACGCCGGCCGTGAAGATCATGCAGTCCGCTACCGAGGACACCGAGATCCCCATCGTTTTCTCCGCCGTGTCTGACCCCGTCGGCGCCGGCATTGTTGATTCGCTCGACGCGCCCGGCGGCCGCATCACCGGCACGAGCGACGCGCTCAACACCAAGGGCCTGCTCGACCTGATGCTCGCCCAGAACCCGGACACCAAGACCGTTGGCCTGCTCTACTCCAAGAGCGAGGATTCCTCCAAGCAGCCGATCGAGGACGCGAAGGCCTACCTCGAGGGCAAGGGCATCCGCTGCGTGGAAAAGACCGGCACCACCACCGATGAAGTCACCTCTGCCGTCGATGCGCTCATCGCCGAGAAGGTCGACGCCGTCTTCACCCCGACCGACAACACCATCATGACCGCCGAGCTCGCCATCTATGAGAAGTTCCTCAATGCCAAGATCCCGCAGTACTGCGGCGCGGACTCCTTCGCCCTCAACGGCGCGTTCGTCGGCTACGGTGTGGATTACACCAAGCTCGGCACGATCACGGCCGACATGGTCGTGCAGGTGCTCGTTGACGGCAAAGACCCCGCCACGCTGCCCGTGACCACGTTCGATAACGGCATCGCCATGATCAACACCGAAAGCTGCGCCGCCCTCGGCTACGACCTCACGGCTGTCAAGCAGGCGTTTGACGGCAAGTGCAGCTCCGTGCTCGAGACGACCACGCAGCAGAATTTTGACTGATATCTGACATCCCGAAGGAGGGAGTTCCATGCTGACCGTTTTGCAGACGGCGCTCGAGGTCGGCCTCATTTACGGCCTCGTCGCGCTGGCACTGTTCATCAGCTTTTCCATCCTGAATATCGCCGACCTGTCCACGGACGGGTGCTTCACGCTCGGCTGCGCCGTGGGCGCCATGCTCACCATCGCCGGCCACCCGATCCTCGCGCTGTTCGCGGCCATGGCGGCGGGCATGCTCTCGGGCTACGTTACGGCCTTTTTGCAGACGCGCCTCGGCGTTGAGAGCATCCTCGCCGGCATCATCTCGAACACCGGCCTCTACACGATCAACCTCGCGGTCATGGGCTTTTCGTCCAACGTGTCCATCACCGGGGTCGACACGGTGTTTTCGCTCTTCAAGGGCCTTGTCGGCGGGCAGTGGAGCCGGCTGATCCTGCTCGCGCTCATCGCGGCCGTGATCGTGCTCGTGCTCATCCGCTTTTTCGGCACGTCCCTCGGCCTGTCCATCCGCGCCACGGGCGACAGTCTGGATATGGTCAGCGCTTCCTCCATCAATCCGAAAGCCACCATCACGATCGGCCTGTGCCTGGCCAACGCCCTCACGGCGCTGTCCGGCTGCCTGATCGGGGAATACAACAAGTTTTGCGACATCAACCTCGGCACCGGCATGGTCACGATCGCGCTGGCGAGCCTCATCATCGGCGAGGTCTTTGCCGGCCGCCGTGGCAGCGTGGGCAAGCGCGTCGTCTGCGTCGTGCTCGGCAGCATCGTCTACCGCTTCATCATCGCGCTGGCGCTGCGGCTGAACATCTCGGCCGAGTATTTCAAGCTCGTGTCCGCCGTCATCGTGGCCGTCGCCATCGCCGCGCCGAACATGAAGGACTACGTCCATCTGGCGAAGATCAAGTCCAACGCCCGCAAGCTGCGCGCCCTGTCCGGAAAGGGGGACGAGACCGATGCTTGAAGTTTCCCATATTTCCAAGACGTTCAACGCCGGCACCGTCAACGAGAAGCGCGCCCTGTCCGACCTCTCGCTCCGGCTGGCCGACGGGGAGTTTGCCACCATCGTCGGCTCGAACGGCGCTGGCAAGAGCACGCTCTTCAATGCCATCGCCGGTGTGTTTTACGTCGACGCCGGCACGATCACGCTCGATGGGCGGGACATCACGTTCCTGCCGTCGCACAAGCGCAGCCGCCGCATCGGCCACCTGTTCCAGGATCCGCTCAAGGGCACCGCGCCGCACATGACCATCGAGGAGAACCTCGCCGTGGCCTACCTCCGCTCGCCGGAAAAGCATAAGTCCTTCCGCCGCGTGACACGCCGCGACCGCGACTTTTTCCGTGACGCGCTCGCCCAGCTCGACATGGGGCTGGAGGACCGCATGAACACGCCCGTCGGCCTGCTCTCCGGCGGCCAGCGCCAGGCGCTGACGCTGCTCATGGCCACCATGGTTACGCCCGAGCTGCTGCTGCTCGACGAGCACACGGCCGCGCTCGACCCCGTCACGGCCGATAAGGTGCTCGCGCTCACGCGCAGCGTCGTGTCGGAGCGCAGCATCTCCTGCCTCATGATCACGCACAATATGCACCAGGCGCTCGAGCTCGGCACGCGCACGCTCATGATGGACGCCGGCCGCATCGTGCTTGATGTCTCCGGCCCGGAGCGCGCGGACATGACCGTGCAGGGCCTGCTCGACGCCTTCGCCGCCAAGGCGGGCGAGGCGTTTGATAACGACCGCGTCCTGCTGTCCACGGCCGAGGACAAGGCAAACTGAATTTCGGCATAGAAAAATCAGCCGCCCACCGGGCGGCTGATTTTTTTCACTTGTCGAAAACCCCATTCGGGGTTTCCGACAAAAGGTTTACAGTCTGCTGCGCGCATAATTTGCGCGCCGATGGCGCACAAATTCCACACTTGCAGCCTGAAAAGTATTTTTTCCGCCGTACATGCCGCCGGAAAAAATGATTGCATTTTCTTTGCCGCCTGCGGGCGGCAAACTCTGCGAGGCTTCTTCGCGGTTTAATAGAACGTGGCCACCGGTTCTTCCGGCTTTTCGACCTCCTGCACGGACTGCACCGTGAACACGGGGCCCTTGCGGCCATAGGCGCGGTGGAACTTGTAGTCCAGCCGGGCCGTGATGATGGCCCACTCGTCGTTGCGGATCTCGTCGGCGCGGTCCCACACACAGATGATGCCCGCGAACTGAATGTCCTGCACACAGCAGGTCATGATGTGCCGCCCGGCGATGAAGCAGCCCTTCGGCACGTTCTTGCGCACGAGGCAGCGGCACTTGACCTCGATGGTCTTGCCGTCGTACTTCTTCGGCTCCTCGGACATGTCGCGGTACCAGATGGCGAAGTCGCGGTCCTCGATCTCGACGACCGGGGCGTCAAGGTCGAACGGCAGCGGATCTTCAATGTCGTCGTACACGACCTTGCCGTCGGTGTATTCATACGCGATGTCGCACCGGCGGGAGATGGCGCGGATGACGCGGTGCATCTCCATGCGGTCCATGCTGTCGTTGTAGCGGTTGAGCACGACGAGCTCGGCGCTCTTGAGCTTGTCCACCGTGAGCTGGCGCATATTCGCGTTGTAGCTCAAAAACGACGTCGCGTCGCAAAACAGGAATTCCTGCGCGACCGCCCAGCCCTCCGGCAGGTTGCCGTAGAGTGAGTCGAGCATCCACATGCCGTTGTACTCCACGAGCACGCGCTCGGGGCGGATCTCGTCCTGCAGCGCCTTCAGGTGCTCGACCGTGAGGTCGGCCTCTTCGTCGATGTTGCGCACAAAGACGTTGCCGGCGCAGAACTTGTCCGGCTCGTAGACTTCCTCGCCCTCTTCACACAGCAGCAGCAGCGTGCGCTCGCCCTTGTGAAAGCGCTCGTCCTCGAGCGTCTCCTGAATGAATTTCGTCTTGCCGGCCTCCAGAAAGCCGGTGAACAGGTATACCGGCAGATCCGGCGCCTGCTGTTTCGTGTCAGCCAATGTGGAACAGCTCCTTCAGTGCATCCTCGGCCAGGTGCGACCCGATCACGCACACGCGGCCGGTGACCTGTGCGCTGCCGCGGCGGACGTCGGATTCGCCGGGCACGTAGTCAAAGTGGATCCAGCCGCCGTCGGTCGCAGGCACGATGCCCTTGGCGCGCAGCACGACGCCGTAGCGGTGCTCGTTGATGAGCGCGTCGAGCGCGGTGCGGATCTCGTCGTCGGTGTATTTGCGCGGCGTCTCGGTGCCCCAGCTCGTGAACACCTCGTCCGCGTGGTGGTGATGGTGGTGATGGCCGCAGCAGTGGTCATGGTCATGCTCGTCATGCTCGTGGTCATGCTCGTCGTGGTCATGATGATGCTCGTGCTCGTGTTCATCGTCATCATCGTCGTCATGGTGATGGTGATGGCCGCAGCAGCATTCGTGCTCGTCATCATCGTGATGGTGGTGATGGTGCTCGTGCTCGTCCTCGTCGTCCTCCTCGGCGGCCTCGGCCTTGAGGTGCTCGAGCTCGGCGGACAGCGTGTCGCGCCGCTCCATCGTTTCGAGGATCTGCTTGCCGTCCAGCTCCGTCCACGGCGTGGTCACGATCGTGGCGGTCGGGTTCTTTTCACGCAGCAGCGCCACGGCGGCGTCGAGCTTCTCGGGGCGGATACCCTCGGTACGCGAGAGGATGATGGCGCTCGCGTTCTCGACCTGGTTGTTGAAAAACTCGCCGAAGTTCTTCATGTACATCTTGCACTTGTTCGCGTCCACGACGGTCGTGAAGCCGTTGAGTACCAGCTCGTCGGACTGCACGCCCTGCACGGCGCGGATGACGTCGCTCAGCTTGCCGACGCCCGAGGGCTCAATGAGGATGCGGTCGGGGTGAAACTGGGTGAGCACCTTCTGCAGCGCGTCGGCAAAGTCGCCCACGAGGCTGCAGCAGATGCAGCCGGAGTTCATCTCATTGATCTGCACGCCGGAGTCCTTGAGGAAGCCGCCGTCGATGGCGATCTCGCCGAACTCGTTTTCGATCAGCACGATCTTTTCGCCCGTGTAGGCCTCGGCGATCAGTTTTTTGATGAGCGTGGTCTTGCCGGCGCCGAGAAAACCGGAGAAAATATCAATTTTTGTCATAAAAGAAAGCACTTCCTGTCTGGGAGCACGTGCCCCCGAAATTTTGTCCATTATTATAGCACGAAATTGTGAACGAAACAAGTCCGCCGCGTCGATGGGATGGCATTGCGTTTTTGCTGCCGCTGCGGTAAAATGACGGCATGAAACGAAGTGATTTTTGGACAACTGCAAAACGAAATTGGCGCGCGGCCATTTACCTGCTCGTGCTCACGGCACTGGCGGTCGTGCTCGTGGTCGTATGCGTCCGGCGCGGGCAGACCGCCGCGCAGCCCGAGCCCACGCCCCGCACGTCCGCTGCCGTCCAGAAGGATGCAGCGCAGACGCTGCTCGACGGCATGAGCACGCGTGAGAAGATCTGCCAGCTGCTCATCGTGCACCCCGAGACGCTCACGGACGGCGGCACCGTCACGGCCATGACGGATGACCTCGCCGCCGCGCTGCGCGACTATCCGGTCGGCGGCTTTCTGCTCTCGGCGGGCAACATGACCTCCGGCGAGCAGCTCCGGGCGCTCACGTCCGCGCTCTCATCTGCCTGCGCCACGGCCCCGCTCGTCACCGTGGACGAGGAGGGCGGCCGCGTCGCGCGCCTGATGAACACCGTCGGCACGACGAAATTAAACAGCATGTACAGCTACCGCAGTCTCGGCACGCAGGGCGCGTATGACAATGCCCAGACCCTCGCGCACGACATCGCGGCCTACGGCTTCAACACCGACTTTGCGCCCGTGGCCGATGTCTGGACGAACAAGCGCAGCAACGCCATCGGCGACCGCGCCTACAGCGATGATTATGACGAGGCGGCCACGCTCGTCTCCGCCGCCGTGCACGGCTTTCGTGACGCCGGGGTCATCTGCTGTCTGAAGCATTTCCCCGGCCACGGCAGTACGGCCACGGACTCGCACAACGGCGCCGCCACGGTCGATAAGACGCTCCCGCAGCTGCGGCAGGAGGACCTCAAGCCCTTCGTCTCCGGCATCGCCGCCGGGGCGGACATGGTCATGGTCGGCCACCTGACCGTGCCGACGATGGATGATGCGCCCGCGTCCCTCTCGCACAAGCTCGTCACGAACCTGCTGCGCTATGACCTCGGTTTCCGCGGCGTCATCGTCACGGACGGGCTGCAGATGCAGGCCCTCGCGCAGTATACCGACGGGGAGAAGGCCGTGCGCGCCCTCGCCGCCGGCAACGACATGCTGCTTGAGATCAGCGACGTGCCCGGTGCGGTCGCGGCCGTGGAGCAGGCGCTCGCAGACGGCACGCTCACGGCCGATGCGCTCGATGCGAGCGTGCTGCGCGTGCTGCAGCTCAAGCTCGCGCACGGCATCGTGCCGCTGCCGGAGACCGGCTGACACTCATGATTTTTTAAGAAAGGTGTGGTATCCTCATACTGGGCGCGGCCGGTCGGCCTGCCCCGCATCCTCCCTTTCTTTCTTCCCCCAACAGATCAGCCGCTGTCAAAGGACAGCGGCTGATCTATTATCATTTCCGGTTGTACCCCGGCGCAAAACGTGGTATCCTAAGCTATCATGACCAGAGAGGCGACCCGCATTGCAATTCGTTGACATTGAAAAGAAGGACGGCGGCGCGTTCCTGCACCGCTACGACCTGCACTATATCGACCGCACCGGCTGCCCGCGCACGTATGAGATGGTCAGCCGCGACCGGAATATCGACTCGCTCGAGCACCTGCAGCACCACCGCACGGACGCGGTCGTCATGGTGCTCACGGACGCTGCGCGCGAGCACATCGCGCTCATCCACGAGTTTCGCATGGAGCTCGGCCAGCGCATCTACGGCCTGCCCGGCGGCCTCATCGAGCCGGGGGAGACGCCCGAGCAGGCGGCCCGCCGCGAGCTGCGCGAGGAGACCGGCCTGCGCCTGACGGCCATCACGCACGTGCTGCCGCCGGCGGCGTGCACGGTCGGCATCGGCGACGAGCGCACGGTCTGCGTTTTCGGCACGGCGGAGGGGACGTTCCGCCCGAGCGCCGACCCCATGGAGGAGATCGAGTCGGCGTGGTATACGCGCGCGCAGGTGCGCGCCCTGCACGAGACGGACCTCTTCGGTTCCTGGGCGCTGGCCTATAGCTGGATGTTCGCAAACGGCTGCCTGCCGGGCGTCTGAAGGCACACAATTTTACGATTACGGAGCGATCATTATGTTTTTTTCGGAGATATATCAGCCGGGCGTCGCCGATTTCGACCCCAGCGGCAAGCTGGGGTATGAAGCGATCCTGCGCATTTTTGAAAACACGGCCAGCCGCCACTCCGACAGCTCGGGCGACGACATCATTGAGGAAAGCCGCAACGGCATCACCTGGGTGCTGACCGACTGGCGCGTCCAGATCGTGCGCCGGCCGGACAGCAAGGCGCCCCTGCGCGTCACGACCTGGGTGCGCGACAGCGTGCCCACCGGGCGCATCTTCCGCGACTATACGCTCGCGGACGAGAGCGGCACGGAGCTCGTGTGCGCCGAGTCGCGGCTCATTTTGTTCGACCTGCGCGCGCAGAAGATCATCCGCATCGACCAGCAGCGCTTCCGGTCCTATCTGCCGGAGACGCGCGGCGTGTTCGCGTCCGCCGCGCCGCGCCTGCGCGCGCCCGATACCTTTGACGGGGAGAAAACGCTGCCCCTGCGCCGCAGCGACATTGACTTCAACGGCCATGTACATAACACGAAGTATCTCGACTTTGCGCTCGAGGCCCTGCCGGACACCGTGCCGCGCGATGCGTTCACGGGCTTTCGCCTGGTCTATCCGAAGGCGGTCAAGGACGTGGATGCCGTCACGCTCAAATACACCCTGACGGACACCGGCCCCTTCGTGTGCGTCTACAGCGGCGACACGCTCTGCACGCTCATCCGCTTCGAGACATGAAGATACCCCCGCTGCATTTTTGCAGCGGGGGTATCTTCAGCTTTCTGCGAACCGGTCGACATACGCGCGCATCTCCTGCCGCGAGTCGATGCCGTGCACGCCCGCGATGAATGCGCGCTTTTCCTCGTCCGTGAGCGCCGAAAACTTTGCCAGCGCCTGCTGGTTGTGCACCAGCGCCATACCCAGCCCGACCGGGATGGCCGGCTGCGTGCCTGCTTTGTGCAAAGGTTTCACCTTCCTCTGTGTCCGGTTTCGGAGCGGGAGCTCCCTAACCATAGTATGGCACAGATGGAAAAATAGAATACATCAGCCCAGATCGAGCACCTGCCGCGCGGCGTAGCCATCGGCGCGTAGCGCGCCGTCGAGCAGCTCATAGCGCGTGATGTCCAGCCGCACCGCGTGCAGCATCGCGGGCATCTGCTGCAGCTGCTGCAGCTGCACGCCGCGTGCCTCGATCACGCTGCGGTATTCGTCGCTCAGCGGGTCGATGTACACGGCCGTGCCCGTCATCTGCAGCCCGGCGAGCGACGCCATGCCCGCGTAGCTGTCAAACACGGCGGCGGAGATCGCCCCGTTCCACCAGATGCCCTTGAACTTCAGTCCGCCCTCGGTAAGGATGTAGAGCCTGCCGTCCACGCGCAGGTATTCCAGCGGCGTGCACCTTACCCACTTGCCGCAGCCGGTCGCCAGCGCGAGCGTGTTGTGCGCCTCCAGAAAGGCGTCGATGCGCGCCTTGAGCGCGTCCGTCGGCATCGGGGCCTCCGGCGGGCAGAAGGCCTTGGCGATCAGCTCGGCCGCGGCGACGGTCTCGTCCTCGCCCTTCGGGCGGAAGGTCACGCGCTTTTGCAGCCCGGCGGTCACGACCGGGCCATCCTCGCCCGCGGTGACGGTGATGACGTTTGCGTACCCGCTCCAGTCGCGCGGGGCGCGCTCGGCGGGAAAGAGCTTGCAGTTGCCGATGACCGTGCCGAGGATGTAGGCCGTGCGGCGCGCGTCGGCGTCGTAGATGATGGCAGTGATGTTCATGGATCTGTTGCCTCCGGAAAAAATCAGAATAGAAGATAATGTGAGTATAACACGCAAAGAATGGATTGTAAAATCGAAAGCCGGATGTTACAATGAGAAAAAATCCGAAACAGAAACGAGGTCTTGCCATGCTCTGCCCGAAATGCGGCGCGCAGCTGTCTGACAGTGCCGTGATCTGCCGCGCCTGCGGCGCCATGCTGCCCGAGCAGCCCGTCGCCCCGAAAGCGCCGTACCCGCCGGCATCCCAGCCGGCCGAACCCACTGCGTCCGCGCAGCCCGCCGCCCCGCGCACCTGCACGAAATGCGGCGCGCCGCTCGATGACGGCGTTCGTTTTTGCACCAACTGCGGCGCACCCGCGCCGGAACCGTCTGCTCCGTCCGACACAACGCGATCCGCTTCCGCCGGCCCGGCACAGTCCGCACCGCCGCAGCAGGACACGGCGAACGCGTCCTACACCGGCGCGGCAGCTCCGTTCGGCCCGGGCATTTGCCCGCGCTGCGGAAGCCGGCTCGCGCCCGGCGCGCGTTTTTGCACCGTTTGCGGCATGCCCGCGCCCGAAGCGCCCCAGGGCCAGGCCGACTGGTATGCGCCTGCGCCCGGCGGCGGGGTCTCCTCGCCGGAGATCGGCCCGAAGCACAAGCCGAAGAAGCTGCTCATCGGTCTGCTGTGCGGCTTTGCCGCGCTGGTCGTGATCGTGGCGGTCGTGGCCGGCATTTTCGCTGCCCGTCAGGCGGGCGAGCCCAGCACGGCCGGCGGCGCGGAGGTGGACCGGCTCCTCGAGCGCTACTTCACGTATTTCAAGGCCGATGACACCGATGCCATGCTCGATCTCTTCCTGCCGGAGGTTATCACCTACATGCAGGACGACGATACCGCCGCCGGCCGCGAGGCCGCCCTCATCCAGCTCGACGACTGGTATTATGACTACGGCAAGGCCATCGATGATTATTACGTCTATGACGACGACAGTCTCGACGCCAGCGACGTGCGCGAGCTCCAGCGCGAGCTCGGCGTGCGCATCGACGACAATGTCATCGTTGCCTGCGACGTGACGTATCAAAACGGGCAGGACAACGACTTTTATTTCGAGTTCGTCCAGGTCGACGGGCAGTGGTATCTGCTGTTTGTCGTGGAGTGATACTGCTTCAGAGAATAGCCCCGGCAGCTTCGGCTGCCGGGGCTTTTTTGCTTTATGCCTGAACCTGCACGCGGCTGCCGCCGCTGCGGTCTTTCGTCACGATGATCTGCCGGTCGATGCGGTCCTTGAGCTCCGCCACGTGGGAGATGATGCCCACGATGCGGCTGCCGCCCGACACGCCCACGAGCGCGGCGAGCGCCTGCTGCAGCGCCTCGCTGTCGAGCGAGCCGAAGCCCTCGTCGACGAACATGGCCTCGAGCTGCACGCCGCCGGCGGTTGCCTGCACCTCGTCGGACAGGCCGAGCGCCAGCGACAGGGAGGCGGCGAACGTCTCGCCGCCGGAGAGCGTCTTGACGCTGCGCGCCGTGCCGTTGTAGTGGTCGATGACCTCCAGCTCCAGCCCGGTCTGGCTGCGGTTGTCGCCCGCGCGGGCGCAGCGGCGCAGCTCGTACTGCCCGCCGGACATGATGAGCAGGCGCGTGTTCGCGCGGCCAAGGATGCGGTCGAAGTACGCGGTCTGGATGTAGGTCTCGAGCATGATCTTTTCCTTGCCGGGCACGGCGCCGTTGGCCGTCGCGGCCAGCGCGTGCACCCATTGCCAGCGCGCGCGCACGGCGGCGTGCTGCTGCCGCCGCGTGTCGATGGCGGTGCGGGCCGCGCGGTTTTGCTCCAGGCGCGCATCACAGGTGCTGATCTGCCTTTGCAGCTGCTCGGCGCGCACGGTCAGCGCATCCCGCCGCGTGCGCAGGGCGGCGATGTCCGCCGGCGGCGCGGCCTGGATCTGTGCGCGCAGCGCGTCGCGCTTTCCGGTCAGCGCGGCGAGCACGGACTGTGCCGCGCTGCTGCGTTCGCGCGCCGTGTCCAGCGCCTGCTGCAGCGCCTCGCACTGCGTGCGTGTCTCGACGAGCGCGCGCTGCGCTGCCGCGCGGTTTTCGTGCGGCAGCTCCTGTGCGCGGCGTTCGGCCTCCGCGTCCAGCTCCGCGCATCGCGCCGCACGTGCGGACAGCTCCTGCGCGCGTTCCTGTATGTCTGCCTGCTGCCGCCGGAGCGCTTCCTCCTGCGCCGGCAGGCCGGCCTCCAGCGCCTGCAGCGCCGAGAGTGCCTGCTGCTGCGCCGTGTGCTGCGCTGCGAGCGCTTCGGCGTCGCGCGCAGCCGCTGCGCGCAGAGCGGGGAGGGTCTCCGCCAGCGTGTCCGGGTCGAGCGGCGGCGTCAGCGCCCGGCACGATTGCGAGAGCGCGCCGCGCACGGCGTCGAGCTGCCCGCGCAGACCGGCCGCCTGCGCGCTGCGCTCTGCGGCCGTTTTCTGTGCCCGGTCGCTGTCCGAGAGCGCGCGCTTGAGCGCGGCGGCGTCCGGCGCCTGTTCCGGCGCGGCGGCGGGGCAGGGGTGCTCCGTCGCGCCGCAGACCGGGCAGGGCTGCCCGGGCACGAGCGTGCGCGCGAGGATGCCCGCCTGCGCGTCGAGATAGGCGCGGTTTTGCGCGCCGTAGTGCGCCAGCGCCGCCTGCGCGGCCTCGGCCGCTTTTTGATATTCCGCCTGCGCGGCGGTGAGCGCCGTTTCCAGCTCGGCGCACTGCTGCCGCTGCGTCTCCAGCGCCGCCAGCTGCGCGCAGCGCTGCGCGGCCGCGTCCTGCGCGTGCCCGGCCTGCGCGGCGGCCACGGTCAGCTTCGGCTGCCCGCTCAGTTTCCCGCGCGCGGTCTCCAGTGCCTTCGCGGCCGCGTCCGTCCGGGCGCGCGCCGCGTCGAGGTCGCTTCGCTTTTGCGCCAGCCGTTTGCGCTCCGCCTCCGCCTGCGCGCGCAGTGTGTCGAGCTGTTCGTACCGCCGCAGCGCGTCCTCCAGCCGCGTGATGTCCTGCCGCCGGCTCCGGATCTCCGGCTGCGAGGCCGTAGCGGTGTCCAGCGCCGCCTGTGCCGCCTTCATTTCCGCCTGTGCCTCCGTCCACGCGCTCTCCGCTTCGGCGAGTTTCCCGCGCGCGGCCTCAAGTGCCTCCGCCTTGCCGAGGTCGGAGAGCACCTGCTCGCGCTGTGTCTCCGTCTGCGCGTGCTCCGCCTGCGCCTGCGTCAGCGCGGCTTCGTCGGCGCGCAGCAGCGTGTCCAGCGCCGCGAGCAGCGCGTCGGTGTCCAGCGCGTCCGGCAGTGTCTCCGGCGCGTCGCAGCGGATGCTCCCGGCCGCCTGACGCAGCCCGGCCTCCAGCTCGCCGCACTGCCGGTCGAGCGCGGCGGCTTCCTCCTTGAGCCGGTTTTGCAGCGCCTGATACTGCCCCGTGTGGAAGATCTGGCGGAAGATGGCCTTGCGCTCGTCCGTCTGGGCGAGCAGCAGCTTGCGAAATTCCCCCTGCGCGATCATGGCGATGCGGGCAAACTGCTCCCGGTCGACGCCGACGATGTCCGTCACGGCGGCGGTCACGTCGCGCGCCTTGGTGATGATGCGGCCGTCCGGCATCGTCAGCTCGGCGTCTGCCTTCTGCACGGTCGTGCCCGTGCCGCGCGTTTTCGGGCGCGTGTATTCGGGATTGCGGCGCACGGTGTAGGTCTTGCCGCCGTTTAAGAAGGTGAGCTCCACGAACGTCGGCGTTTCGGGCGCTGCGTATTTGCTGCGCAGCATGGAGCTCTCGCGGCTCTCGCCGCTCGCCTCGCCATAGAGCGCGTAGGTGATCGCGTCAAAGATCGTCGTCTTGCCGGCGCCCGTGTCGCCGGTGATGAGGTAGAGCCCGGACGTGCCGAGCACGGAAAAGTCCACGGTCGTTTGCCCGGCGTACGGGCCGAAGGCGGACATGGTCAGGTTCAGCGGTCTCATGGCTGCGCCTCCTGAATCTCCTCCATGAGCTGCGCCGCGAACGCGCGCTGCTCGTCGCTCATGGGCTGGTTGTTTTGCTGTAAGTAGAGCGCTTCGAACAGCTCCAGCGGCGTGCGCTGCTCCATGGCTGCCGGCGCTGCCACCGCCCCGGCGGCGCGCGTGCGGGCGTTGTCGTAGTCGAGCGTCATCAGGTACGGATAGATCGCCCGCAGCCGCCCCACGGCGTCGAACACGTCCTGCTCGTCCGTGAGGATCAGGTGCAGGTAGTCGCTGCGGTAGGTCGTGTGCTCGTAAAAGCTCCGCGCGGTCAGCTCGTCGTAGCTGCCGCGGATCTCGCGCAGGTCGCGCAGCGGCGTCAGCGGCACGGTGCGCACGTCGACCGCGCTCTTTTCGCCCAGCGTCACGACGGTGACGGATTTGCGCTGGCTCGCCTCGGAAAACGAGTACTTGAGCGGCGACCCGGCGTAGCGGATCGTCGGGCGGCCGATCTGCTGCGCGCCGTGCAGGTGGCCGAGCGCCACGTAGTCAAACGGCGCGAACACGCTGCTGTCCACATTGTCCGTTCCGCCGACGGACAGTTCCTCCGAGCCGCTGCGCGCGCCGCCGGTCACGAACTGGTGCGTCACGAGCACGTTGCGCGCGCTGTCGTCGATGTCCATGTGCGCGATGGCGGCGGCCACGGCGTCGGTGTAGCTCTCGATCTGCGCATCCGGAAACCAGCGGCGCACGTGCGTGGGCTTCAAAAACGGCAGCAGCCACAGGTACACAGGTCCGATTTCGTCGCGCAGCACGATCGGCGCGACCGCGCCGTCGTAGACCGGCGCGATGTGGATGCCGCAGCTGCCCATGACCCGCCCGCCGAAGGCGAGCCGCTCCGGCGAGTCGTGGTTGCCACTGATGAGCAAAACGGGCACGCCGCGCGCGCACAGCTCGGTCAAAAATCCGTCGAGCAGCTCGACGGCCTCGGTCGGCGGCACGGGCTTGTCGTACACGTCGCCTGCGATCAGCACGCCGTCCGGCCGCTCGTCGTCCAGAATGGCGAGAATTTGCCGCAGGATATATGCCTGATCCTCCAGCATCGAAAAGCCGTTGACCCGCTTGCCGAGGTGCAGGTCGGCGAGGTGAAGAAATTTCATGTCGGTCCGCTCCTTCCCGCGGCCGGGCCGCGGTGTGGTGCTTCCATTATAATCCGAACCGCGCCCCGGCACAACGGCGATTTTCGCCGCGGCATGACAAAACCGGGAGCATATGAAAGCACCGGCCCCGCACAGAAGAAGCCTCGCAGAGTTTGCCGCCCGCAGGCGGCAAAAAAGTGAAATCATTTTCTCTGGCGACATGTGCGGCAGAGAAAATACCGCTCAGGCTGCAAGTGTGGAATTTGTGTGCCATCGGCGCACAAATTCTGCGCGCAGCAGACTGTAAGCCTTTTGTCGGAAAACCCCAATGGGGTTTTCCGACAGGCAAAAAAACCGGGAGCCGTTACGGCTCCCGGTTTCTGCTCTTGTGCGCGAGATATGCCACCAGCTCCTCCGGCGCGAGCGCGCCGAGGGCTTTCGTGTGCTCTGCCGCCCCGCGCACGGCGGCGTGCACATTGGCAACAGACACGCCGTGCGCCCGGGCGACGGACTCGAGCGCGCGGCGTGCCAGCTCCTCCGTGGTCGGTCGGGTCACTTGCTTCTTCCTTTCCTGCGTCTTGCGGCTAGTATGTCCCGGCGGCCGCGGCCTAATCCGCTCACCAGCCGAGTGCGCGTGCCAGCGCTGTGAACGCCGTGCACAGCGCCATGCCCATCGCCGTCGGCAGCAGCGCCGCCAGCAGTGTCCATTTTATGCTGCCGGTCTCGCGCCGGATGGTCCAGAGCGTTGTCGAGCACGGCCAGTGCAGCAGGAAAAACAGCACGGCACTCACGGCGGTCGTCCACGTCCAGCCGTTGGCGGTCAGCAGCGCGTGCATCTGCGCCAGCCCGAGCGAATCGCCCAGACTGCCCTGTGCCAGATACCCCATCACGGCGATCGGCAGCACGATCTCGTTGGCCGGAAATCCGAGCACGAATGCCAGCAGCAGCACGCCGTCCATGCCCATCACCCGCCCGAGCGGGTCGAGCGCACCTGCGCACCACGCCAGCAGGCTCGCGCCGCCGATGTGCACGTTTGCCAGCGTCCAAAGAATCATCCCGGCCGGCGCGGCCACGGCGGCCGCGCGCCCGAGCACGAACAGCGTCCGGTCGAACACGGAGCGCACGATGACCTGCCCGACCTGCGGCGCGCGGTACGGCGGCAGCTCCAGCGCGAAGGCCGACGGTCTGCCGCGCAGCACGGTCATGCTCAGCAGCCACGTCGCGCCGAACGTCAGCCCCACGCTCAGCACGAGCGCCGCCGTGAGCAGCAGCGCACTGACGAGCGAGCTGCCGCCGGCCGCGGCAAAGAACATGGTCATGAGCGCGATGAGCGCCGGAAACCGCCCGTTGCACGGCATGAGGCTATTGGTCAGCACGGCGAGCAGCCGCTCGCGCTCGGAATCGATGATGCGGCAGCCGACCACGCCCGCCGCGTTGCAGCCGAGACCCATGCACATCGTCAGCGCCTGCTTGCCGCACGCATGGCAGGTGTGAAACGGCCGGTCGAGGTTATACGCCACGCGCGGCAGATACCCCGCGTCCTCGAGCAGCGTAAACAGCGGGAAAAAGATGGCCATCGGCGGCAGCATCACGGCCACGACCCACGCCAGCGTGCGAAACATGCCGTCCACCAGCAGCCCCTGCAGCCAGAGCGGTGCGTGCAGCACCGTGAGCAATGCCGAAAACTGCGCCTGCACCCAGCCGAGCGCGCGCGCCAGCCATTCCGACGGGGCGTTCGCGCCCGCGATCGTCAGCCACAGCACGCCCGCCAGCCCCAGCAGCATGACAGGGTAGCCAGTCGCCCGGCTCGTGAGCAGGCGGTCGAGCCGCCGGTCGCGCGCGGCATATTCGGCCGTGCCGTAAGTCACGCACGCGCGGCAGATGGCCTCGGCCCGGCGCACGTCATCCGCAGGGTCGGCCGGCGGCGCTGCGTCCGGTTGCGGCTGCGGCGCCGCCGCGACGGTGTCGAGCGCGTCGAGCAGGGCAGAGAGCGTTTTCTTTTTTCGCGCCGTCACGCCAACGACCGGCACGCCGAGCTGCGCCTGCAGCCCCGGCAGGTCGATCGTGATGCGCTTGCGCCGCGCCTCGTCGAGCAGGTTCACGCACACGATCAGGTTCGGCGTCACACTGCGCACCTGCAGCGCGAGCACGAGCGTGCGCTCCAGGCACGTCGCATCGCACACGACGACCACGGCGTCGGCCTCGCCGCCGCGCACAAAGTCGCACGCGACGGCCTCCTCCGCCGAGTGCGGGCACAGGGAGTATGTGCCCGGAATGTCCACGAAAAAATAGTTCTCCCGCGCCGAGCGGCAGCGGCCGCACGTGCAGCCGACGGTCTTGCCCGCCCAGTTGCCGGTGTGCTGGTGCATCCCGGTCAGGGCGTTGAAGACGGTGCTCTTGCCGACGTTCGGGTTGCCTGCCAGCGCCACGACGCGCTCGCCCGCCCGGCGTGTGCCGCCGAACGCGGCCGCGTGCGCGCCAACAGAGCGGTGCGTCAGTCCCATGCGCGCACCCCCTTTACGGCACGGCCACGCGGATGCCGCAGCAGTCGCACCGCCGCAGCGCGATCACCGTGCCGCGGATGAGATAGGCGCTCGGGTCGCCCATGGGGCTGCGGCCGAGGCAGACAACGCGCGTGTTTTCGATCAGGCCGAGGTCGCGCAGCCGCCGCTGCATCCCGTCGGGCGCGCACACGCTGCGCACGGTCGCGCTCTGGCCGGGCAGCAGCTCGCTGAGCGTTTGGATCTGTGTCATGGTTGCTTCCCCTTCCTCCGGAGGCGATTGCCTCCCGTACCCATGGTATTCGGCAGGGTGCGCGCGGGTGCGGGCGGTCAGTCTGCGCCCGTGAGGATGATCTCTTCAGCCAGTTGCTGCGCGTTTTTGAGGATGTGTTCGGCCATTTCGGGCGCGGCTAGTGCATCTGTGATCGAGTTGAACAAAACAATATATGCCTTTTTATATAGTTTGTTCATATCCATAATGTTCCGCTCCTTCCGCTTTTTCTTGATTATAACGCAAAACGCAACGCAAATGCAATGCATAAAACGGGTGCAAAACGCCGTACAATCATGAAAAAACGAAGAAAGGAGCGGCATTATGGCAGCATTTCAGATACCGCGCACGCCGCACACGACGAACAAGACCATCCGCTTTCCGGACGATGTCATTGCAGACGTGGAGGCGGCCATCGCGGGTAAGGACTGCACGTTTTCCGCGTTCGTGATCGCGGCGGTGCGCAGCGCGCTCGCGCAGCTGGCCGAATCGCCGGAGGCGTGAACGCGCCTTGCGCGCGGGCGCGGGGTGTAGTATAATGCAGGAAAATACCTGTATCAGGAGTGACCGATATGGCAGACAAACCGAAAACGAATGTGGATAAGTTCTTTGAGATTTATGATGCCGACCCTGCCCTGCAGGCGCGCGTGCAGCAGGCGATGGACAGCTATCCCGGCAGTCTCGAGATCCGGGACGTGATGACCGAGCACGTGCTCCTGCCGGTGGCGGAGGAGTTGGGCCTGCCCTTCACGCTCAAGGAGCTGCGTAATTATGAGCTGCTCAAGTGGGGCCGACAGCACCAGGACCGCGAGCTGACGGACGACGAGATGGCGGCGGATGACGAGACGACCTACTGGCTGCTCGATCGCGGCTGGTCGAACGACGAGGCTGCCTTCTGCGGGGATAAGCATTGAGGTATGCAAAAAAGGCGCGCACCGGCTGGTGCGCGCCTTTGCTATATTCATATCTTTTTACAGTCGGCTGCGGATGTCCTCCACATCGCGCTTCACGCCCTGAATGAACAGCGCGGCGTCGAGACTGTAGGCCATGGCGTCGAAGCCCCTGCGGAAGCCGTCGACCACGCCGTCGGCCGTGCCGGTGAAGAACATGCAGTACTTTCCGGCCGCGTGGCAGGCGGCGACGATGCGCGTGATGGCCGCCTGAAATTCCGGCGCGTCGAGCTGTCCCGGCATGCCCATCGAGATCGACAGGTCGAACGGGCCGACGAAGATGCCGTCCACGCCGTCCACGGCGCAGATGTCCTCGATGATATCGAGCGCCTCGGCGGTCTCGCACTGCGGGAAGAGCAGGGTCTCGCCGTTGAAGTGGCGCATGGTCTCCGGCACGGAGCCGAGCCCGTCAAAGCCCCAGCCGTCCTTGCGCGACGGGCAGAAGCCCCGCTGGCCGATGGGGTAATATTTCGCGTAGTTCACGAGCTCCTGCACCTGCTCGAGCGTCTTGACGTTCGGCACGATCAGGCCCTGTACGCCGACGTCGAGCAGCTTGAGCACGGCGGGGCGGCTGATCTCGCGCACGCGCGCGAGCGGGCAGATGCCGCTCAGCTCGGCGGCGCGCACGAGCGCGGCGGTGGTCTCAGCCTCGATGGGGGAGTGCTCGTTGTCGATGATGGCAAAGTCGAGCCCCGTGCGGCCGAGGCACTCCATGAGGCTCACGCTGGCGGTGTCAAAAAAGGTGCCGATCGGCTGCGCGCCGGCGGCAAGTTTCTGTTTGAGTGTGTTTTCCATGCGGATTCCTCCTTATCTTGTCTCGATGCCCCGATTATACTTGCATTTTGGCGGGATGGCAAGCACCGCTGAAAAGAGGGATGCAACTTTGCATCCCTCTTTTTCATGCTGGAATCACATATAACGAGCCAATATTTTGTGCAGCAGATCGTTGTATTGTTCCAGATCGTATACACTCGTCAGGTTGAATTTTTGGCCCTTTTTCTCCTCGTCCGGCACAATCAGTGTTTTCACTGTGTCGGTGAGTTTTAAGCGGCAAATCCATTTGCGGGTATTTTTCTTGTAGAGAATATTGATATAGGATTCGGTGTCCTTATATGTAATGTCTTGCAGGTCAACGACGTCTTTCAGCAGGTTTTTGATGATGAAGTAGGCTTCCAGTTCTTCTTCCGTCGTCACGATTTTCGATTCGTTGCTGTCAGAAACATCCGCATCTTTTTCTGTACTTACTGGTTCCGCCGTTGGCTTTTCAGAGACGGAAACGCTGCCGCCAGAGCCGCCGAGCGCGTTTTTGATTTTATCGTTCATTGTACAGCTCTTTCAATTCATCGGCGGTATAGTTCGTGCCGAACCGGCGATTGATGAGGCCGCGCGTGATGCCCCAATTCCAGCCGTATTTGTGAACCATACGGTACATGACCCTATAGATTTCTGCCCGCATGCGTATCCCCCCAAGAACGCATTACCTTCAGTTCCGCCCGGGTGCAGTGCGCCCGGGCGGTTGTTATTGCCTGTGTGTTACCAGGCGTCAACGCTCGTCAGCTCAAACGAAGCGAACTGTTCCGTATCAAGCGTCATGGCCGTGTATTTCCACGTAGGTCATCTGCGCGTTGATCGGGTCGAGGAAGCCGATGGACACCAGGTCGTCACCGTCGCGCCACTCCGTGCTTTCTCCGGCAATCCACCGGTTGAGTGCGCTAAGGTTGAGCTGTGTGCCGCTCACGCCCTCAGACTTTTCGAGCGCTTCCTCGTCCTCGTCATCGTCCCCGGCGACGTTCATCACGCCAGCCCCGGCCAGCACCGCAAAGAGCGCGATTCCCATCGTGCCGTTAAACGCGCGCCCAAAGTCCGTCACGGCCTTTGCCTGTTCGGATGCGGTCAGCGTCCCGGCCTTTGCCTTGTTCAAGACTTTGACGACCTCTGTACCGGCGTTAATAAATCCGGCAGGGGAGTACTGAATCGCTGCGCTCGCAATGTTGCCGGGCACGTTCGTGAACGGGAGCATAATGTCGCCGAGACCGATGCTGCCGCCCTGCTTGTCCTTGATGCTGAGCTTGTTCAGCGCATTGCGCATTCCGCCCATGACACCGGACAGCTTGCCTTCGTTCTGGAACGTGCGTTCCCTTGCGATTTCCTCCGCGCGGCCGTCAAGCGCGCCTTTTGCCACCTTACCCTTGGCTTCCAGCGCGTCAATTCCGCGCTGCGCTTCCGCCTGAATGCCGCCTTTTTGCATCTGGTCAGTCGTGACCATGGCATAGTTGCTGTATTTCTCCCACGTGGAGAGAAACCGTTCCAGAAAGTTTCCGGTCATCTTGAACGACCTGCTGCCGCCGGTTTCGTATTTGCCCTGCGCGTTGGAAACGCTTGCGTCAAGGCCAGTTTCGATGTACGACTTGAGCGTTGCCTCGCCCATGCCTTTTCGTTTCGCCTTGGAGAAATAGCTCTTATCCGCAGCTACGGAGCGTGTGCCGGAGTATTTCGACAGCAGCATGTCCAGCCCGACGCCGATGTTGTTTGACACGGCCTCTACCGGGTCATACACCATATTGCCGACAAGGTTTCTGGCAGCCGTCGCCGGTTTCGAGAGCATGGACAGATAACGATAGGTTTTGATCTGTTCGAGCGTAGACGGTTTCGCGTAGTCATACGCAATGCCGCGCACCTGGCTTGCGGCAACGTCACGCAGAAACGCTTCGCCGCCCGGCAGTTTCTTTGCCTGCTCAAGCGCCTTTTCCATTGTTCTGCCCATCTTGTTCGACCACAAACCGTTTGTGCGCCGCTCCGTGCTCATGCTTTTGATGAGGTCAACCACACCGTCCACGTCGCCTTTTTCGATGCCGCGCAGCTTCTCCGCGTTCTGGCTCACGCTATCGAGAATCTTCTTGCGCTGCTCGTCCGACATTTTGCGCGTGCGTTCGCTGTCGTTCAGCAGTTGGATCGCGTCCGCTTCCATTAGCGCCGGGTCAGACGCGAGCTGCCGCCGCTGCCGCAGCGCCTGACCGGCTTCCGTGCCGTGCGCATCCCACTCTTTCATGAGCTTTGCCACTTCGGCGTAGGCATCTTTGCTGCCGCTCTCGCGCGCTTTGGCCACTTCGTTGACGATGATCTTGTGTGCGAGCACCGTGTCGGTATCGTCCCAGTCCTGCTTTTCATCAAACAGGTCTGCCTTTTCGCCCTCGTAGTCCGATTCGAAGCGCTCCTGTGCCTTGGTGTCCACTTCTGCGTCGTGGTTCACCTTGTGCACCCGGTCTTCCGGGCGCAGCCCTTCCATGCGGCGCTCTGCGTCCGTCAGCACGCCGTCGGTCGAGCGCGTCTGTGTCCGCGCCTCGTCATAGCCGAACTCCGCGGATTTTGCGCCCTGTCCTTCCGGCAGCGTGCCGCGCCGCCCGGCATCCGTCTCTGCCTCCCGCTGCTGCACGTCTGCAAAATTGTCACTGTTTTGTGACTCAACCGCGTTTTCGGCGCTTTCATTCACAATTTCACCCGTTTTTTGTGACTGTTCCTGCGCCGCTTTTGCGGCCTCTCGTGCGTCGCGCTGCGCACGCCAATCGTTATAGGCTTCCTCCTCCGTGATCTCTCCAAGCATGAGCGACAGGTCATTATCTCGATAATACTCCCACGAGTACGGGTCAGTGCCACCGGAAATCTGGCTTTTTGCTTCCATGTATGCCGCGTCAGGAGCAACATATTCGCCGTTCGGTTTTGCGTAGCCGTCTACGAGCAGGGAGTCCAGCGCCTTTTCTACGCGCTTTGCGTCTGCATAGTTTTCCGTGCCGTTGTCTTTGATGATCGCATCCAGTGCACGCAGAATCTCCGGTCGGGAAAGGCCGGTTTTGTCAATCACGTGCTGCACAACGCGCGAGTTGTTCGTGATCGTGCCTTTCCCGCGCTTATGTCGGTCGCTCTGCATTGAGCCGTAAATCATAGTGGTAAGATCTTCTGCAACGCGCTCAAAGTGCTCGTGCAGTTCCGGGTGATTGTACTGGAATGACTTGGTGCTCCGCTTGGCGACATATTCGTCTGTCCGGTTGTCGATATGATCTTCCGGCGTATATTCCTGCGGCTGCCTGTTCGCGTCCCGCTCCTCGCTCTGCCCTGCTTCCGTAGCACGTTCCTGTGCCGGGCTCTGCGCCGGTTCGCGCAGCCCTGCGGCTTCTTCCACCATGCGCAGCGTACTGTTCTCCTGCGGCTTCTCCTGCGCCGCCGGAACGGCCTGCGAGGTCTCGACAGGCGCGGCCTCTGGCTGTGCTTCTGCCGCGATCGTTTCCGCCTCTGCCGGTTTCGCGCTCGCTTCTGCGTTTACGTTTGCGGCCGGTTCTCCGGCGCGCAGTGCGGCATTCTTCTGCGCGTCTATGCCTTTGGCGATGCCAGCCGCCGTCCCGAACGTAGACAGCGCCGCGCCGATCATCGCGTCATACGCGGACTGCGCAAGCATTTCCTTCGCGCCTTCTGCCGTCGTGTAGCTCGATTTTGCCGCCGCGCCCTTGTCGTAGATCGCGCGGATCGCCGGGTTCAGGATGTCGGCCACGGCTTCCTCTGCGCCCTCGCCGACAGCGTTTGTCAGCGCGCGCACAACACTGCGCCCGGCATCCGTTTTCGCAAGCTTTCCGACGAGCTTTTCCGCCACGTCGTCCGCAGCACCGCCGCCGAACAGTTTGCCCACGTCGAAGATTTTCTCAGTCAGAACGTCAACGGCAGCGGCCGCAGCGCCGTATGCAACCTGCTCGCCCTCGCTCGCGCCGTCAAGACGTGCCTCACGCGACCCGCTGCCATAGGAACGCAGACCCATGTTTGCCAGACCTGCGCCGGGGAGCAGCGCATTGAGCGCCATGTCTGCGCCGAGCTGCAGGCCGCCGCTTGCAATGTCCACAAACGCGCCCGCGGCTTTGCTGCCGCCGAGGTTATCTTTCGCCTTTTCGGATGCTTCTGCCGCCGCTGCCGCCGCTTTGTCCGCCTTGGCATAGATGCTTTCCTGGTTGCGCTTCCGCGCGGCCTCCGCCTTGTCCTTGTCCTCCTGAGGCACGGCGTTGTCCGCGACGGTCACGCCCATGATCTGCGTTCCGCTGCGCTTGTTGAGAAATGTTCCGGCCGCGTTTTCGTAGGCGCTCTCCGCGCTCTTTACGGCGGATTTTGCGATGTTTCCGCCCGTTTCCGCCGTCTTGCTCTCCTGCATATTGCTCTCGCGGTAATCATCCGAGATTGCCTGATTCGTCAGGGCAAGCGGCGTTGTCGTGTCCGCGCTGTAACCGGCGTCGCCGAAAGCGTTAAGCAGCTTCTCCCAAAAGCTGATGTTCTCTTTCTTCTTCTGCGGCACAGCTTCTGCGGGTCACGGCACGCTGTGTTGCCGAAGCCGACGCGCATATTGTCCACGATCTCCGTGCGGATGCCGCCGCGCAGGCCGAATCCGGCGTCAACCGTGTCGTCCCAAAACGTAAACAGGCAGCTGTCACCGTCCACGGCTGCGTTTCGCATATACTCGCGCACGAGGTTCGGCACGCGGTTGAATTCAAACAGCCTGTCGAATTCCTTGTTGACGATCTCCGCGACGCGCTCCACGTCCTCCGGCGTGCGCTCGCACGCAAGCGGAGTAGCCTGCATCTTGATGTTGTCGGTCGTGATGTTCGCAACCGAAAACAAAACGACCTGTTTCAGGAAGTTGTATACCGGCGTCGGCAGACCCTTCGCGTCCACGCCCTCCCATTGCTTGCCAATGAAGAAGTTCTCGTTTGCGCGCACCGTCTCGTCGAGGTTGACCGCGGTGTTGTAGCCGAGCATTTTCTGGTACTCTGCCTGTACCTGCTCTGGCGTGATCTTCTTGTCGAAATCGTCAGGCATCGCCGTTCACGTCCTTCTTTCCGGCCATCAGGTAGCTGTAGTTCATGAGGTTGGACACGCCGTTGGAGAAATCCTGCGCCATCTGCAGCGCCTGTTCCACCTGTTCAGCGTGGTCTTCGTCGAGCTTGTCCGCTCGCTCGCACAGTGCGGCCGCAGTCTCTTCAAGTGCCTCTACACGCTTTTGTAGCTGCGACACGTCAAGCGACGTAAGCGAGCGTTTTACTTGAAGCAATCGAAAACTTTTTAAGGGGCTGAATGTCCCTTAAAAATACACATACTAACGCTAGTATGCCAAACAAGAAAAGGAGATACAGTCATGAAATACTTTACCAACATCCACACCCTCGACGAGCTGAAAGCAGCTTACCGCCGTCTTGCCCTGAAGTACCACCCCGACATGGGCGGCAGTACGGAGATCATGCAGGAGATCAACAACGAGCATGATGCGCTGTTTGAGCAGCTCAAGCGCCAGCACAACGCCAGCGCGGACGAGTACCACCAGACCACCGAAACCGCCGAGGAATTCCGCGAGATCCTCGCCGTACTCCTCGGGCTGCCAGGGCTGACGGTCGAACTTTGCGGCTCGTGGCTCTGGATCAGCGGCGAGACGCGCCAACACAAGGACGCGCTAAAGGCTGCCGGCTGCCGCTGGAGCAGCAGCAAAAAAATGTGGTATTGGCGGCACCCGGAGGATGCGCGCGGCCATTACCGCGGCAAGCGCAGCATGAACGAGATCCGCAGCAAGTACGGCAGCCAGGTATTTGACGCAGACGGCCGCGAGCGTACCGCATATAACCGGCTAGGAGCGACGGCGTAAGCCGTCCCCGGCCGCACTCCGTCCGCCGGTAAAAGTCCGGCGCTGATGAGCACGAGCGAAACGGAGGTTATTACAGTGAGTTATCACGATTTGTTGAAAATGTACGGATCCGAGCAGGAGACCGCCGAACAGCGCATCTACATCTACGTGCAGCAGCCGCACACCCTGAAAACGCCACACGATATCGCATGGAGAGACGGCCAAGTCGCCGTTGAGATCAAGCGCCTGGAATCCATGATTGACGATCTACGCGACTATCGCGTAGCACTGGCGCAGCGGTATGCAGAGCTGGAGACGATGCCTTACACGCGCGTTTTGACGCTCAAACGCGACCCGAGCTATAAGGGCCGCATTACCTACTGGGTGACGATCACGCGCCGGATGTCTGACGGTACGGAGACCGACGAGCTGCGCGAGAAGTACGCCGGGCAGGAGCGCGCGAAAGCGTTTGCCCGCTTCGCCGCCCTGCAAAAGCAGTACCCCGGCATTGCATCCGTTAAGGATGTAGCCCGCAGGAGCTGGGAACGATGATAGTGCCCGGCATCCTGCACAACTTCCAAACCAATTTTTGTGCATCTACACAAAACCGCAGATTCCGCGGTTTACCTGTTGACATACCGCAGATTCCGCGGTATACTCGATCCATCAAAAGGAAAACGCGATAGGCCGCAAGGCCGGAAAGGATCACATCATGAAAAACATTGAAGCCAACAAGATCGCCGAGGCGCTGCGCAGCGCCGACACCTGGGACATGGACCTCGCCCGTGAACTGTGCGCGCTGGCCGGCATGGCCGAGGCGTTTGACGCCGCCGACGGCGACACCTTCGAGGGCGTCATCTACGCGGCCGCCGAGAAGCTGGGCGTGGAGGTCATCTGACCTCCCGCGCCAGCGGATCACATCAACATCGGCACCGGTGCAGCCGGAGAAAGGGAAATATTGTGGCAAAAGCAACTGCAACCTGTACTTGCGCCACCTGCGGCACAACGTTTACCCGCACCAAAATCTGCCGCAATCGCCGCGAGGCGGATGGCTGGGAGGCGTGGGCAGCCGCAAACTTTGATGAGTGCGATGCTTGCTACACTGCGCGCAAGGCATCCGAGCGCAAGGCATCCGAGCGCAAGGCATCCGAGCGCGAGGCCGCCGCCGTAGCGGAGGCTGAGCTGCCGCTGACGTTGCACATGACCGGATACCCGGACAGGCATAACACCCCGGTCGTCCTGTTTTTTGGCGGAGACACCGTATCGCACAAGGATGATATCAAGTCGCTCGGATACCGCTGGGTCTTTGCGGATGACTACATCACCTACGGCTACAGCGTCCAGCGCGGAGAGCGGAAATGGATCAAGGTCGTCCCGCAGGAGGACGCCTACGACGAGATCGAGCGCGTGAAGGCGCTCGGCGCTGTGATCGACGATAGCATTGTAGACACGGAGTATCTTGCAAAACAAGCCGCCGCCAAGCGCGAGCGCGTCGCGGCCGCTGAGGCATCCGGAATCACGGAGCCGGTCAAACCGGTATGCTACCCGGCCGGCCGCTGGAACGGCAAGGTCTACGGCACGGCGGCTTACGGCTACCGTATCTATGTCGATAACGCTGAGGTGCAGATCAGCAACGATGACGCCGACGCACTCAAAAGATACGCCAAGGCTCTTGCGGCCTGGCGCGAAGCAACAGCAGCAAAGGAGACATCGCCATGACTGACAAGCAGTTTTATCACGCTTTTCGCGCTGCGCAGCAATACAGCGATCCGGATGCTTTTGCGTCCAACGTCGCGCTGTCCGACATCTTTCCGACCGTCGAGGGCGATGATCTCCCGGCGCTGGCGGACGATCTACGCCATGTCTGGCGCTATGCGCACATCACCGTGCGTGAGATTGTGCAGCACACTGGCCTGACGCAGGCAAACTTTGCGCAGCGCTTTGTGATCCCGCTGCGCACGCTGGAAAGCTGGCTCGGCGGCACGAATACGTGCCCGCCGTACACCCGCCTGATGCTGGCAAAGCTGTGCGGCCTGTAAACGATGGCAAGACAGCCAATGCGCGGTTAGCATTTTTGTTAGCATTTTGCTAACGAAATGCGTCTGCGTTATGCGGAAAATAATCGTAAATCCGCGACGTTTTTCGCACCGCAAAGATTTCCGAAAGCATCACAAAGCATTGATAAACAAAGAAAAACCAGCAATCACAATGGATTGCTGGTTTTCTCTATTTTGGTGCTCCAGCGGGGATTCGAACCCCGGACACCCTGCTTAAAAGGCAGGTGCTCTGCCTACTGAGCTACTGGGGCATATCGGTGTGAAAAGTTATCTGCTATCCAAAATATCAGACGCGAATCCAGCGCAGCGATTTGTGGCTGGGATGGCGGGATTCGAACCCACGATATCAGAGTCAAAGTCTGGTGTGTTACCATTACACTACATCCCAATATCGGGGCAAAAACAACGGGGATCGGGATCACTCCCAATCCCCGATTTCGTGGGGTGGGTAAAGGGGTTCGAACCCTCGACACCCGGAACCACAATCCGGTGCTCTCCCAGCTGAGCTATACCCACCATAGATCTGAAATGGTACGCCAAGAGGGATTCGAACCCCCGGCCTACTGCTTAGAAGGCAGTTGCTCTATCCAACTGA
>ERZ772867.761-NODE-761-length-42175-cov-14.839482_pt1 | contig 42175 bp, 41 predicted proteins | sample MGYA00511341_ERZ772867 | MGnify/ENA primary metagenome ERZ772867 (study PRJEB29015, sample SAMEA2737707) | human gut metagenome | biome: human gut; feature: human-associated habitat; material: faeces | place: China | collected 2012 ... | reverse complement strand
CGCACGGTCTCCTGGTCCCAAACCAGGCGCGATACCAACTTCGCTATACCCGGATGCATTATATTATTATAACAGGTCAAAATGCGCATGTCCAGTCCTCTATATAGCTTTTTGCATTTTTGCATTTTATGGAATCCTGCGCTCTAAACGCCATTGAGTGCGTCTTGCACAGATTAAATCTGCTATGTTAGAGTCAGGGCTGTTTCGACCTTTTGTAATTGCGCTGGAGTGTACTCTGTATAAAGGGATGCCTCTATTGTATTCCCATCTTCATCAAAGAATTCAACGGTAAATGCTTTGCCGTTACCGAGTACATCGACAATGGTTCCTTCAGTCCCTGCTTTGACCCCAGTTTCGGGATCATCATTTTTCAAGGTAACGGTATCGAAAAACTTCAACATGGTTATTTCCTCACAGTCAAAACGAGTATGCGGGGATCACATATTTGCTCCATGCAGCAGCCTGCTCCATACACTGCTGATAGTCCGTTCGCAGTTCATCCGTCAGAGCATAGACCAGCCGCTTCACAACAACCTTATTCTCTGCAATCGGTCGGAATTTGAGGCTAATAAGGTATTCTTGTCCATCGCTGCACTGTGCTAGAGACAGGAGATTTGTACCCGTCTTTCGGATCCAGTTTTCTCCCCAGACGATCTCGCCGCAATGTGGACACTCGAAGGATACAACGTAATCATCGCTCAGAGCATCGCCAATATCGGCATAGGGCTCTTCAAACTCGTAACTCTCAACGATGCCATTTCTATTCTCTACGGTCTCCTTGTACTCGTTCAGTCCCCTTATGAGGTCTAAATGTGTGCAGAGAAGCGCTGTGCTCCTTGCGTCATTTAGGGCATCGTGGGAATCAAATGGAACCTCGCCGACGATCGCCAATGCATTGGCCAATGCGTATTGCTTTGTATCGTGTGTAACTTGATCCACAAAGATGTTCTGTAGATTGAAACACGGGGGCATAAAGCTGGTATCAATATTATGGAGATCCATATTCTTTCGCAAAATACGAAGATCTTCCGTCCCCCAGACCAGGAACGCAAAGTCATCGCCACACCAATCGCAGAAAGAATTAAACACCGTATGGAACCCTTTCCCTTTTTGTAAATCCCGATTGGAAAGTTTAGTGATCTCCGCTACCTTGGGGTGAAGCTCTGTATAGTACTGAGGCGCAATCTGTTCATTGAAGGAGTCTACCACTTCAAGAGTCTGATTTAGCTTGATTGCTCCGATCTGAATAATCTCACCTGTCAAGAAAACCGGATCTTTGACCATCTCAGAAAAGGTAAGCGCCTGATTCCACTCCATATCCATGACAATGTACTCCACGGCAATTGCTCCTTCTTTCGTTCGATTGTAATCATCATAGAGCTGTCGGTGTCCAAAAGAACGGACAATGCGAATTATCCCTATTGGCACCTTGAATACAGATGATTATCAAATTACCTGCAAACAAAAAAGCCCCTTTCGGGACTTGTGATTTACACGAAAAAGATGAGCCTTGACCACCAGCAAAAGCAGTCAAGGCTCATCTTTCGTTCTTAGTATCTAACATCAATTTAACCTCGCTTTCTTGAGTTGAGAGGGAGTTAGCTGTACATTGGACTCACCCTTTCTGTACCTATAAGATAGCATAAGATAGACAAAAAATCAATGCAGGAAAGACACAACTTATCTTTCAAAAAACTAGTCATTACAATGAAATGTGGCGCGAATGTGCAAGACCAGATTGACATCTCTGCGCGATTACTGTACCATTAAATTGTTGAGGGCTTTCACACATGTAGTGAAAGCCCTCATTTTTCTGTTATTGACTGAATCCTCTGGCTGCATACAATGCCTGCTTTTGAATTCGATTTCTCATGAGTTGCCGAAACGTAATGGGTGCCACGACCTCAAGGACTGGCCCGAAGGACAATACGCGGATCAGCAACTCTGTTTCATCATCTTGGTCATATCGGAGTGTGATTCGATATAGCCGCTCGTCCAGCTTCTGCGTCTCCTTTTCAAAATGGGAGAAATGCAATAGGACACGCTCCAAGCCATTGCGCTCATCATGGAGAAGTAGCGTAAGTGCTTTGAGGCGTCCTTTCGGCACGGTCACAGCGCCTGGGTCATATTCTTCCAGCAGCTCGCAGGAACGAATACGGGCCATGTTGATCGTGTTCATCCTCCTCATCCCCGTCACTAAGATCCGGAATTTATCGTCCTTCTCCGAATACTCCAAGCGGTACGGATTGCAGACAAAAGAATGGCGGACTCCAGTATGTCCGTGGAATCGAATTCGCATCTTCCGATTCTCATGGATCGCTCGCAATACCATGCGAAAGCAATGAACATAATTGGGATCGGAATAGGGATCTCCGTCTGCGTACTGGTCAAACCGGACGAAGGTATCCTGGGTATATAACGGTTCCACGTCTTCGAGACCTCTCATGTCTGGATCGAATAAAGCGATCCTCGGATCTGAGAGAAGGGCCTTCAGCCATCGCTTTTGCAAAGTGGTTAAAGGCATTGTCGGCTTTCCTCGCAGCACCGTATGGTAGCCGCTGTCCAGTAACGGCCATGCTCCGGACTGCAAGGCGGCAGGAATGGACAGTACGCTTTCTGCAAACGCTTTTTCCTGCACGATAGCAGTCAGTTTGCCAGTTGTCAGTGTATTTTCCGCAGCCTCGGACAATACAGCGGCAACGACATTGAAGTAGCTGCCGTAGATCTCACTAAACAGCATCTGTCTCACCCCCATAAATGGCTTCCATGTGCCTGAGATCATCATTGAAGGTTTTAACAACAAATTTGTTGCTGCATTGAAGGTCTACTATGCGACCGATGAAGGTTCGAATCCATGGCAGCATTTCCGAGGCATCATAGACATCCGCCACGAAGCGGCAGGTCTGTTCATCCAGAATCTCCAGACGGCCGTGGCGCTTTTCCCGATCCAGCCGATGGAGAATAAAGTCCTCACCGGGATCGAAGTGAATCGTCATCTCAATATGATCCAGGTTATAGTCTTGGCCAGTTGAAACACCCCAGAGATGCTCATCGAATTTCTGCTGGAAACCTAAGTACTTTTCATACTGCTTTTCAACGCTTCCGGCTGTGACTTTCTTGATCGCGTCCAAGCGGAAGAATATCAGGTGCCTGCCACGGTAGTGGTAGCCGAGGAGATATTGCCTGCCGGATTGTGTGCTGCTGTAGATCTTCAGCGGGCAGACAGTTCGCTGGTAGTCGCGCCCATTGCGCAAGCTGCAGATAAAGAGCTCCACCGCTCGTCGTTCGCTGATTGCCAGCAGCAGATCACACAGAATATCGCTGTCAAGCGCATGCAGGACATAGTGGTGTTTGAAACGGAAGATATCAGAGGGCTTCTCCAGCTTGTCCATGAGGAAAGAACCTACCACGCCGAGAGAATCTGCTTCCGAATAAAAGGCAAGCGCGTCTTCCCAAGTGTCCAGGTCAATGGAGGAATCATCCGATCTCCGATACAGAACTTCACGGCCCCTTTTCTCCGCACGCAGAAGGCCAAGTTCTTCGTATTCTTTGAGCTTCTTTCGCACGGTAGACTCATCCAAGGAGAAGTCCCCGTTGAAATGCGAGAGATAGTCGTCGTTGATCCGGTCAACAATCTCCTTGGAAGATAGCACGCTGCCATCCGCAAGGATGTCCAGAATATAGAAGTGGAGCGTAATATCCTTATCCGTAAAGCTCTTTGCTTTGAATGCCTTATAGAGAGGATTACGCGGGACTCTTCTGCTGTCCAGAGAGAGAAATACATTTTTCCCGGATGACTCCTGGTGAAAGGACATGTAGTCACCCAGCCAGCTTTCAATTCTGCGCCGTTCATTATCATAGCTTCGAGCGCTCTTCATTCCATACTCATCACGGCTCTTAAAGCCATAGACATAAAACTCGCGCATATAGTTCCGGATCCGTTCAAAGCTCTTGACCAACTCACTATAAGCCATGTACTCCACCTCCTCTTCACCAGATAGTATCACTTTAGATTATCAAATGTCCAAAAGAACGGACAGCTCCTAAGAGTCCCCCCCAGGAGCTGTTTGCGGTAATGCTCAGCCGACCGTTACTGATACACTCTTTCCGCTGAAGGCCACTCCGTACTTATAAATCGTTGAAACGCCCTTACTGAGCATTTCAGTATCATATTGCCTGTCATTAATCTGCTGTAAAGCAGTTTCAGATAGCAGTTTCAGCTTTTCTTCCGTACACCCTTTTTCCGCCTTCAGTTCGATTAGAATGCCAGGTAGATTCGCACGCTTGGGCATCATCTGGATATCGTATCGACCTTCTCCAGATTCTCTGTTAGAGGTTGTGTAAGCTCCGCTCAGCATTGCGCATAGGCCAAGCATAAACCCGTGATAGAAATTTTCGCCGGCTGTATCGAAGCTACTTGCGGACTGAAGAAGAAGGTTATGGATGAGCTCTTGTATGCGTTTGCTGTCACCGGAGTAAATGGCTTCCTGAACGGAAACCGCAATAGACTGAGGAATAATACGATTGAGCTTTTGTAAGATCTCCTTGTTGTAGACAAAGGAGATCTCTTTATTCGGAAGTGCGAGTTCGCAGATAGAGTCGATACCAAAAGACGAATCTACTTTAACTGCATTCAGATAACCGGCAACCAGCAGGAAGCTATAGATGACCGAAGGGTTTTGCTTGATCTGTGGGTATATGACATCGGTATCGATATAGGACACGATTGTCTTCCCGGAAACAAGGGATGTCAGTTTCTCATAGGTATCCTGATCCGCTTCCTCAAGCAGCTCTCCGATGATATCGTTACTACCAGTAGAGAGCCAGAACGCTTTCGGTTGGCAGCCGTTGTTGAAGTAGTTGATCACAGACCACGGATTGAATATCTCCGCGCTTCCGAAACGGTAGCCATCGTACCAGTCACAGATCTCATCATATTTTTCAGCAACGCCATAGTACTCCGCCATCTCTCGAACTTCGTCTGGAGTTAAGCCGAAGTAAGAGCTGTACTTGCTGTCGAGAACAGAATTGATCGTGACATTATTTAGTCCGGTGAAGATGCTCCCTTTTGCAACGCGGAGGATTCCTGTCATCAGGCCAAAAGACAGGTGCCTATTATCCTTGAGGCCTCCGGAGAAAAGGTTCCGCATGAGAGGAATCACCTTGTCGCAATATCCGAGTGAGTAGCCCTGCTGGATGGGAGTATCGTATTCATCAATGATGATAATTGGCGCAACCGCATAATGCGCATGAAGCATTCTAGAGAGATTCATGAAGGACATGGCGATATCCGTTTCGCTGGCAGTCCCGCCAAGGATGCTTCGCAGATACTCTTTGTCATAGGCGCTGAGCTGATCGCTTTCCAGTAATTCGATGTGCCGCTGCACTTCATTGCGAATGATTTGGTAGATCGACTGATATGTCGCTTTCCAGTCCTCGCACTTGACATCTTTGAAGGTCACATAGATAACGGGGTATTTCCCCTGATAGCTGCGATAGTGAGTTCCGCACTTCCAAATCTTTTTATCCTTGAAATAGATGGAAGTATCTTCATCCGATTTCTCGAAGAAAACACGCAGCATATCCATATTCAAGGTCTTTCCGAAACGCCGAGGGCGCGTGAACAGGGATACCAGCGGACGTTCATCGAGGAAGTCCTTGATCATCATCGTTTTATCAATGTAGTAGTAACTTGAGGATGCCAGACGATAATCAGAGATTCCGATTGGCAAAGGGAGATTTGTCGGTTTGGCTGCCTTCACATAGTTGCCGCTTTTAATGCGTTGATCTACAGGCTTCTCCGCATTGGATGGGATCCGCCAGTTCCGTCCATCCTTTACAGCTCCCTGGATTCGACCGGCCAAGCACATTCCAGAAACCTGCCGATCCGTTATGCCCCATTCTTTCGCAGCCTCTTTGACAGTCATATAGTCAGCCATGTTATCCACCCCCTTCTCTTTCTCCGAATTCTATTATGCGCAAGGTTCAGAAGAAAGTCAATTTATTTCGGAAGTATATCGTATACAGGCAATATTCTTCTGGATCGAAAGTACCCCCTTAATTGTCTACCTGATGAGTTCGCAACTTTTTTTCCGTGATTTTCCTCAACGCAGAAGGTATCCTAAGACCACGAAAAGCGCAGACAGCAACACCATGAAGCATATGACTTGAAATCATAGGAGCTATCTCCGACGAGCCTTTTGGCGAAGTTGGAACATGAATGCGCTTTGTGAAAGACGCCAACAGCAATCCACACTATCAACATTAGCTCACTTATGGAGCATGCGGCTTCAGGCCGGACGATAAATGGTGAAAGTCCCTTTGTGATGATAACCAGCGGCGTCTTGTAAGATGTAGCGGCTGGCAGTACTGTAAGACTTCTGACGTCAGGCCTCGTAGCCAAAACCGTTTGAGTTTTACAATGCCAGACCGCTGCATTTCCAAGGAAAGGCACCAACAGCAGACGATCAGAATAGCTAAGATGGTGAAAGCAGGCGGTTCATACCCGTCGTTCGTGGGTTCGATTCCCACTTCATATGGTGCCTTGTTTTACAGAGAAAGATGCCAACAGCAACACAACATGCATCCGACAGTAATCGTAACTATCTTGTGACCATGATGGCATCTTGTGAAAGGCCCGTACAGCAAAAAGCACTCTTGTCAGGGAAGTTTTGACCACGGCGTTACTACGCTGAAATTTACAGTTCCTTTTGGAACCGGGCCTTGTCTTATTATACTGCGATTGCGTTAGGAGGGATCATCATGCTGCAGTATCTAAAGAACGAAGCGAATCTGACCCATACGGAAAACGGAGCGGTTACATATCAATCCACCCAATCTGAGTGTTTGGATCTGTTTGCGACCATCGGCGCACTCCGACGGGAGAGTGACGAGGAGATCACAAATCGATTCCTCCGTGCATACGCAGAGAATGCTGATCTCGCCATGAAAACGCTGTTTTTCGCAAGAGATGTCCGTGGCGGTATCGGCGAGCGGCGCGTCTTCCGTACCATTCTGAAATGGCTGGCCAGCAATGAGCCGCGATCCCTGGAGAAGAACATCCAGTACATCGCAGAGTATGGCCGCTACGATGACCTACTGGCCTTGATGGGCACCACCTGCGAAGGCAAGGTGCTGCAGCTGATCAAAAAACAGCTGGCAGCTGACTTTGCCGCTCTGGAGGCCGGCGAGTCCGTGTCCCTGCTGGCCAAGTGGCTCCCCTCCGTCAATGCCTCCAACGAAGATGTGATCCGGCAGGCGAAGCGAATTGCCCGTGCGATGGGTATGAACGACGCCCAGTACCGCAAAACGCTGAGCGCCCTGCGCACCAAGATCAGCATTATCGAGAACAACCTGCGCGAAAAAGACTACACCTTCGATTACTCCAAGCAGCCCTCCAAGGCCATGTTCAAGTATCGTAAGGCCTTCATGCGAAATGATGGAGACCGCTATGATGAATTCATGAGCCGTGTCGCCGAGGGTACGGAGCAGCTCCACACTGGCACCCTGACGCCCTATGAGATGATCAAGCCCTTCTTCGGTCGCGACGATATCTCCGATCAGGAGCGCAAGGCCATTGACGCAACATGGAAGACACAGGAGGATTTCACTGGCGGTGAGAACGCTCTGGTCGTCATTGATGGCTCCGGCTCCATGTACGGTGGTGCTGATCCCATCCCCGCCACTGTGGCGCTGTCTCTTGGTATCTACTATGCCGAGCGCAACACCGGCGCATTCCAAAACCACTTCATCACATTCTCTGAGAATCCCAAGCTGGTGGAGATTAAGGGCAAGGATATCTACGAAAAGGTGCGGTACTGTCACCAGTTCAACGAGGTCGCCAACACCAATATCCAGCGTGTGTTTGAGTTGATCCTCAAGACTGCCGTGAAGAACCGTGTGCCCCAGAAGGATATGCCTGCCAAGATCTTCATTATCTCCGATATGGAGTTTGACTACTGTACTGAAGATTGCTCCTTGACCAACTTCGAGTATGCGCAGCGGCTCTTCGAGGAACATGGCTACCAGCTGCCCGAGGTGATGTTCTGGAATGTGGCAAGCCGTAATCAGCAGCAGCCCGTCAAGATCAACGACCAGGGCGTTGCGCTGGTATCCGGCTGTAATCCCCGAATCTTCTCCATGCTGAAAGCCGGCATTCTTTCCCCCTATGCCTTCATGATGGATGTTCTGGGTTCCGAGCGTTACGCGGCGATCGTGGCATAATAGAGCTGATGCAGGAGGTGATAGCAGATATGTTATCGCCTCCTGCTTTTTCTTTCCCAACAAAAGTGTTGCTGTTGGCAGAGATGAACCGTAAAATAAAGAGTATGAAGGAAAGGGAGATCGTTATGATTACGATTCAAGGTTTATATAATACTGCGGTCTGTTACACCCCCGAGTTGGAGGAGGCAGCCCGCAAGCAGATCCAGACCGTTTGCGATCAGGCCGAGTTTGCCGGCTGCAAGATCCGGATCATGCCCGATGTCCACGCTGGCAAGGGCTGTACCATCGGTACCACCATGACCATCCAGGACAAGATCGTGCCCGGTATGGTTGGCGTCGATATCGGCTGCGGTATGGAGACTGTTGAGCTTCGTGAGCGGGAGGTCGACTTTGAGAAGCTGGACGCCCTAATCCGCAGGGAGATCCCCTATGGCCGTGAGGTTCGAGACATTCCTCATGCACTGAACGCTGAGATCGATCTGACTCACCTCCGCTGCACAGATCAAGTCAATCTCAACCGTGCCATGCGCAGCATCGGCTCTTTGGGTGGCGGCAACCACTTCATTGAGGTGGATCGCGCGGAGGATGGCCGGTTGTTCCTGGTGGTCCACTCTGGCAGCCGTCATCTGGGCACCGAGGTGGCTGAGCACTACCAGAATGAGGGTCGGCGTGCCCTTTGGGGCGGCGCCCAGTATCAAGTTCAAGCCGCCATTGACCAGCTGAAGGCCGAGGGCCGGTTCCAGGAGATCCAGAAGACCATCAAGGCGCTCAAGAAGGAGCACGAGCTGAATATCCCCAAAGATCTGGCCTATGTGGAGGGTAAGCTGTTCGAGGACTATATCCACGATATGAAGCTGACACAGCAGTTCGCCATGCTCAACCGCAAGGCCATGGTGGATGTCATCATGACTGGCATGGGCTTCACGGCGGTGGAGACCTTCACCACCATCCACAACTATATTGATACGGACGCCATGATCCTGCGTAAGGGCTCTGTCTCCGCCAAGGCCGGCGAGAAGCTGCTGATCCCCATCAACATGCGTGACGGTAGCCTGATCTGCATCGGCAAGGGCAACGAGGATTGGAATTGCTCCGCACCTCATGGCGCCGGCCGGCTGATGAGCCGCAAGGCGGCCTTCAATGCTCTGTCCATGGAGGAGTTCCAGAAGGAAATGGAGGGTATCTACACCACCTGTGTTGTGCCCGACACGCTGGACGAGTCTCCCATGGCCTATAAGAGCATGGAGGAGATCGTCGCTCAAATCGGCCCTACTGCGGAGATTATTGAGCGGATCCGTCCTGTCTATAACTTTAAGGCAGCAGACTGAAATACAATGATGAAAGGCGGTGTTGACCGTGGAAGCATTGATCAAAGAAAAGCTTCATGAAATCGAGCAGCGGGAGAACTGCCGCATCCTTTTGGCCGTGGAGTCCGGTAGCCGTGCTTGGGGCTTTGCTTCTCCGGACAGCGACTATGATGTGCGCTTCATTTATGTGCGCCCCAGAGAGAGCTATCTCAGGCTCAACCGGGTCCGTGATGTGATCGAGCTGCCCATCAATGGTGTTCTGGACATCAACGGTTGGGATGTGGACAAGACACTGAAGCTGCTCCATAAATCCAACCCCACCGTATTTGAGTGGTTTTCCTCTCCCATCGTGTATCAGACCACTGACTTCACTGAGGCGTTTAAGCCCGTCATGCGGCGCTACTTCTCGTCCAAGAGTGGCCTTTGGCACTATCTGCAGATGGCGGAAGGAAACTATCGAGAATACCTGCGCGGCGACATGGTGAAGGCCAAGAAGTACTTCTATGTACTGCGGCCAATCCTTGCTTGCCGGTGGATCCTTGAAAAAGGTACTCCGCCCCCAATGCTCTTTTCTGAACTGGCGGCGAGCCAGCTTCCGGACTACCTGGAGAAAACCGTTGCGAAGCTGCTTGGTCTGAAGATGAACTCCCCTGAGGTGAAGATGATCCCGAGAATCGATATCCTCAACGCTTACATGGATCGGAGCATTGCAGAGGTGCGTGCTCTGGTGGAGCAGTATCCGAGAGAAATCACGAAGGACTGGGAGGAACTCAATGCGCTGTTCCTCGCCGCACTGGAGATTTGATCTTATGATGAAATTGCCACCACAAGTGAATACAGCATTTGAGATGCTTGAAGCGGCCGGCTATGAGGCGTACCTTGTTGGTGGCGCAGTGCGTGATTATGTGCGTGACAACAGTCCTGCGAAGGATTGGGACATCACCACCAACGCGCTCCCAGAGCAGGTGGAGGAGATCTTTACAGGCTACCACCTGATTGAGACTGGCTTGAAGCATGGGACTGTAACTGTTGTGATCGACCAAGAGCCGCTAGAAATCACGACCTATCGCGTTGACGGGGACTACTCCGACCATCGGCACCCGGACTCAGTCAGCTTTACCCGCAGCCTGAAGGACGATCTTGAGCGCCGGGACTTCACCATGAACGCTCTGGCCTACAACCCCAGGACAGGTGTTGTTGACTTCGTAGGAGGCAAGGCGGACATTGCCGGCGACCTTGTCCGCTGCGTGGGAGATCCAGATCGGAGATTCCAGGAAGATGGCCTGAGAATGCTCAGAGCCCTTCGCTTCGCCTCCGTGTATGGCATGACGATCGAAGCTGCCACGGCAGCGGCCATCCACAGGAACAAGCACTTGCTCAAAGGTATCGCTGCGGAGCGCATTCTGGTTGAGCTTACCAAAATGCTCTGCGCTCAGGGCGCGGCAGGTGTTCTGCGGGACTTCGCCGATGTGCTGGCCGTCCCGATCCCGGAGCTCACACCCATGTTTGGCTTTGCGCAGCATAATCCACATCATGACAAGGATGTCTGGGACCATACCATCGCGGTCATTGAAAGTATCACCCCTGAACCGGTGCTTCGTTGGGCAGCCCTGCTGCATGACATTGGGAAGCCTTCCTGTTTCTCGCTCGCCGAGGATGGCATTGGCCACTTCTTCGGGCACTCGGATCAGAGTACTTCAATGGCGGAGAGTATCCTCAGTAGACTTCGCTTCGATAACGCCAGCAAAGAACAAATTGTAAGACTCGTTCGCTATCATGACATGCCCATCACGGCCGACAGGAAGCCAATCAAACGGCTTTTGAGCAAGCACGGTGAGGATGCTACCCGGCAACTGATCGAGCTGCACAAGGCAGATACGCTTGGTCAATCGGCCATCTGCAGACACCGGATCGCAATCTTTGAGGAAGTATCGCAAATGATCAATGAGATCCTGCAGGAAGAGAGCTGCTTCACACTCAAGGACTTGGCAGCTAATGGACATGATATGATGACATTGGGATTTCAGGGACCGACCATTGGCCGTGTGCTGCAGGAATGCCTGGATGCAGTCTTGGATGAGCAGATCCCCAACGAGCATGAGGCGCTGATGACCTTTGCAAAGGATAGACAGCTGAAGAGTTAATACCAAAACGGCAATACCAATCAGGTATTGCCGTTTTGGTATGCACAGGAACTTAGGTGGATTGTAGGGTTTTGTCGATGGTCGTATAATGAGTGATGAAGCAAAGTGACGATCGTGAGGTTGCCTTTGACTTCGATTATGCTACTCACTTGTTCCGGCAACTCTCTAAATCGCATCACAAGGGAACATTTTCCCTATTTTTGCGTCTATATCAATAAGGGATTCATGTCTGATATGAAAAGGAGGCTGCTGATATGAAACAGAAAAAGAAATGGGTTATTCCCCTCTGTGTGATAGGAGTCATACTGCTACTTTGTGCGGGTGGCCTTTGGTATATGATAAATCACTCCATGAGTTTCTCTGTCGGACGCTGCTTAGTAGCGGACAACGGATCGTATATGTTCATCGATGGAAACTCACCCATTATCATGAGCAACCGAAAGGATAAGGAAGGTCTGTTCTCTGGCTTGGGGACCGGCGATAAGATTTTGATCTTCCACGATGGGATTGCGGATACCTATCCAGGCAGGACCGGTGCGTATTGGTGTGTGAAATTGGAAGACGGTACGCAGGCCGATATTCCGGAACAGGTCATAGAAGAGCTTACGGAACTCGGATGGACCATTGTAGGAAATGAAGCTGATCCAGATTCCGTGACGCCTGAACCGGAAGCATACGCTTTTGAGGCGCAGTACATCCGGACCAATGGCGGACCTGAAGATGGCTATCCTTACCACACGGTGATCAGCTCCAGAGCGGAACTGGAAGCCTATTACGAGGCATACAAGGACATTTATAGTCTGGAACGAAGAGAGACAGTCTACTCCGACAGCACAATCGGCTTTTTGGATGCCTGCGACAAATATGATAATGCCTATTTTGAACGGCAGAATCTGGTGCTGATCGTACTGCAGGAAGGCAGCGGATCAATTCGGCATGAGATTACAGATGTGCGTCGTCACCGTATTGAGAACGGTGCATTGGATGGGTGGGACATTACGATTGACCGTAAGGTCCCTGAGGCAGGAACAGAGGATATGGCTCAGTGGCATCTATTCCTTGAAGTGCAGATGGGCGATGTGATCAAGGCCACCGACAAGGTTTGGATCAATGGAAAACAGAGCGAACGCACTCCGGCAATATCCGGTCTTGTTGGTATCAGTCGTACTCCGTCGATAAGCGCCTATCAGGATCCCTGGGGAGTGAAGCTTACTGCAAAGAATATTACCCCGTCCGGATTGACCATTGTTTGTACGCAGCAAGATGGAGAACCAACCGGTGAGCTGCAGACCGGCAGTTACTACGGACTCGAAATGCTGCAGGATGGCGAGTGGGTTGCGGTCGAGCTGCTTCCTATGGAGTATGAGCTTGCCTGGACGTCAGAAGCATGGATGATCCCTAACAATGCGGAAACAGAATGGGAAGTGAATTGGAGCCGTCTGTACGGAGAGCTTCCCGCAGGTTCCTACCGGATCAGCAAATCGGTTATGGATTTCCGGGGTACCGGTGATTATGACACCAAAACCTATTATGCAGGCTTTGATCTCGTGGACGCCGCTGACACAAGTAATGTTTCCTACGAACACGGCGGATTTGGCGTCAGTGTGCCGCTTCTTTCTGGTTGGGAATACAAGGTTGAGGAATACAGTGCCGATGGCATGAGCTATGGCGTCAGTTTCCGACCCGCTGGTGACGATGGATGGATTGATTTCCACTATTGGCCTACATTCGGCGTCTGCGGCACCGGATTGTCAATGAAGGAATTTGGAAATGGTTCCATGGGCACCTACGATGGCGGTGCTATCTGGAACTTTATCAGTTACCCTGCCAGCAAAGGCAACTTTGTGGCAACGACCCAGGGTGTAAATAGCTGGTGGTCACGCTACGGCGAGACTGCTATGGAAATCATAACGCAGGTAATCTGCACAGACACCATCGTAGACTAAGGAGGGTACGCAGTATGAAACGAATTGTAGCGCTATGCCTCGCAGCGGCTTGCCTGATTTCTATGGTAGGCTGCGCAGGAGATACCAACATGGAAGAAAAGAAACCCAACAGTACTGCATCGGCTTATGCGCTTGCACTGGCAAGTTACCCGGAAATGGCTCCCTACCCCAATGAGATGGAGTATTTCGATGAAAAGACCGGCGAGTTTGACAGCGATGGCTTTGATGTGGTCTATGACGCCTGGCAGGCGGACAGAAAAGCCCAGCGCAGTCAGCCGGAGGGCTATGCAGACGGTCTGGAAGCTTTCTTTGCCAGCTCGATCCGGGAGTTTCTCAGCAATTCCAACGGTGCGAACAAGGTCTACTCTCCCATAAACATCTACATGGCCCTTGCCATGCTGGCAGAGGTGACGGACGGTGAAAGTCGCCAGCAGATCCTTGATCTGTTGGGCAGTGAAAGTATTGAGACTCTGCGCGCACAGGCAGCCAGTGTTTGGAACGCCAATTACAGCAATGACGGTGCCGTGACAAGCATTCTGGCAAACTCCCTGTGGCTGAATGAGTCCGTGAATTTCAACCAGGCCACCATGGACAGTCTGGCAAAGAATTACTATGCGTCCTCCTTCCGTGGCGAGATGGGCAGCGAGGAGTTTAATCAGGCTCTGCGGGACTGGATCAATGAGCAGACCGGAGGACTGCTGGAAGCGCAGGCTGATGGACTGTCGATGGACCCTGAAACCGTTATGGCTCTGGCCTCTACCATCTACTACCGCGCCAAGTGGCACAGTGAGTTTAACGAGGCCAGAACGGAAAAGGGCCTGTTCCACCTGCTCAGTGCTGATGGAGAGACCGTGGAGTGCGACTTTATGCACAAGGGCGGCAGCAACACCTATTACTGGGCGGATCAGTTCGGTGCCGTTTCTCTGAGCCTGGAGGGCAGCGGTAAGATGTGGTTCCTCCTGCCTGATGATGGCGTGGCTATGGATGATCTGCTTGCCGATGAGCAAACGATGGAGTTCCTAAACAGCAATGGAAACTGGGAGAACAGCAAGCACCTGATCGTGAATATGTCCGTTCCCAAATTTGATGTTGTCTCTGATCTTGACCTGCGTGATGGCCTGAATGCGCTGGGTATTACCGGTGTATTCGATGCCACGGTGGCTGATTTCAGTCCCATGACTTCGAAAGTTGCAGAGATATTCCTTTCCAAAGCCGACCATGCAGCCCGCGTTGCCATCGATGAAGAGGGGGTTACCGCAGCGGCATATACCGTCATGATGATGGCTGGTGCTGCGGCGCCACCTGAAGAGGAAATGGACTTCGTATTGGATCGACCGTTCTTATTCGCCATTACTGGTGCAGATGGACTTCCACTCTTTGTTGGCGTAGTCAATAGACCGTGAACTGAAAAAAGGCAATAAGAAAACGGCAGTGCCACAATGTGGCATTGCCGTTTTCATGTATATCCGATGCATTGAGTTGTTTACCCCTCATAGGACTGCGGCTGGTAGCCATAGTGCTTGGCAAAAGCTTCATAGTCAACCCATTTCGGGTTGTCAAAGATCCTTGCAGCGTAGAGCTCAAGCGTGTAATGCTCCAGTTCTGCTTTCGTCTTTAACCAATAGGTGTGCTCCTTCTCCCACTCCAGGAGTTTATCGAACAAGTCTTCTTCGTGGCTCCGGACAATGAGCTCACGCACCAAATCGCGCCAGGCATCGTTCCTGATGTCTCCAAGATCCGTCTGGATACCATTGCGGTACCCGTACTTCTTATCTCTCCCAGAACCAGAAAGAAGAATCGATTGACCAGTGCTGAAATGTGCGTGTAGATCTTTATGCGTGAGTTGATCTCTGTTAGGAACTGCCGATAGTGAGTCAATAATCGTGCGCGGATACATAGACATACCTCCATTCTGGTAAGTCTTACGGTTTAACGGTCGAAAATGCAACAAATCGATCATAATGAGCAAAAAAGGAAAACCGCGCCACACTGTTGTCGCCGTTCTGTGATATAATCGAACTATGTCGAATAATCAATTCCCTTTGGATCAGCCGCATCCGACCATCATCAAGAAATGACCGGATTGACAATGCACATATTATGTAGTATTATTGTAGTGCAAAGGAGGCTTGAACATGGATTCCAACATGACTTTTCGCATTGATTCTGAAGTGAAAGCGCAAATGGCAGCCATCTGCGATGCACTGGGCATGTCCACTTCCACTGCCTTTAATATCTTTGCCAACGCTTTTGTTCGGGCAAAGGGAATGCCTTTTGCTGTCACGATTCAGGAGCCTGTAACAGCTGTGAGCCGCGAAAAAATGCTGGCGGACACCGATCAACTATTGAGCGAGTTCGCTTCTGACTATAAGAGGATGGCAGAATGATTTGGGTTACAGCAGAAGATGTCGTAGCGATTCATAGCCGTATCATTCAAGTTTCTGGTGGCATTGATGGTCTGCGTGATCGTGCTGGATTAGAAGCGGCTATTGCCGCACCCCTTCAATCATTTGGAGGAGAAGATCTTTTTCCAACTGACATAGAGAAAATCGCTCGTATTGGGTTTGGGTTAGCGTCCAATCACGCATTTATCGATGGCAATAAGCGAATTGGCGCCATGGTCACGCAACTGCTACTCAAATGGAATGGATATCAGTTCCAATTGGAGCAGAATGAGCTGGCCGATATGTTCATTGGTATCGCGGATGGCACAAAGGACGAAACGGAGCTTCGGTATTGGATCAACGACCATATTGAATAACGAAAAGGTTGCCTCACGCAATAATGTGAGGCAACCTTTTCGTTCGTGGTGGGCCAGATTGGAGTCGAACCAACGGTGTTTCTAATGTCACGGTTTTACATGCCGCTGCAATCGCCAGCTATGCGTACTGACCCGTATGGCGGAACCGGTTGGAATCGGACCAACGATACCCTGGGCTTCAACCAGGTGCTCTACCAGCTGAGCTACAGTTCCATATGGCGGAGAGCGCAGAACTCGAATCTGACACCATGCGGTGCGATCCGCTTAGCGGGCGGTCCCCAGACCTTCTGGGTTCACTCTCCAAGTATGGCTGGGGTGGTTGGATTCGAACCAACAAATGCCGGTGTCAGAGACCGGTGCCTTGACCGCTTGGCGACGCCCCAATAAAATGGCAGGGATAGGGCGACTTGAACACCCACGGACGGTTTTGGAGACCGCTGCTCTACCAGTTAAGCTATACCCCTATATGATGATGGTGATGCCTGCGGGACTCGAACCCAGCATTACAAGCTTGAGAGGCTTGCGTCCTGACCAATTAGACGAAGGCACCATATTGGAGATACGGGTCGGATTCGAACCGACGATTAACAGCTTTGCAGGCTATCCTCTTCAACCTCTTGAGTACCGTATCATGGTTGGGATAGTTGGATTCGAACCAACGGTGCCGGCGTCAAAGGCCGGTGCCTTATCCGCTTGGCCATATCCCATTATTTTGGAGATCCGCGCCGGACTCGAACCGGTCATTGCAGCCGTGAAAGGGCTGTGTCCTAACCATTTAGACGAGCGGACCGTATGGCGAGAAGCAGAGCTTCTCGCATTTAAGCGACGGCGTTGTCGGTAATGAGAATGTCGTCGATGCGGACATGCAGCAGCGCCGCAAGAACGATTAGATTATCTACCGTCGGCAACGCAGCTCCATTCTGCCATTTGTAAATAGCTTGCGGGGAATTGAAGCCGAACACCATTTGCAGGTCATGCACGGTGAGGCCTGCTGCTTTCCGTAGCCGCACAATATTTGCGCCAGTACGCATTAAGTCGATCGTCGGGAACCCCATTTCGAAGGACACCTCCTCTCCAAATCATTTGAACTCATGGGCATGAAAAAGCCGCTTGTCTATACACAAGACAAGCGGCTTCAATGATTCAGGAAAGGAGTTACCGGCAAATCGCTCTGCCAGTCTAACAGGTACTCATTCCAATCAAATTCTTCTGCTTATCTTGATATGGGCATGCTTCGCTGAAGCTATATTCCTCACACTGGAAGATAGCCTGCCATTCGCTCATATAGAAGATAGTGGAAGAAATGGTCTTCATGGTGCTGCGTCCTTTCTGTAAAGTAGTTGTTCTTGGTTTCTGACTGTACTATACCACAAGCCTCAGCATTTGTCATTCAACTTGTGGTTAAAAGACTGGAATTTTTGCGCGCAATCTAACTATGAGGAGATGTAAGTCCCGCACCAGTCTAATACCTGCTTGAATTCTTCTGCCGTTTCAATTGTTCCATACTCATCACAGATTGTGTAGTCCGGGTGTGACTGGAGCCAACGCATGACTGAGTCAAGGTCATGGAAGCCATTCTCAGTGCGCCATGAAAAATGGCCCGCTCTTGCCGTTCCGATTACAATGGATGTCCCTTCTGGTTCCTCAACAGAGAATAGCGCACGGTCAGAAAGCTTGTCTATGAGATCCTCTTTGATCTCCTGCAAGTCAGCAGATACAGAGGCCTCACGCATCATCCGGAGACATTCTGCTCGGATTGCTGAGACCTTTTTCTGGAATTCGGCGACTTCTTCGGTGATCCGTGTATTAACAACAGAATATTGTGTGCTCACAGCTCATCCTCCTGAACTCCTTCCGGCGCGGCATACTCCACCAGATAGTCATAGAGCGCACCAGGTTCTGTCAAGTCTACGCGGATTTCTTTACCGTCCTCATCATCCCACCAGACTGTGTATCCGGCATCCGGCGCTTCATATAGCCACCATCCGATGTAGTCATATTGATCTTGCATTGTGTATTTCAGCAGCTCCCGGAGCGCAATCAGGTACTGATTCTCCGAATCAAACACAGGGAACCCATCGCAGATCTTTGATAGCGCGGTATTAAACTCGTCGATCCGAGCTTCTTGCTTTTGGATATTCTCGATCGTGCTGAGGAATAGCTCTTTCGGTAACATAGGTCTTATTCCTTTCTCGCGTCCTGTGCGGAGAGAATTTCCTTGAGTGTTCTTGGCTCGTACTTCATATATGGCATACATCAACCTATCAAAGTTGAATTCCATCAGCCGATTTGCCGCAAGCAGTATTCTTCCCTCTGGTACGGCGGCCTGGTGGTATCTATCAAGGTGCGCGGGTGTGTTTTTGCCATTCACGCCTTCGGAGATATCTACGCCACACTTTACGATAAGAGTGATGTACGCAAGGATGGCGCTACAGCAATCCTGGCTTGCGTAGAATACGATCCAAACAAGGAAGCACTTCAGACTGTTGTCTACGGCAACCGTGCATCTGACGAGCCGACTGAGATCGTCGAGCACTACAATACTGATTTTGAAGAGTAAGGAGGATAGATTATGCCTAATTGGGCGTTTGGGTATGTAAATGTCACCGGTACACGGGATGGCATTAAGTCGTTCATTGAACGGTTTGTCAGCGAAGACGATCCTTCAACCATTCCAGGCAAGCGTTTCTTTGCACGGAGCTTCATCCAGTCGAAAAGACAGGCATTCATTGATGAGGCTATGAAAGAATTCTCCGAGCCTGCCGTCGATGCCAAAGCAAGTTACTCGTTTGTCGCGTCGTTCGCATGGTCAGCATACAGTTGCTTGATCGGTGGATATCCTCAGAATTCTCCTAGTGAGTGCCTGACTCTCTCAGAGGCCTGCGCAGAAGATGGCGTTTCTGTCATGATCCAGACCTCAGAGCCGGGAATATGTTTTGAGGAACACATTACCTGCGATGACACAGGGACGGTAGAGCACACCGAAAAAGATCTACTTGCTTATAAGTGTCGGCATTGCGGGGAGATAACAAGCTTTGCCTCGTTCGAGGATCCTGATGATCAGGAATGCCCAGAATGTGGCAATTGTGGGTTTGATCGCTGCGAGGAGGTGTAGGCTATGGGGCTGAACCTGAACTACACGCCAAACAGATTGGTGGACATCACAACTCTAACAGAGGATCAATGGCTCAGTTGGAGGCGAAAAGGAATTGGCGGCAGCGATGTAGCTGTCGCCCTTAATTCCTCCCCATATCGCACGGCACGAGACCTTTATTATGACAAAATTGGGGTCGTCATGTCAGATGATGGGCCGGACAAAAGCATCACATTCCAGATTGGGCATTTGCTCGAAGATGTGGTAGCTCAAATCTTCGCAAAGAAGACCGGACTATCTGTGTATGAAGACCACTGGATGTACCAACACCCGTTTTTCCCCTTCCTGATTGCCGATGTGGATCGTTTTGTAACCCTGCCGGATGGACGTAAGGCCATCTTAGAGTGCAAAACGGCGCACTATGACATGCAATTCAAGTGGGCGAACGGAGCAGTCCCTCGCCACTATGAATTGCAGGTTCGGCACTACATGTCGGTGATGAATATCGATGTTGCATTCATTGCCTGCCTGTTCTCAAATAATGAGAATGACTTTGTATGGCAAAAGATTGAGCGTGACCTCGAGGAAGAAGAGAACACGATCATGGAGCTGTCGGCATTCTGGAATAATCACGTCATGGCTCGTGTGGAGCCGCCCCTGGTCGAAAAGCCAGATGCGGTTCTGGAGTCGCTCCGTCGCTATTTCGGCCCTGCTGACAAGTCCGAACCGACCGTGGATCTTGACCGCAAGTTTGTGGTGAACCTCAAAGAGATCCTGGCACTCAAAGAGGAAAAGAGAGCTTTAGATGCTCAGGTAAAAGCACTTGAGACTCGCATCAAATCCCTCTATGCTCCCATCGTCGAAGAGATGGGTACCGCATGCAAAGGAACCTGTGAACAGGGCGGCGAGTGTTTCAAAGTATCCTACAATCCTCTGTATCGGGAAGGAATATCAAAGGACCGTTTATCCGCTCTGCGAGCTCAGTATCCTGATATCTATGATGAGTTTGTGGATCAGACGGAATCAAGAATCTTTAAGGTGGTCAAATCGGCCATCGCATAAGGAGTGATCAAATGCTATGTCGGTATGAAAGAACCATCTTTAAGTCCGATAAGGGCTTCTGCATTTTTGCTTACAGTACTTCTGATGAGTCTGTTCCAAAGGAAGCCCGTAATCGATCTTACTACCATGACGACAAGATTCATTTCACGGCCATCGGCTATCATCTGATTGCTACGGATGCCGTGGAAGTGGAACTGGATGGAGCGTGGGAGAATTCCAAACACGGTTTACAGCTGTCGGTTTCAATGTGTAAGGAAGTCGTGCCGAGAGATCAAGCCGGCATCCTTGCTTACCTGAGCAGCGGTATCATCAAGGGAATTGGCCCTGAGACTGCAAAGGCCATTGTCGCTCGCTTTGGCGATAAGACGATAGAGGTTTTGGAGAAAGAGCCGGACAAGCTGCTTAGCGTCAAGGGGATTGCCCAGAAAAAACTCAAGGCTATCATCAAATCCTACGGGGAAACGAAAGCCTTGAGTGATCTCATGATATACTTGGCGCCTTTCGGTGTTTCGATGAAAAAGGTTGCGATGATCCGAGAAGAGTTCGGAGATAACAGCCTGAGAATCGTGAAGACGGATCCATTCCAACTCTGTAAGATCAAAGGCTTTGGCTTCATGACAGTCGATTCCATTGCCCGTAAAACAAAAGTCAGCTTGAAGCACCCTTTGCGATACTCCGGCGCGATCAACTATGTGCTGGATGAGGCACGCGTATCTGGGCATCTTTTTCTATCCGTTGATGAGACGGTTGGCCAATGCTATGAGCTTCTCAATATGGGCTGCGATGATGAAGTGGTTTCCGAAGAGGAAATCCGCCAGGCGATCTCAAATGAGCGTGTGGAATCCCGTATCTATGTTGAGGGAAGCCGTGTATACCTGAGTTACGAGCGCATGTGCGAAGTTAAATCAGCGAAGCGCATTGTGTCCATGATACTTCAGGAGGGCTTTACGAAGATTGACGATCTGGACAGCAAAATCGACAATGCGGAGAGAACCTTGCATCAAAGGCTGGCTCCTTCGCAACGCAATGCTGTGAAGCTGTGCCTCTCGCATCCGATCTCCATCATGACCGGAGGCCCCGGCAGCGGAAAGACCACAACACTACGATTCATACTGGATATCTATAAAGCTGCGTTCCCCGCGAATGAAGTCCTACTGGCTGCACCTACTGGCCGTGCCAGTCGGCGCATGGCAGAACAGACAGGAATGCACGCATCTACACTTCACTCGGCGCTTGGCCTTGTGACGGATGAAGACAGTCCGCTGAACGACAAAGAGTTACTATCAGCAGACTTGGTAGTTGTTGATGAGTTTTCCATGGTGGACATGCGCCTTGCGTATATCCTCCTTGATCGCATCAAGTCAGGCGCTCAGCTGATTATTGTCGGTGACGCTGACCAGCTCCCATCTGTTGGCGCGGGTAATGTGCTGCGAGAGATGATTCGAAGTGAAAAGGTTCCTACGGCAGTCTTAGAGACTGTTTTCCGCCAGGCATCTAATAGCCGTATCATCACAAACGCCTATGCCATCAACCACAACGACACACATCTTCAGTTCGGGGATGACTTTCAGTTTTTGGAAGTTCAGAACTCGGAAGAGGCTGCGCAGTTGGTCATCAAGAACTATCTGCAGGAAGTCTCTTTGCATGGTATTGAGGACGTGCAGATTCTCTCACCTCTCCGTAAGCGAGGTGCGGTTGCGGCAAATGCGTTGAATGAGACCATTCGAGACCTTGTCAACCCGCCAAACAACCTGAAGAAAGAGGTTAAGTGTGGCAGTCGAGTATTTCGAGTTGGTGACCGCATTATGCAGACGGCAAATCGAATCAATGTGTCAAATGGCGATGTCGGCGTCATAACCGACATGAAGAAAGAGGATGATGAGACGATCACATGCGTGAGGCTTTTGGATGGAAGGACACTACAGTACACGCAGGAAATGCTGGAGGATTTGGAGTTCTCCTACTGTACGACCATTCATAAGAGCCAAGGACAGGAGTATCCTGTCATCATTGTTCCTCTTTTGAAAGAGCACTATATCATGCTGCGGCGGAATTTGCTCTATACTGCTGTGACCAGAGCCAAGTCGAAGGTCATCCTGATTGGGCAAAAGCAGGCAGTCTTTGTTGCGATCCATAAATGTGATGTGGGTCAAAGGAATACGGTACTCGCGGATCGAATCGTGGCTTATTATAACCGCGAGCTGAGTCGGCGAGTAGCGTGATTATTTGGGAAACGGGGTGGTCAAAAGCTGCCTCGTTTCTACATTTATTGTGAAAGGACAATTACCATGAGTGAATCGAACTCTAATGTGATCCCTGCCATCAACGCTGTCGATGGTTTTAACCCCGCTGATTTCGTGCGTACTACCGTGGGTGAGGAAGGCGAAAACGATCTCTACCTTGATGTCAAATATCGCCTTCTTTGGTTCCGCCTGCACCATCCGAATGGAAAGATCGACCCGGAGCTTATCCGAGTTGATGAGAAGAATGCAATCGTATGCTGCAGGATCTATGCCGATAAGGCTGACCCAGCTGACCAGTTCATTGGGAAGGCGTATTCTCAGCGTTTCTCAACGGAAGACCGCTTTGGCGATCGCTTCTTGGAGATCGCCGAAACAGTCGCAAAGGGCCGCGCTTTGGCTGATGCAGGTTATGGTACGCAGTTCTGTATGAATGGTGATGCGCTGGCCGGTATTATCGCGGATGCCCCAATCAAGATGCCTCCTGATGAAGATGCAGGACACCCTGGTAGTGTTGTGGCGAGTTTTACCGCTCAACCGACAGCGGATCCTCCTGCCTTCTCTCAGACGGCGACGGCGCCTAAATCTACCCAGCCTGCTCAGCAGCAGGTTCAGCCTCCTGTGCAGCAGTCTCATGCTCCTGCTCCGGAGCCCCCCAAAACGCTGGATGAGTACTTGCGTGTCATGACCATTGAACAGGCGAAAGCCGTCAAGGTTGATTTTGGCCGCTTTAGTGGCTGGTCTCTTGGCGAAATCGCTATGAAGAGCCCAGGGGACCTCGCGTGGTATGTGAAGAACTATTCCGGCCATAATCTCGCACTGAAAGCAGGGGCTACAAAGCTTTTGGAAACGGTAGGCCAGATGGCCAGCTGATTCTTCCCCTAGCTAAGGGAGGTGGTTTAGATGGGCAGAATACCTGATCTGCCATGTGATATTGAACAAGTGGTTGATCTTCTTGGCATCGAAGTCATACGAGATACCGGGACTCAACTGCATTGCAGGTGTCCATTCTGTGCAGATCGGAAAGCTCATATGAATGTCAAGATCCGCGATAATGTGTTTCGGTGTAACCGTTGTGGTAAAGGTGGGGGTATCCTCCATCTTTATGCGGAGTACTGTGATGTCAATCTCCATACGGCTTACGAAGAACTCTGCAAAATATTCGGGCCAGATGGAGGTGAACCGGTGCGCAAATGCAAGCGGAAGCCTCGCTCCATAGAAACGGTAGAACTCCCTATTGCCTCGGCTGAGGTACGGGATAATACGTATTCCAACCTTCTCTCATTATTGACTCTATGCCCAACACATCAATCCGCTTTGAAAGAGCGCGGGCTAAAATCAGAGGAGATGGAGCTGCTATGCTATCGAACGACGCCCACAACACGTTTGAAACGGATTGTTACAGAGCTGTTGGAGCGTGGCTGCATTCTTGATGGGGTTCCCGGATTTTACTGCCAGAAGGACTCTGGCCAATGGGTGTTGGATATCCGAGGCTCGGGAATCATGCTACCCGACCGAAACCTGCTCGGCCAAATTGAAGCCATTCAGGTTCGGCTTGATAAGGTCTACAACCAGAAATTCTATAACCTAACGAGTGTTGACCAGTACTACGGGACACAGTCGAAGTGCTGCCCGCATTATGTCGGCGTTCATGAAGGCGATGAAGTGGTTTGCCTTACGGAGGGAGTTATGAAGTCCGACCTTGCCTACAGCTTCGCGCAGGGTTCACCTTATGAGTGTGGTTTCGTGGGCCTTACAGGCATACCGAGCTATTCTCAGTACGAACGAGCCCTTGAAGAACTAGACTCCATTGGCGTGAAGAGAATCAACGTCATGGTCGATTCGGATTATCAGGTCAAAGAGGAAGTTCGGAAAGCGCGTGATCGTTATATTGAGATGGGTGCGGCTGCCGGTTTTGAAATGGCACCGATTACCTGGACACAAAAGCAAAAGGGTGTGGATGACCTTTACAAGCACCTTTTCCGAGACAAATGATTTGAGAGCTGCAGCGGGTTGCTGCAGCTCTCTCCATTAATTTGCAAAGTAGTCATATATGGAGGATGACACATGAGCGTTGAAATATATATTTGTGATCTTAAACCTGAGGTTCAGGAGCAGGTTCTATCTGAGCTCAATTTGAGTTCTGATAAGGATGGAAACTATGACCTATTCCCGCTTTTCGTTGTTGAAAAGCCGGAGCCGTAAAACACTTGGAAATTTTAGGATAACCACCGTGAGTTGCAGCGATTTGCTACAACTCACACATAATTATCTGAAAGGAACAATAGATATGGAAGTCTTTTTGATTATGCCGACCACGCCGGAAGGAAAGGCGAAACTTAGCAAGGAATTGGCCAAGTTCCACGCAGAGCAAGCGCTAAAGATGGTGCAGAAATTGCCCTGCTCTACGGAACAAAAGTTGGAGCTTATCGATGCAGTAGCTGAACATTTACGCTCCAAGCAATAGTGTCAACTTGTTTATCCTATTTGCTATAAACAAGTTTAAGCTGCCGCCCTGAGTGAAATCAGGGTGGCGGCTTTTTGCATTATAGCTTGACGTATGACAAGTAATGAAGTACGATAATGGGGAGTGAGAATGTACATATGCAGCTTATGAAGGAAAAACAGGAGTTGACCCATTTGTCATGGCCTGTCCACCGTAATTCTATCGAAATTGGTGGGTCTTTTCTGAAGGCGTATGGGAAATGATTTGGAAAAGGTGGAGCGCATATGAAGATTTTTGCAATTCGAGATGAATCGACGCAGGAGCAGAAGGATCTGGCGTACCTCCTGTATTACAAGCAGGAAAAGCAGTTCTATATTGAGCTGCCTGAAAATGCGGATGCATGGGAAACGCCGCTGTTGCTGGACTCCTTTGTGAAGCGTGGGGAAACCACAGTCAATTCCTATTGGAGCAAGATCTGGGTTCAGCAGCGGATCGTTCCGATCGACCGCCAGAACATCGGTGAGATTCTGCGCGACAATCATCTGAAGGAATATGATGAGTACGAGCTTCTGATGCTGGCAATGGGGCGATGCGCACAGGATGATTACTACCTTGTTCCCATTAACGAGAAGGAGCTTCCGGAAGAAATTACGCGGCGGTTCTCAAAGAGAATTGAAGATGTGCTGCCGCTGGAGAACCATTGCCTGCTGGTATTTTTCCGGGATGGCGCAGTGAAGAAATGCGATTTGCAGAAGCATTTTGAAAAGACAAGGGCATTTCAGATTCTTCTCAAGAAGCCGGACTATTTTCAGCATGTGCAGATGCAGACGGGCGGATATGGCGTTGCATGGGATGTGAACATGACCGTCTCGGATGCGATGCTCTACCGGATAGGCAAAAGCGTTCCGCTGACTATTGAGGATTTCCGGAACTTTGCCACGCACAGAGTTATCAATGCAGCGGAGGCGGCGGAGATATTGGGCTGCTCCCGGCAGAATATCATTGACCTGACGAAACGCGGGAAGCTGCATCCAATCAAAACATCGGAGAAGAGCACGCTGTATCTCAAAAGCGAAGTCCTGAAACGAAACTGGCAGTGAGAATACGTTATACCCCTTTATACCCTTTTGAAAGGGGTATAAAGGGGTATAACGTTCTTTGGAGAACTTTTCAAAAAATCTCATTTGCACCTTTTCAAATGGGTTCCAATCCGTTACAATATATCTAACAACCTAACAATGTAATGCGAGGTGTTGCTATGAAAACAACAGACCAGCCGCAGGTGAAGCAATACGTCATCTATTCCCGCAAATCCAAATTTACCGGGAAAGGCGAAAGTATTGAGAACCAGATTGAGCTGTGCCGCCAATATATTGCAATGCACTTTGGCGAAGACGAGGCGGAGCATGCGCTTGTATATGAGGACGAGGGGTTTTCCGGCGGCAATCTGGAGCGTCCGCAGTTCAAGCAGATGATGAAGGATTCCCAGAAGATTGAGTTCGCTGCTATTGTCGTCTATCGCCTTGACCGTATCAGCCGCAATATTGGTGACTTTGCAAAGCTCATCGAGGATCTGGGTGACCGGCACATTGACTTCATTTCCATCCGGGAACAGTTCGACACGTCCTCTCCAATGGGGCGTGCAATGATGTATATCGCGTCAGTGTTCTCCCAGCTGGAGCGAGAAACCATAGCCGAGCGTATCCGCGACAACATGCATGAGCTGTCCAAGACCGGACGCTGGCTGGGCGGGACGACACCAACTGGCTACGCTTCGGAAAGCTTGTCCAGCGTAACAGTAGATGGCAAGGTTAAAAAAGCTTGTAAGCTCAAACCTATTCCGGAGGAGATTCAGCTGGTAAAGACAATTTTTTCTGTGTTCACGGAAAGTGGCTCCCTCAGTAAAACTGACCAGTACTTATTAGAGCACCGCTGTGTCACAAAGCGCGGCAAGCAGTTCACACGCTTTGCCATCCGGGGTATTCTGACAAATCCGGTTTATATGATTGCTGACGATACGGCGTATCAGTATCTCAAGGAGAACAACGTAGACCTTTTTGCTGAGCCATCGGAGTTTGACGGTGAGCACGGTATTATGGCCTACAACCGCACGCTCCAACGCCCTGGCAAGGCTACTCAGATTCGCCCGATGGAAGATTGGATTGTGGCAGTGGGGAAACATCCCGGCATTATCTCCGGTGCAAACTGGGTACGAGTACAGTCTATGCTGGACGTGAACAAATCCAAGAGCTATCGCAAACCGCGCAGCAATGTGGCGCTTTTGTCCGGCCTTCTGCGTTGTGGCGAGTGCGGTGACTATATGCGCCCGAAACTGACTGGTCGCACTAATGCTAATGGGGAGTTGATTTACACCTATATGTGCTCCACCAAAGAGCGCAGTCATGGTACTGTCTGTAGTATGAAAAACTGCAACGGCAACACTCTAGATGCTAAGATTGTTGAGGAAATACGTAAGGTTGCCACCGACAAAAAAGACTTTGGCCAGTTACTGTCAAAAACCAAGAAAGTAATCAATGACAACAAAGCAAGTTATGAAGCTGAGTTGACTTTATTAGTGAAGAACCATGCTGAAACAGAAGCCCGCATCAAACGACTGGTGGAATCTCTGTCCGTTGCCAGCGAGACCTCGGCCAAATACGTCATGGAGCAGATCGATGAGCTGCACCGGCAGAGCGAACAGGAGCAGACAAGAATTGCTGAATTGGAAAAGCTTGCTAGGCAGAGTAATGCTCTGAGCCAAAATCTATTTTTCTATAGAGATATGATTGAGTCATTCGCCGACACGGTGGATTCGACTACTATTGAAGAACGGCGTCGCCTGCTGCGTACTATCGTCAAAAAAGTGGTTTGGGACGGCAAAAACGTCTATGTATACCTCTTTGCGGAGGATGGAGAGCTGAATTTGCCGCCCATAGGGCAGCTTATGTGTCCGTCAGGAGAGGATAGCGAATGAAATTCTGATGTACTTTCGCAGTCGGAAGAAATTACAGGGCGAGGTGTCGCTCAACGATTCGCTCGATTCCGACGCCGACGGCGAGTCGCTCTACCTCATGGATGTCGTCGGCGTCGAGGACACGATGTATTTGGACATTCAGGACCGCGACGACTGCCTGCGCGTGCGAAGGCTCGTGCACGAGTGCCTGACCGAGCGGGAGGAAGAGGTCATCATCTCGCGTTACGGCCTCGGCGGCAGGATGCCCCGCACACAGCGTGAGGTCGCCAAAAAGCTCGGCATCTCGAGGAGCTATGTATCCCGCGGGAACTAATGTAAGCGATGCCCGGGAAGCTTTGAAAATCTAGGGTTTCCGGGCATCGGTCATATTAAGGTAGCGCCGCCATTATTGTAAGCGGTGGTAAGAAATTAAGATAAGCGGCTATTCATCAAGTTTCATAGGAACACTTTTATATAGCTCTCCATGTCGATATTGCAAATTAATAATACGCCTAGTGTAATGAATTATGTAAGAATATTTCGGATTAGGTTTTCAGCAAACTTAGCGCTCGTATATGCTGCATATGGTTGGGCAGAATCATCTTTTTCGACATTCGCTAAATCACTAATGGACTTTACTATTATTACAGGAGTTTCCTTAGTAATAGTTGTTTGTGCTGCATAACATACGCCATATGATTCCATATCTAACCCTATTGTTTTGCGTCCATGCGCTTTAACTTGCTGCTGCACGATTTCTTGACTTGCGACAACTGCCACACCACAGGCTATTGGTCCAAAATGGACTCTTGGATTATTCTGGACAGGAGGAAGTTGTGGGTATTGATTTTTTATAGAATCAAGGAGCTCATCGTATGTATGTGAAGTAAGACTACTTTGTAGAAACTGCGATATAGGTATATGTTTTGGGTCAGGGGAAAGAATTACTTTCGTTGTGTCATTTTCGCTGATTTCTTCATATTTTCCACTACTGTAGTTCCAAATATCAGTTCCAACCATTATATCTCCAAACTGAAAATCTTTATCCAGGCCAGCTGCAATTCCCGTCATGAGGATATATTGGGGTTCAAAATGTATGATCACTTTTGAAGTCATTGCTGCTGCTGCGGTCATTCCCATTTCAGATTGTTGGGCATGAATGATGCGGATTTTCTTAAACGGAAGAGTTATTATTCCATAGTTGTAAACCGAAGGATCATCTGGGATAGAGAGTTGTTGCCACTCAATGTCTAATGCCAAGATTGCAGAAGTTTCAATCGGAACAGCAGTAAGGATTGCAAAATCACATTTTGGAAGTTTAGGAATGATTTTCCGTTGTTCCTGACACAGCATCAAATAGTCAACTCGTGATTTTAGAATACTCGTCCATTCGGTGGACAACGGATCATATGGCAAGACAAAAAAACCAGATAGTTCAATTTTAGTTTTAAAGATTTGAGCAGATTCATCGAAAGCGGTTAGTACAATTAAATCTGTAGGTTTTTTTATTGATCTTGTTTCGATGATTTCTTCAACAAAATTCACTCCGGCTTCAATAGATGGACTCTCTCCTAATTCCTCTGGCATATTTAAATCAAGAACTAGCAGGTCGTAGAAAACATTGGAAAGTTTGGTGCGAGCACTCTTAAGGTCCAAGACATATTCTGCATCACGAGGATCAAAACCGTCAATTTCTCGTAATATATTCAAAATGTTGCCAATTTTTTCACTTGAATCATCTGCGATTAAAAGTTTCATAATTACTCCTCCTTATTAGCATTATTAAGAAGGAGATGGCTCATATCATCCTTCCATTCAAGAGAAGATGTGTTATAGAAAACGGTTCCAACAAATATTTGTGGATACTCGTGCTTCAACCGCTTGTTAATCTGAGGTAGGTCAATTTTGTCATTTCCCTCTCCTAAAATATCAAATGCCGTAATTACAATTACTTTGCAGATTTTATCAAGCCTATCAATTTCATCTAAAACACTTATTCCTCCGAATGTTTCAAATTCGTTTTCATCCATATAATTCATGTCATCATTATCAAATAAGGGCAGACTCATGTCAAGCAAGATATGGTCATAAGTATTTTTTCGGATTTCGATTTTCCCAGACGTAATAGAATGCTTGATAACCACTTTAATGTCGGGTAATAATTCACCCAAAAAGGCCACAACGTTTTTTTCTTTGCTAGGCTCATCTTCAATTAGAAGTATTGACATGTTACTCCTCCTTATAGAGCAAATCATCAGCAACAAAAACATAAGAAAGTGATATAGAGTGGTTGTCAATTTCATAGCCGATGTAGTATGGAACTTCAATGTTATAGTCAATGGTTTTACACAATTTATGCAGGCCAGAACCTCCTTCGCCTTGGACCAACTTACGATCCAATTGTTCTTTTCTTATGTCGCAAAAAATTGTCTCTAATCGTTGCTCTAATTGCGATTCATTAATCTTTTTGCTAAGGTTATTTTTTACCTGAAGACGCATAATGTGCTGGTGCCCTGAGTGAAAAGCAGAAATAATATCTATGAGTTCGCTTTTTTCTTGCTCAGTTACCTGTGTAGCAGTGATATCAATCTCGAGGTTGGCCATTTGGTTAAAGCCAGAATGAGTAAGAGAATTGTTCAAAAGGATGCACAATATATCAACAAATGACACAAAATACTTTCCATTAAGAAGCAGAGTATCATCTGCATCCATTTTCCAAGCAACATCTTCACTGTCTGCATATAAACGTTGAATTACCTTTTTGCAACTGGATGAAAGATCTCGCATTGTGAAATTATTATAATGTGCATTATTTGCCGAAAAAACATCTTTAAACTGCTCCATTGCAACAATTACTTTTGCTTTTGATACAGTACAATAGGATAGCAGTTTTTTCATGTTATTTTCACTTTTTTGATCTATTGCAACTTCTCTTAACTGTTTTTCTAAATTTTCGATTGCATTGATATAAAAATTTTGTAACTCGCCAGTTATCCTTTCTTGAATTTCTTTTAGAAGAGCATTCGTTCTTACCCAGAACAGCGCGACTATCCGATTATAAAATATTGAGAACTCTTCTACAGGTTCGCGCTGACAAGCCACAATACATATATCAGTCAGCGTAGAATAGTCAAACATCCCGTTAGAACTATCTTTGTATTTTATTCTTAACCATTCCTTACATATTTCATCTATCTTCTTCTCTATAAGAGCGGTAAAATCAGATAAAACATTTTTGACTTGAATGAGTACTCCTTTATCGCCTTTAAATTCTGCATCCCAAAACGGATTAACATGATAAGAGTCATCCTCTTTATCACGGAGAGAAACTAAATGTAATTCTCTTAAAAAACTGGTAAGTTGTCCTCGACAATACCCGTGACGAATTCTTGAACTCAGGTAGGTTTCAAGACCGTATTGAGTACTAAAAAGACACTCTTCTAATATTTGCTCAAGGATGCTTCGGAGAACTAAAGTTTCTTGACTGATCTGTGGGGAGTTTTTAATTTGAATATTCAGATTTTCTGCAAGTTTAGCAAATTGAATACTCGCTTCATGTTCACTGAAATCAATGCCAATAAATTTATGGCTCGACCTGCTTAGTTTTAAATACTTTTGATATGTTTCCTGCCACTGATCCTGGTGTTGCTGTAGAATTTTGTCCACATCGACATTTATTCTACTTTTATTAATGCTATTCAAATTATCACGCATTACCTCAAAAGTAGATATGTTGTTTATTTCATTGCTGTATTGCTTCAGTGGAGAAATTTTGTGTAAAGTCCTCAAAATTTTCAGTCGTGCGTTTTCTGGCGTAATATTATGCTCACATAAACCGACATCTCGTTTGAGGAGAGCAATTGAACATATCGAGTGAAAAAAGAAAGTATTTAGTCTATTCGCATTTTTCTCAAATGCCTTGAGCGCATCAAATATAGTAGCGTAATGATTTAGCTCTAAATAATTATTATAGGCTCGGATTTGTCGCGAGTAGTCATTTCGATTCAATAGGTATACAAAAATAACATAGTGCAAATCTGCCTCAATAGTATTTTCTCGCATACGCATAGGAATCTGAATATAGTTTCCGCTAAGAAGTCGTTCAAACAGATATTCATTTTCAAAAAAGCAATCGACAAACAAACAAACCGCACTATGATAATCGCAAGTAAGTGAATATAATTTAAGTTGAATTCGTTTAATTCGCTCTTGCATATACCAATCGTCAGGACTACAGTTTTTTTCTAAAGTCTCCAAGCATTGTGCAGACACTCTGATGTCACCATTGTTGCAACTCTTTTCTGCATTGAAAATTGCAAGGCGTTTCTTCTCCACTTGTGACGCTACAATAGGATTAATAGTGGACGTTTTCAGCGCACATGCCAAGGATATAGAAATCGGACAAACCGAATTCAATGCATTCCAAAAACGAGAGCGAGTTTCTCCCGAAAGAAAGCGCATGAAATTGGGGTGCAACGATTCATCAAGTAGGCTTGATACAAATGAGTAATCGTGATTGATATCAAGCAAGTGTTTCCTGGCTAAAAAACTTTGTATTTTGATTCGTAAAATGGAACCATGATTTTGTTTTAGTTCTCTGAGCAATAGTTGTATAGCTTCCCGATAGCCGCAATCCATCTTATATATGGAGTAAATATTTTTGATATAACTGATATTAAGATCGTCTGGAAATACCTCGTTACTGTTCAACAAAGCTTTGCAAAAAATAACTGCAACTTGAAAAGCAAATGGCTTGATTTTTAAGTATCGTTTTGCTAAATCAATGGTTTGCTCATATTTACCACAGGTATACAGTTCAATAATTTGGTATAGCGATTTTTCGTTTTCAGAATAATTGAGGCTACCTCCCGTTTTCTCGACATGTAAATCTAACATTTTGAGGTTATTAACAAATGGGGATTGGATGCTGTTGAGTCTAAAAAATGGAAAATCATAACTACCATTCTTTATATTATCTTTGTAATGAAGAGGAATGATAATTTCTAAGTCATTATAAATGTCAATAACAGAGAACTGGCTATCAATTTGCAAAACAAGAGAGATATCTGCTGTTTCCATAGTAGCTGATAAAGAAAGCTTCTGAGTAAGGTATTTCCCTAAGGCCATATTCTCTATAGGCTTTAAGAACTTAGCGATTTCTATTTGGTAGTTTTCAAAACTAAGATCCAACTCAGCTAAGCAGCTATAGTGATGGAGAATCGCAAGAGTAGCATAGTTTTGTGGGACGGTTTTGTTTAGAAATTCAAGAGTTTCTTTGTTTGACTCTAGGCCATGTTCTAGTTCGGAAAGTAGAAGTCGTTGACCACAGGACCACAAAGAAACACAAACTTCATTTTCAATTTTATTCAGAACTCCGATGGCAGATGTATAATTTTGTGACAGATAAAATTGCTCATATTGTTCTCGTAATAAAATGTATTTATTTATTTGCTGACCATACAGATCAACTAAAAAACAGGCATAGTCAATTGCGTCATCTGAAGACATTTTAGCGTTATATGATAAAACTTGGTTACCCAATAGCGTTAGATCTTTTCCGTACAGTTGAGTAGAAAATTTTTGTTTCAATAAACCATTATGTGTAACTTCATAAAACAAATCTGTTCTCTGTGAAGAGTTTGCAAAAAGCAAGAATCTTAATGCTTTGTTTGTAAACTGGGCTCGAGAGCATTTTAATAAATCAACAAAATTCTTTCTCTGTTTTCTTTGTAACATAGCAGCCTCCGTTGATATCTGTCGAGGTGTGGTTGTTCACTATAGATTGAGCATGTATGTCCAATGTCCATCATGGCGAGATCTTATAAGCTTTTTTTCTGTGACCAGATGCACAAGAATTCGATTTGCTGTAGCAGCAGACACACCGCAAAGTGCTCGTACATCTGCATTCATGATATACGGATGTGTTTCCAGGAACTTCTCGATCTGCTTCCACCGCATTGTTGCTTTATTTATCAACGCATCACTCATTTCATCACTCGCGTTGACGGCATCAATGAGTGATGCCTTGATGGCTGAAAGCATAAACTCTATAAACACCGTTGACTCTCCGGCGTCATTAGAAGTGTTGATGGCCTCGTAATACTCCTGCTGGCGGTCATGGATGATGGATTCCACCGGCAGCCAGGCAAAGGCTGAATTCCATTTGGAGAGCAGCAGCGTATGCCACAGGCGGCCAACGCGGCCGTTTCCATCGGCAAAGGGGTGGATCAGCTCAAACTCATAATGGAACACGCAGCTGCGGATCAGTATGTGTATGTCGCTGTCCTTGACCCAGTCCAGAAGCTCCACGACCAAATCGGGTACATACTGCGGCAGTGTGCCGAAATGCAGGACATGTCCCTCCTGATCTACGACGCCGACAGGCTTGGAGCGAAACACACCGGACTCATCCACCAGCCCCCGGGTCATGATGCCATGAGCGGTCAGCAGATCATCTACGGAGAAAGGATCAAGCTCGTCCAACCGCTCATAGATCTCATAAGCATTCTTGACCTCGGCAATATCCTTGGGCGGAGCCAGAACCTGCTTGCCGTTGAGAACGGCGGTAACCTGCTCCAAAGTCAGCGTGTTCTGCTCGATGGCTAGTGAGCCATGAATTGTTCGGATGCGATTGGCGCGCCGCAAAGTAGGGTTGGCTGAAAGCTGATTCGTAGATGTCAATCGTCCAACCAGTTCTGCAATCTCAGCAACATGGTCGATCATCGCATTTGTAATTTCAAAGGGGGGGGTTTTGTTCCGCATCCTGCCACCTCGTGTAAAAACTTATCTATATTATTATACCAAACATCACTCATTTCATCAATCATGATTTACCGTGATTTGAGTGATGTTATTCTTATTTCGCACATCAAAAACAAAGGAGGAATCACTTTGGCATCAATTGTTCAGCGAGGCGGCAGTTACAGCGTGGTTTACTACACAAAGGAAAACGGTATCCGAAAACAGAAGTGGGAGAGTTTTCGCACGGAAAAAGATGCGCTGCACCGGAAATATATGGTCGAGCAGTACCAGCAGGTAAAGAAGGAACTGGCTCATCGCCCGCAAACGGTAGAACAGCTCGTTCAGGAATATGTCTGGTTATATGGCAGAGCAAAATGGTCGCTATCCATGTACGAATCCAGCCAGGGATTGATTCGGAATTACATCAATCCCTACTTTGGCAGCATTCGCCTAGAGGAGCTGACACCACGACTGGTATCCAAACTTTATATGAAATTTCAAAACGAACCACGATACTGCGGGGCATATCACAAATATGAGGGACAGACTGTCTCTGCCAGTACATTAAAAAGCGTACATAAACTGCTACATAGTGCTTTTGAACAAGCTGTCCTGTGGGAATATGTGGATCGCAACCCCTTTCATAAAGGAGCGCTCCCTAAAACCAAATCAGCACCATCAGTATTCCTATCCCCAGAGCAGATCCAACTCCTTTTGCGTCATTGCAGCGTGTCGTGGCTGCGGTTAGCGATTGAACTGTCTTTCGTGTGCACACTTCGCAGAGGTGAATTGTTGGCGTTGACATGGGACGATATTAACTGGGAACAGAATTCATTGCAGATCAGCAAGACATTGTGTCGGGTCAGCAAGGATGCGATGTTGCTGTTAGAAGAGCGAGATGTTTTGCACGTATTCCCAACTGACGCACACAGTAGAACAGTCCTCGTTCTAAAATCGCCCAAGACGGAATCAAGCAATCGCATCGTCTATCTTCCACCGTCGTTAAAGTGCTCCCTGCTTGAATGGCAGAATGAGCAGAAAAAATCAGCCATCGGTGAATTGCCGAGGCTGATTTTCGCTTATGAAGATAACCGACCGCTGCAAGGCGGCGTTCTTACGAAACATTTTCAAAATCTTCTGGAGCAATGCAATCTCCCAAAAGTGACCTTCCACAGTTTACGCCACAGCAGTATCACCTATAAGCTGGTTCTGACAGGCGGGGACATTAAGGCGGTGCAGGGAGATTCGGGCCACTCGCAAGCAGACATGATCACCGAGATCTATGGTCACATACTGGATGCAAATCGCCGTAAGACTACGGAACGGTTTGAGGAAGAATTCTATCAAAATTATGGCACCATTTCGTGTAATCGAATCTAAGAGCATCCGCTTAGGAGGCGGAAGCTCGATAGATACAGCCAGCAGGTGGCAAAATCCCGTTGGGAAATAGCGATACATGCATTATCTGAGTCATTCTAATCAATAAGTAGAAATCAATAAGGGATTACTCCCTTTTTATAATAGAAAGTTAAATGCGCAAAGGAGAAACAGAATAATATGAATGACAGATTTACCCCATCAATCAACGACTTGTCTGGTGCGTTGACACTTCCATTGATTAGCAAGCTATTTGCAGAATATCAAAGCATTGAAAAGATGGATGCCCTGCTGCAGATGTTGACAGTATTATTTCGCTGCGGCCATACCGCTCAAGCATTTGATATATTCTGTGCGCTCTTTCAAACATCTGGATTAACTCTGCCGCAAGAGTTTTACAGCGGCATAAAGACTGACCTGGATAAGCATAAGTTTGTGGGAGAGTTTCTAACCGATTTTCAAGAGATACTGGATGAGCTGCATATTTGATTTTTAGAAATGCGACTTTCCGAAAAAATGCAACAGTCCAATATCGCGCTTATTCGCTTGCCGTATATGGCATGATAATGATTTGAGAGAAGGTGAAGTGAAATGAAAGCAGCAGTACTATTTTGCCACACAGATGAACAGGAACCCAATGCAGCAGTCGAACGAGAATTGGGCAGGCAATACACACAATTATCTCAATACGCGAATGCGTATGGTTTTGAACTGGAGCAAGTCTTTTTCCACGTTGGGCAATTGGATTATGAACATCCCGATGATGTACTTTTGCGATTTTTGCGTGGATTGCAAAATAGCAGATCGAACATTGTTATCGCAGAAACGCGAGACTACTTCCCAGAGAGTCAAATGAGGTTTATTCCTCCGATACATGCGTGCTTTTTGAAGGAACATATTCAACAAATGAAGATAGGCAGCAGGCAGCACCCATTGCCTGCCGAAAAGAAAACTTTATCCGGAAAACCATATCTATACAACAAAGAGAAAAACCGTTGAAATTTGATGAGTCTTGACGGATAATGAAGGCATCCCATAAAAGGATGTGACAGCTATGGTTGCGAAAGTAACGCAATATCTTCAGGATGTTCTGGCGCCGACATTGGACCATTTTCATGTTCCGGCAGCATATGCGAGACAGATTATAGATACAGTTGAGCTGCAAATGACATCATTTTTGCGACATTGGGATGATCTTGCCTTTCGGAGAACATTATTGCTGTTAGGCTCAGAAGAAGGCCCTTTTTATGAGCCTGCCGGAAAAGCTGATGTGAAATGTTTTATAGTTGTAACGCTCCGAAATAGCCCGATTGAAACAATCCAGAGCGACAATTATGCTTGTGCGGGAATGCAGGACAGCCTCTCTAGTCAGGATGTGAAGGAAATTACCAGCGGAGCGATCCGCTTTTTCAATCCCCTGGATTTTTCCTCCATGTGCTTACAGGCGAAGAACTATTCGGGATATGATTACTATCAAGAAATCGTGGAACGCCATCCTGCCGCATGGGCGGCTCTGCGGGCATTAGGGACAACTTCGGCTAAAATTATTGATTATCCAAAAGTTCAATATGATACTCCTTTTTCAATCGAAGCCTGCGATGAGATTCAAACCGACTGTGCGGGTGAACTTCAACAAAAGAGGCTTATCCCCAAAGTAGTATTCGACGGATACTCTGCGATGTGGGACCCCCAACTGCTTGAGGTATTGCGAAGCCTTTCTCCTTCGTCCAGAAGTATTTTTGTCGTAGAATCCTTGAAGTCTGCCACTAGAAATTTCGAAAAGCTGCTAGATATTCTGGAATTCTTGCTGACGCATGACCTGAAATTCGCTTCAACGAATTTTTACATAGAAAATGGACATGTTGAACGCAGAATAAAACCCTTGCGTGCTGGACATACATCGAAAGAGATCCAGAAAAATCTTTCTCAGACGGCAGGGTTAGGATACCGACACGCTGCTGCATTGAATCAACTCTGAGCTAAATTGATAGGAAAAGCACAGCCACCCCGTAACGAGGTGGCTGTGCTTTTTCATCAGGCAATTACATAGTTTTTGATGAAGGAGGTGTGCCATGAAAGCACAGGAACTGGTAATCAGCTGTTTTTACGATAATGATGGGGAGTCCATACGGGACTTGCTATATTCATCCTTCGCTGCCTTCCTCAAGCGGGAGCTTGGAAAATTTGCGCCCGCACAGGATCATCCTGTATGATAGACGGGATGAATGGCCGCTTATCTCAGGAGGTTAGAGTATGTATCAAGAGATAAGCAACCCTATGGATTATCATGTGGCATTATACATCAGACTGTCAAAGGAGGATGAGAGCGAAGGACCATCGCAGAGCGTGACCAATCAGAAGTCCCTTTTAGATGAATTCGTGCAAAAACATCGTTTGCAGCTCTATGATACCTACATTGACGATGGCTGGAGCGGTACCAACTTTGACCGCCCAGATTTCCAGCGAATGATCAGCGATATTGAAGCCAAGAAGGTCAACATGGTCATTACCAAGGACTTGAGCCGTCTGGGACGTGACTACATCATGACCGGACACTACATGGAGCGGTACTTCCCGGAGCATCGGGTGCGCTACATTTCCCTCTTGGACGGTATTGACACCGGCGTGGAGTCCAGCGCCAATGATATTACGCCCTTCCGCGCCATTATGAACGACATGTACGCCAAGGACATTTCCAAGAAGATCAAGTCCGTCAAGCGGGATAAGCAGCGCAAGGGGCAGTTTATCGGCGGCAAACCAGTATATGGCTACAAGATGCACCCGACCGAAAAGAACAAGATCATCATTGATGAGGAGGTTGCGCCCATAGTGCGGCGGATCTTTGCCATGGCGCTGGACGGCGTTAGCTGCCGCCAAATTGCCGCTACGCTGAACGAGGAGGGCGTCCTCACACCGGCCACCTACTGTGGTTGGAACATGGGCCGCAAAGGACCCTATGCGGGGCTGTGGAGCAGCGAGCGTATTTCCGATATGCTGCAAAATGAGACCTACATTGGCAATATGGTGCAGGGGCGGCAAGTGAAGATCAGCTACAAGTCCAAGAAGTGTTTGCATCAGGATCGTAATAACTGGGTTGTGGTTGAAGATACCCATGAGCCGCTGATCGACGCTGAGAGTTTCCGCAAGGTGCGGATGCTGGTGAACAGCCGCAAACGCACCCGAAGCCGTACCTATGATTTTCTGTTGAAGGGCTTGATTTTCTGCCACGAATGTGGTCATCCCTTGGGCGTGCTGAATCGCCCCAACGCCAAGGGAGAAGAAACATTGTATTTCGTTTGCCGTACCTATCAGCGTTTTACCAAGAACAGTGCCTGCACCACACATTATATCAAGGAAAAAACGGTAACGGACGCAGTGATTGCCAAGGTTCGAGAGGTCTGCGAAGACTATTTGACTGCGGATGCATTGCTTCCTGCTGCGGAAAAGGCGGTGAAGGAAGCGTCGCAGGAGAACAAGGCGGCGGCGGAGATCAGCGCTCTGCAAAATAAGAGTGCCAACCTTACAGAGCACCTTGACCGAATGTACACCGACCGTCTTTCCGGTTTGTTGCCGGAGGAGGACTTTCAGCGTATCTTCACCCATATCAAGGACGAACGGGCACAGCTGGAGGAACGAATCAAGGAGCTTCAACAGCAGCAAAAGAACCCTATCAGCCAAACAGAGCGAGCAAAAGACTTGGTGCAAAGATACCTTGATACCGCCTGTGCCAACCGGGAACTACTGGTGAGCCTGATCGAGCGGATCGAGCTGACGGCGGACAGGGAGATCATTGTTAAGTTTCGATTTGCAGAGCTTCAGCAGGCGGGATAAATCTAGCCATATCAGTGGTTTGCGCCGTTATGAGCGGCGCGATTTTCAAGACGAAATCACTTACAATTACGGATGCGCTATGTATCGCGCATCGAAAAGCGCGCGCTGCAAAAGCTGGAGGAAGCCCTCGGTGAACGGGAATAAAAAACGCGGGGCGCATTAGCGCCCCGCTTATGGTATTAAGGAGATAAACCGACAGAACAATATCGCCCTGCTATATTATTACGCTGGCTCAGAAACTTTTTCAACGGTGCCGCCAAGTGCGGCCATAAGCGGGTTCAACCAATTGAAGATTTGATCGTTTCCTTGAGTATTATCACACCAGGCCTGATAAAATGCTGGAATTTTAAAATCGTTGGAGTTCAGTGTGTTTCTGCCGGAGCCGTCGTTTTTAAGATATGTTTCTGCAAATTGCGCCACAAGTGTGGAATATTGTAAGATCAATTCGATGATGTATTCTTTGGCGCACTTTACATGGTCGGCGCTGTAATCGAAATTGGCAAACGAACGCTCTGCTGTTAAAGGCTTGCCTGCGTGGTTTAATGCATTTACAACATATGCTGCAAAAAAGTACCGCCCATTTGCCAGAACGGCCAGAGTGTTGGCATCGGGGGTTGCCGCATTCCGATACTGCTTTTCTACCAAACGGTATACTTCGGAGATGCTCACGGCAAAGTTGACAGGCTTGTACCAGGATAGGAATAAAGCGGCCTTGTCATCGTACAGATCGAACGGAGCATATATCGGTTTGGAAGGATCGCTCTCGGAAAATTCGACTGTGTCATATTCGCTGGAGGTATCACTATACCGAACGATGACCTGTGTGGGGCTGGAACGTGCTTCACCGGGAGCGTTGTAATAGTAGGCAGTTACGATGCGGCCAAAATCAGAAAGCTGATAATGGAAGCGGCCGGGCTCATTTTGGCCCCCGTTTCAGAAGCTTAAAGCAATAAAGGGGGTAGGTGCCGTTTTCATAAAAAGAGTTGATGAGCGTGATCTGCGGACAGGTATATGCAACGTCCATGGGAGTAGGTCTTTCCATCTGTCAGATGGTTGGCGGACATCTCGTCGAAGAGATTTTTTTCAAAGAACCGATCGGACTGTGAAAGCGGGGTCCTGAAAATATTGGGTTGGCACGGAGTGTCATAAACTTTTGATTCTCCGCGAAAAACGGTGATAGTATGATCTACCTTAGTCTGCTTGAGCTTTTTTTCAATTTCGCTAATATAGTCTGAGATGGATTTTACCGGCAAATTTAAACAATGCTGCCGCCCTCTTGAATCCCGAACAGCAAAGGCGGGCGGGGCTGTCAGTGATGGCTCATTGAGGCGTTCACTCTAACCGCTGACAGGCTCGGCTGGGTTTGCTGTTTATTTCCTCACCATTCCTGTGCCTTGGCTTCCTGCCGGACTTTCATTACCTGTATTTGATATATACTGCCAGGAATTGCAGAAACCAACGCAAAGATGCCAAAGATTATAGATTGCTCTGTAACTGCAAATAGTGCAAACATGAGCAGTAGAAATAGCCACGGATTGCGCAAGTTGCGATAATACTTTTCTTTATCGTCATAAGAGGTATGGAGTTCAAACGGCTTTCCATCATTTGCTTTTTCCACAATCAATAGTTCTCGGTTAAAGGTTGTTGCGTTTGTCGCAATACGCCCGCCCCGTTCTGCCCATGGACGCCAACGAGCCTTTCCAACAGAATAGTTTAGATTGATATTTTTGAAAAACACCTTATATCCCATATCCTCCAAAAAGTTAGCATAGTCTATTGAACTCTCTTTTGATTTTTCTCCGATAAACTCTACACAATAGGTCACTTCATCGGGCTTGCATTTTTCAAATTCGTATAACAGTTTTCCTGTCCGAACAAGTCGATAACCCTTTTCAGACATTTTGTTTAGCCATTTTTCCTGCGTATTTAGCAATCCGCCAAAAAAGCGATAACATTTTTTACTCATACTGCACCTCCAATAATTTCACTTGCAACGCTTACAAGTTCATTTAGTCTTGCAAGCTCTTTTTCTGCAATTTCTTTTCCCTGT
>ERZ772867.752-NODE-752-length-42396-cov-7.070901_pt1 | contig 42396 bp, 41 predicted proteins | sample MGYA00511341_ERZ772867 | MGnify/ENA primary metagenome ERZ772867 (study PRJEB29015, sample SAMEA2737707) | human gut metagenome | biome: human gut; feature: human-associated habitat; material: faeces | place: China | collected 2012 ... | reverse complement strand
TGCCACCGGCATGTCAGAGCCGCGCCGCCGCTTCGCTCCCCTAAAAGGGGCAGCGCTTCGCGGCAAAGATTCGTCCTTGGCGCCCCTTCTAGGGGAGCTGTCGCGAAGCGACTGAGGGGTCGCCAGGGTTGTGAGATGAGCAGAGTTAAAAAGGCAGAGCGCACTGAATCAACATCGTAGGGGACGGCCGCTGTGCCGTCCCTTTTCATACCCCTCCCCTTCCGACATATTAAGAAATATTATGATGACATCCGCGGGTTTCTCTGCTAAAATTGCACCATACCGAATGGAGGTCATCATGAAAAATACATTCAAAAAAATAACTACAATTCTCACATCCGTATTTCTCATCCTCTGCGTCGCAGCCTGCGGAACAACGAAGCAGCCCGCGCATAGCCAGCCCGCATCCTCCACACAGGGCGAAAACGAACCCACAGCCGCGCCCAGCGTGGTCATAACCGTCTACACCGGCGACGAGACCGCCGAGCACTTCCTGACGCAGGAAGTCGCCGCCGCGGCACTCGACGAAAACAGCGTGTTCGCAGCTCTCAAATCTGCCGGCGTCATGCCCGACGACGTTGAGCTGCTCGACTTCGCGCAGAACGGCGGAGCGCTGACGATCGACCTCAGCGACGCCTACGCCAGCTACATCCAGTCCCTCGGCACCAGCGGCGAATACATCGCCGTCGGCTGCCTCGTCAACACCTACCTGACCGCCTTCGGCGCGGACACCGTGAGCATCACCGTCAACGGCGCGCCGCTTGAGAGCGGTCACAACGTGTATGACATACCGCTCGAATTCTATACCGACAGCACAAATTCCTGACATCCTCCGCCATAATCCCCCGCTGCACCGTGCCCTGCGCGGTGCAGCTTTTATTTACATAATCATGTTAACGTAATCTTATTTACATAAATTGTTTCTTCGCCGTTTCCTGCATAAAGATGTTGACAAGACGCGGATAACTGATATAATATCTCCTGTTTGTTTTTTGAAAACAGACGCTCCAAAAATATAAAAGGGAGAAAAGATCAATGGAGAAATTGTTCAAGCTCAAGGAAAACGGCAGCTCTGTCCGTACAGAGCTTGTGGCCGGACTCACCACCTTTATGACGATGGCCTACATCATCGCGCTCAACCCCAACCTGCTCACCGGCTTCGGCTCGCAGGGCGGCCCGCAGCTCTGGAACGGCGTGTTCCTCGCCACCTGCATCGCTTCCGCAATCGGCATGTTCGTCATGGCTTTCGCCGCGAACAAGCCCTTCGCAATGGCTCCCGGCATGGGACTCAACAGCTTCTTCGCCGTCGTTGTGGCAAACATCGTTTCCATCACCGGCATGGGCTTCCTCGAATCCTTCCAGGCCGCGCTCTGCATCATTCTCATTGAAGGCGTCGTATTCGTCATTCTCTCCGTTCTCAATATCCGCGACAAGATCGTCAACGCTATCCCCCTCGGCATCCGTCTCGGCATCGCCCCGGCCATCGGCCTGATGCTGCTGAACATCGGCGTCGGCTCCAACGCCGGCATCTACTCCGAGACCGGCGGCCCGTTCTACGTCATGCGCGACTTCTTCGGCGCGCTCACTCCGAGCCTCGCCCAGTCCAACATGGGCAGCGGTTACAGCGCCATGGTGCTGACCGTTGTGACTATGTTCGTCGGCCTGTTCATCATCGTCATCCTCGCGCACCACAAGGTCAAGGGCGCCGTCCTGCTGGGTATGCTCGCAGCCTCCTGCATCTACTGGGCAGGCGAAGCAATCTTCCTCGGCGTCAATCCCTTCGCAAGCCTCGCAACCGCTTCTTTCCTCCCCGCTTTCGGCGACATGGCGGAGACCACCCTCTTCAAGTTCAGCTTCGCAGGTCTGGCCAAGGTCGGCTGGTTCACCGTGACTACCCTCGTCATCACCTTCTGCATGATCGACATGTTCGACACCATCGGCACTCTCGTCGGCACCGCGTCACGTGCGGGCATGGTCGATGAGGACGGTAATATGCCTCAGATGAAGGAAGCCCTTCTGGCCGACGCCGTCGGCACCGTCGCCGGCGCTCTGACCGGCACCTCCACCGTCACCACCTTCGTCGAGTCCGCTTCCGGCGTCGAGGCCGGCGGCCGCACCGGCCTGACCGCGCTGACCACCGGCGTGCTGTTCCTTGCCTGCATGTTCATTGCGCCCATCGCCGCGATCATCCCCGCCGCCGCGACTTCCTCCGCGCTGATCTACGTCGGCCTGCTGATGCTCGGCGGTCTGAAGAAGATCGACTTCGACGATATGTCCCAGGGTCTGCCCGCCGCGATCATGCTCATCTGCATGCCCATCTCTGGCTCCATCGGCCACGGCATCGGCCTCGGCCTCATCTCCTACACCGTCATCAAGATATTTACCGGCAAGGCCAAGGACGTCTCGGCGCTGACCTACGTCATCTCCGTGCTGTTCCTCATCAAGTTCTTCCTCGTCGCGTGAGACTATAAACATTAAAAAGCACTGCCTAGGCAGTGCTTTTTTCGTCTTCGGGGGCAAATCCCATTGCGTCTTATTATCAATTCTGGTTCATTCCAAACGGCTCGTATGTCAGCAGCTTTTTCTTCCAAAGTGTTTCCGCATCAATAATCTGGTTGTCAGGCAGCGCCTTAGATAATATCTGCAATACCGAAAACTGTAAATCATGGCAGCTATGCTTTTCGGACTTCAAATGGCTTATCATGCCCTTATTGTTTCCATGTCCTCCAGTTGCCACATAAACAGACCAACGTCCAAACAGGCCGTCATAGCCGTAGGTTGACCCGACATATCGGTCTCCGCTCTTCGTATCAACTATCAGATATACCGCATTTACGGCAGACATGGCCGTCTGCCACAGCTCATAATCCGTATCGTTCTCAACAACTTCTTTCAGCTCATCGAACGACAGGATCAAATTCTCAAAGCCGACAAATGCTTTTTGATTTTTCGACTCTATTGCAACAATCGGCTTTTCCGTCGTAGCCTTTTGATGCCACATTCTCGCCGACGCGCCCCAATCAATGACCAGTTTTCCCTCGTATTCCTTCAACAAATCTATATATTCAAGGTCAAAGAATGCCTTTTCACCATTATATTCTTTCGCTTCGCAATCAGGCAATCCGGCGGGGCACACATCCGGTGTATCTGGCACGACCCCATTTACACGATAACAGGAATGCAGTCTTGCGTATGTACCTCCATCGCTGATAAAAGTAACCCAGTATGTATAGTCCTTGCTGAAGCCCTCTTTCTGATGCTGTGTGTACTCGTGAGCCATTCCGGCTTTATAGCACGCTCTGAAACGTTCGTCGGATAATGCGTGCCTTATCAGCTTCACTTCCTTTGGCTCAAGTCCAACTTTCTTCAAAACATCCGAAAAGTTCAGAATTGCCACGCTCATTCACTCCTTCCGCATTATATTTCTTGGCTGACGACTATATTTATATTCCGCTCAGGGTGCCGAGCTGGTAGAACGCAACGGCGGAGGCCGCGGCGACGTTCAGGCTGTCGACCCCGTGCGACATCGGGATCTTGACGGTATAGTCACAGGCGGCGATGGTCTCCGACGCCAGCCCGTCGCCCTCGGTTCCGAGCACGACCGCAAGCTTTTCGACCTCGCGCAGGCGCGGGTCCGCGATGCTGAGTGAATCGTCGCGCAGCGCCATGGCGGCAGTCTTGAAGCCGTAGGAATGCAGCACGTCCTGCCAGTCGGCGTCCTCCGGCAGATACGTCCACGGCACCTGAAACACCGTCCCCATACTGACACGCGCGGCGCGGCGATACAGCGGATCACTGCCCGCGGCGGTGAGCAGCACGGCGTCCATGCCGAGCGCGGCGGCGGAGCGGAAAATTGCACCGATATTGGTCGGGTTCAACACGTTCTCCAGCACGGCCACGCGCCGCGACGCGGCGCACAGCTCCGAAAGCGCCGGCAGCGCCGGACGCAGCATACAGCAGAGCATGCCGCGCGTCAGATGGAAGCCGGTGAGCTGCGTCAGCACCTCAAGCGGCGCGGTGTACACCGGTACATCATCTGCACAGCGCGCAAGAATTTCGTGCCCCCTGCCCTCGATGTGCTTCGGCTCCATCAGGAACGACAGCGGCACGCAGCCCGCGTCCATCGCGCGACCGATGACCAGCGGGCTTTCCGCGACGAACATAGCGTTTTTCGGGTCGGCGCGGTTGAGGAGCTGATTCTCCGTCAGGCGCGCGTACACGTCAAGCTCTGGGGCGGAAAAGTCTGAAATTTCAATGATTTTTACCATGTGCTCCCCTTCCTCACTCGATGTCCAGCCAGTCCAGAATCGCCGTCACGGCGCGGACAGGCCAGCGCGGATCGCGCGTGTAATCAAGGTCAACGTCGCGTGCGGAGCGGCGCTGAAGGTGCAGTCGGAACGCAGCGTTATGGAAGCGCCACTCGGCGGCAAGATTCTCGAAGCTGCGCTCCGTCGCGCCGGTGTGCGCCAGAATGGCGCATATAAGATGTCGGTCGCGCCACGATTTGACCATGTAGGAATAGGTTATTTTGAACGCGTCCTCGCCGAAGCTTAGGCGGCACAGCGGCGACCACGGCTCAAGAATGCCGTTGACGAGCGCGACGGCCTCATCCTCGGTGTAAAAATCCTCGACCTGCTCCTCGATCTCCTGAAGCTTGGCCGTTTTCTCTTCTTTTGTCATCATGTCCCCCAGTTATTGTTTTTTCCATTTAATTTTATCACGCCGTTCACGAATTGCAAGAGTAATATTATGTTAACTTGAAGATTTAAGAAACGGGGCAGATGATGATAATGGCGGAACGGCACAGAGGCCGTCCCCTACAGGATAGGATATAGTGCGTTTTGTCTTTTGCCTAATGGCACTCTCTAACAGCTGGCGACCCCTCAGTCGGCTTACGCCGACAGCTCCCCTAAGAGGGGCGCCAATGGCACAGAGCAACAATGCTGCACCAGACTAAAACCTTTGCCGCGAAGCGCTGTCCCTTCTAGGGTGGCGAAGCGGCGGCGCGGCGAGACAGTGGCGCGTCAGCGCCGAAGGGGTCGCCAGACACGGTATATTGCCAATAGATAGAAGAAAGGACTATGTCAAGACTATTCCCCTATACAAAACCCCCCCCAGATTTTCATCTGGGGGTGTTCCGTATTATTGCTTATTCGGTGCTTCGCCTACTGCGGATCACTCTTCTCTCTTGCGGCGGAGCAGGATGACGCCTGCGCCGATGCAAGCGATGGAAGCAAACATTGCAGCTGCGTACAGAGCAATATTGCTGCTGTCGCCGGTAGCGACAACGGGCTTGTACTCAGTCCACACGCCGGTGTAGGTGGAGTCGCCCTCGACGAGGTAGACCGTCTCGGAATCTACGCGCTTGCCGTCCTTATCGTACCACACGAGGATGTGATCCTTGCGGGTTGCGTACGGGAACTGGCCGACCTTCTCGCCGTAGACAACAGTCTTGGAGGTGAAGTTGAGCTTTACGTCTTCCTTGAAATCGGGGTCTTCCTTGATCTTGAAGGTGAGCTTGTACTCCTTGCCCTTCCACTGAGCGTACAGAGTGACAGCCTCGCCGCCGTTGCCGTTATCGACAAAGGTCAGCTCATCGCCGCTCTTGTAGCTGTCGCCGGTGCCGTCGGCCTTGGTGTTCCAGCCGAGGAAGTCGTAGCCCTTGCGGGTGATCTCCTTGTCGGCGTCGACGGTGATAGCGCTCTCGATGGTCTCAACGGTGGAATCCTTCTCGTCCGCGCCGTTGTAGTTGTAGGTGAGGGAGTTGTTGATCTTGTTGACGACAACCTTGACCTCGGCCTCGGTGGAAACGGCATCATTCTCAGTGATAACGCCGCTGTCCTGAGCATTGGTGACGGTGAGCTTGACGGTGTACACGCCGCTGTCGGCGACATTGCCGTCAAGAGTCAGGGTCTTGTCGTTCTTGCCTGCAAGAACCTCGCCATCCTTGTACCACTGGTATGCGTAACGCAGACCGGTGTACTCTTCAGTGCTCGCGGTGAGGACGATTTCCTCTCCGTCATAATCCTTGGTGATGTCCTCGGAAACGGTGACAGTCACGGGAGCGATGCTGCGCTTGAGGAAGATGCGGTGATTATCGGGCATGGCCACTTCGGTATCGGCCTTTATCTCGGTGCCTCTGACGGTATCGTCAACGATGAGGAACCAGCCGTCCTCGGTGTAACCTGCGCGCGGGGAAGCGACGATAGCGTCGCCGTAGGGCTGACCCATGGTGACAGTGACGTCAGCGAGCTCGTCGCCGCCGTTGGAGTCACGGCTGAGGGTGTAGTCGTTTGCAGTCCACTGTGCGGTGTAGGTTACATCCTTGGTAACGGTCTCCGCAACTGCGGGTGCCCAGCCTGAGAAGGTGTAGCCGGCGCGCTCAGGGGTGCGCGGGAATGCGGGGGTCTTGCTGCCGGCCTCGACGGTCGTGCTCTGGTCTGCGAACAGCTCTTCACCGTCAACACCGTCGGTGTAGGTCACGGTGTAGAGGGCGTTCCACTGTGCGACATAGGTCACATTGCCGGTCACTGTCTCAGCAACTGTGGGAGCCCAGCCCTTGAACACGTAGCCTTCGCGCTCGGGAGTGCCGTTGAACGCGGGAGTAGCCTTGCCGAGTCTAACGGTGTAGCTCTGGTCGGCAAATACCGTGCCGTTAGCGCCGTCAGAGTAGGTGACGGTGTAATACTGAGAAACATACAGAAGCTTACCGGTTCTGGAGGTTTCGCCCTTTGCCCAAGAGCTGGACTGGATAGACCAGCCGGAACCATCCTGCTTGTAATCGGTCTTGCTGCCGGTGTACTTCAAGGTCCACTCGAAAGTAGCGGTAGTTAATTCTTCATCAATACGGTATGCAGGAGTGGGGTTGTTGTTTCTGGTGTTGAATTTGGTAACGTAGGGCGCAAAGTCAGTGATCTTGAGAGTGCACCAGAAGTCTCCATTTTCGTCCTTGGTGACAGGGGTGAATTCGTAGGTACCTTTCTTCAAGTCTCTGAAGTAATGTACATTGCTGGAAACGGTGTCTCTGGTGTTTTTCGGGTCAAAAGGAACAGTGGAGTTCTGAACGCGAATAGCGGTAGAGGACTTGGTGGATCTGGGCAGAGCGGCTATTGTCGGAGCCGCAGGAGCGGTCGCGCACCAGACATCAACAGTCTGCACACCGCCGTCAGGCAGCCACAGGCCAGTGGTTTCGGTGCCGGAAGCATTCTGGCCAGTAGCATTTGCATCCCAAACCAGCTTGATGGTCGCGGTGCGGACAGTATTGCCGTCGGCATCGGTGTGATAGTGGGTCTTGCCCCAAACCTTATTCGGAGCCTTCACGCCGGTGGAAAGCAGGGTCTGAACATTGGTTATATTCGCGCTTGCAGTCCAGACGCCGCGCTCCGCGTCGTAAGTTTTATCGTTATTATATTTGACGTAGTTGCCAAACCAGTTATAAGTCTGGTCAGCATGTGTATCATCAACGGTGCAGTGGAACTTGAACAGTTCCTTGGCACTATTGGCACCGGAGGGAACAACAGGCTCTGCGATTTCCCAGACTGCGGTGTAAGTCACGTCGCCGGTCACGGTATCAGCAACCGTGGTGTCCCAGCCGATGAAGTTGTAGTTCGTGCGGGTCGGGGTGCCATTGAATGCGGGGGTAGCTCCGTTGGGGGCTGCATAATAGGTCTGATCCGCAAACGCCTTACCGCCCACACCGTCGGTGTACTTGACTATGTAATACTGGGAAACATACGCGACCTTACCGGTCTTGGCGGTCTCGCCGATAGTCTTATCATAGGAAGACGACTGCATGGACCAGCCGCTGCCGTCGGTCTTGAAGTCGGTCTTGCTTCCGGTGTACTTCATCTTATAGGTGAAGTTGGAAAGCGGCTTGTTGGGGTCAAGTCTAAAAGCGGGGTCAGCCTTGTTGGCAGTGTTGAACTCGTCAATATAGCTGGTCGGATCGATAATGAGGTCGCACCAGTAATCTCCGTTTTCGTCCTTTGTCACAGGTGTAAACTTGTAGGTACCTTCCTTAAGATACCTGAAGTAGGTTACCTTGCTGTAGCTCTTGGCATACTTCGGAATGTCATATGCGGAATCCTGAATACGAATTGCGACAGTACTGCCGGCAGACCTGGTAAAGGATCCAGCTATTGTCGGAGCCGCAGGAGCGGTCGCGCACCAGACATCAACAGTCTGCACACCGCCGTCAGGCAGCCACAGGCCAGTGGTTTCGGTGCCGGAAGCATTCTGGCCAGTAGCATTTGCATCCCAAACCAGCTTGATGGTCGCGGTGCGGACAGTATTGCCGTCGGCATCGGTGTGATAGTGGGTCTTGCCCCAAACCTTATTCGGAGCCTTCACGCCGGTGGAAAGCAGGGTCTGAACATTGGTTATATTTGCAGTTGCAGTCCAGACGCCGCGGGCTGCATCATAAGCCATGTCGTTATTGTACTTAACATAGCTGCCGAACCAGTTGTAGGTCTGATCGGCATGGGTGTCATCAGCAGTGCAATGGAACTTAAACAGTTCCTTGATGCTATTGCTGCCGGAGGGCACCGCAGGCTGTTCCGGTGTCTCAGCGTCGTTTTCCTCGACGGGCGCTTCTTCCTCCGAAACAGGTTTTTTTACGGTCGATTCTTCTACGACCGTTTCTTCCTGCACGGCCGGGGCTTCGTCAACGTCTGCATACGCCGCGGGTGCAAAGCTCACGACCATGCATATCAACAAAACCAAAGCCATTACACGGGAGAAACCTTTGTTTTTGCTCATAAAATCTACTCCATTCCTTTGGATTTTGGGGCATGTATACTTCTGCCCCGAGGTACAGGATATTTTACCATCACGCTATACCAGTGTCAAGCGGTGCGACCTGTCTTTTTATTATAATTTTTCTTAAGTTTTTCAATATATGGTATTCTGTGCAAGCAGCAGTACTATATGTTATGTTAATATTTGGAATTTGACCTAGTGTGTCAATTTTGCAGATTCTGTAACTGGTATACAATTTCCATAGGATTTTCTGGATGGTTAAGCGAGTAAGGGACACATACAGCAGGAACAAAAACGCAGTGGCGGCTTTCTGCGTTTTTGGGACAAGTTCTTTCTTTTACCTACTGGCAGTAAACCAAGACTGGCGACCCCTCAGTCAGCCTTACGGCTGACAGCTCCCCTAATAGGTGCGCCAAGATAGTGCGCGACCACCCCATGCGGTGTGAACCGCATGGGGTGGTCATTACACTATTATATATTATTATTACACAACACGCGCCGCGCATTATCCGCGGAGGTTCAGAAACCGCGGGATGACGCTGACGTGCACCTTATCCATCACGCCGGAGGCCTCGCCATCCAGTGACCACTCAAGCTCCGGCGGATTCTCAATATCCATCTCCTTTGCCTGAAACAGGTCGATATTCGGGCAGGAATAATCCTGCGACAGCAGGCCGCGGATTATCATATCCAGCTCCAGCATCGTCTTCGGCATCTTCACGAGCAGCACCTCGAACACGCCGTCCGCCGTGTCCACCATCGCCGCGGGCAGGGTTATCGTCCCCGCGACGGAGGTCGTATTGCAGATCGCGCCGAAGATATAATCGTCCTCATGCGTCACGCCGTCCGCCGTGACCTTCATGTGCAGCGGCTTTATCTTATACAGATCCTTTATCGCGTCGAGGATATACGCCGTATGGCCGAGGACGTTCTTCATGTTCTGATCCGTCGTATACGACAGCCACGAGAACGCGCCGAAAGCCGCGACATAGGTGAAATGCCGCCCGCCGAAGCAGCCGATGTCATACCGCGTGGAATACCCCGAAGCGATGTGCTCCGCCGCCTCGATGATATCCGTGCTCAGCCCGTGCGATGCGGCGAAGTCGTTCGTGCTGCCGCAGGGGATGTAGCCCAGCGGCACGTCGATATTCGCAGTCGCAAGGCCGTGGATGACCTCGTTGAGCGTCCCGTCGCCGCCGGTGCAGCAGACCAGCTGATAATCCCGCCCAAAGCTCGAGGCGAAAGCCGTGCCGTCGCCCTTTTTGCCGGTTATCATCGTAGTGACCTTATAGCCCGCGTCCATCAGGACGCGGATTATCTGCGCAACGTTGCGCAGCACCATGCGCTTGCCCGACACCGGATTTATTATCAGCAGCGCCGGTTTCAGATCTTTTCTTTCGGAATAATCAAGAGTATCCATGGGAACCTCCGTGGTATGATGCGCTCAGATCAGGCTATCATCCCGGCAACGATAAGGCAGAGGTACGCGGTCGGGATGGAGAAAAGCAGGCTGTCGGCACGGTCGAACATGCCGCCGTGGCCGGGGATAAGATTCGAGAAGTCCTTTACGCCGATCATGCGCTTTACGAGCGATTCGGCGAGGTCGCCGATCTGCCCCATCGTGGACGCGAGAAGCGCGGTGACGACGCAGAGCCAGAACGGGATCGGCAGCCAGAGCTGCGACAGGTAATAGACAATAACGCCGGTAACAACGGACGAGATTGCGCCGCAGATGCAGCCCTCGACGGTCTTGTTCGGGGAGACGGAGGGGGCGATCTTATGCTTGCCGAAGCGCTTGCCGCCGAAGAGGGCAAAGCTGTCGCACACCCAGGTGGACAGGCAGGCGACCGCGAGCGTCTGGAGCCAGATGTCGCTGACGCAGATGACCATTATCATCGAGAACTGGAAGCATGGGTACGCAAGGCCGAACACCGTACCGAGCGCGCCCTTGCCGGCCACGTCCTTCCGGAGTATGCCCGAGAACAGCGCAAAATACACAGCGCAGGCGAAGAGCACCATGTACCAGAACAGGCCGATCTCGACGCCGGTGAAGCGGTCGATCAGGGTCAGCACCGCCTGGGCGGCGAGGTATGCGTACATGACGCCGGCCGCGCAGCCGACCTCAAGCTTTTCAAGGTTGCGGCTGAGCTCGTACGCGCAGAGGATGCCGGCCGCGGCGAAAAAGATGACGCGGGTCACCGGTGAGAGGAAGACGCAGGCAAGCGTGATGCTGATGAGCACCACGGCGGAAATTACTCGTGTTTTCAAAAACTTATCCCTCTTTCTGATCGTTTGCGGGAGTCCTTAAGCTGAACTTAAGATATCATATTATCCGCGCCCACTCAATATACGCCTTACGGTTTCTGTTCGATTTTTGGGCGTTGAGCGGCGTTTTTAACAACTTCTTCACTTTTTATTGCCGAACAGGCCGCGCACGATGGCGCTGGAGCCGGAACGCATGACGGAGCTGAGCGCGTTATTCGCGGCGCGCTTGGCGATGGTCTTGCCGCTGGTCTGCTTGCCGCCGAGGATGGAGTTGACAAGATTCGTGCTGACCGAGCGCGCAACGGAGGACGCCGCGTTCGTGACGGCGCGCTGCGCGGTCTTGCGGCGCTTCTCGGCTTCCTTCTCCGCCTCGCGCTGTGCCGCGGCCTCGGCCTTCTGCTTCGCCTTCTCGGCTGCGGCCTCCTCGCGGAGTCTCGCCTTTTCGGCAGCCGCCTCGTCCTTCTGACGCTGCTTTTCGGCGGCGGCTTCGTCCTTCCGGCGCTGCTTCTCCGCCGCGGCCTCCTCGGCCTCCTGACGGCGGCGCTCCTCCAGCTCGGCGTTCGCCTGCATGAGTATCTCATATGCGGACTCGCGGTCGACGCCGTCGCGGTATTTCAGCTCAAACTCGTCCGCGAGGATGAGCTGCTGCATTCTCGCGCTGTCGGCAGGCCCCATAAGGCTCTGCGGCGGGAGGATCTTCGCGCGCTCGACGACGCCGGGGACGCCGTCGGCGTCCAGAAAGCTGACCAGCGCCTCGCCGACGCCAAGCTCCATGAGCGTCTGCTCGGTGTCGAACGCGGGGTTCACGCGGAACGCGCGGGCGGCGGCGCGGACGGACTTCTGCTCTGCCGGAGTGTAGGCGCGCAGGGCGTGCTGCACGCGGTTCGAGAGCTGGGCGAGCACATCGTCCGGAATGTCGGACGGCGACTGCGTGACGAAATACACGCCGACGCCCTTGGAGCGGATGAGCTTCACGACCTGCACGATCTTCTGCACCAGCGCCTTCGGCGCGTCGGAGAACAGCAGGTGCGCCTCGTCGAAGAAGAATATCATGCGCGGCTTTTCGAGATCGCCGACCTCGGGCAGCCGCTCGAACAGCTCCGTCAGCATCCAGAGCAGGAAGGTGCCGTACACCTTGGGGCTCTGGATAAGCCGCGCGCTGCTGAGAATGTTTATATAGCCGCGGCCGTCGGCGTCGGTGCGCATCCAGTCGCGGATGTCAAGCGCGGGCTCGCCGAAGAATATCTCGCCGCCCTCGTCCTCAAAGGCCAGCAGCGCGCGCTGTATCGCGCCGATGCTCGCGGCGGAGACATTGCCGTACTGCGTGGTGAATTCCGCGCGGTTGTCGCCCACGAACTGGAGCATGGCGCGCAGATCCTTCATGTCGAGCAGGAGCAGGCCGTGCTCGTCGGCGACCTTGAAGACGATATTCAGCACACCGGCCTGCACATCGGTCAGCCCCAGCAGGCGCGCAATCAGCACCGGCCCCATGTCGGATATCGTGACGCGGACGGGGTGCCCCTGCTCGCCGAAGATATCCCAGAAGCGGGTCGGGTAGGACTTGTACTCGAAGCCCTCGATGCCGAAGCGCTCGATGCGGCCGCGCATATCCGCGGAGTCCGCGCCGGGCACACACATACCGCTGACGTCACCCTTGACGTCGGCCATGAACACCGGCACGCCCATGTCGGAGAAGGACTCAGCCATCACCTTCATGGTTATCGTTTTGCCGGTGCCGGTCGCGCCGGCGATGAGTCCGTGGCGGTTTGCCATATTGGGCAGCAGGAAAAGGTTCTTGTCCGACTGCGCGAGCCATATCTTTTTATCTTTGTACATGCTTCTACCCCTGTTTATGTTTTCGCCCTATTCGGGCGGCTCAAATCTTAATATTCTTAATATATCATACCCGCCGCACGGCGGCAAGTGTATTTTCGTCTCTTGCCAGAGCGGCGCGGATGGGATATAATATGTTGAATAAATATGACACAGAGGATGAGACATATGGACGAGCAGAAAACCGGAACACTTTACATCGTGGCGACGCCTATCGGCAATTCGCGCGACATGTCCCCGCGCGGGGTGCAGATACTGACCGACGTGGACATCATCGCCGCCGAGGATACGCGGCGCTCGATGGTGCTGCTCGGCAAGCTTGAGATACGCAACAAGCTCGTGTCGAACCACAAGTTCAACGAATACGGCAAGGCCAAGTATTTTATAAACGAGATGAAGGCCGGAAAGAGCGTCGCCGTCATCACCGACGCGGGCACGCCCTGCATCTCCGACCCCGGCAACGAGCTTATCAAGGCGGCAGTCGAGGAAGAGATACGCGTCGTCGGCGTCCCCGGCTGCTGCGCGGCGGTGAACGCGCTGGCGATATCGGGCTTCGACCTGTCGAGCTTCCTGTTCTACGGATTTTTCCCGCGCGAGAACGCCGACCGGCGCAAGCTGCTTGAAAAAATGCGCGGCGCGGACACGAGGACCTTTGCGTTTTACGAGAGCCCGAAGCGCATAATGGAGCTGGTGGACTTTCTGGTAGAGTCCGAGGCGAAGCTGCGGCTGTGCCTCTGCAACGACATGACAAAGCTGCACGAGATGAGCTTCCGCGGCACGCCCGCGCAGGTCAAGGAGCAACTTCTGGCCAAGGGCAATTATGACAAGGGCGAGTACGCCATCGTCGCCGAAGTCGAGCCGGAGTATCAGTTCACGAAGGTGGAGCACACGGTCAGCGCCGAGGCGATGCTGGTGGACGCGATGATATCCGGCGGCGTAAGCGGCCGCGACGCGATCGCCGCCGTCCTCGCCGACCCGAATAATTCCTACAGCAAAAACGAGCTGAAGGCCGCCGCGCTGAATCTCAAACGCATGTTTGAGTGAGGCTGCGGGGGCGAGTACTTTCTTTTGTTCCCTGCTCCGGTCATTACTCCGGCGACCCCTCAGTCACGGCTAACGCCGTGACTGAGCCGCAGCGAGACAGTGGCGCGTTAGCGCCGAAAGGGTCGCCAGTGTATAGAAAGCGCCATTAGGGAAAAGAAACCGCGTATCATAAGTTGCTTCGTAGGGGACGGCCGCTGTGCCGTCCCGTTTGGACACGGTTTGTCTATGCGGCTATCACAAATCAGCTCACAATTCCGCATCATTATCAGGAGGTAACAATGCCGAACATCAGCGATATTCTTGCCGCGGCGCTGCCGGAGTTCGGCAAGGCCGTATTCAGCCAGCCGACGGACAAGGCCGCCGCGCAGAAGCTCAGCGTCCGCCCGCTCGTCATCCGCGGCGAGACGGTATATCAGGCCGAGAGCATACGCGACAACAAGGCCATGCACCAAAACCTCAGCGCTGAAGAGCTTACCGCGCTCTGCCGCAGCGAGCTTGAAGGCCGCTACCGGCAGGTGCTTATAGTCTCCGGCGGCGAGAGCCGGCAGTACATTCTCCGCCGCGACGGCAGCTACAAGCTCACCGGCAAGACCGCCGCGACCGCCCCTGCCCCCGCCGCGCACAACCGCGAAAAGAAATATCTTCTTGCGGAGGGCGAGTGCATCCCCGCGCTCGTCGATCTCGGCGTGTTCACCGCCGACTACAAGATCCTCCGCGACAAGTACGACAAATACAAGCAGATAAACCGCTTCATCGAGCTTATCGACGACGCGGTCGGTTCCTCCGGCCTCGAAGAGATGACCATCCTCGACTTCGGCTGCGGGAAATCCTATCTCACCTTCATATTATATTATTACCTCGTCGAGAAGCGCGGTATGCGCGCGCACATCATCGGCTACGATCTGAAGGCCGACGTCGTGGAGCGCTGCAACGGCATCGCCGCGAAGTACGGCTACTCCGGTCTTGAGTTCCACGTCGCCGACGTGACGCGCGACACGCTCTACGACCGGCATATCGACATGGTCGTGACGCTACACGCCTGCGACATCGCCACCGACTACGCCCTGCACTACGCGCTGCAGCACGACGTGAAGTACATTTTCTCCGTCCCCTGCTGCCAGCATGAGATAAACGCACAGATAAAAAAGGGCGGCGAACTGGACATTTTCCTGCGCCACGGGATAATAAAGGAGCGCATGTCCGCGCTGCTGACCGACTCCATCCGCGCCGCGGTGCTGGAGGACATGGGCTACGAGGTGGACATGATAGAGTTCATCGACTTTGCCCACTCGCCGAAGAACATCATGCTCCGCTGCACCCGCAAGCGCGCGCCATATCGCCGCGGCACTCCGCGCATAGACGAGGCGCGGGCGCTTGCCGAGCGCTACGGCTTCAGGCAGACGCTGCTGGAGCTGATAAAGCAGGACTGACAACATAACGCAATTCTCTCCCTCAGTCGGCACCTCGCAGCTGCGTTTATACAAAAAATTATCGCCCCGTTTGGGGCGATAATTTTCAAGGCGTCGACAAAGTTCGACGCCTTGAAAACTTATTCAGGAGTATTCAAAAACACTCCTGAATAAGGATGTATTGAACACAGAAAGGGGACTCCCGTCCCCTCTCTGCACTCTCCCCATGCAATTCTATACATCGCCGACAGCTTTGTCTACAGGCTGAAAATTATCGCCCCGTTTGGGGCGATAATTTTATTTTTCTCATTCGTCTTTATCGTCGTAGCTGTCGAGGAAATGGTGCCGCACGCCGTGCTGCTTATAGGCTATGAGCGTGTCGAGATTCACGTTCTCGACGCTCTTGAAGATGCACTTCTCAACGTCGGGGTTCGACTTCTTCAGCTCGCGTATCAGCTCCTTCGTCTCCTGACGCTTGGAGTGATTCTGCCCGTCGTTGCAGGTAGTGCAGGTGTCGGTAAACTTACACGCGCACTGGATGAAGTGCAGCCCGTTATAGTCGCGCCACGCCTTGATATCGTCCTCGCGGATGAGGTACAGCGGGCGTATCAGCTCCATGCCGGGGAAATTCGTGCTGTGCAGCTTCGGCATCATGCTCTGTATCTGCGCGCCGTGCAGCATACCCATGAGTATGGTCTCGATAACGTCGTCATAATGGTGCCCAAGCGCAATTTTATTGCAGCCAAGCTCCTGCGCGAAGCGGTACAGGTAGCCGCGGCGCATCCTCGCGCAGAGGTAGCACGGCGATTTCTCGACGTTGTAAACGGACTCAAAAATGTCCGTCTCGAATATCGTGACCGGTATGCCCAGCGCGCGGGCGTTATCCTCGATTATGCGGCGGTTGTCGGCATTGTAGCCTGGGTCCATCACGAGGTACTTGACCTCAAAATTAACCTCGCTGTACCGCTTCAGCTCCTGGAAGAGCTTTGCCATCAGCATCGAGTCCTTGCCTCCGGAGATGCACACCGCGACGCGGTCGCCCTCGTTGACGAGCTGATAGGTCTTGAGTGCCTTTATGAACTTGCTCATAAGCGACACGCGGAATTTCTTGCGTATGCTCTGCTCGACCCGCTCGCGCAGCTCCTCGTCGTTGCGGCGGCGCATCTCCGCGCGCAGCCATGCGATATAGCCGCCCTCAAGGCTGTACGCCTCAAGTCCGCGGGCGCACAGCTCATCCGCGAGGTCTACGCTCACGACGCCGCGGGCGCAGTAGATTATCAGCTTTTTCCCGTCGCCCGGCGGGGACGCCAGCAGTTCCTCCGCGCTTATGCCGACGGAGCCGGGAATAAAGCCGTAGGCGCGGTCGTGCTCGCCGCGGATGTCGCATATAACGCAGTCCTCCGGCTGAAGCTCGCCGAGCTTTTCAACAGATATCTCCATGTTCGGCCTCCTCCGGACGCGTCATTCGCTCTTGGGCTCTTCCTTGTCTATCAGCACCCATGATATTGAATCGGACGGGCTGGGAAGATAGTTTATGACCACCGGCACGAAGCGGTACTCCGCCTGTCCGAGCGTGACGCGCGGCGTGATGTCCTCCATGTTATAGACATAAGTTCCCTTGTCCGTCGGGTGGTACACGCGGTCGAAGAGCTTCATAAACAGCACCGCGTCCTGCCCGTTCGAGGTGTCGGGGCCGACAAGCGCCTTGCGGCTGTAGCAGTATATTGAGAGCCGCCCCGCCCTGTCCTGCAATGCGTCCGCCACGCTCACCGCGAAGCCGCACACCGCGTTCACGGCGCTCGGCGGGGAGGACATGTCGCGCGTGTAAACAAGCTTGGTGTTCTCGTCGGTTATCGTCGGGTGCAGGACGTTTGCGAGCACGACCTCGTCAAAGCCCATGTCGTAAAGCTCGTTGCACATATCGACGACGTACTGCCGAAGCTCGGTATTATACGGGTCGAGCCACGCGCCCTCGTCGTCGGTGTAGTTGCCGCCGAGCTCGGTGCGCAGGCATACGGTCGTGCTGCGGGACGCGTACAGCGCATCGCGGCAGACGTTTATCTCCGCGACAAGGTAGATGTCCTTGTCCTCGCGGGCTTTCAGCCCCGCGATAAGCTCCGGTATCTGGCGGGTCTGATCCGTCTCGACATAGAGCCCGTAATTCACCGCGGCCTGTGCCTGCGAGTTCCACATGAGGTTGCCGCTCACGGGCTTCATCTCCAGCACGAGCGCGTTGCCGACGCTGAGACGGTCAGCATATTCGTTGAGCTTGTCCTGCGTGATGTTCTCGCTCGAAACGTAGATTGCGCGCATCGCGGGGACGTCCTCGCCGACCTGCGCCTCGACGCCGGAGTAGTCCGGATCGTCAAAGGTTATCGACGCGTCCACCGGATCGAACACCTTCACGACGTTGCCCTCGGAGTCCACGGTCGTTTTCTCCTCGCTCTCGAGAAGCGGCAGCTCGACCGATACGCCATCCTTGGAGATGACGGCGTACTGCTGCATCGAATAGAACAGCACGACGGTCAGCACGAGGAGGCCGATTATAACGGCGGCGGGGATTATCGCATAGCTGCGCTTTTTCCGCCTGCCTTTGTAAAATTCACTGTTTCTTGCCAAAAAAGTTCCCCCCAGCTTCGGGTAATCAGTCCTCTATCATCTCTATGCGGCGGATGTGCCGCTCGCCGTTGGAAAACGGGGTGTCGAGGAAGGTGTCAACGATCTTCAGCGCAAGGCCCGGGCCGACAACGCGCGCGCCGAGCGCGAGGACGTTGGCGTCGTTGTGCTGACGGGTCGCCTCGGCGGAGAAGCAGTCCCCGCAGAGCGCAGCGCGGATGCCGTGCACCTTGTTCGCGGCGATGGAGATGCCGATGCCTGTGCCGCAAATAATGATGCCGCGCTCACACTCGCCGGAGGCGACTGCCTTTGCCACGGCCTTGCCGTACACCGGATAGTCGCAGCTTGCGTCGGAATAGGTGCCGAAGTCCTTGTATTCAAGCCCTCTCGCGTCGAGGTGTGCCATGACCTCTTTTTTCAGTTCAAAGCCGCCGTGGTCAGAGCCGATTGCAATCATTTTTATATTCTCCTATTCAATAGTAGTCCTATTTTATATGCTTGTGTAATTGTACCACTAACCGCCGCGCGGTTCAAGCCCGCCGCACGATATATTGTAAACATTCGGTGAAGTCTATTGACATTGCGTGGACAAATTCTTAAAATAAATTCAGATACTGATTTACGAGGCGCAGAAATGAAGCAAAGGTTACAGAAATTTTTTGAAGGCCGGCAGGGCATGGACGAGCTGTCCAAGGCGCTGTTCTGGGGCGGGCTAGCGGCTCTGCTGCTGTCCGGATTGTGCATAAAGCTGCTCAACGGCGCGCTCAGCACGGTGCTGAGCTGGCTGGGGCTGGCGGCGGTAATATTCTGCTTCGTGCGCGCTTTTTCGCGGCGGCTGGCTCAGCGCGAGACCGAGAACAACGCGTTCCTCGCCATGCGTGCCAAGCGCAAGCGCGAGTGGGAAGCGCGGAAGGATCGCTTCCGCCAGCGCAAGAATTACAAGTTTTTCAAGTGCCCCGGCTGCGGCACGATACTGCGCGTGCCCCGCGGCAAGGGAAAGATACATATCAGCTGCAAATGCGGGTATATTCTATACAGGAAAACGTGAATTTGTGAATCGGGGCGGCGTGCAGCCGTCCCGCTTTTATCCCCCTACCAACAACGACACCCCAGATGCTGCGGCGCAGCATCTGGGGTTCGCCATTAACTATTCAATTCCGCTCAGAATTTATTATCCAGCTTATAGCTGATATCTTCCTCGAAGCTGAGCTTTGTCTCGCGGCCGGAGAGCATGCGCGACACGGCGGGTATATGCCGCACGAGCACCGCAAGCCCCGCAAAGAGCGCAAGCTTCATCACCAGCGGATCGTCCACCAGCAGAAGCGACGCGATGCACATTACCGCGGCTCCGGCCACAGCGCCGAGCGAAACATACTTCGTCAGCCATATGCCGAGCGCCACAAACAGCAGCACCGCCAACGCACCGGAAAAGTTCACGAACGTCATCACGACAAGCATACATATTATCGCATGGCTGCCCTTGAGATCGTAAAACACCGGATACAGCCGCCCCATCACGAGGCAGAAGCCCGCAAACGCGCGCCCGACGGCGACCTGACCCTTTATGCCCATCAGCAGCCCACCGATGAGGATCGGCAGAATATCGCGCACAAGCTCTACGAGCAGCAGCTTCACAAAGCCCTTCGCGCCGTAGATGCGGCGGAAGTTTGAAAGCGCGGAGCTGCCCGTGCCAAGCCGGCGCAGATTTACGTGAAAAACAAAGTTTGACGCGATGACAACGCTGCTCATGCTGCCGCAGCCGTAGGCAATAACGGCGATGATTATCAGCAGAACGGTATATATCATTCCTTCTCGCCTTTCTGCCGAATGACAATGCGTATCGGCGTACCCTCAAGGCCGAACACGGCGCGTATCTGATTCTCGATATAGCGCTGATACGAGAAGTGGAACAGTTCGCGCGAATTGCAGAATATCACGAAATTCGGCGGGCAGATGCCGGTCTGCGTCATGTAATATATCTTCAGGCGGCGTCCCTTATCCGTGGGCGGCTGGACTCTCGCCTGCGCGTCGGCAAGGACGTTATTGAGCATACCGGTAGTGATGCGCATATGGCTCTGGTCGTTTGCGAAGTTTATAAGCTCGAAGAGCCTGTCGGTACGCTGGCCGGTCATGGCGGAGATAAAGACGATGGGCGCGTAGCTCATGAAGCTCAGGTCGCGCATGATGTCCTTGCGCATCTTCTCCATGGTGCCGGTCTCCTTATCGACCAGATCCCACTTGTTGACGACGATGATGCTCGCCTTGCCCGCTTCATGCGCAAGTCCGGCGATCTTCGTGTCCTGCTCGGTGACGCCGTCGCGCGCGTCTATCATGATGAGGCACACATCCGCCCGCTCGATGGCGAGCTGCGCGCGCATGACGGAGAACTTCTCGATGCGCTCATCGACCTTCGACTTGCGGCGGATGCCGGCGGTGTCGATGAACATGAACTTGCCGGTCTCGTTTTCAAACAGCGTATCGACCGCGTCGCGCGTCGTGCCCGCGATATTGCTGACGATGAGGCGCTTTTCGCCGAGGATGCGGTTTATCAGCGAGGACTTGCCGACGTTCGGCTTGCCGATGACCGCGACCTTGACGTAGTCCGGCTCCTCGTCCTCTTCCTCCGCCTCCGGAAAATACCTGACGCACTCGTCAAGCAAATCGCCGGTGCCGTGGCCATGGATGGCGGAGACGGCGATCGGATCGCCGAGGCCGAGAGAATAGAACTCGTAGAGCGCGGGATCCTCCGCGCCGGTGGAGTCGGCCTTGTTGACGGCGAGGACGACGGGCTTGCGCGAGCGCAGCAGCATATTCGCCACGTCCTTGTCCGCTGCGGTAACGCCGGTACGGATGTCGGTGACGAGGACGATAACGTCCGCCGCGTTTATCGCTATCTGCGCCTGCTCGCGCATGAACAGCAGTATCTCGCTGTCGGTCATCGGCTCGATGCCGCCGGTATCGACTATATCAAATTTTCTGCCGCACCACTCGCACTCGGCGTAGAGCCTGTCGCGCGTGACGCCGGGCGTGTCCTCAACTATCGAGAGGCGCTGTCCGACAAGGCGGTTGAAGAGCATGGACTTGCCGACGTTCGGCCTGCCCACTATTGCAACAAGAGGTCTTGCCATATCTTTCCCTCCTATTTATATATCTATTTTATCAATTCTGATTGTATCTGTAATAATCTGTGTCCTCGCCGCGTTCGGGGAGCTTCACCTCTGGCAGCTCGCCCGCCATCGCATCCCACAGCGCGAAGCCGTCCTGCTCGATGGGGTATATCGGCACTCCCAGCTCGCGCACGGCCTCCTCAAGCGTGATATCGTCGAGGAAGTCCATCTCCTGCCGCCGCAGCATATTCTGCGATATCAGCAGCCGCTCGCCAAGGTCTTTCCCCTTGAGCTGGCGGATGAGATCCTGTCCGGTTATGAGGCCGGTGACGTTGATGCTGTGGCCGAAGAAGTCGTTGACTATCGGGTAGACCTTACCCTTTAGTGTATCATATTTTTCCTGCGCGATGTCCACAAGTTTCTGGAAATACGGCGCGGCGGAGACGCCGGTCGCGATCGTGAAGGGTACGCCGTCCGGCGGGTCGGACAGGCGCAGCGCGGAGCGGAACTCCGTCTCCAGCATGCGCAGCATACCCACGCCGTTTTCAAGCTGGGTGTGCTCCTCGAAGAATTCGTCCGGCGGGAACTCGCGTCCGGCGAGGATGTAGAACTCGTCCCCGCAGAAGAAGATGCGCGTGCCGTGTTTTTCAAGGCACCTGTCGCCGAACTCGGTTATCATGTCCAGCGTCTCGGCGGCGTGCTCCTTTGTGAACGGCGTCAGCGGGTACAGCCCCTCGCGGAACTTCGTCAGTCCCACAGGGACTATCGACACGCTGTGCACCCCGGGGTACAGCGCCTCGAGGTCGCGCATCGAGCGCATAAGCTCCTCCCCGTCATTGAGGCCGGGGCAGCAGACGATCTGGCAGTTCATCGTGATGCCGGATTCCGCGAAGCGGCGCATGGTGTTTATCGTCTCTCCGGCGCGCGGATTGCGCAGCATGGCGCAGCGCAGCTCCGGATTCGTAGTGTGAACGGAGACGTTTATCGGGCTTATATGCAGCGCGATGATGCGCTCTATCTCGCGCTTCGAGAGGTTCGTAAGCGTGATGTAGTTGCCGAGAAGGAAGCTCAGGCGCGCGTCGTCATCCTTGAAGTACATGGTGCGGCGCATGCCCTTCGGGAGCTGGTCGATGAAGCAGAAAACGCAGTTGTTCGCGCAGGAGCGCGGCGTGTCCATCAGGTAGCTCTCGAACTCGAGCCCAAGGTCGCCGCCAACGGTCTTGCGGACGTGCACCTCGCGCTCACTGCCGTCGGGGCGGCGGAGAACGACGTGCAGCTCGCTGTCGTAGGCGAAGAACTTGTAGTCGAGCACGTCTATTATTTTGTGGCCGTTTATCGATATGACCGCGTCGCCTGGGTGCGCTTTGCCATGCAGCGGGCTGCCGCGGTCGATGGATTTGATGAGATTGTCCATGTTCCTCCGAAATCGCGCGGCGCAGCCAAATGCTCTGCTCCGCATACGCAAAAGGAGGAAAGGTACTACCCTTTCCTCCTCAAGCGTTTTTACTTGCTCTCCTCAACATTGATGACCGCACGGCCCTTGTACTGACCGCAGTGCTTGCAAGCACGGTGAGGCATGCAGAACTCGCCGCAGTTGGGGCACTTGACGATTCCGGGAGCGGTGAGCTTCCAGGTAGAAGAACGTCTCTTGTCACGTCTCTGTCTCGATACTTTTCCTTTTGGGACTGCCATGTTGACACCTCCTGATAACGGCTGTTTTGAGCAGCTCTATTTTAATCTTTATCCAAAAGCTGCTCAAGCACAGCAAATCTTGGATCATTTTTTTTGCGGCACCCACAGGGGCCGAGGTTAAGGTTTTTGCCGCAGTCAGGACACAGACCCTTGCAGTCCTCCTTACAGAGGAACTTGCTGTCCATATCCAGAATGAAGCAGGTGGACAAAATCTCGTCCAGATCTATTTCGTCACCCTGAAGCAGGAACAGCTCCGGATCGTCCTCGGCGTTCTCCTCCACGATGGTGGCGTGCAGCTCGGTGAGCTTGGTGCGCTCAAAGTCGCAGCCGCATCGGTCGCACACGCAGACCATATCCGCCCTGATCTCACCGGTCAGGTTCAGGATACCGGCCTCGTTATACACGCGCCCGACGGCCTTCGGCTTTGCCTTATACTCCTTTATCGCGGGGAAATCGAGCCTGTCGGTCTCCAGCTCCGTCTCGAAATCAACGGAAGCGCCCGGTATCTCAATTATCTCTCTCAGGTTAAGAAGCATAGTACACCTCGCACAGTCGCTTTAGTATTATAGATTAACTGACAAGGCTTGTCAACACTAATTTTATATAGTATAATAAAAAAAGTTAGAAAAACGAAAGGTTTCTGCCTGACAGCCATGAAAGAATTTACAATTAAAGCCAATGATGCCGGTCAGCGGCTCGACCGCTTTGTCGGCAAGGCCGTCCCCCTGCTGCCGGAATCGCTGCTGCAGAAGTACATCCGGCTCAAGCGGATAAAGGTCAACGGCAAAGGTGCCAAGCGCGACACGCGGCTCGCCCTCGGCGACACGCTTCAATTATACATCAACGACGAGTTTTTTGAAAGACCCCGCGAAGAAAATTCTTATTTAAAAGTCGGCACGCCGCGGCTCGACATCGTCTATGAGGACGAGAACATCCTGCTGGTGGACAAAAAGCCCGGTGTGCTGTGCCACAGCGCGGGCGTGTGGGACTACAACACACTTATCGCCAACATTCAGGCCTATATGGCGCAGAAGGGCGAATGGCGGCCAAAGGAGGAGAATTCCTTTGCCCCCGCGCTCTGCAACCGCATTGACCGCAACACCGGCGGTATCGTCATCGCGGCAAAGAACGCTGCGGCGCTGCGCGTGCTGAACGACAAGATACGCGACCGCGAGATCGAAAAATATTATCTCTGCGCCGTCCGCGGCAGGCCGAAGCCGGAATCCGGCCGGCTGGAGAACTATCTGTTCAAGGACGCGGATAAGAATCAGGTCTACGTGAAGTCTAAGCCCGAGCCCGGCGCGCGCACCGCCGTGACGGAGTATAGGGTGTTGCGCACGAATGGCGCGCTGTCGCTCGTGGAGTGCCGCCTGCTCACCGGCCGCACGCACCAGATACGCGCACAGATGGCGCACGCGGGCTGGCCGCTGCTGGGCGACGGGAAGTACGGCGTCGAGCGCGTCAACCGCAGCTATGGCGAGAAGGGGCAGGCACTGTATTCGTACAGGCTGGAGTTCACGTTTCAGACGGACGCTGGCTGCCTTGAGTACCTCCGCGGGAAGGAGTTCCGCGTGAAGAGCGTGGACTTTGCGGAGAAGTATTTCGGCGTGACGGAGCTGGAATTTTAATTATTATTATATTATAAATTATATTACGGAGAAACACTATGCTATCAGTAAACGATCTATCCATGCAGTTCGGCTCGTCGGTGCTGTTTTCGCGCGTCGATCTGCAATTCACCGCCGGCAACTGCTACGGCATCATCGGCGCGAACGGCGCGGGCAAATCCACCTTCATCAAGATACTTTCCGGCGAGCTGGAGCCGACCTCCGGCAGCGTCGTGCTCGACCCGAAGCGCCGTATGTCCGTCCTCAAGCAGAACCAGAGCCTCTTCGACGACTACACCGTGCTCGACACGGTCATCATCGGCAACCAGCGGCTCTACGACTGCGGCAAGGAGAAGGACGCGATATACGAAAAAGAGGACTTCACCGACGAGGACGGCATCCGCGCGGCGGAGCTTGAGGAGGAATTCGCCGAGCTCGGCGGCTGGGAGGCCGAATCCGACGCGGGGCGCATCCTTCAGGGTCTCGGCGTGGACGTCAGCCTTCACCAGAGCCTCATGCGCGACGTTGATCCGCGTCTCAAGGTCAAAGTTCTGCTCGCGCAGGCGCTGTTCGGCCACCCCGACGTCATCCTGCTCGACGAGCCGACGAACAACCTAGACCTTGCAAGCGTCGTCTGGCTGGAGGACTTCCTGATGGACTACGAGGGCACCGTCCTTGTCGTCAGCCACGACCGCTATTTTCTCAACAACGTCTGCACCCACATCGTCGACATCGACTACGGCAAGATAAAGATGTACGTCGGCAACTACGACTTCTGGTACGAGTCCAGCCAGCTCATCCAGAAGCTGATAAAGGATCAGAACAAGAAGGCCGAGCAGAAGATTCAGGAGCTGCAGACCTTCATCGCCCGCTTCTCTGCGAACAAATCCAAGTCCCGTCAGGCGACCTCGCGCCGCAAGCTGCTCGACAAGATCACCGTCGAGGAGCTGCCCGCCTCGAACCGCCGCTACCCGTGGGTCGGCTTCAAGGCCGAGCGCGAGCCGGGCAAGGATCGCCTTTTCGTCACCGAGATCAGCAAGACCGTGGACGGCGTGAAGCTTCTGGACAACGTCAGCTTCATCGTCGGCAAGGAGGACAAGATCGCCCTCGTCGGCAAGAACGAGCTTGCCGTCACTATGCTTTACAAGATACTCATGGGCGAGGAGGAGCCGGACAGCGGCACGGTCAAATGGGGCGCATCCATCACGCCCGCCTACTTCCCCAAGGACAACGGCGCGTACTTCGACGGCTGCGAGCTTGACCTCATCGACTGGATGCGCCAGTTCTCCGAGGACAAGCGCGAGAGCTATCTGCGCACCTTCCTCGGCCGCATGCTCTTCTCCGGCGACGATGTGTACAAGACCGTCAAGGTGCTCTCCGGCGGCGAAAAGGTGCGCTGCATGCTCAGCCGCATGATGCTCTCCGGCGCAAACTTCCTGCTGTTTGACCAGCCGACGAACCATCTCGACCTCGAGAGCATCGCCGCGCTCAATAACGGCATGGAGGCCTTCAAATATAATATCATCTTCTCCTGCCACGACCACCAGCTCACCCAGACCGTCGCAAACCGCATCATAGAAGTCACCGACACCGGCATAATCGACCGCATGTGCAGCTACGACGAGTATATGCATATCAGCGATCTGGAGTCGGGTATAAGAGAATAAGGGAGGAAGCAAGCATGACCGAAAGCGATCTCAAACTTATTGATTTTCACGTCACCGATATCACCTGCCACGTCAACACCGGCGTGAGTGAGGAGCTGCCCATGTCCATAAAGAGCAGCGTCAGCGCGCGTATGCCGGAGGAATTCGACGGCAGCCTGTATATCTACCTCAAGACCACCATCACAGGCCAGGATGAATCCCTGTTCCTGCTGGATGTGCTGACCGAGACTATCGTGCGGCTGCCCGAAGGCAAGACCGAGCTTGACGAGAACGACGCGCCGCCCTGCATCACCTTCGCCCGCCGCCGCAGCTACAAGGCGATACTCGAGATGAGCAAGGCCATGGGCATCGCCCCGCTCGATCTGGAAAAGACGCTGGACTGAGCTTTTCCGCCGCCGTTCGGCGCTGGCGGACACATTTCCTCCATTCCCGCACAAAAAGTTCTTGACAACGTGCGGGAATGGTGTATAATACGAGCATGTTTAATATTTTAACTCGTTGAAGCCCCCAGAATCGCAAGAGACTGGAGGCGGAGAGTCTCTGGAGAATCCCTTGGCCGGCTGGCCAAAGGGTGCCGAAGGTGCAAGGCTCGCGCAGAGCCGAATCTCTCAGGCAAAAGGACAGAGCGGCTCCCCGATCCGATGCGGATCGGGAATATATCGCTTTTGTTTTTCTCCGGAGCTGTGGCCGTCTGGCCGCAGCTTTTATCACTTTTATAAGGAGAAATCAGCATGGAAACCTTACTCAAGATCTTTCAGACCGTCAACAGCTATCTCTCGGACTACATCCTCATCGTCATGCTCGTCGCCGCGGGACTTTTCTTCTCGATAAAGATCCGCTTCGTGCAGGTGCGCTATTTCGGCGCGGCCATGCGCAAGGCGTTCGGCGAGGTCAAGCTCTTCGGCAAGAAGCATGACAGCGGCATGAGCTCGTTCCAGGCGCTCACCACCGCCATCGCCGCGCAGGTCGGAACCGGCAACATCGTCGGCGCATCCGGCGCGATCCTCATCGGCGGCCCCGGCGCGATATTCTGGATGTGGATAATCGCGTTCTTCGGCATGGCGACGATATACGCCGAAGCCGTCCTCGCGCAGACCACGCGCGTCGTCCATGAGGACGGCACGGTCAGCGGCGGCCCCGTGTACTACATAACCACCGCCTTCAAGGGGCGCGGCGGTAAGTTCCTCGCAGGCTTCTTCGCGGTCGCGATAATCCTCGCCCTCGGCTTCATGGGCGCGATGGTGCAGTCCAACTCCATCGCCGAGGCCTGCCACAACGCCTTCGGCGTGCCGAACTGGGTCGTCGGAGTGGTAATCGCGGCGGTGTGCGCGTTCATCTTTATCGGCGGCGTGCAGCGCATCGCGTCCGTGTCGGAGAAGATCGTCCCCGTCATGGCGACACTGTACCTCATCGGCGGACTCGTCATCCTCATCGCACGCATCCGCTACATCCCCGAGACCATCGGCATGATCTTCAAATATGCCTTTGTCCCCAACGCGCTCATCGGCGGCAGCATCGGCTACGCGCTGAAAACCGCCATCAGTCAGGGCGTAAAGCGCGGCCTGTTCTCCAATGAAGCCGGTATGGGCTCCACCCCGCACGCCCACGCGCAGGCCAACGTCAAGACCCCGCACGAGCAGGGCATCGCCGCCATGGCGGGCGTGTTTATCGACACCTTCGTCGTCCTCACCATGACCGCCCTCGTCGTCATCTCCACGCTCTACGCGGGCAACGGCGTGCTCGCCTCCGGCGCTGCCGAGGGCATAAGCAAGACGAACATGGCACAGCTCGCGTTCTCGTCGGTGATGGGCAGCGGCTTCGGCAGCGCGTTCGTCGCGATATGCCTGCTGTTCTTCGCGTTCTCCACCATTGTCAGCTGGAACATGTTCGGCCGCGTCAACTGCCGCTACCTCTTCGGCAAGAAGGCCAATCTCATCTACTCCGTCATCGCGATCGCGTTCATCTTCCTCGGCTCGCTGCTTTCCAACGACCTCGTCTGGGAGCTGACGGATATGTTCAACCAGCTCATGGTCGTGCCGAACGTCATAGCGTTGCTGGCGCTGTCCGGCATCGTCGTCGCCTCCGTCAAGGCCGCCGACAGCCACAAGCTCGACAACAAGTAATAAAGCGTGTATAATAGCGATGCAGGAAACTGCATCGCTATTTTTTTGGAGGAATACCTATGGATAATATAAATTATATAGATATGCCCGTTTCGGAGTTCACCGCGGCGCTCGCGTCTTCATCGCCCGCGCCCGGCGGCGGGGGCGCGTCCGCGCTCGCGGCGGCGCTCGGCGCATCGCTCGGCTGCATGGTGGGTGAGCTCACCGTCGGCAAGCCTAAATATGCCGCGAACGAGCCGCGCCTGCGCGAACTCATCGCCGAGGCGCAGTCCCTGCGCGAGCGGCTGCTGACGCTCGTGGATGCGGACGCCGAAGCGTTTCTGCCGCTGGCCGAGGCGTACCGCCTGCCGAAGGACGCGCCGGATCGCGGCGCGGTGATGGAGAAATGTCTGGCGGATGCCGCCGCCGTGCCGATGGAGATACTCGAGCTGAGCTGTCGGGTCATCGCGCTTCAGGAGGAGTTCGCCGCGCTCGGCAGCAGCCTTGCGGTATCGGATGCCGGTACGGGCGCGGTGTTCGCGTGGGCGGCGATGTACGGAGCGGCGCTCAACGTGCTCGCGAACACCCGCCTTATGGCCGACCGCGAGCGCGCCGAGGATATGAACCGCAGCGTGAACAAGCTGATGCAGGAGTATCGGGTCAGAGCCGACCGCGTGTACGGGGATATTTTCGCAAAGCTGAGCGACAAATAGTTTATTGACAAGCCCATGCCCGTGTAGTACACTCTCCTTGCGCCACATCCGCCCTGAGCGGAGCGGCAGCAGGAGGAATTTAATATGAGCAACTCAACCCCGCGCAAAGGGCTGAAGCGGCAGGTGGGTCTGTCGCTGTTCTCGGCGATCATCGTCGTGCTGACAGTCCTCGGCAACTTTGTTCGTTTCGGTCCCGTTCCCATTACGCTTTCGCTCGCGCCGATAATCATTGGTGCGGCGGTCTACGGCAGCTCGGCAGGCGCTCTGCTGGGCGGCGTGTTCGGTCTGGTCGTTCTTCTCGGCGGTATTTTCGGCTGGGACGGCGGCACGGTCATGCTCCTCATGGGGCTCAATCCCATCGGCTGCATACTCATCTGCATCGGCAAGGGCATTCTCGCCGGTTATCTTTCCGGACTTGCCTACCGCGCGATTGAAAAGAAAAGCCCCCTCGCGGCCGTCGTTACGGCGGGCATCGTGTGCCCGGTCGTCAACACGGGTCTTTTCATCCTCGGCATGCTCGTTTTCTACGGCTCGACCCTGCAGAGCTGGGCGGGCGGGCAGAACGTGATATACTACGCCATCTTCGGTCTCGCCGGTATCAATTTCGTCGTGGAGCTGCTGGTGAACCTTGTGCTCTCCTCCGGCATCACGACCGTTATCAAATACGCCGCGTCCCGCGGGTGATCGGTAAGTAAATAGGATATAGTGAGTAAAGCTCCGGTAATACGATAAGTATTACCGGAGCTTTTGCGCATGTGGGGACTTGCGGGACAATTTGTGGTGCATTCTGTCTTTTCGCTATTGGCAATATTCCAAGTCTGGCGACCCCTCAGTCGGCCGCAGGCCGACAGCGTCTCGCTGCGGCTCGGTCACGGCGCGGCTCTGACATGCCACCGGCATGTCATTCACTACCGCGCCGCCGCTTCGCTACCTAGTAGGGGCGCCAAGGGGCGGTGCATAATCTAAAAGGGGCGCCAAGAGGTGCGGCCCCACCACTTTCAACTTACCCGAACAGCAGATTCACCAGCACGCAGAGCGCGGTGCCGAAAGCGGTGGGCAAGGCTGCAGCGAGGACTGCCCAGCGCATGCCGCCGCTCTCCTTCTTTATCGTCAGGAGCGTCGTGGAGCACGGCCAGTGCAGCAGCGAAAAAATCATCACGCACGCCGCCGTCGCCTGCGTCCAGCCGTTCGCGGCCAGCACCCCGCGCAGCGAAGCGAGCCCACCCAGCGGCGCAAGCCCGCCCTGCGCCGTATAGATCATCACCGCCACCGGCAGCACGATCTCATTTGCAGGCAGGCCCAATATAAACGCCAGCAGGATCGCGCCGTCCATCCCCAGCAGCCGCCCGACCGGGTCAAGGGCGTCCGCCGTATGCTGCAGAAGACTCGCACCGCCGACGCTGATATTCGCCAACGCCCATATCGCCGCGCCTGCCGGAGCGGCGACCGCCGCCGCGCGGCCGAGCACGAACAGCGTCCGGTCAAAGATCGAGCGCACGAGCACCTGCCCGACCTGCGGCATCCGATACGGCGGCAGCTCCAGCACGAAGCCGCTCTCCAGGCCGCGCAGCAGCGTGGCCGAGAGAAGCCCCGTCGCCGCAAATGTCAGCAGCACCGCGCCCGCGATCACCCCCGTCAGCAGCAGCGCCGGAACGAAGGCTCCGCCGGCGGCGAAAAACATCGTGATCAGCGCTATCAGCGCCGGAAAGCGCCCGTTGCAGGGCATAAAAGCGTTCGTCAGCATCGCAAGCAGCCGCTCACGCGGGGAGTCGATGATGCGGCAGCCGACCACGCCCGCCGCGTTGCAGCCCAGCCCCATGCACATCGTGAGCGCCTGCTTGCCGCAGGCATGGCAGCGCTTGAACGGGCGGTCGAGATTATACGCGACGCGCGGCAGATAGCCCACGTCTTCAAGCAGCGTGAACAACGGGAAAAATATCGCCATCGGCGGCAGCATCACGGACACCACCCACGCAAGCACGCGGTACGCCCCCTCGGCGAGCAGCCCGCGCAGCCAATCGGGCGCGCCGAGCGCCGCGAGCAGCGCGTTCAGCGCCGTCTCACCGCGTGAGAGCAGCCGCGACAGCAGCTCTGACGGGTAATTCGCGCCGATGATGGTCAGGTACAGCACCATCGCGAGCAGCGCCAGCATAATCGGGTAGCCCAGCAGCCGCCCCGTGACGACGTGGTCAACGCGCCGGTCGCGTCCGGTATAGCCCGCGGCGCGCCGCACACAGGCGGCGCACACGCTCTCGCCCTCCGCCATTATTGCCGAGACGAGCATATCCTTCAGCCGCTCGCCGTCTATCCCCTGCGCCGCAAGGAGTTCCCGCTCCGCCGCCGTGAGGGTCGGCAGGGCGCTGCCGAACAGCCCGCCGCCGAGAAACGCGTCGATGCGGCGGTTCAGCGTATCGTCGTTTTCAAGCAGACGCAGGCAGAGCCAGCGCGGGCAAAGCCGCCCCGCACACAGTTTTTCCGCCGCGGGCAGCAGCGCCGTGACCGCGGCCTCCACCGGCGCGGGGTACGGTATCGCATAGCTTTCCGCCGCGGGCGAGATCAGCATTTCCGATATCGCGGCGAGGAGGCTTTCCCGTCCGGCACGCGTCCGCGCGGACACGCACACCGCGGGCATACCCAGCCGCGCCGACAGCGCCGCCGCGTCCACCTCTATCCCCTTCCGCGCCGCCTCATCGACAAGATTGACGCACACGAGCGCGCGCCCGCCCAGCTCAAGCGTCTGTAAAACAAGGTTCATATTCCGTTCAAGGCAGCACGCGTCGCAGACGATGACGACCGCATCCGCGCCGCCGAAGCATATAAAATCGCGCGCGACCTCTTCCTCCGCGGAGCGCGCCATCAGCGAATAGCAGCCCGGGAGATCGACCAGCAGATGCTCGCCGCAGCGGCCGCGCGCGTTCACGACGGTCTTGCCAGGCCAGTTTCCCGTGTGCTGGTGCAGTCCGGTGAGGCCGTTGAAAACCGTGCTCTTGCCGACGTTCGGGTTCCCGGCCAGCGCGATCACGCTCCCGCCCGCGCCGGGGCGCAGTTCAGTCTCCGCCGACGCGCCGCGTCCGGTGGAGCTTCCGGTCAAGCCCATGTCTCTCCCTCCTCCGCAGTCCGAAGAATGATGCTCAGGCAGTCCTCGCGCCGCAGCGCCAGCACCGCGCCGCGCACAAGAAACGCCCGCGGGTCGCCGCCGGGACTGACGCCGACGCACTCGATGCGTGCGCCTGGGGTCAGCCCCATATCCAGCAGGCGGCGGCGCATACCGCAGCCCTGCTCCAGCCGCACAAGCTCCGCCGTATCGCCGGGGTGAAGCCGCGCAAGGCTGAATTCTCCGTTACAGTCCAAAAATAACACCCGCTTCCACCATCAGTATATTGCGCGGCGGCAAAGCGGGTTCATTCCCCCCTCGACTTTTGGGGAGAAGTGTGATATATTCGATTATATACATCTAACCACCGGAGGCGTGAAAATGCCCGCAATAATCGACCATGACGCAGTCAAAATGAATATCCTCGCGGCGTTCCAGAGCTGCATCGAGGAGCGCACCATCACACAGATACCGCTGCGCATGGTGGCCGAGCGCGCCGGAATGTCGCACTCGAAGCTGCTGTATTACTTCAAGAGCAAGCATGAGCTGCTGGTGAGCTACGTGCGCTACACGCGCGAATACATGACGGAGAAGTGCGTGGCGTGGTTTGCGGAGCACCCGCGCGAAAACTACGGCTCGAACCTCGACTACATGAACGCGTTCATGGAATACGTCGCGGTCGGCAAGCCCGGCGAGGTGCGCCCGAACGCCACCACGCAGACCTACGTTCTTGCCCGCTACGATGATGAGATCGGCCGCCTTGTGCGCGAGGAATTCGCCGAGTGGCGGCGCATCATGGAGCGGTGCCTGATAAAAATTTACGGCGAGGATGTCGGCGCGCGCGAGGCTGAGGCCATGATGATCCTGATCGCGGGGACGTTCATATGCAACTATAACGGCGCGCTGACCGGCAATATCAACAATAACATCATCGGATATTTGAGCAATCTATCAAAGAGCTGAGGTGAGAAACTGCAATGAACATCGAACATATCGCGATGTACGTAAACGATCCGGATGCCGCGCGGGATTTCTTCATAAAATATCTTGGCGCGCGCTCGAACGGCGGCTACCGCAACCCGAATACGGGCTTCCGCTCGTATTTTCTCTCCTTCGACGGCGGCGCGCGGCTTGAGATAATGAGCAGGCCGGGGATGGCGGAGCTGCCGAAGGAACCTGCCCGCACCGGCTACGCGCACATCGCTTTCAGCATGGGCAGTCGGGAGAATGTGGACGAGCTGACCGCAAGGCTCCGAGCCGACGGCTATGAGGTCATCAGCGGCCCACGGACGACGGGTGACGGCTACTACGAAAGCTGCATTGTCGCCATCGAGCAGAATGTGATCGAGCTGACGGTCTGAACCGGCGGCGAATCAGGCACAGGGAGGGAATGTTATAATCTTATATTTTTCCGCGACGGGAAACTGCAAATATGTCGCTTCGCGGCTCGCGCAGGCCGAGGGGCAGGAGACGCTGTCCATCGTCGACTGCATCCGCGACGGCCGCTATGCCTTTGAGGACGAGGTCATCGGCATTGTGTCCCCCACCTACTTCTGGGGGCTGCCGAGCATCGTCGGGGAATTTCTCGGCAAGGCTTCGTTCAAAACCGGCTACCTGTTCTTCATCGCCACCTACGGGACTCTCCCCGGCGCTGCCGGAGTCATGGCGGTCAGGGCCATTCGCGGGCGGGAAATCGACGCGTACTACTCTGTGCGCATGCCGGACACCTGGACGCCTGTTTTCGACCTCTCGACGCCCGAGAAGACCGCGAGATTTACCGGCACGACGGGAGCGGATATCGGCCGCGCGATACGCGGCGTGAGCGAGCGCCGCACGAACCGGCACATGTTTCCGCGCACTCCGGCGTTCATCACCGAGCTGATATCCCAGCCGATGTACAACAACAGCGCACGGCGCACCGCGAATCTCCGCGTCGGGGACGACTGCGTCGGCTGCGGGCTGTGCGCGAAGAAGTGCCCCGTGCAGGCCATCGAGATGCGGGAAGGCAAGCCCGTCTGGGTCAAGGACAAGTGCGTGATGTGTCTCGGTTGTCTGCATCGATGTCCGAAATTTGCATACCATCAGTTGACAAGGGCAAACACGGTTTTGGCGGGCAGAAATGCGCCCATACTTCTTCAAAGTCCTTGACAATACAGCAGTATTCTCGGCGGTCTTTTCATCGTCTGGCCACATTTCTGCTCCGTCAAAACTGCTGCGCACCTGACAGGGATGGATTTTCGAGTGATTTTTGCTTTTTGAGGCGCAGACGGGCTGCCGCCCTTCTATAATTCAAATCAAAGCCCAACGAAGTGGGTTTGATTTGAGAAGGAAGAAGGAGATTGCAGAGTGCAGCTTTTGCCGCGAGGCGGAAGCGGAACGGTGCAAGCTTCTTCTGACGAGGCGGAAAGACGCACTGTCAGGCGTGTCTGCCCTTGTTAACCGATACTAACCCCGAAAAAATTAAATGAAGAGGTGCAACATGGATTACAACGAGATTCTCAGCGCCGCACGCGAGTGCGTAGGCCCATACTGCAAGGCATGTCCCGTCTGCAACGGCCGCGCCTGCGGCAACACCATGCCCGGCCCCGGCTGCAAGTTCCCCGGCAACGCCGCGGCGCGCAACTATGACAAGTGGCAGGAGATATGCGTCAACATGGACACGCTCTGCCAGAACTTCGCCGATCCCGACGTCTCCTTTGAGCTGTTCGGGCACAAATTCTCCGCGCCGATCTTCGCCGCTCCCCTCGGCGCCGTCGATCTGCACTACGGCCCGAAGTACAAGGATCAGCAGTATAACGCCATTCTCGTCAAGGCCGCCGCGGAATACGGCGTCATGGCTCTGACCGGCGACGGCGTCGATCCCGACATAATGAAGGCCGCATCCGACGATATGGTCAAGGCCGGCGGTATGGGCTGCCCGACCATCAAGCCGTGGAACAAGGAAGCCGTGTTCGAAAAGCTCGACATTCTCAACTCCAAGGGCATATTTGCCGCGGCGATGGACATCGACGGCGCTGGTCTCCCCTTCCTCAAGGCCATGAATCCCAATGCCGGCAGCAAGACCGTTGAGGAGATGCGCGAGATAATCGGCTACGCAAAGATGCCGTTCATCATCAAGGGCATAATGACTCCGGCGGGCGCGCTGAAGGCCGTCGAGGCCAGCGCGAAGGCCATAGTCGTCTCCAACCACGGCGGGCGCGTTCAGGGCGGCGTCCCCTCCACGGCGGAAGTCCTGCCCGCGATAGCTGAGGCCGTCAAGGGCAAGATCACGATACTGGTCGATGGCGGCATCCGCTCCGGCGTTGATGTGTTCCGCGCGATCGCGCTGGGCGCGGACGGCGTGCTGATCGGCCGCCCCATGCTCACGATGATCTACGGCGGTGGCGAAGAGGGCTTCAAGGTCTACATGAACAAGCTCGTCGGCGAGCTTAAATCGACGATGACCATGTGCGGCGCGGCCTCGCTCAAGGACATCAGCCGCGATATGATCTGGCTCGGCAAGTAAAAAAATGAACCCGTAAGCTTAATCAGCTTACGGGTTTTGATTTTTGAGTTAGTATAGCAGCCCTTGCCTCCCTCTGACGAGGGAGCCAAGGCGGTGCTGCTATATAAATCCCTCGCGTTTTTTGTAACATACCACAATTGTTTTTTCACTGCGGGCATGGTATAAATAAAGGCTGTTTTAAATAACTGAAAACGCAGGTGAAAAACATGAGTAAAACCAATACACGTATGCTGCTGCGCTGCGCGGTGTTCGCCGCGCTCACCGCCGTCGGCGCGTTTATACGCATCCCTTTCGCGCTCTCCTCCATCACGCTGCAATTTTTCTTCACGGCAATGGCGGGGCTGGTTCTCGGCGCGCGCTGGGGCGCGGCATCGCAGGCGATATATGTTCTGCTCGGTCTGGCAGGTCTGCCTATCTTCTCCGCCGGCGGCGGGGCAGGCTACATCTTCTACCCCTCATTCGGCTTCCTGCTCGGCCTTATCCCTGCGGCATATGTGACAGGCCGGCTCTGCGGCGGCTGCAAACGCCCCGCGCGTATCGCCCTCGCCTGTGCCGCCGGTCTAGGTGTGCTGTATCTGGTGGGGCTGCCGTACATGGCGCTCATATTCGGCGTTTACCGTGGGACGCCGCTCCCCTTCTGGCGGCTCATCCGGGACGGGATGCTTATCTTCCTCCCCGGCGACGCGCTGAAGATCGCCGCCTGCGTATTCCTCGCGCCGCAGCTGATAAAGCGGATACCGGCATAATATCAAACCCGCCTGAAGTTTCAGGCGGGTTTGCTTGTTTTCTTTTCAAGGCGCTCGAACATTACCGCCATCAGCGCAAGCAGCGCGGCGATGTACACCGGCAGCAGCCAAGCCCCGATATATCCGGCGAGCAGGCCAAAGAGCGGCGGCATCAGGCATGTCCCGACATAGGCGCTCGCCATCTGCACGCCGATTATAGCCTGTGATCTCTCGGCGCCGAAGTGCGCCGGAGTCGAGTGTATTATGCTGGGGTATATCGGCGCGGAGCCGATCCCGAGCAGCACGAAGCCCGCAAGCGCGACCTTCTGCGCTGGCAGGAGCAGCATAAGCGTCCCCACCGCGATAAGAACCTCTCCCGCTCTGACCAGGCTGCGGTCAGAAAAGCGCAGCGTCATAAAGCCGTTTACCGCGCGCCCCGCGGTTATCCCTATGAAATACAGCCCTGCAAAGCTTGCCGCAGTCTCCGCGTCCACTCCGCGCGTCAGCACAAGATAGCTCCCTGCCCAGAGTCCGGCTGTCTGCTCCAGCGCGCAGTAGCAGAAGAAGCACAGCATTACCTCCTTCGCCCCACGGATGCTCACGATCTCGCGCAGGCTCAGGGCGCGCGCCGTCTCACCCTCATGCGCCGACTGCGGCTTTTTCCACAGCGGCAGGCTGATCAGCAGGATTAGCGTCAGGCCGAGCTGGATATATGAGATGTCTCTGTACCCGCTCTGCCACCCGCGCCCTGCGGTCAGCGCGGCGCTCATTATCAGCGGCCCGACGGACGCGCCGACGCCCCACATGCAGTGCAGCCAGCTCATGTGGCGGCTGGCGTAATGGAGGGCGACGTAGTTATTCAGCGAGGCATCCACGCTCCCAGCGCCAAGCCCGTATGGTATCGCAAAGACGATAAGCATGGCAAATCCCCCGCTTATCGAAAAGCCGAAGAGCGCCGTCGCTGTCATCGCAACGCTTACCGCCGTGACAAGCCCAGTCCCGAAGCGGCGCGTCAGCCGCTCGCTCATAAGGCTTGAAACTATCGTGCCCGCCGCGATGGTCATCGATATCGCTCCGGCGTACGACACCGGAACGTTCAGTTCCGGATAAATGCTCGGCCACGCTGCGCCCAGCAGGGAGTCCGGCAGGCCGAGGCTTATAAACGCAAGATATATGACCGCGAGCAGAAGCTGTATCATATCTATCTCCTATCTGGTATAAAAAGCTCCGGCAGCAAAAGCTGCCGGAGTGTCCCGCAGATGCCGTGCCGGCCCAATTATAACCTGCACAAATTAGCAGGTGGGTCGCCTAAGTTCTGTTTCGCTGCTTCCAACGTCCGGCCTGTGCCGGGAGGCCTGCAATCCGCAGATTCAAGTCGGCATCCCTTATAAGGAATGTGGGTTTAATGGGCCGTGAAGTCCGTGATCGGACAGCACGAACACAGCAGGAACCGTTTTTCTGTACAAGTCCCCGTCCGCGGTATAGTATATTCTATGCCGTATCGGGCGGGAAAATACCGTGGGTGAGGATTATTCCTCTTCCCCGTTCTCGCTCTCGTCCTCGTCGTCGAAGAGGAGAACCATGAAGTGCTCATACACGTCCTGAAGCTGAGCTTCGTCGTCGATAGACTCGAAAATCTCCTCGCCGGACTCGTCAAGCACCGAACGCAGGATTATCATGCCGTAATCCGGATCGTTCTCGTCCATATCCGCAGGAAGGAAAGCCTTATAGGTTTCCCCGTTATAATCCATAGTGTCAAGCACTTCAAGTTCAAACTCGGTGCCGTCGTCATCCACGATAGTGATAAAATCGCTGCCGAAATCTTCGCTCATAATGTTCCTCCGCGCGGTAATACCGCTGACTCAAATTTAAGTAGCTTCATCGCTGTCTCTGCTTATAATATATACTAACTCCGGCAAGAAATCAAGGGATATATTAAATTGCCCTCAGCTCTGCTCCGCCTGCTTCTTTCTGAGTCTGGACGAAGCGATGTAAAGCGGGATCGCCGCAAGCTGCGCCGCGACCGACACCGCGACCATGGCAGGGATGCTCACGTCATAGAGCACGCCGAGCAGCCAACTGCCTAGGAACCAGAACGCGCCGAATGAGCACTCAAAGATGCCGTAGCCAGTGGCGCGGCTCGTTTTCGGCACCATGCTTGTGACCGCGGCCTTGAGAATGGATTCCTGCGCGCCCATGCCAACGCCCCAGAGCGCCACGCCGAGCAACAGCATCGGCACGGAGTCAAACATGAACACGAACACCGCAAACGGCGCGGATATGAGCGTTGACCACACCAGCGCGCGCACGCCGCGCTTGTCGTACATCAGTCCGAACACAAGCGCCGCCACTGCATCTACCAGCATTGCCCCCGCATACAGCAGCGGCAGAGTGCCGGTCGTGACGAGTGAGCCGGTCTCCGCAAGGCCGCTGCTCAGGTGGGCGTAGGTACGCGAAACGTGCATGATTATGATCGAATAGTCGATAAAACCAAAGGCAAACAGGCTTATACCCGCGATATAGAGCACGAACTCCTTCTTCATCTTGAACGGTATATATTCCTTCGGTTCCGGCTCGAAGTGCTCCGGATTCGGGAATTTATAGCGCGTGATGATGAGCAGTATCAGCGTCACGACCCCTGGGATTGCCAGAACGGCAAAGCAGGTGGAATACACCTCAAAGGTCGTACCGTCGGTCTTGAACAGCATCACGAGATACAGCAGCACGGGGCCGAGGAACGCGCCTATCTGGTCGAGCACTTCCTGTATTCCGAAGCTCTTGCCGACGCCCTCCTGAGACGCCGCAAAGGACATTATCGTATCCTTTGCCGGCTTCTTTATCGCCTTGCCCATGCGCTGGATGACCAGCAGCGCGCAGGCCGCGATCCAGCCGTGCTCGCCCACCAGCGCGAGCGCCGGAACCGCGAGGACATCCAGAATATAGCCAAGGATGGTCATCGGCCAATAGTGCTTCGTCTTGTCCGTGAGCTTGCCGAAAACATAGCGCATCGAGTACCCGATAAGCTCACCGAGACCCGACACGAAGCCGATCGTCGCCGCCGACGCGCCCAAAAGCGACAGGTACGCGCCGCGGATGCTGGACGCGCCCTCGTGAGTCATATCCGAAAAAAGGCTCACTATCCCGAACAGGATTATAAACAGCATCGCCTGTGACAGCTTCTTTTTATTCTCTTTCATTTTCGTCTCCGCCTTTCAATATACCGGTCATTTCAGAAAAATCCGCCTTGCTCTCGGCCTTGCAGCGGCGGTAAAGCACGTCGAGTATGCGCGCAAACTCCGCAGCGTCGGCATCATCCAGCGGCTCCAGCAGCCATTCGTAAAAGCGCGTCTCGATCTGCGCCTTTGAGCTTTTCAGCCCATCCGCCTTCTCCGTCGCATAGAGTCTGCGGCTCCTGCCGTCGTCCTCGTTATCTTTGCGGACGATGTAGCCCTTCGCCTCAAGGTTCGCCGCCTGCCGCGCGACCGCGCCCTTATCAAGGCCGGTGATGCGGCACACTCCGGCCTGCGTGATGCCGGGGTTTTTGCGCACGGCGTGTATCACGTCAAATTCCGACGCACCTACCCACTCCTCGCGCAGCTGCCGCACGGTGAATTTACTGACCTCCCGCGCTATTTTTGTAATCTTCCTTTCGGTAATATCCATAAGCGCCTCCAACTTGGTTGTAGTGTCAACCATTTCGATTAGACGATACTACAACTTTTTTCTTTGTCAAGAAGGTTATATAAAAAACTGCCTGCATAAAACATGCAGGCAGTTTTTTTAGTATTAATTTCAGCGGGATCAGTTCTCCCATGGATGCTCCTCGTGCGGTTCGTCCTGCGCGCTGCCGTCTCCCGGAATTGCGCCGGGCGCGTTCGTGCCGGTAAGCGTGGTGTAGTACAGAGCGTAGGTCATCTGGGTATACGGAACGACCCATACGCGCACGAACAGGCCGACTATGGGGATGCCAGCCAGTATCCACCAGCCTATAAAGCTCAGGTCAAGGACGAAGAGCTGCCCCTTATTGCCGCTCATAATGCGCTTGCTCTCGCGTATGCAGTCCATCGCCGACATCTCCGGATGATCAAGCAGCAGGTACAACGCTAGCCGGTAGCGGTACGCGGCGATTATGCCGGGGACGATGAACAGCAGCAACCACAGCGTGATGAACACGGTCTGGAGGATGTCTAGCCAGATGATGCGGAAGAACATTCCGAAGCCGTCGAGCAGGTTGCCGAAGCAGGCTTCCTTCATGCGGATGGTGTTGAGCAGGAATATGACGAAGCCCGCGCTGAGGATCATGCTGATGATGTTCAGCAGCAGACCGACAAAGCTCATACCGGAGCTCGGGAGATGGCTGCTGATAAGGTACATGGCTGAATCGACATCGCCCTGGGCGACGTAATTGCTGTATTCGATCAGTTCATTTGTCGAAAATACAAGGCCGGACATTTTTCCGGACAGCCACGTAATAAGCAGGATGAGCAGAACATACACAAGTCCGACAACGATCGGCTGCGGCTTTGAGGTGCTTATAAGATCTTTCGCACGGTGCTTGAGCGCGGGTCGGTCGATATACATACAGATACCCCCATTTTTGTTTTGATATATAAAATATACCATCGCATCAAGTCAAAGTAAAGCGGAAAAATATAAAATTTGTTCTTGACAAAGGGGCGGGCAGATGCTATTATAATCAGGCGTTACAGAGATGCGCGAGTGGTGGAATTGGCAGACTCGCTAGATTCAGGTTCTAGTGCTCACTCCGGGCGTGCGGGTTCAAGTCCCGCCTCGCGCACCAGCTTCAAAAGTGCTGAAATCGTTAGGTTTCGGCGCTTTTTCTTTTTGTTTTGGGCGTGAAAGTTCACGTGGGTGTGATGGCATTTTCTGACTTATAGGGCGTATTTCTGCCATAATGTGTAAAAGGAACACAAATGGGAACACAAAAGCCGCTGAAATGCTTGCTGTGACTGCGTTAGAAAGGATGGAAAAATGGCAACTATCACACCAAAAAGCAAGAACGGCAAAATCGTGGCTTACAAATTCAAGTCATGTGTCGGCAGGACGGACGATGGAAAACAGATATTGCGCTACACAACGTGGCACGTCCCTGACGGACTTATTCCTTCAAGAGCACGCAAGGCCGCAGAGAGGGCGGCAGCACAGTGGGAGAGAAAAGCCCGCACTGAATACGAATTAGATTTCAAACAGCCCGAACGCGTGCGGGAACGTGAGATTGACAGCAAACGAACTGAATTTGCGCAGTTCGTAAATGACGTGTGGTTCCCGCTGTGCATCAATGACGGCGAGCACAAGCAGTCAACGGTTGAATTTTATCGTGCCACGCTAAAGCGCATTATTGAGCATTTCAAAGGCAAATACATTCAGGAAATCACATCATCTGACATACAGAAATTTTTGATTTATTTGCGGATGACGTGCCGCACACAGCGTGGCAATCCTATCTCAGACAAAACCGTGCGCCATTCGTACTGTATTCTTGTTTTGATATTCAACTATGCGGAAGATGAGGAATATATATCGAAAAATCCCATGCGCAAAATTGATTGTCCAAAACTAACAAAAAAAAGGTGTGCGCGCTCAAGCCTGATGAGGCCAAAAAGTTTTTCGCATTGTTGCCGCAGCAGCCCGCTGATTTCAAGTGTATGCTTTACTTGCTAATTACAAGCGGCTTGCGGCGCGGCGAGTTGTTAGGGCTTCAGTGGCATGATATTGATTTCAACAGATGTACAATTGACATTAGCCGCAACATTACATATACGAAAGAAAACGGCCTAAAGGTTGAAACACCTAAAACAGACGAGAGTATGCGCACAATTCCAATAATTCCGTTTGTCGCCGAAGAGCTGAAACGTTATCGTGCGGCGGAGCATCCTAACGCGAAAGAAAATTCGTTTATTTTTCCAAGTCCAAAAGGTGAGGACGTGCCGCGCGCGTTGAGCAATATCACCCACAGAGTACGGCGCTTTATGCTGTCGCATGACCTCTCGTGTCCTCGTAGACAGCAATGGCATTATGCTGACAATATGGACACTTCAGGTATCTGAGCTTCTGCTGGGAAATGGCAACTCTTGCCCTGCGGATTTTTTCGATCAGCTCCGGCGTCGGTTCCTGAACCCGAATGGATGCTCTCTTCATTACCACACCTCCAATGGGTCAACATACTCACTGAATGGACGATCTACCATGTAGCCGAGCTGACGAAGGCGGATAGACGCCGTTGTCTTGGAGACACCGAA
>ERZ772867.748-NODE-748-length-42509-cov-5.309794_pt1 | contig 42509 bp, 38 predicted proteins | sample MGYA00511341_ERZ772867 | MGnify/ENA primary metagenome ERZ772867 (study PRJEB29015, sample SAMEA2737707) | human gut metagenome | biome: human gut; feature: human-associated habitat; material: faeces | place: China | collected 2012 ... | reverse complement strand
TTCCACGCACGGTTGGAACGTCTGTGGGAGTGAGAAACCTTGATACCGAAGGTTACGCCCTTACCACAAAAATCACACTTAGCCATTTTCTAGCACCTCCCATCCGATAATGACTCGATAAATACGCCAATTCACAGGCGCTTAGATATGATATCAGATTTCGCGGTAAAATGCAAGTGTTTTTTTCAAAATAATTTGTTTTTTTGAAATGTATTGATATTCCCGTCCCTTATGGGTATAATAAACGGAAGAAACTGCCCTTCGAGGTGAAAACCATGACGGATACATACAGTGTGCCGCTGAAAACGCTGGTAAAGGAATTTAATCTGGAAGTCACCTATGCGTCCACGGATTTTGACGCCATCCGCATCACCGTTGAGGACGTGGCAAGACCCGGCCTTCAGCTGGCGGGCTACTTTGACCATTATGAGCCTATGCGTCTGCAGGTCATGGGCAATGTGGAGATGAGCTACGTGGACAAATTGCAGCCCAAGGAGCGGGGAGCGATCTTCGACCGGCTGTTTTCCTACAAATTCCCGGCGCTGCTCATCGCCCGGGACATCCCGCCCCACGCCGAGTGCCTCCAGATGGCGCAGAAGCACAATGTTACCGTCCTGCGCACCAAGGAAGCCACCAGCACCATCGTTTCTACCATCATCACCTACCTGAAAGCCGCGCTGGCGCCCCGGATTACCCGCCACGGCGTGCTGGTGGAGGTCTACGGCGAGGGCATTCTCCTGATCGGCGACAGCGGCATCGGCAAAAGTGAGGCCGCCGTGGAGCTGCTCAAGCGCGGCCACCGGCTGATCGCCGACGACGCCGTGGAAATCCGCAAGGTCTCCACAAATTCGCTGGTGGGCACCGCTCCCAAGCTGATCCGCAATTACATCGAGCTGCGGGGCATCGGCATCGTCAACGTGGCGAAGCTGTTCGGCATGGGCGCCGTCCGCACGGAAAACGAGATCAACCTGATCGTGAACATCGTTCCATGGAACACCCAGGAGGTCTACGACCGGCTGGGTCTGGAGGAGCAGTACATGGAGCTGCTGGGGGTCAAGGTTCCCATGAACACCATCCCCATCACCCCGGGGCGGAACCTTGCCATGATTCTGGAGGTGGCGGCCATGAACAACCGTCAGAAAAAGCTCGGCTACAACGCCGCGCTGGAGTTCACGGAGCAGGTCAACCAACATTTCGACGAAAATATGGGAAAGAACGGATGAAAGAGTTTACCATCGGCCAGAACGACGCAGGTCAGCGCTTAGATCGTTTTCTTGCGAAGGCAGTCCCGCTGCTTCCGGCCTCTCTGGCGCAGAAATATATCCGCATCAAGCGCATCAAGTGCAACGGCAAGCGTATCGACCGGGACACCCGGCTGCAAGAGGGCGATGTCTTGCAGCTGTATATCAACGACGAATTTTTTGACAAGCCCCGGGAGGACAACGCCTACCTCACCGTGGCGAATCCCAAGCTGAACATTGTCTACGAGGACGAAAACATTCTGCTTGTGGACAAGCGCCCCGGCCTTGCGGTGCATCCCCACGACGGCGCGGAATATGGCCGAACCCTGATCGACCACATTCAATCTTACCTGTACCAGAAGCGGGAGTGGCGTCCCCGGGAGGAAAACGCCTTCACCCCGGCGCTGTGCAACCGCATTGACCGGAACACCGGGGGCATCGTGATCGCCGCCAAGACGGCGGAAGCCCTGCGGGTGATGAATCAGAAGATCAAGGATCGGGAAATCGACAAGCGGTATCTTGCCATTGTGGAGGGGAGTCCCAAGCCCAAAGAGGGGAGCCTGAAAGGGTATATTTTCAAGGACGCCCAGAAAAACCGGGTGTACGTCACGGACACGCCCCAGCCCGGCAGCAAGACCTGCCAGACCAATTACAAAACCCTCGCAAGCGCGGCGGGGCTTTCTCTGGTGGAGTGCGAGCTGATTACCGGTCGGACGCACCAGATCCGCGCCCAGTTCGCCCACGCGGGACACCCTCTGCTGGGAGACGGCAAGTACGGCAAGCTGGACAAGCGCTTCGACAGGAACTATCAGGCGCTGTATTCCTACAAGCTGACCTTCACCTTCACCACGGACGCCGGGTCTCTGGCCTATCTCAACGGCAAGTCCTTCCGGGTGGAAAAGGTGGATTTCGCGGAGCAGTATTTTCCCGATGTGAAAATATGAAAATGGCATCCCGGATGGGATGCCATTTGGCGTATTTCAAGGGTCTTGCGGAGGAAAGGTGTAAGGGAAAAACGGTCAGCTTTTGAAAATATCAGAAAAAACAAACTCTGATCAATCCTAATATAAATAGGTGTACAGGATAGAAGAAATAAAAGAACCACTTAGAGAATTTCTTTCCTTTATTCATTCGTTTGCCATTATAAAAATATATGATTGCAATTCCGGCAAGTGCAATACCCAACATACTTCCTATTGCATAAATTATATTTGTTTTTATAGAAAATCTTCCAATACCGCCTAAGAAATTGAAAGTTCCAAATAACAACATTGAAACAGCAAATGCATATTTGATTTTAATTTCTGAATTACGACTCCAAATAAATAACAATGTAAATATAGGTGCTAATAATGCCCAGTCCGAAATCAGAGAGAGCAGAATCAACCCTAGCACACAGATGATTTTTAAAACTATATTTGACACTTTTTCAACTACAGTCAGAATACAAAAACAAATTAATAGGGTAAATAGCATATTAAGTCCTTGAAATTCCAATATTCCACTTTCCGTAAAAGCAAAACAATATGGAAATTCAGAGATCAAAGCAAAAATTAACAATCTGATTGCATAGTTCTTTTTTGAATGCGTATATTGATATCCTTCAACAAGAAAGTAACACATTACAATTGCTGTAAAATATCCCAAATCTATAAAAAGCTCTGACCATAATTTTCCTGACTTCATAAAAATCGTTGATATATGATTCAACAACATTAAAAACATAGCAATATACTTAATAGCATCCCGATTAAGTATTTTGTATTTATCCATCATACCATTCCCACCTTTTGTACGAATCTCCGCTTTTTTAACAAAAGCAACATGTCACACATATCTTTACCCTGTGGGAAAAACCTGTAACATATTTTAATTTCTCTAAAAACAGACTCCAAGAGAATAAATTTAAACAGGATGTTGTCCAGCAATTATTTGCCCTTTTCCAAAGAGGTAATGATTGCAGACCCCATTACAACAATTGCAAGAATTGAACCAAGCTGAGGCCAATTCATTATTTCGGCTCCAAATACAGTGCCAAGGTATCCTAAGATAATAGCAATAATGGAAGAAATAGCTGCTTTTCTCATATATTCGTACTCCTTAGTGACATTGCCCGGGATGCCATTTTTCGTATGCAGTTATTGCCAGCCCGCGTCCTCGGATTCGGATTTGCGCTGGCGGGAGAGAAGCGCCTGAACGGCGTCTTTTACGTCTGCGCCCTCGTAGAGCACCTTGTAGGCGGCGTCGGTGATGGGCATATCAATGCCCTTTGCCTTGCCCAGCTCATAGGCGGATTTGGCGGCATAATAGCCCTCCACCACCGCGCCGACCTCCTTCATGGCGGTCTGGGGATCCTTACCCTGACCGATGAGGATGCCAGCCCGACGGTTGCGGGAGTGCATGGAGGTGCAGGTGACGATCAGGTCGCCCACACCGGCAAGCCCGGCGAAGGTTTCCTTTTTCGCACCCAGCGCCACGCCCAGTCGGGCGGTCTCCGTCAGGCCACGGGTCATGAGCATTGCCTTGGCGTTGTCCCCGAAGCCCAGACCGTCGGTGATACCGGCGCACAGGGCAATGACATTTTTCAGCGCCGCACCCAGCTCCGCGCCCACGGGATCGGGGCTGGTGTACACCCGAAGGGTGTCCGCCATGAAAGCGTCCTGCACAAATTCCGCCAGCGCCTGGTCGGTGCTGGCAGCCAGCAGACCGGTGGGAAGATTGATGCAGACCTCCTCGGCGTGGCTGGGGCCGGTGAGAGCGACAACGTTCTTGCCGGTCTCCTGCGCGACCACCTGACTCATGCGCAGATGGGTGCCCTGCTCCAAGCCCTTGGTGACGGAGACCACCACGGCGTCACCGTCAATGTAAGGAGCCACGCCCCGGCTGACGGCGCGCAGGGGGAAGGAGGGGCTTGCCATGACCACCAGCTTGCAGCCCCTGACGCAATCGTAATCGCCGCTGATTTTTAAGGTTTCCGGCAATACCGCCGCGGGAAGGCGGGGATTGTGATGGGTTTCCAGCATTTCCGGAATCTTGTCCTTTTCATACGTCCACATGGTCACGTCGTGACCGTTTTTGCACAGACGGACGGCCAAAGCGGTACCCCAGGCGCCGCTGCCAACTACTGCTGCTTTCATGATTTGCTTCCTTTCCCAAAGAGATTGGTTTTCCGTTCCTCGCCGTGAATCAGGCGGAGGATATTTGCCCGGTGCATGAACACGCACAGCGCGCCCATGAAAATACCCCCGGCCATAACGTACACGTGGTCATGCTGAAAGACGACAAAGCCCACGGCAAAGGTGATGGAGGCCAGCACGCTGCCCAGAGAGACATACTTCGTGATGAGATAGGTCACGAAGAAAACAACGCCGATGAGCAGCCCGATGCGCCAGTCGATCGTCCACGCGATGAACCAGCCGCTTAAAATGCCCTTGCCGCCCCGGAAGCCCTGTAAGGCGGGGAAGTCATGCCCCAGCATCACGCAGGCACCTGCAAGGGTCATGCCTTCCAGACGCAGACCGTAAGGCTCAAACACAAGAGCGCCCAGCAGACAGGCGAGGACGGCCTTGCCTACGTCGATGGCAATGACCATCGCGGAGCGCCCCGCGCCATAGCTGCGGATGAAATTGGTCAGCCCCGCGTTGCCGCTGCCATGGCTGCGCACGTCGTCGTGAAGCATGGCGCTGACGCAGATGGCACCGTTATGGTTGCCGAGAAAATAGGAGACAAGGGCGGTAATGAGGATTCTTGAGAGCATCATTCGTCCTCCTTGTCGCCCCGCTGCCGGATGGTGATGCGGATGGGGGTGCCGTTCAGGCCGAAGACCTCCCGGATCTGGTTTTCCAGATAGCGCTGATAGGAGAAGTGGAACAGCCGGGCGTCGTTGCAGAAAATGACGAAATGAGGCGGTTTGGTGCTGGCCTGGGTCATGTAGAAAATCTTCAGGCGGCGACCCTTATCCGTAGGCGGCTGCACCCGGGCGGTGGCGTCGGCGAGGACGCTGTTCAGTGCGCCGGTGGTGATGCGGCTGGTATTCTGGGCGTGAACGTCCTGAATGACCTGAAAGAGCCTGTCCACCCGCTGGCCGGTGAGAGCGGAGAGGAACAGCACCGGGGCGTAGAGCATGTAGCTGAGGCCCTGACGGACTTTTGCCTCCATATCCCGCATGGTGTTGGTTTCCTTGTTCTCCACCGCGTCCCATTTGTTGACCACGATGACGGCGGCTTTGCCCGCTTCGTGAACAAGTCCGGCGATCTTGGTGTCCTGCTCGGTGACGCCGTCGTTGGCGTCGATGAGGATCAGGCACACGTCCGCCCGGTCGATGGCGCTGATGGAACGCATATTGGAATATTTTTCGATGGCGTCATCCACTTTGCTTTTCCGGCGCATACCGGCGGTGTCGATGAAGCAGTATTTTCCGGTTTCGTTTTCAAAATAGGAGTCGATGGCGTCCCGGGTGGTGCCTGCCACGTCGGAGACGATGACCCGTTCCTCGCCGAGGATACGGTTTAACAGGCTGGACTTGCCTACGTTGGGCTTGCCCACGATGGCGACCTTGATAACGTCGCTGTCCTCCTCCTCGCCGGAATCCTCCGGGATGTTTTCCAGGACCCAGTCCAGCAGATCGCCGGTACCGTGGCCGTGGATGGCGGAGGTCTCAAACAGGTCGCCGATGCCGAGACTGTAGAATTCGTACACATCGGGATTCACGGGGCCGACGGAGTCGCACTTGTTCACGGCGAGCGCAATGGGCTTGCCGGATTTGCGCAGCATGGTGGCCACGTCCTGATCGGCGGCGGTGACGCCGGAATGCACGTCTACCACCATGATGATGGCGTCGGCCAGCTCAATGCCGATCTCCGCCTGACGGCGCATGAATTTGAGCATCTCGCTGTCCGTACCCGGCTCGATGCCGCCGGTGTCCACCAGAGAGAAGGTGCGCCCGCACCATTCGCAGCTGCCGTAAATTCTGTCCCGGGTGACGCCGGGGGTGTCCTCTACGATGGAGGTGCGCTGCCCTGTGAGTTTATTGAAAAGCATGGATTTGCCCACATTGGGCCGCCCGACAATGGCGACCAGAGGTTTTGCCATGGTAACACTTCCTTTCCATATGACGGATTATCCAGTTTATTATGACACATCTTTCCTGCAAAAGCAATGCAAAAAAGTGGATTCATACAAATTTAACAGAGCGATTTTGGTGAATATTGCTTTTGGAACACGCAAAATAGCATGGAAAAAGAGGAAGGCGCGACGCACCTTCCTCTGCTTTCCGCTTTTTGGCTTACTCAGCCTCGACAGCCACGACCTGACGGCCATTGTAGGTACCGCAAGCCTTGCAGGCTCTGTGGGGCATGACGGGCTCGCCGCACTTGGGGCAAACCGCTACGCTGGGAGCGGACAGCTTCCAGTTGGAGCCACGGCGCTTATCGCGGCGGGCCTTGGACACTTTACACTTAGGAACAGCCATGGTGACACCTCCTTGGTCAAACTGCTTTTTACAGCATTCATTTTGGACTTACTTCTCAAGAAGCTGCTTCAAAGCAGCAAATCGGGGATCCAGCTCCTTCTGGCAGCTGCAGGGGCCGTCGTTCAGGTTTTTGCCGCAGCGCTGGCAAATGCCTTTGCAGTCCTCCTTGCACAGCAGCTTGGAATCCAGACTCAGGACGAAAACCGTCCGCACAATGTCGTCCAGATCGGCGCTGTCTCCCTCCAGAGGGAATACCCACTCGTCTTCGTTCTCTTCGTCGGCCAATTCCGTCACCAGAACCACATCGATGGGGAAGCGGACTTCCCGGCTAAAATCTCTGGCGCATCGGTCGCAGGTGCCGTGGATGCAGGTGGAGATCTCACCGGTCATCACAAGAACGCCCGCGGTGTTCCGCACCGTGCCCTCTGCCGCGACCGGCTCGGACACAGGGTAGCTGACACCGTAACAAAGATCACTCAGGTCAACGCTTGTGGAAAAGGTGACTGACGCGCCCGGACTGTCAATGATTTTGGAAAGCCCCAGCAGCATACTTTTCCCCCTTCTCACAGTCGTGCCTAGATATTATATAGGCTTTTGCGTCATTTGTCAAATGATTTTTTCACAAAATCTCTGCATTTCTCCAGTAAAAAACAGGGCGCATCCGCATTGAGAAGATCAGCCGCGCAAAGTCCGGTTCTAAACCCCCGGCCGGGGACATACCATGCACTAACCAAGCGCAGGAGCCTTTCTCCTGCCGAGAAGGAGGCTGGCTATGGATCAAATTTATGCGGACATTGCTGCCAGAACCGGCGGCAATATTTATGTGGGTGTTGTCGGGCCGGTGCGTACCGGAAAATCGACCCTCATCAAACGGATCATGGAGGAGCTGGTGATTCCCGGCATCTCCGACCCCTATCGCAAGGAGCGCGCCAGAGATGAGCTGCCCCAGAGCGGCTCCGGGAAGACCATCATGACTTCGGAGCCGAAGTTCGTCCCGGAGGAAGCGGTGGAGATTTCTCCCGACGGCGTGACGAAGCTGCGGGTGCGGCTGATCGACTCCGTGGGCTACATGGTGGACGGCGCGGTGGGCGCGGAGGAGGACGGCGTGCCGCGGATGGTGACCACCCCATGGTACGACCACGAGATTCCCATGACGGAAGCGGCGGAGCTGGGGACGAAAAAGGTCATGGAGGGGCACTGCTCCATCGGCATTGTGGTGACCACCGACGGCACCATTACGGAAATTCCCCGGGAGGATTACGTACAGGCGGAAAAGCGCGCCATTACCGACATGCAGAAAACGGGGAAGCCTTTCCTTGTGATCGTCAACTCCCGCAACCCGGCGGGGGAGGCGGCGGGGGCGGTGAAGGAGTATCTGCAAAACACCTTCGCGCTGGAACCCATTGTGGCGGACTGTCAGGCGCTGGACGCCGAGGGTATCGGAAAGCTCATGAAGGCGTTGCTGTACACCTTCCCCATGAGCGAGCTGCGGGTGCATCTCCCCCGGTGGATGGACGCGCTGGAGCCGGAGCATCCCGTAAAGGCGGCGCTGTATCAGGCGCTTCTGGAAATGGCGGAGGAAATTCACACGCTGGGTCAGGCGGAAGGAGTGCTGGCCGGACTGCGGGAGCTACCGCAGGTGCAGGACTACAGCCTGCGCAGTGTGGACTTGGGCAGCGGCAGCGTGATCTGCGCCATCGTGTTCCCGGAGGCGCTGTTCTATGAGATCCTGAGCGCCCGGGCGGGAATGCCCATCCGCAGCGACGCCCAGCTATTGCAGCTGCTCACCGAGCTGTCCCAAATCAAGCAGGAATACGACAAGATCTCCGATGCCCTTTCCGCCGTCCGGGCGACGGGCTACGGCGTGGTGATGCCCGCGGCAGAGGAAATGAAGCTGGAAACGCCGGAGATCATCCGCAAGGGCGGCGCTTACGGCGTGAAGCTGAAAGCGGGCGCGCCCTCCATTCACATGGTACGTGTGGACATTGACACGGAGATCAACCCCATGGTGGGAGACGAAAAGCAGTCTCAGGATCTGGTCAATTCCCTCATGGGCGAAGACCCGGAAAAGCTGTGGCAGAGCAACATTTTCGGAAAATCCGTGTACGACCTGATTCAGGAGGGGCTGACCACGAAGCTGCTGGGAATGCCGGAGGAAGTCAGGGGCAAGTTCCGGGGAACACTGACAAGAATCGTCAACGAGGGCGCGACGGGGCTGATCTGTTTGATTCTGTAGGCGAAAATTCCTTTCTTGACATTCTTTCCTTGCAGAGGTAAACTATAGAAAAGTAACAAGGGAGGAATGCACAGTGTCCATTACCATTGAATACCTTTGGAAAGACCGCAAGCGTCATCTGGGGATGCCCCTGTCCTTTACCCGCTATCAGTTGTCCGAGGATCGGCTGTTCCTGTCCCAGGGATTTCTGAACATCAAGGACGATGAAGTCCTTCTTTACCGGGTGCGGGACATCGATACCAGACGCAATCTGTGGCAGCGCCTGTTCGGCGTGGGAACGGTCACAGTGCTGTCCTCCGACAGAACCACGCCCACGCTGGTGCTGAAAAACGTGAAGGATCCGCTCTTTGTCAAGGAGCTGATCCACAAGCAGGTGGAGGAAATGAAGCTGAAGCGCCGGGTCCGCTACGGTGAGATTGCAACCACCGGCGACAATGATGACGACGATGATCTTGATGATCGATAAGGACTGCTGCCCCAAGTAGGCTGCATTGGACAGTTAACAGGCACAGTGGGTTAACCAGCTGTGCCTGTTCTTGTATCATTTAATGCGAGCACCCCTTGCCTCTCCCTGTGGGAGAGGGTATACTAGGGTGCAAGGCCCTCTCAGTCACCTACGGTGACAGCTCTCCCAAAGGGCGAGCCAAGGGGGTGTACGTATTTTGGCGCGAGAAATGGAGCGTATCTGTACCGATACGCTCCATTCGCTGTTTTTTGACTGCCCATCAAAGCGGCGGGACGATTTTCTGTTTAAGAATTTCTTTGTACGGGAAAATAAATTATCAGGGTGCTTTACCCTTGAGAAAATTCGTGATACAATACACTTTACGATTCAGATTGTTGAGGGGGAGTCCCTGTGAAGCGAACCGGCAGAAAATTTCATTGGAATTATACGGCGTTGGCCTTTGCCATTCCCTGCATAGGAATGCTGTTTGTCATGCTTATCAGCCAATACGAGCCGTTCGGTAAGTATTCCATGCTGTATTCGGATATGTACCACCAGTATTATCCCTTCTTCGTGGCGTTCCGCCGCGCCCTTCGCAGCGGGAGCGGGCTGCTGTACACATGGAGCATCGGCATGGGGATGGATTATCTGGGGCTGATCTCCTATTATCTGGCGTCGCCGCTGAACCTGCTCAGCGTTCTGGTGCCGGAGGGCTGGCTGCTGGAGTTTTTCTCTCTGCTGGTGCCGGTGAAGCTGGGATTCGCAGGGATGTTTTTCGCCATTTTCCTGAAAAAGCTGTTCGGCAAGAACGATGCGTCCATTGCGGTGTTCGGCGGTTTTTACGGGCTGTGCGCGTGGGCGCTGGGGTATCAGTGGAATGTGATGTGGCTGGACACCTTCGCCTTGCTGCCGCTGGTGGCGCTGGGAACGGTATGCCTGCTGAAGGAGAAAAAGTTTTTCCTCTATACGATCACGCTGTTCCTGTCCGTCTATTCCAATTATTATATTGGGTTCTTTACCTGCATTTTCGTTTTCCTGCTGTTTTTCGTGTATGAGATCTGCCGCTGGGGCGGGTGGAAGAAGCTGTTTGCGGATCTTGGGAGAATCGCCCTGTTTTCCCTGCTGGCGCTGGGAATGACTGCCATTCTGACTTTCCCGGCGCTGTCGGCCCTGCAGACTACCCAGTCCAGCGTGAACAATTTCCCCACCGGCTTCCGGCTGAACATCGCCAAGGAAAACACAATCAAGGGGCTTCTGGACGCCATGCGGCAGGTGGCAGGGAACATGGGCGGCAGCATCGAGCCGACCTTCAAGGAAGGACTGCCCAATCTTTACTGCGGCATTTTCAGCATCCTGCTGATGTTCCTGTATCTCATGGCGAAGGACGTCAAGCGCAGGGATAAGTGCTGCGCCGTGATCCTGCTGCTGTTTTTCAATGTCAGCTTCATCATCCGGCAGCTGGATTTCATCTGGCACGGCTTCCATTTTACCAATATGATCCCCTATCGGTTCAGCTTCCTGTACAGCTTCGTGGTGCTGTACATGGCCTACCGCGCATGGCTGATGCGCAGGAAGTTCCGCCCGGTGCAGATCGTGATCGCCGGGGCGCTGACTGCGGGGGTGCTGGCCTGCTCCAATGAGCTGTTCGAGACCGTGCCGCTGGAGCTGGGCAGCCTGACGCTGCAAATCCCTCTCTACTTTATATATAATCTGATTTTTCTGGTGCTGTATCTCACCGTCATGCTCTACGGTCAGCTGGAAGTGCCGGAGGGAACCACGGAGCGTCAGAAAATGCGCGCCCGCGCCAAGCGGAACCGTCAGCGTGCCCGGATTCGGATATTGGCGCTGTCCGTCATGGGCGTGGAGCTGATCTCCACGCTGGTGTGCTTTGGACTGTATTTCACGGGTACGGGTGTGTCCAATTATCCAAAGGGAACCACCTACACTGCCTCCGTCATCCGCTATATGTACGAGCGGGAGTACGATAACCTCTTTTTCCGGGCGGAGACCACCCATTCCCAGACCCTGAACGACGGTGCCCTCAACGGCTACAACGGCATTTCCGCCTTTACCAGTTCCGCCAATGTCAAAGTCACGGAGTTCATGCGGGCGCTGGGCTACGGCGCGAAGAACACCTATAACCGCTACTGCTTCGAGGAAAGCTCCCCGGTGGCGAACCTGTTTCTGGGCATCAAGTATATGATTGAGCGGGACGGGAAGGACAAGTCCAGCACCTATTTTGACGAGGTGAACCGCTTCGGCGTGGCGTCCCTGCTGGTCAATACCGCGTATCTGCCGCTGGGCTTCCTGACGGAGCCGGCGCTGGCGGAACTGGACTTTTCCGCCAGCAGCGGAACGTTCCAGTTCCAGAACGACCTGTTCACTGCCGCCACGGGCATTGACGAGGAGGTCTGGCACAAGCTTCAGGGCGAGAATCTGACCATCACCGGTAACGGTGCGAACATCACGGAAAGCAATTCCACCGGCTACTGCAAGTATTCCGACTGTGTTTCCGGTGCCAACGTGACCTATACCTACACCGCCGACCGGGACGGCTTTGTGTGCGTCCACCTGAATCTGCCCAAGCGGAACGATTTCTACGTCAGCGTCAATGGCGTGGAGCTTTACAAGGAGACCATCAGCCTGTCCCAGATGATCGCGGTAGGGGATGTGAAGACCGGAGATACGGTGGACATCCGCATCGAGTGCGACAAGGACGAGAGCAGCACCATGACTGTCAGCGCCGCCGTTCTCAACGGGGAGCGGTTCGCGCGGGGCTATGAAATTCTGTCGGCGTCCCAGCTGAATCTGACGAAGTTCCGCTCCACGCTGGTGGAGGGAACCATCGACTGCGACCGGGACGGCCTGCTGTATACCTCCGTTCCGCAAAACGGAAACTGGAGCGTCAAGGTGGACGGCAAGCCTGCCGAGATCAAACTGGTAGGGGACTGCATGGTGGCCGTGAATCTGACGAAGGGCGTCCACACCGTTCGCCTGATGTATCACAACGCCGCGTTCAGCCTTGGCTGGAAGATCAGCCTCGCCTGCGCCGCCGTTTTCGGCGGGCTGGCATGGAGCGTCTACAGGCCCGACAAGAAGTACAAAAAATAACAAATACGCTGCCATCTCCCAATCGGGGATGGCAGCGTAAACTTTATCGGATTGCTTCCGTGATGGTGCCTCCGCCGACCACCAGATCGCCCTGATACACCACCACCGCCTGACCGGGGGCGACGGCGCGCTGGGGGATGTCGAATTCCACCCGGGCAAAGCCGTCCGCTTCGGGGTAAATGGTTCCGGGCTGTTCCGTCTGGCTGTGGCGGGTCTTGACCGTCACTTTAACAGGCTCGGTTAGTTCAGGGAAGGGATACCAGACCCAGTTGTTTCCCCGCAGCGCGGAGGAAAACAGCGCCTCATTCGGCCCAACCGTGACGGTGTTCTTCTCCATATCCTTTCCGCAGACGTACACCGGCGCGCCCATGGCCAGACCCAGCCCCTTGCGCTGTCCCAGCGTGTAGCACACCGCACCACGGTGTTTGCCGACCACGCGGCCGCTTTCGTCCAGAAAATCCCCGGCGGGGTAGTGTTTGCCGGTGTAGCGTTCCAGAAAAGCCGGGTAGTCACCATCCGGCACGAAGCAGATGTCCTGAGAGTCGTGCTTCCGGGCGTTGATAAAGCCGTTTTCTTCTGCAATGGCGCGTACCTCCTGCTTGGTCAGACCGCCGAGAGGGAACTGAATCCGGGAAAGCTGATCCTGATTTAAGCAGGCGAGAAAGTACGTCTGGTCTTTGGCTTTGTCCGCCGCCTTATATAATAGGTATCGGTCGCCGGACTTCCTTACTTGCGCGTAATGCCCGGATACCACGCAGTCGCACCCCAGCTCCAGAGCGCGGCGGAGGAGCCGGTCGAATTTCAGATACCGGTTGCAGTCGATGCAGGGGTTGGGAGTGCCGCCGCATTCGTAGCAGCTGACAAATTTCCGGATGACCTGCCGCTCGAAATCGTCCTTGAAGTTGAACACGTAGTGGGGAATTCCCAGACGTCTGGCCACGCTGCGGGCGTCCTCCACGTCGTCCAGACTACAGCAGGTGTGTCCTTTTTCCAGACCGATCATATCATTGTCGTACAGCCGCATGGTCGCACCGATGCACTCGTAACCCGCGCGGAGCATCAGCAGCGCCGCCACGGAGCTGTCCACGCCCCCCGACATGCCGATCAGCGCTTTCTTGCCGTCCATGAAATCCCTCCCGATGACTTTTTTTGAGTATATCAGCGGAAAAGGAGAATGTCAACGGAGAAAACCTGACAGGCAGGAAAAAAGAATGACATTTTCTGCGGTAAAAAGCGGCGTTTTTTCAGGATTTATGACAGAAACGGTATACAATACGGGAAGAAAAGAGAAGGGGAAGCTTTTTGGTAAAACAAACTGTAACAAAAATGTAATTTTTTTCAAAAAAGGGGTTGCAATTTGTAAACACCTCTGTTATAATATGGCTACTTACATAAGAGCAAAGGAGTAAGTAGCTATGAAAAAGAGAATTGTGTGTGTATTATTAACTCTGATCATGCTGGTCAGCCTGGTGCCCGCCACCGCTCTGACCGCGTCTGCCGCTTCGCTGAAGACCAGTGAGGCCGCGATCACGATCATGAAGAAACTGGCTATTTTTAGGAAGAACTGCTATCAGGTAACCGGCACCAATGAATTCCGCATTGGTTACGGCACGGTGTGCTCTGAGAAGCATGAAACAAAGTATGAGGGCGGCAATGTTGTCAGCAGTGATGCAGGCAAGCACTCCGTCACGCAGGCGCAGGCTGACCAGGCTCTGCGCAAGCTGATTCTGGATCTGGACGCGAAGGTCAACTCCTTTGCTTCTTCCAACAGCCTGACCCTGTCCCAGTGCCAGCATGACGCTCTGGTTCTGTTCACCTTCGACGTGGGCACTTCTTGGATGAGCGGCAGCGGCGTTGTCAAGAGTGCTATCGTCAGCAAGGCCAGCACCAACGATCTGCTGAAGGCCATGAGTGACTGGGCGGGCGATCAGGATGATTTCCGCCGCAGAAAGATCGAAGTCAACATGTACAAGAACGGGATCTACTCCGATGTGACGCCCAGCAGCTTTGGCACCGTTACATATAATCCCAACTATGGTACTCTCCCGCAGAACGGCACGGGCACCTACAGTGTACTTTTTGACACGACGAAGACCTCTGCTCACATTCCTTCTCCCACCCGCTCCGGCTTTAAGTTCATCGGCTGGTATACGGCAAGAGAAGGCGGCGAACGGGTTCCCGCTCTGACGGCAAGCTGCAACGGTAAGGAACTGTGGGCTGCATGGCAGGACACTTCCCTGACAGCCAACAACGTTGACAGTGCAAGCTACGTACACGAAATCAGTGAGACGCTGAAGGTTTCTCAGCTGGCATCGCTGAACGTATATTCTGTTCCTACTACCAAAAATGTGAAGCCCTTCCGTACCATTAAGAAGGATATAACCACTGTTTCTGTAATCAAGGATTTCTTTGACGAGAACGGCAACAGATGGTGCAAGCTGTCCACCGCCGGAGACGGATGGGTCCTGCTCAAGTCCTCCGGACAGAGCGACAGCGGCAATACCGAATACACCGGCGGCAAGATCAATGTGACCGTTACGGTTACCAACGCCTATGTCAACAGACGTGCCAGCGACAGCGCTTCCAGCGCCAAGAACGGTGTCTACACCGCCGGCACGAAGCTGAAGATCATCGCCACCAATGATGCTAAGACCTGGGGCCAGGTGGAGGAGAACGGCGTGGCCGTGGGCTGGGTCGCCCTGATGTACACCGACTGGAGCACCGTCTATGACGGTTCTAATCCCAGCGACGCCAACAACACCACCCCCATTGCCACGGCGACCGTTACCTACAACGGCTACCTGAACGCCCGCAGCGATCCCGGTGTGGACAACAAGATCGTCGGCGGCTTTGCAAAGGATACCACGGTCAATGTTTTCGAGATTCGCACGGTCAACGGTCACCGCTGGGGTCGTACCTCCTCCGGCTGGATCTGCCTGACCTACACCAGTGTTAAGATGCTCACCGACAAGAACGTTTCCGACACGGGCGTTCTGGACTACGCTTTCGAGGTCACTCTCGTGAACGCCGGCGCCGATCTCTCCACCTATGTGCAGCCCACTACCAGTTCCAACAACAGCGACACCATCAAGGCAGGTACCACGGGTCTTAAGATCACCAACGCGGCGGTTGCTGACGGCGTGATCTGGGTGAAGGCACACTGGACGGTCAAGGAGACTGACAAGAACGGTAAGACCAACGTGATTGCCAAGTCCGGCTGGGCGACCTACAATAACTTTAACCTTGTCCCGACCAAGTTCACGGTTGTCAGCGACAGCCTGAACATCAGAAAGGCTGCTGGCAGCGACAACGAGTTCGTATTCAAGCTCACCAAGGGCGTGGAAGTGGAAGTCCACGAGATCAAGCTTGTCGGCGAGGAAATCTGGGGCAAGATCGTGGGATATACTCCGATGACCGGCAGCGGCATTGAGAACTACGACGGCTGGATCAATCTGGCATCCAACTATGTCAAGCGTTCCAGCAAGATCACCATTGACGGCGGCACCAAGGGCGCTATCGGCACCGGCACCGTTGTGAACGCGGATTCCGTCCGTGTCCGTATGACCGGCGCTCTGTACGGTCAGGTTCTGGGCAGCATCAACCGCGGTACCAAGGTGGCCGTTCTGGAAGAGAAGGATGGCTGGTACAAGATCGACTTCGACGTTGACAACAACAAGGAGACCGACAGCTGGATTTACAGCCAGTATCTGGAGGTCAAGATGGGCGTCGTGGAGTCCGGCACCGGCAGCACCGGCAGCACCGGCGGCACCGGTACGACCCAGAAGACGGACGGCACCGGCAAGGGCATCATTGCCAACACCTACGCCGGCGTAAATGTCCGCAGCGGCGCAGGCATCGCCAACGCCATCGTGGGCAAGATTCTCAACGGCACGGAAGTGACCATCCTGGAGGTCAAGCTCGTCGGCGCCGCCAAGTGGGGCCGTGTGAAGCAGGGCTGGATCTGCATGGACTACGTCACCATGATCTCCTACGACGATATCCCTGGCAACAACAGCAATAACGGCAGCAACAGCGGCAACAAGGGCACCGGCGTTGACTCCTTCGACGAAGCTGAGAGAACCACCACCACCGCTGTCTACACCGGCTCCACAAAGGCCAGCACGACCGTTTACAAGACGCCCAACCCGAATCTGGAAAACAACACGGTTCGTACCATCAGTGCGGACGAGAATATCACCATCCATGAGCTGACGGCTGTTACTCTGGAGATTTACGAGGGCGACAAGGTTGACGACAAGAACAAGAACAACGACGTCGAGACCGTTGTGAAGCAGACCTCCTACTGGGCGCGCATCAACGATGGCTGGATCAAGGATCCCGATGTGAACATCCAGCTGAACGCTCTGGACGAGAAGGTTCACACCGTGACCGGCGCTTCCGAGCTGAATGTGCGCAAGGCTGCCGGAACCGGCAATGACAGCATTGCCAAGCTGAAGAAGGGCGATCAGGTTCCCGTGACCAAGCTGGAGATCGTCAAGGATTCCGGCACCAGAACCCTCACCGTCTGGGGCCGTGTGGAAACCAGCGACGGCATCGTGGGCTACTGCGACCTGAGCTACATGTCCGAGGGTGCTCTGTACGAGAAGAAGGAAGAGCCTACGACTCCGACAACTCCCTCCGCGCCCACCATCGGCAGCACCGGCAACACCGGCGACGGCGGCTTCGTGAACAACAAGGGCGGCTACAAGTACACCGGCAAGGTCATCAACACCGAGTCCCTGAACGTCCGTGTCACCGCCTCTACCGGCGCCAAGAAGGCCACCACTCTGAAGAAGGGCGCCAACTTGGTGATCTACGAGACCAAGATCTCCGAGGATATGGCATGGGGTCGCTGCGACGCAGGCTGGGGCTACCTGTACTACGTTGACCTGACTCCCGCCAGCGGCAGCGCCATCGACGCCCGCGTGGTGTACAATGACAACACCATTATCTACACGGATAACGCCGCGTCCTCCGTCGCAGGCACCTATTCCAGAATGTCCGTCATCGACATTTACGAATATGTTGGCGACATGGCCCGCACCGACCTGGGCTGGGTCAGCACCGGCAATCTGCTGTAAGACAGTATCCAGAATCTCCCTGCGGGAAACCGCGGGGAGATTTTTCTTGCCAGCGTGGCGGGAGTGTGGTATGATACTCCCAACAGAAATCGGGAGGAATCCAACATGAGCTATGCTGACGAGCTGTATAAGAAAACGTGCCGGGACATTCTGGAAAACGGCTTCTCCGACGAAAATCTGGAAGTCCGTCCCCACTGGGCGGACGGGACACCGGCGCATACCATCAAGAAATTCGGCGTGGTGAACCGCTACAACTTAGCCGAGGAATTCCCCATTATGACCTTGCGGCGCACCTACTGGAAAAGCGCCGTGGACGAGCTTCTCTGGATATGGCAGAAAAAGTCCAACCGTGTCGCGGATCTGGGCAGCCACGTCTGGGACGAATGGGTGGGGGAGGACGGCACCATCGGCAAGGCTTACGGCTACCAGCTGGGCATCAAGCACCAGTACAAGGAGGGCATGTTCGATCAGGTTGACCGGGTGATCTACGACCTGAAGCACAACCCCGCCTCCCGCCGTATTCTGACGAACATCTACAATTTTGAAGACCTGCACGAGATGAACCTCTATCCCTGTGCCTACTCCATGACATTCAATGTTACCGGCGACACCCTGAACGCCATTCTCAACCAGCGCTCTCAGGATATGCTTACGGCCAACAACTGGAATGTGGTGCAGTACGCCGTGCTGACCCACATGATGGCGCAGGTGGCGGGGTTAAAGGTGGGCGAGCTGGTTCACGTCATCGCCGACTGCCACATTTACGACCGGCACATTCCCGCCGTCAAGGCCATGCTGGAACTGGACGGATACCCCACGCCCACCTTCCGGATGGATGAGAGCATCACCGATTTCTACGCCTTTACCAAGGACAGCTTCTCCATGGAAAACTATCAGTTCCACCCCTTTAACTTTGAGATCCCCATGGCGATCTGAGGTGGGACGATGGAACTGATCGTTGCGGTTTACGACGACTGGGGAATCGGCCGGGACGGGACGCAGCCCGTCGCCCTGTCAGCCGACCGGAAATTCTTCCGGACAACCACCCGTGGGGCAATGGTGATTGCGGGGAGGCGCACCATCGAGGATTTCCCGGGAAAACAGCCCCTTCCGGGGCGGGTTAATGTGGCGCTGAGCAGAAGTGGGGCGGAGATTCCCGGCTTTACGGTCTGTGACAGCGCCGAAAAGGCGGCGGCGCTTTCCCGCACCGCTGAGCGCTGCTTCGTCATCGGCGGCGGGAGCGTTTACCGGCAGATGCTGCCCTTCTGCGACACCGCTTACGTCACAAAGGTGCATGTGACGCCGGAATCCGACACCTTTTTCCCCAATCTGGACGAGGATAAGGACTGGTATCTGGCGGAAACGCTGCAATCCGGTGAGGAAAACGGGATTGCTTACGAAATGTGCCTGTATAGAAGAAAGTAAAAACACGCTGCCACTTGAGACAAACCAAAGTGGCAGCGTGTTTCTTTACTTGGACGGCTTGCGTTTTCCGTTTGACTGTCCCGGCTTTTTTCGCACGGGACGGGGCGGCGCGGAACGGATGAGACACTTTGCACCGGAACCGATCAAATCCTCCCGGTGCGCCTTCACCAGCGCTTCCCGCACGAGGGCGTAGTTTTTCGGGTCGCGGTACTGGATCAGCGCCCGCTGCATGGCTTTTTCGTGGGGGTCGGTGGGGACGTAGACCCGCTCCATGGTGCGGGGGTCAAGGCCGGTGCAGTACATGACGGTGGACAGCGTGGAGGGGGTGGGGTAAAAGTCCTGCACCTGTTCCGGGTTGTAGCCCATGTCCCGGATGTACTCGGCCAGCTCCACGGCCTCCTTGAGTGTCGAGCCGGGATGGCTGGACATGAGGTAGGGGACAAGGTATTGATTCATATTGTACTGCCGATTCAGGGCAAAATATTTCTCCACAAACCGGTTGTACACCGCGTTTTTGGGCTTGCCCATCCGGGCGAGAACCGCGTCGGACACATGCTCCGGAGCGACCTTCAGCTGACCGGAAATGTGGTACTGCACCAGCTCCCGGAAAAAGGTGTCCTTCTTGTCCGCCAGCAGATAGTCGAAGCGGATGCCGCTGCGGACGAACACCTTTTTGACCCCGGGGAGCTTTCGCAGCTTGCGCAGCAGGGCAACATAGTCCGAGTGGTCGGCGTTCATGTTTTTGCAGGGGGTGGGGTACAGGCACTGCCGCCCGCCGCAGGCACCCTTGGATAGCTGCTTTTCGCAGGCCGGGTGGCGGAAATTGGCGGTGGGGCCGCCGACGTCGTGGATGTAGCCCTTGAAATCCCTGTCCTTCACCATGATTTCCGCTTCCCGGAGGATGGATTCGTGGCTTCGGGTCTGGACGATCCGCCCCTGATGGAAGGTCAGGGCGCAGAAGGAGCAGGCACCGAAGCAGCCCCGGTTGGACACCAGACTGAACTTGACTTCCTCAATGGCGGGGACACCCCCCGCCTTTTCATAGCTGGGGTGATAGGCACGCATGTAGGGAAGGTCGTATACCGCGTCCATTTCCGCTGTGGTCAGGGGCTTCTGGGGCGGATTCTGCACCACGAAGAAATTGTCGTAGGGCTCCGCCAGCCGCTTGGCGGTGAAGGGGTCGCAGTTGGCGTACTGGATTTTGAAGCTCTCGGCGTATCTGCGCCGGTCGGTCTTGATCTCGGCGAAGGAGGGCAGGGTGATAGTGGGCAGACTGTCGTCCGGCGCTTTGGTTTTGAACACCGTGCCGTCGATGTAGGTGATATCCTTCACGTCCAGCCCGGAATTCAGGGCGTCGGCCACCTCCACGATGGTCTTTTCTCCCATGCCGTACATGAGAAGGTCTGCCTGACTATCAAGCAATATGGAGCGCTTCATGGTGTCCGACCAGTAATCGTAATGCCCCAGCCGGCGCAGACTCGCCTCAATGCCGCCGATGAGGATGGGAACGTCCTTGTAGGTCTGGCGGATAAGGTTGCAGTAGACCGTAGTGGCGTAGTCGGGGCGCTTGCCCATGATGCCGCCGGGGGTGAAGGCGTCGGTTTTCCGGTGGTGCTTGGTGACGGAATAGTGGTTGACCATGGAGTCCATATTGCCGCCGGAGACCAGAAACCCCAGCCGGGGACGGCCGAAAACGTCGATGGATTTGGGATTTTTCCAATCCGGCTGAGAGATGATGCCCACATTGTAGCCGTGGCTTTCCAGAACCCGGCTGATAATGGCATGGCCGAAGGACGGGTGATCGACGTAGGCGTCGCCGATGATGTACACAAAATCGCAGACGTCCCACCCACGGTCAAGCATTTCCCGTCTGGTAATGGGCAGAAATTCCATATACTGCCTCCTAGTAGTCCTTTTTCTACAGTATAGCAGACTTTTGGGAGAAAGGGAAGTGGAAAAACTGTTCCGGAATAACGCAGTCTGCTCCACTGTTGGAAAACGGCATGGCTTTAGCCACGCCGCTCAGGATTTCTTCTCTACCTTCCGCTTGACACCGTCGGGGCCGATGATGTAGGTGTTTTCCAGCTGACCCACCAGATTGGCCTTGACGGAATCAATGTAGATTCGCCGCAGCTTGTCCCGCTCTGTCAGTTCCTCGGGGGTCAGACCCTCGGCTTTTGCTTTCTTTGCCAGAATGTTGATTCTGGCGATCACTTCGTCCATTTTCATGTTTTTTGTAAAACCTCACACATACCGGTGGATAACCACCGAAATTCTGTCCTTTTTTGTCCGGCCGTTGATGGCCGCAAGCTTGATTTTTCCCAGCCCCCGGACGGAGATTTTCGCGCCCTCCGGGACGGGCTTGTCCGGCTTCTCGCAGGGAAAACCGTCAATGGCGGCTTTTCCGGCGGTTACGTACTGGGCGGCGAGACTACGCCCGATGCGAAAGCCGGAGGATACGACGCTGTCCAGCCGTAACGACGCCAGCGTGTCCCGGATCTCCTTGATTTCCGGCTCGGGGATGTGGACGCCCGAAAGGGGAATCTGGCGCAAATGCAGCTTCGTCCGCCCGGCGGAGGTGAAGGTCTGCAATAAATAGGGGGCAATCTCCGACATAACGAAAAAGTCGCAGCTGCCCTTGTCCACGCAGATATCGCCCACCGTCTCCCGGCCGACGCCCGCGCCCATCAGCGCCCCCAGAAAGTCCCGGTGGCTGGGGCTGTCCCCCTGAAAGAACGCGGCGCGCAGACACACGCAGGGGCTGTCTTCGCCGTAGAGACTGGCTTCGTCCAGATAGTCCGGCAGAAAAATCAGCATTTTTCGTTCCGCGTCCTCGTAGCCGCCGAAGGCGTACAGACTTTCCTGCTCGCCGAAGAGATATTTTGCCATTTCCAGCTCCCGGGGGGAGAGAAAGCAGGTGGCGGCGGGGATATTCTTCCGCATTCCCGCGTTAATTTTGTCCCAGAGCTTCGCCAGAAGCAGCCGATCCTCGGCGGACTGGGCGATTTTTTCAATGTTGCTTCGTTCCATGCGATCACCAATGGTACTATACCACAACTTTTGCCATGTGGAAAGAAGTTTTTCTTGTATAACGGCGGCGGGTAGAGTATAATAGGGGAAAAGAACGCCCTCGGGCGGAAAGGAATCGGACATGGTGACAGGAATCATCGGCGCGGGGGCGTCGGGAATGGCGGCGGCGCTGGCTGCGGCGGAAAACGAAAGCGGGCAGGTCGTCCTCATGGAGCGTCAGGCAAGAGTGGGACGCAAGCTTCAGGCCACCGGCAACGGGCGCTGCAATTTATCAAATCTCCACGGGACATCCGGCGGCTACCACGGGGAAAATCCGGGGTTTGCCGACTATGCGCTGGGAAAGTTCCCCCCAACTGCGGCGCTGGAATGGTTCCGGAGTCTGGGGCTTCTTACCGTGGCGGAGGATTCCGGGCGGGTGTACCCCTATTCCGATCAGGCAAATTCCGTGGTGGATGTGCTGCGGTTTGCCCTAGAAAAGCCGAATATCACGGTAAAGCTGGGATTTGAAGCGAAAAAAGTGAAGAAAACGGCTTCCGGCTTCCGCATTGTCTCCGGGGACGAGACGGTGGAATGCGACCAGCTCATCGTCGCCTGCGGCGGCCTTGCGGGGACGAAGCTGGGGGGCAGCATGTCCGGCTATCAAATTCTGCGGAGCTTTGGCCACAGCTGCACCCGGCTTCGTCCGGCGCTGGTGCAGCTGAAAAGCAGCTGGAATGCGGTTACGAGCCTGAAAGGCGTCCGCGCCAACTGCCATGCGGTCATTCTACACGACGGAAAGCGGTTTTCCGAAAGCACGGGGGAGCTGCAATTTACCCAATACGGCCTCAGCGGACCGGTGATTTTCGAGGTGTCCCGGGATGCGTGTCAGGGCGGCGGCGAGTGGCTTTGCCGGTTGGATTTTTTGCCGGATATGGCAGAGGACGCCCTGATATCTGAGCTAAAACGTCGCAGAACAACAAACCTTCCCGTCTCGGAGCTGTTCACGGGAATCCTCCACAACCGCCTTGGCCGGGTGCTGACCCAGACGGCGGGGATTTCCGCGGGCGGGGCGGTTTCCGACCTTTCCGACGAGGAGCTGCGTCAGGCCGCCCACGGGGCGAAGGCGCTGAGCGTACATCTGACCGAACCTATGGGCATGGACAGCGCACAGGTGACGGCGGGGGGGATCTTCACGTCGGAATTTGATGAAACGACCATGGAAAGCCGCCTCGTTCCGGGGCTTTACGCCTGCGGAGAGGTCTTAGACATTGACGGCGACTGCGGCGGCTATAATTTACAGTGGGCGTGGAGCTCCGGCCGTCTAGCCGGACAGAGCGCCGGGAGGAACGACACATGATCCGTTTGAGCGATATTTCCCTGCCGCCGGAACACAGCGCCCACCAGCTTCCCTTTGAGGCGGCGCGGATGCTGCGCATCCCCAACTCCAAAATCCGCGGCGTGCGGATCGTCCGGCGGAGTGTGGACGCCCGGAAAAAGCCCAACGTGCGTATTATTTACACCATCGACGTGACGGTGGATGGCAGCGAGAAGAAAATTCTGAAGCAAAGCGGCTGCAAGCGGGCATCCATCGCCCCGGCGACGCGGTGCAAGCCGCCCAAATCCGCCAAAGCGCCGGAGAAACGCCCGGTGGTGGTGGGTTTCGGCCCCGGAGGGATGTTTGCCGCGCTGATTCTGGCGCTGGCGGGCTGGAAGCCGCTGGTGCTGGAACGGGGAGAGGATGCCGAGTCCCGCCACGAGAAGGTGGAAAAATTCTTCCAAACGGGCGAGCTGGATACGAATAGCAACGTTCAGTTCGGCGAGGGCGGCGCGGGGACGTTTTCCGACGGCAAGCTGAACACCGGGGTCAACAACCCCAGAATCGGCTGGATTCTGGAACAGTTTGTGGCGGCTGGGGCAAGGGAGGACATTCTCTATGACGCCAAGCCCCACGTAGGCACCGACGTGCTGCTGACCGTGGTGCAGAATCTGCGCAAACGCATCATCTCTCTGGGCGGCGAGGTGCGGTTCAACACCCAGGTCACCGGCCTGTGTACGGAGAACGGACGCCTGACCGGGCTGAAAATCGCCGACGGGACGGTCATTCCCTGCGACCGGGCGGTGCTGGCCATCGGACACAGCGCCCGGGACACCTTTGAAATGCTGGACGCTTCCGGCGTTCCCATGGAGCCGAAGCCCTTCGCCATGGGCGTGCGCATCGAGCAAAAGCAGCGGGACATCGACATCGCCCAGTACGGCGGCGAAAATCCCGCCCTGCCCCCGGCGGACTACAAGCTGGTGGAGCATCTGGACGGGGAGACGGTGTATACCTTCTGCATGTGTCCGGGGGGATTCGTGGTGGCGGCGGCCAGCGAGGAAGGCCGGGTGGTCACCAACGGCATGAGCTATGCCGACCGGGACGGAGAAAACGCCAACGCGGCACTGCTGGTGACGGTGAATCCCACTGATTTTCCCTACGAGGGCAACCTCGGCGGAATGCGCTGGCAGCGGGAGATCGAGGGAAACGCCTACCGCGTCAGCGGCAGCTACCGCGCCCCGGCGCAAAGAGTGGGGGATTTCCTCGCCGGAAGACCCAGCGACCGGCCGGGACGGGTAACGCCGACTTACCGTCCGGGGGTGACCTGGTGCGACCTGCACGACGTGCTTCCCGGGAAGATCACCGACGCCATTGCCCGGGCGCTGCCCCGGCTGGACGGGAAGCTGAGAGGCTTTGCAGACCCGGACGCGGTGATGACCGCGCCGGAGACCCGCAGTTCTTCCCCGGTGCGAATTATTCGGGATTCCTCCCGGCAGTCTTCCCTTCGGGGGCTGTACCCCACGGGAGAGGGCGCGGGCTACGCCGGGGGCATCATGTCCGCGGCCATCGACGGCATTATGACGGCGGAGACAATCATTATGGAGGAAAACTATGAACGAGAAACAGATCAACAAATGGCTCCGTAAGCGTTTCAGCCCCGTTGGCTGGACGCTGGTGGGATACTATGTCCTGATGAACATTCTGGTTTCCGTGGCGATGCTGCGGGATGTGATCGCGGGATACCTGAATGCTTTCATAGAGGGAAACGATCAGTATGTCCCGGACGTGTCCGCTCTGACCGGAAACGCATGGGGGTACATCGCCGCCGTGGCCGTCGCTCTGGTGATCCTGTATGCATGGAAGGGCAGAGAATTCTGGGGCGGGGAAGTGCTGAGACGGGAAAAATCCATGAAACCGGGAACTTTGCTGTGCATGGTGTGCCTGTGCGCCGGAACGCAGATGGTAAATTTTGTCTGGATCAATCTTCTTGAGCTGGTGATGAACTGCTTCGGCCGGTCTGCCACCGGGACGCTGGACGCCGTTTCCGGCAGCTCGGACACTGTCAGCATGTTCCTGTACGCATCGTTTCTGGCGCCCATTTCGGAGGAGCTGATCTTCCGGGGCTTCGTCCTGCGGTCACTGCGGCCTTACGGCAAGCGGTTTGCCATCTTGGGTTCCGCGTTCCTGTTCGGGCTGTTCCACGGGAACCTGCTGCAAACGCCCTACGCGTTTCTGGTGGGACTGGTGCTGGGATATGTGGCGGTGGAGTATTCCGTCGGCTGGTCCATGGTGCTCCATATCTTCAACAATCTGGTGCTGGCAGACCTTCTGAGCCGTCTGACGGCAAATCTTCCGGAAGTGGCGGCGTCGGTGCTCGAGCTGACGATTTTCACCGGATTTTTCGCGGCGGCGGTGGCAATTCTGATCGCCAACCGTGCCCGTGTCCGGGCGTACATCCAGAGCGAGTGGATCGACCGCCGGTGCCTGAAATGCTTCTTTTTCAGTGCCGGTGTGATCGTTCTGACGGTTCTGATGGTAATAAACATGATGATAGCGCTGTCCGCATAATGCGGACAGCGCTATCGTCCTGGCTGACCAAAGTTAACCCCCAGCTATGCCGGGGGCAAAAGAATAGCTTCCAGCGAGGAGTAAAGCAGACAGGGAAAAAACTCCCCATTATAGCGGAAGTGGTTTGCCGACCACACAACTACGATAATGAGGAGGTCTCTCTCGTGAAAGAAGCGCAGGCTCGACCGTCGGAAATGCTTGATGATCTCCTGATGCCAAAACCCAGACTGCTGAGAGAAAAAGCATAAAAAATTCGGACACAGTTTTGCGGCTGTACGGGTTGAATTTGTTATTGACGGAAAAATGACGGGATAAAATCTATGGCCGAAAGAGCTGCGTAACTTTTTACACAAGAAAACCGCCGCTTTATCATAAAAGCGGCGGTTTTCTGGAGCTAGTGACCTGACTCGAACAGGCGACCTTCTCATTACGAGCGCAGGCTAAAGCATTTGGTTTTGTCTCGTAACATGCGAAAAGTGCTGGTATTGCTAGCACTTTTTCGTCTCCAAGGTTTTGTGCCATCCCGTCTTATGGGGTATCTTTAGGCCATTTTCGAGAAAAAATAACGCCAAATTAACGCCAAGTTTCCGTCAAGTGCTGTTTCCGAAAAAGTCACCGGTACTGACAAGCTTGACATCCCCAACTTTTAAGGGTGGATTCGAGCATGATTTCCTCAAGTTCAAAAAACGGCAATTCCGAACTTTTTCGGAATCTTTCGAGATAATCCCATATTCATTGTTTCCAGAAAACCGTTGTCTTTTCTTTGAGTACAACAGCGGTATTTCTTTTTTGATTATATCCTATGTCATAGTTAATTTCAAGATGAATTTAGCACCCGGTTGGGTGCTTTTTTCATATACACTCTTAAGAAAGGAGCCGCATATTATCCCTCGCAAATCCCCAAAATCAATAGGCAGCATCTACAGCATTCCCATTGACCAACTCCATCCGCACCCGGACAATCCCTTCGGCATCCGGGACGACCCTTCCATGCTGGAACTCATTGAAAGCGTGAAAAAACACGGTGTAATGGTTCCCGCTATCGCCAGACCGAAGCCGGATGGCGGTTATGAACTGGTTGCCGGTCATCGCCGTCAGAGAGCCAGTCAGCTTGCCGGTTTGGATTCCATGCCGGTGATCGTGATGAATCTCGATGACAACGACACCATCATCCAGCTCGTTGACAGCAACATTCAGCGCGAAAACATTCTTCCCTCAGAACGGGCAAAAGCCTATAAACTCCGCATGGAAGCCATCAAAAAGAAGGCCGGAAGACCCCAAAAGGAGGAAAATCAAAATTCGCCGAAAATTTCGGCGAATTTCCGAAGTGATGATTCCATCGGAGGATTGGCTGGTGTCAGCGGCGATACGATTCGCAATTATATCTCCCTGACAAATCTGATCCCCGAACTCATGGAAATGGTGGATGAAAAGAAAATCGCACTAAGCCCTGCCTATCAGATCGCCGCACTCCCCCAGGAAAGTCAGGATCTGCTCCTTGATACCATCGAAAGTGAGCAAGCAACGCCCTCTTTATCCCAAGCACAGCGTATTCGTAAGCTGAGCCAAAGCGGGAAGCTCGACGAGGATTCCATGCTCCAGATTATGATGGAGCAGAAAAAGCCGGAACGGAATGACATTACCCTGTCCGGCGAGAAGCTTCGCAAGTATTTCCCACGCTCTTATTCCCCGCAAAGAATCGAAGAAACCATCTTCAAGCTGTTGGACGCCTGGATGCGCAAGCGCCAGCGGGATAACAGCAGATGACAATTCCATATTCCCCCAGCCTGACAAGCCCCCTTGTCAGGCTTTTTTCATTTCCAAGCAAAGGAGACAACACCCTGCATTGTATATCCGAAACTACACCTATTCTGCCGAGGATGTGGATTGCAAGTTCTGCACAGAAGTTGTCGGACGAAAGGAGTGCCGTCAGAAAGTCTGCTCCTATTATGCGGAGCGGATTGAAGCCGGTGTCATTTCCTACGCAGAAGCAGTTCTTTCGCTGATTCCATCCACAAGCAGTATCCGAAACCGTCTGCCCGGATTGATTCACAGTTTTCCCGGCTTCCTCTGGGCAGATGAAAAGCACAAAACCAGAATGGAGGTCTTTAACAACCGTCTGGGCTACATCAAAAGCAGAAACACACCCAGCTATTACGCAGTCCTGTACCTTCTGACCTCCAACGATGCCCTATACCGGCGGACAGCCAACTGCTTTTTCCACGGCGGCATTGATTTTTCCTATGCCGTTCTTCGTGGCATTTCTCCGCACAACTATGCCCTGTTCTGTGCTGCCAAGGGGCTGCGCCATGCCGAAGGCGTAACCGAATCAGAGCTTGCTGACCCTATGACAATCGACGAGGAAGCGTTTCGCTTGATTATGAACGCCCTGCTGATTGCCATGTACGGCACCGCCGCATTTCATCTGAAAGGAGACATTTCTCATGAGCCGTGATTTTGGGGTTACTGACGGCCATTCCCTCTATTCCCTCCATCGCTACCGCAGCGATGTTCGTCACATGGTCATCTTCGATGATCTGGTAGAAAAAGAACACCACCGGATTCGACTCTTCATTTCCGAGCCGATCTACGAACTGATCCGTCAGGCTGAAACCAACGGGCTGCTTCGGATCGTTCACCACGAAGAAATCGTGGAGGGGTGTTCCGAGCCGGATTCTCCCCGGCGCAGAAAGCATAAGCACAAATAATCAATGACAAGGAGGTTTTTTCCATGAACAAAATTGGAAGGCTGCATGAAAGCATTCGTGCCCTCTTTCGCAGTGAGGGTGAGAAATTCTGCTACACTCCCGGTGAGATTGAACGGCTGGTATGCAGCCTGAATTATAAACAGCTGTACAGTGTCCTGTGCGACACAGCGGAACCTGTCTATGTCTGCTGCGCCGGGGGCGGTATCTGTGATTCCCACCAGTATCATAGCACCAAGCTGTTCCCGGCAAATGCAACGCTGATTTGGAGTGACGAGGGGGAACCGCTGGGCGATGATAATATCTCCACTTCCTACTCCAACGAGCTTTGGCTGCTGGAGGACATGACCATCGCCGCTGCTTCCTGCTTCCGTGTTCTCAACTCCGCCGCCAGCTATATCACCGAATACCGGGAATACAAAGGTGACGAATGGCCTGCCCATCTCGTTCCTGTGAACATTTTGGAGCTGTGGCAATCTCTGATCGACAAGTACCAGGATTGCGGCGATGAGGAACTTGACGCTACGCTGAAGGCGATCATCTACGAGCCTTAATACATCAGCACCGACACATCACCAAAATTTAATAAGATTGGAGCGCAGAACGCTTAGAAAAACACTTTGCATGGGAGGGCATGGACACTGGTTCCTGCCCTCCTTGCATTTTGGAGGTAAATCATATGGCTGTATTTCGCATTGAAAAGAACAAGAATTATACGGTGATGGCAAACTATCACCTTCGGGATATATCTCTTTCCCTCAAAGCCAAGGGGCTGCTGTCGCTGATGCTCTCCCTGCCGGAAGATTGGGACTACACCACCAAGGGGCTTGCCTGCATCTGTAAGGATGGTGTGGACAGCATTTGTTCCACGGTGAAAGAGCTAGAAAAAGCCGGATATGTCCGGCGCAGACGGCTCAGAAATGAGCTGGGGCATCTCGCGGAGATCGAGTATACGATTCTGGAGAAGCCTGTCCGCTCAGCAGCTTCGGAGGAGTCGCTGCCCGACAGCTCCGAAAAAGCCGTCACCCCACCTAAACGGGAAAAGCCAGTCTTGGATGATCCTGTTTTGGAGAGTCCTGAACTGGCTTTCCCTGAACAGGACGAACCTGAACAGGAAAATCCCGCCCAATTAAATATACAAGAATCAATTAAAGAAAAATCAAATACTGATCTATCAAGTAAAGATTCATTCTTTCCTTCTGGGGCACTTCTGGGAAACAGACAAGCTCCGCTGACAGACGGAAAGACAGAAAGAGAAAAGATCAGAGAGCAGATTGAGTATAAAATTATGCGGGATCGGTATGGTCAGGAGCAGATTGATGAGCTTGTGGAAATTATGCTGGAGGTTGCCATGAATCGCAGTCCTACAGTTCGCATTGGCAGGGATTCGGAATACGCCACTGCCTATGTTCAGGATCGGTTCTCCAGAATCACCTCCATGCACATCGAGCGTGTCTGCGATGGCATCCGGGATAATCACACTCAGGTGCGAAATACCAAAGCCTACCTTTTGGCGGCACTGTTCAATGCCGTTTCCACTCTGGACAGCTACTACACCATGCAGGCAAACAGCGATTTTGGCGGCTCGTTCTGAGCTGCTTTTTCATACCTGGATACCAGCGAAAAGGAGCAACCACAATGTCAAAAAGTAAAACCATTGCCCAGCGGATGGAGGAAGCCCGGATTCAGGCCGGTGCCCAAAATTACAAAGGGCATGACTACATGGATTTGGCCCGGTTTGATGAAAACACCCAGCACATGATCATCTTCCATGTCCTGACCCATGATTCCCCGGTGGGTGACAAAGGCGATAAGATGCGGCTGTACTTGTCCGACAAAGGCTACCAGAAAGCCCTTGAGAATACACGGAACGGGAACATCCGCATTCTTTCCCATGCGAAAGTGGTTCAAGGGAACTTGCGGTATGATCGCAAAGACCAAATTCGGTAAAGGAGGAATCCGCATGAAAAGTCTGCTGCGCCGTCTGGTGGTCCCGCCCTAGCACTCCTGCTTCTCCCCACAAACGTGAAAGGAGTGATTCACCATGCAGGAAGAAGTGGAACAACGGGTCGTTACTTTGGCCATCAACTGTACGAAGCTGACCGAACAGGAACTGAAAAAGGCCCTTGTGAAGCTGCTTCAGCATTGGAAAACGCATCAACAGAAAGGCCCTCATGGGAAAATGACCGTCAAACAGCTGGCTGCCCAAAATCGTGGCTTGCAGAGTGTAGAGGTCACAGACCAGAACATCGGCTCATTCAAAAAAATTGCCCGGAAATATGGTATCGACTTTGCCCCCTACAAAGCCAAGGGTCAGGATCGCTACCTTGTCTTTTTCAAGGCGCAGGATGCGGATGCCATGACTGCCGCTTTCAAGGAATATACTGCGAAAACCGTAAAACAGCACAGTCGTCCTTCCGTTCTGGCAAAACTGGCATTGTTCAAGGAACTGATGCAGTCCATGGGCGTGAAGCGGGAGAAGAAAAAGGAGTTGGAACGTTGAGAAAGAAAAACTGGAAAAAGATTCTGATTCCCAATATTCCGTACCTTTTTATCGCCCTGTTTGCGACGAAGCTCGGACAGGCTGTTCGGATGGCCCCCGGAACAGATTTCAGTGGGAAAGCATTGCACATGATGGAGGGTGTCCGGGATGCGTTTGCCTCTCCAACGCCCAGCTTCCATCCGGCTGACCTGGGTATCGGAATCTGCATTGCCGCTGCCATGCGGCTGGCTGTGTATATCAAGGGCAAGAATGCCAAGAAATTCCGGCACAACCAGGAGTACGGTTCTGCCCGTTGGGGCACTGCTGCCGACATTGCCCCTTATGTCGATCCGGCTTTTGAGAATAACATCATTCTCACCCAGACGGAAAGCCTGACCATGAACAACCGTCCCGCCGATCCCCGTACCGCACGGAACAAAAACGTGCTGATTATCGGCGGTTCCGGCTCCGGTAAGACGAGGTTTTGGTTGAAGCCCAATTTGATGCAATGTACGTCCAAGAAGTACCCCGTCAGCTTTGTTGTTACCGATCCCAAGGGCAGCATCGTTACCGAGTGCGGAAAGATGCTGCTGCATTACGGCTACCGGCTGAAAATTCTGAACACCATCAACTTCAAAAAGTCCATGCACTATAACCGTGCGACTCGTTCGCATACAACCGCTATTCTGTGAGGCAAACCTCATGGACGAAGGCCAAATAGCGAATAAAAATGCGGGGTTCCCGTGAAAGCGGGAGCTACAACTGATAGCTTGAGGAGTGGAATGAAAGGGTAACGCCTTGAGACGCTCCACCTGATACTCCGACTGGCATTGACTGTAAAGGTGAGTGTCAGAAGCTCGGTAAAGGCGGCGGAAGTCTGCCGTAAGTGGGCAACCACACGCAACCGTCCCAGAGGTGGGATGCGTAGATGACACGCCGGGGTTCTATAAAATATCTATGGTGAGAATGTTCGACGACGAACTGACAAAAACCGCGAATGTAATGGTCTAAAAGTGCGCTGTACAGAAATGTGCAGTTGCAGAAATGCAGTCAGTGCGGTGGAGTAAAAATGGTTGTTATACAGCTTTTGAGGAAAATCGTATGAGCTTATCCCGATTCGTTGAAACGAACCAGAATAAACCGAATTTTGTTTCCGTCTCGGGTATTGCCATGCAGTAAACCCTGAAATATATTTCCGCCCTGGCTGTCGTTCTCCTCCGCCTCATTTGAATCTCACAACAGATCAAATGAAGCGGAGGAAAAACAATGTTTGATAACAAGAGCGACTACGCTCTGAACAAGAAAGATCAAGACAGCATCGTGTACTGCGGTAGCGATGGCACAATCGCTCGTATTAGCCAAAACGAGTTTTCTTCTGAAGAAGAATTCTTGTTCTGGAAGTCCTGGTCAGACGAAGATTACAAAGAAACGGATTATGCCGATTCTTACTATCATCGACACACAGTCGGACTGGATAGCATTGGGGACAATATCAAAAACACTTCCACCCCGGAAGAAGTGTTAATCTGCAAATTGGAGCGTGATGAACAAATCCAGGGAGCGGCAGATTTGGTGCAGGTTATTTCCGAAAGCCTTACTGAGGTTCAGTTTCGCAGACTGTGGCTTCATCATGTCCAGGGAGAGAATGTACGCAACATCGCTCAGCAGGAAGGCGTTGCCCACTCCTGTGTTGTTGCAAGCATTACATCAGCTGAAAGAAAAATTTTCAAAATAGTTTCAAAAAGCACGACCAAAATCGAGTAGGAATTGACGATAGGTGAAGGGCGTTTTCACTGACCTTCCTGAACCTTGAAAACTGAACAGACAATGGTACAAGCACAAACACCTATGGATGTTCTCAGGAGCTGCGCCGCCATGACAGATGCTTTTCAAGAAGCCATCCGAGCGATCTACGCGGCCTCCAAGCCCAGAAAGCTGAAGTTCTTCACACCGGCACAGGTACCCAGTCTGACGGCTCCATGATGAGTTACTCTACACCATATGCCACCTTCCAGGATGCTATTGATCGCTACAATGCAGGCAAGGAGCCAGCCGATCAGCTTCCGCACATTCCCTTCCATGGATTGCGTCATACATCAGCAACCTTGCTGATTGCCGCGCATCAGGATGTCCGTACCGTGTCCAACCGTTTGGGTCATGCACAGGCTTCCACGACCATGAACATCTACGCCCACGCCCTGAAAGAGAATGATCGCACAGCATCCAACGCTCTTGAAAATATGCTCTGCAAAACCGGAGCATAATGACTCAGGTATAAAACAAAGCAGGTCGGATTCCATATCCTACCTGCTTTGTTTTATGGTTGAGGCACCGAAAGCTGCTTCCCATCGTAAAAAGTAACGCCAAATAATGGTGTACCCATCAACTTTTGGTATCTTCTGAAAAGTTATGGTTTCATCCAAAACTGTCATGTTATCATCGAAGCAAAAACGATTCAAAAAGTTCTGTATTCTCCGAGTTTTCGGAATAATCATTTTCCTCTGTCCTGTTGCGTCTATTTTTTGCCAAAAACAAATCATCTCAGAAAAGTTCGGAAAATCCGGTTTTTCAAAATCCCGATTTTTCAAAAATTTGAATCCTTCAAAAAAATAACGCCAAATTAACGCCAAGCCAATTTGGGAGGCTTTCAAACCACCCCAAAAAGTTAGCAAAACCGCCGATTTCTCACTGAAACCGGCGGTTTTCATGGAGCTAGTGACCTGACTCGAACAGGCGACCTTCTCATTACGAGTGAGATGCACTACCGACTGTGCTACACTAGCATTTCTGTAGCCCGTTCATTATATCCGGAATCCGCGAAATTGTCAACTGCTTTTTCAGACAAACCACCGATTTCCACGGCGTAGGTGGGGAACGGCGCTGACAAATCGCCCCGTTTTATGCGACACGACATTGCTTTCCGGCAAGAAGGGTGTTATAATGACGCCGTTATGAGGTGAGCGTATGAAAAAACTTCTCAAATATCTGAAGGGCTATGAAAAAGAATGTGTCCTTGGGCCGCTGTTCAAGCTGCTGGAGGCCACGTTTGAGCTGCTGGTGCCGCTGGTTGTGGCCAGTATCGTGGATAAGGGCATCGGCAGCGGCGACGGGGGCTACATTGTGAAAATGTGCGCCGTCATGATCGGACTGGGCGTCGTGGGGCTTGCCAGCTCGGTGACGGCGCAGTATTTTTCCGCTGTGGCGGCGGTGGGCTTTTCCACACGGCTGCGGCATACGGTGCTGGAGCATATTCTGAACTTAAGCTACAGTCAGGTCGATAAGCTGGGCGCATCCACCATGATCACCCGGATGACCTCCGACATCAATCAGGTGCAGAACGGCGTGAACCTGACGCTGCGGCTGCTGCTGCGCTCGCCATTCGTGGTGTTCGGCGCCATGGTCATGGCTTTTACCATCGATTTTCAGGCGGCGCTGGTGTTCGCCGGGGTCATTCCGGTGCTGTGCATCATCGTTTTCGGCATTATGCTGATCACCATGCCCATGTACAGGCGGGTGCAGGCGTCCCTTGACAGCGTGACCTCCGCGTCCCGGCAGAATCTGACGGGCGTTCGGGTGCTGCGGGCTTTCTGTAAGGAGGACGCGGAGGTTACGTCCTTTGAGGAAAAAACGGAGGACATGACCCGCAAGCAGCTGTCCGCAGGACGGATTTCCGCCCTGATGAACCCTGTGACCTATGTAGTCATCAATCTGGCAGTGGCGCTGCTGGTGCATGTGGGTGCGCTGAAGGTGGAAAGCGGCGTGCTGACACAGGGACTGGTCATTGCCCTCTACAATTATATGTCCCAGATTCTGGTGGAGCTGATCAAGATGGCAAACCTGATCATCACCATCACCAAGGCTGTCGCCTGCGGGAACCGGGTGGCGTCTGTGCTGGATTTGGAACCGGGTCAGGAAAACGGCACCCGCACGGCTGCGGATCTGAAGGGACAGGTGGAATTTCAGGATGTGACCGCCCGGTATGACAGCGCGGGAAATCCCTCTCTGGAGCACATTACCTTCACCGCCCAGCCGGGGCAGACCATCGGTATCATCGGCGGCACCGGTTCCGGCAAGACGACGCTGGTGAATCTGATTCCGAGGCTCTATGACGCAGCCGGAGGAAAGGTGCTGCTGGACGGCGTGGAGACGGCGGCGTATGACCTGACGTCCCTGCGGCAGGCCATTGGCGTTGTTCCCCAGAAAGCGGTGCTGTTCAAGGGCACCATCCGGCAGAATCTGCTCTGGGGCAACGCCAGCGCCACGGACGACGAGCTGTGGGAAGCGCTGACCGTTGCACAGGCGAAAGAAGTGGTCGAGGGCAAGGAAAACGGACTGGACGCACCCGTGGAACAGGGGGGCGTCAACTTCTCCGGCGGTCAGCGCCAGCGTCTCACCATTGCCCGTGCTCTGGTGCGGAAGCCCCGCATCCTGATTCTGGACGACAGCGCGTCCGCGCTGGACTATGCTACCGACGCGGGTCTTCGTATGGCCATCCGCAGAATGGATGATCCGCCGACGACCTTCATCGTCTCCCAGAGAGCGGCGTCCGTGCGGTATGCGGATGAAATTCTGGTGCTGGACGACGGCGTTCTGGCGGGCAAGGGTACCCACGATGAGCTTCTGGAATCCTGCCCGGTTTATCAGGAGATATACTATTCCCAGTTCCCCAAGGAGGCGGTGCAAAATGGCTAATCAGATGGCGATCCTGCGAAAGGTACTGCGCCGCATCCGGCGCTATTGGGTGGGGCTGGTCGCGTCGCTGCTGCTGGCGACGCTGTACGTGGTCATGAGTTTATATATCCCCATTCTGGTGGGAAATGCCATTGACTGCATTATCGATGCCGGACGGGTGGATTTTACCGCCATGTGGGGCTATCTGCGCAACGTGGCGATTTGCGCCGCCGTGGCGGCGCTGGCGCAGTGGCTCATGAATCAGATCAACAACCACATGACCTACGGCGTTACCCGGGACATCCGGAACGAAGCCTTCCGGCATATTCAGGTGCTGCCCCTTTCCTATCTTGATAAACAGCCTCAGGGCGATGTGGTCAGCCGGGTGACGGCTGACGTGGACACCTTCGCCGACGGACTTCTCATGGGTTTTACCCAGCTGTTTACCGGCGTGATGACCATTCTGGGAACGCTTGTTTTCATGGTCCGCATTCACTGGGGCATTGCGCTGGTGGTGGTCTGCATTACGCCGCTGTCGCTGCTGGTGGCGAATTTCATTGCCACCCGGACGTATTCCATGTTTAAGCTCCAGTCCGTTACCCGGGGCGAGCAGACCGGCCTGATCGACGAGACCATCGGCAATATCAAGGTGGTGCAGGCCTTCGGCCATGAGAAGGCGTCCATGGAGCAGTTCGACGAGATCAACGGACGGCTGCAAAAGGCGTCTCTGCGGGCAATTTTCTTCTCGTCTCTGGTGAACCCCAGTACCCGGTTCGTCAACTCCGTGGTGTATGCGGGCGTGGGCCTGAGCGGTGCGCTGATCGCCATTTCCGGCGGCATCACCGTGGGCAACCTCACCAGCTTCCTGAACTACGCCAACCAGTACACCAAGCCCTTCAACGAGATCTCCGGCGTGGTGACGGAGCTGCAGAATGCGTTGGCCTGCGCGGGGCGGGTGTTCGAGCTGATCGAAGCCCCGGCGCGGACGCCGGAGCCGGAGCATCCGGAACGTCCGGAAAAGGTGGAGGGCGCAGTGGAGATCAAGGACCTTCGCTTCTCCTACACGCCGGACAAGCCTCTGATCGGGGATTTCAACCTGTCCGTCAAGCCCGGCCAGCGGGTGGCCATCGTCGGCCCCACGGGCTGCGGAAAGACTACCTTTATCAACCTTCTCATGCGGTTTTACGACCCGGACGGGGGCGAAATCCTTCTCGACGGGGTCAATACCCAGAAAATGAACCGGGGCGAGCTGCGCAGAAGCGTGGGCATGGTGCTTCAGGACACATGGCTGAAAGCAGGGACGATCCGGGAGAACATCGCCATGGGCAAGCCGGAGGCGACTGAGGAAGAAATCATCGCCGCCGCGAAGCAGGCGCACGCCCACAGCTTCATCATGCGTCTGCCTCAGGGGTATGATACCGTTATCGGCGAGTCCGGCGGCAGCCTTTCTCAGGGACAGAAGCAGCTGCTGTGCATTGCCCGGGTGATGCTGTGCCTGCCGCCCATGCTGTTTCTGGACGAGGCGACTTCCTCCATCGATACCCGGACGGAGATCAGGATTCAGAAGGCGTTCGACACCATGATGCGCGGGCGCACCAGCTTTATCGTCGCCCACCGCCTGTCCACCATCCGGGAAGCGGACAGGATCCTCGTCATGCGGGACGGCCACATCGTGGAGCAGGGCAAGCACGAGGAACTGCTTGCCAAGAACGGCTTCTATGCCAAATTGTATCAGAGCCAGTTTGCACATTGACAAAACGCAAAACGTGCCGGAGCGGAAGCTCCGGCACATTTTTATGTAAGCATCAGGCGACCTTCTGCTTTTTCGCAAAGTGAATAACCAGACCCAGAACGAGACCCACAAAGGCGGGGAGAACCCAGCCGAGGCTGATGTCGAAGAAGGGGAGAATCTTCTCCGCAAGGCCGACCGCGCCGTCCAGATGAAGGGCGGTTTTCAGATTCTCGGGCAGCGCCTTGGCAAGATCGAACAGGGCAGCCACGCAGGTGAAGGCCGTGACGCTGACGTAGACAGCCCGGTCGTGATGGAACAGATTCCCGAACAGTGCCAGCAGAATCAGGGTGATCGCCAGCGGGTACAGGAACAGCAGCAGCGGCAGGGAATAGCTGATGATCTTGGACAGACCGAAATTGGAGATCAGGAAGGAAAGTACGGTAAATATCACCGCCCAGGCGCGGTAGGAAAGTCCCTTGGGGAACATGCGGGAGAAAGCGTCCGAGCAGCTGGTGACGAGACCAATGGCGGTTTTCAGGCAGGCGCAGGTGATGGTGACTGCCAGAACGAGACTGCCCGCCCGTCCCAGGTAGTGGCCGGAGATCTGCGCCAGGGCGATGCCGCCGTTTTCGGAGGTCTCAAACAGACCTCTGGACTGGGTGCCCATGAGAATGGTGGTAACGTAGATAACGATCATGGGGATGCTGGTGAGCAGTCCGGAGGACAGAACATCCTTTGCCACGTCGGAATCGTCGGTAACGCCCATGGAGCGGATGATGTCGATGACCACGATGCCGAAGGCCAGACCGGCAATGGCGTCCATGGTGTTATAGCCCTCAATGAAGCCCAGAGAAAGCGCCCCGGTCTGATAACCGGCGGCAGGCTCCACGTCGGAAACGGAGGTGGAGGGATTGATCAGCGCCGTCACCACCAGAATGGCGAGGAAGACCAGAAAGATGGGGGTGATGACCTTACCAATCCAGACGGTGATCTCGCCGGGGCGCAGGGACAAAATCAGCACGATGGCGAAGAAGATCACGGAGAAGATCAGCAGGGCAATGGACTCGGACGCGCCGGCACTCAGCATGGGCGCGACACCCACGGTGAAGGAAGTGGTCGCGCATCTGGGAATGGCGAAGCCGGGGCCGATGGTCAGGTAGAGCAGGCAGGAGAAGACGTAGCCGTAGCCCTTGCCGACCTTGTTGGACAGCTGCTGCAAGCCGTCGGAGTGGGTGTTGCCGATGGCGGCTACGCCCATGATCGGAATACCGACAGCCGTGATGATAAAGCCGATCATGGCGGGAAGGACGTTCCGTCCGGCCAGCTGACCGAGATGAACGGGGAAAATCAGGTTACCGGCACCGAAGAACATGCCGAACAGCGTTCCGGCCACCAGAATCTTCTGCTTGAATGTAAGATGTTTCTGCATTTTATTCTGCCTCCTTCTGTTTGACGATATTCTAACATTTCCCTTGCATTCTGAGAAGTCCATGTTTATAATAGGGGTATTAGAAAATGTAATAGATATGAAATGGAGTGCGGTCTATGGACAGCAAGAAACTGGAAATTCTGATGACGGCAATCGACCTTGGCAGCTTCACCAAAGCGTCGGAGGTGGTGGGCTACACCCAGTCGGGACTGACCCACATGATGGACGCCCTGGAGCGGGAGGTTGGCTTTTCCCTGTTGCAGCGTGACCACAACGGCATCCAGCTCAGCCCTCAGGGGCGGCAGCTCATGCCCGCCATCCGGGAATTTTTACAGGCCAATGCCAACCTGGAAAACCAGATCAACGCCATTTCCGAGCAGAAAAAGGAGGTCATCCGCATTGCGGCCTACGCCAGCATCGCCATGCACTGGATGCCGGAGCTGCTTTACCGCTACAAGCGCGTCTGCCCGGAGGTCAGCGTGGATCTCCGGATGGTGGATAACGCCCTGGAACCCTACGAGCTGCTGGAAAGCGGCCAGACCGACGTGATTTTTGCCAGCCGGCAGAACTACAGCTTCTGCGACTGGACGCCCCTGTACAATGAAAAAATGTATGCGATCCTCCCCAAGGACTACCCCCTCAACGGCCGCACAACCTTCCCGCTGGAGGAATTTTCCGGGCAGGAATTTCTGATGCCCTACGGCAGATTTGACATTGACGTCAATGCGGCCATGGACTCCGTGGGCGTGAAGCTCAACGCCAGCGTTTCCCGGGTGGACGACGAGACGGTTATCCGGATGGTGGGACACGGGCTGGGCGTCACCATGATGACGGAGCTGATGATCCGGGGTAGGACGGACGATGTGCTGTGCGTCCCCGTGGACCCGCCAAGGCTGCGGGAGCTGGGCATGGGCACCAGCCGCAGAATGAAGCTGACGGACAGTATGCAGAGCCTGAAAGACTGTATGCTCCAATTCATTCATGACAGATCGTGATAGAGTTGCGGGCGGTTTTCTCTGTGGGAAAACCGCCCATAGCAATATCGCATTCTGACCGGTTTCTATTGGCGTTTTCCGGCAGGATTTGTCATACTTTGACAAAATGAAAAAATCCTTAAAAATCACTTGACAAATTGTTTAAGGTGGGCTATTATACAGGAGGTTAGCGAGAGCTAACCTATATTAGCGCCTTTAGGTTAGCTTTTGCTAATCTAAAAGTTCAGAAAAAGAAGGTGTTCTCCATGCCGCTTACGGTTGCGGATACCGGCGAGGAATACGTCATCAAGCGAATCGGCGGAAAGCCGGAAGTCAAACAGCATCTGGAGAATCTGGGCTTCGTCGTCGGCGGGGTGGTGTCGGTCATCAATACGATGGGCGGCAACGTCATTGTCAAGGTGAAGGAGTCCCGGATAGCCATCAGCCAGGAAATGGCGCAGAAAATTATGGTTTAACGAGGAAAAAAGGAGGAATCGGTATGAAAACACTGAAGCAGGCCAAGGTCGGCGAGACCGTTACTGTGGTGAAGCTCCACGGCGAGGGCGCTGTCAAGCGCAGAATCATGGACATGGGCATTACCAAGGGCGTCACCGTTTACGTGCGGAAGGTTGCTCCGCTGGGCGATCCGGTGGAAGTCAACGTCCGCGGCTACGAGCTGTCGATCCGTAAGGCCGACGCCGAAATGATCGAGATCCAGTAAGACCCCAGTAAATCATAGGGACGCAAGCCCCGATTTTGATAAAACGTTAGCGGAAGCTAACAGAAGGAGCGTATCATGGATATCAGAATTGCCCTTGCGGGCAACCCCAACAGCGGCAAAACGACACTGTTCAATGCCCTCACCGGTTCCAACCAGTTCGTGGGCAACTGGCCCGGCGTCACCGTGGAGAAGAAGGAAGGCAAGCTGAAGAAGCATTCCGACGTCACCGTCACTGACCTGCCCGGTATTTATTCTCTGTCTCCGTACACCATGGAGGAAGTTGTCGCCCGTAATTATTTGATCGAGGAACGGCCTGACGCCATCCTGAACATCATCGACGGCACCAATCTGGAGCGGAACCTGTACTTAACCACTCAGCTGACCGAGCTGGGTATCCCTGTGGTCATCGCCATCAACATGATGGATATTGTCCGCAAGAACGGCGACAAGATCAATATCGACGAGCTGTCTCAGGCGTTGGGCTGCAAGGTCGTTGAGATCTCCGCTTTGAAGGGCGACGGTGTTATGGCCGCTGCCGAGGCTGCCATCGACGCCGCGAAGAACGGCAAGACCGTCCCCATGCACACCTTCTCCGGCCCTGTGGAGCACGCCATTGCCCACATCGAGGAAGCCACCGTTCACGGCATGCCCGAGGAGCAGCAGCGTTGGTACGCCATCAAGATCTTCGAGCGTGACGACAAGGTGATGCAGAAGTTGGGCCTGACCAAGGAGACCATGTCTCACATCGAGGCCGACATCGAAGCTGCCGAGAAGGAGCTGGACGACGACGCCGAGAGCATCATCACCAACGAGCGCTACATCTACATCGGCGAGGTCATCAAGCGCTGCTACAAGAAGCACTCCGCCGGTAAGCTGACCACCTCCGATAAGATCGATAAGATCGTGACCAACCGCTGGCTGGGCCTGCCCATCTTCGCAGTTGTCATGTTCCTTGTTTACTACATCGCCATGGTCGGTGTGGGCGCTGCCGCTACCGACTGGGCAAACGACGGCCTGTTCGGCGACGGCTGGCACCTGTTCGGCATCGGCTTCGCCAAATACAACGAAGACGCTGATGCATATAACGAGGCGTCCCTGATCGTAGACGGCTATGACGCCTATGTGGAAGAAAACGGCACTGCTCCCACCGGCGACTTCCCCTACGAAGTCGAGGATGAGGAGACTCTGGAGATCACCGAGGAGACCGCTTCTCTGGCTGACTATGAAAAAGCGCTTAAAACGCTGGAAGGCGAAGAACCCGACCCCGCAAACTACGGCGTTTGGGTGCCCGGTATCCCTGTTCTCATTGGCGACCTGCTGGAGAAGGCTAATGCGGCTGAATGGCTCAGCGGCCTGATTCTGGATGGCATCGTGGCCGGTGTCGGCGCGGTTCTGGGCTTCGTGCCTCAGATGCTGGTGCTGTTCCTGCTGCTGGCCATTCTGGAAGCCTGCGGCTACATGGCCCGTATCGCATTCGTTCTCGACCGTATCTTCCGGAAATTCGGCCTGTCCGGTAAGTCCTTTATCCCCATGCTGGTCGGCACCGGCTGCGGCGTTCCCGGCATCATGGCGTCCCGTACCATTGAAAACGAGCGTGACCGCCGGATGACCATTATGACCACCACCTTTATCCCCTGCGGCGCGAAGGTTCCCTTTATCGCCATGATCGCGGGCGCCCTGTTCGGCGGCAGCGCATGGGTTGCTACCTCCGCTTACTTCATCGGCATGGCCGCCATCATCGTGTCCGGCATTATGCTGAAGAAGACCAGGATGTTCGCCGGTGAGCCTGCTCCCTTCGTTATGGAGCTGCCTGCTTACCACCTGCCCACCGTGTCCAACGTCCTGCGCAGCATGTGGGAGCGCGGCTGGAGCTTCATCAAGAAGGCCGGCACCA